>Ga0116229_10009889_pt1 | contig 14443 bp, 8 predicted proteins | sample S1TSphgellanicum_3_FD_87313 | JGI IMG/M metagenome (GOLD analysis project Ga0116229, IMG submission 87313) | Host-associated microbial communities from peat moss isolated from Minnesota, USA - S1T2_Fc - Sphagnum magellanicum MG | ecosystem: Host-associated > Plants > Peat moss > Unclassified... | reverse complement strand
CTTCCAAAAAAATTCCAGGGAAAATAAAATATTTAAGTCCGTTTATAACTTCCCCTGCCCCTTTAAACTTAGTTTGTATCCTCCCCCCCCCCCCCAAAAACCTTCTCCCTTTTTTTCCCTCTTATGTTTCCATATGGTTCTCAGTATTTCATCATTTCCCTCATACCCTTTCAGGTTTGGCAGTAATTAAATTATTTTTGATAATGCTGAATTTTTCAAAAATTATCTGCTTGAAATGCTGAAATTTAAGGAAATTGCAGAGGGAAAAAAAACATAGAAATTGGTCTCATTATATGTTAGAGGAGGTGTAGAGTCCAGGGACCCTACCAAAAAATCTGCCTATATTTATTGTTGGAATTTCATTTTTAAAACTTATTGTTGAAATGAATTTTTGAAAAATAAAATAATTATTCAGCACCCAAGTGCTGAACTTGAAAAGGTATTAAAATATTTATGCCAGATCTTAAAATCATGTTTTTTCATTTTCATGTAGAAAGTAAAATTTTGATACTCAATAGTTCTTTAAATTATGGCTTTTCATGTAGAACTAGTGTAACATGTGCCCTCAAGTGTGAATTGCCAACTAAATTTTCCTTCCAAAACCTTTTTGTAATTTAATTAAATTTTCTATGAAAAATACCACTCAAAACTCAATATCTTTCACACCATGGGTCTAAAATTTTCCAAATCATTTTTATTAAATCCTACTTAGGGAGGGCTTTCCAACAATACCAAGAGCAAGCTCAAATTCCCCTCTTCTTTCTTTTGATTTAAATGAATTTTTAATGAAAAATTTGTTCAATATTCAAATGTTTCCCACCATAGGTTGGAACATTATGAAACAAACTCAAGGCACCCCTACTCATTGAGGGCTTTCCAATGGTACCAAGAGTGCAACAATAGACACCATGGTTTGGACATAACAAACAAACAAAACAACCTACCTTCCTTCATAGATAGAAGTGAACTTTAGATTTTTAATTATTTATGCCAAATCTTAAAGTAATGGCATTTCATTTTCATGTACAAAATAAATTTCCCGTTCTCAATTGTTCATCATCATTTATGCCAAACCTTAAAATTATGCCTTTTTCATGTTCATGTAGAAAGTAAATTTCTTGTTCTCAATAATTTATCATTATTTTTGCCAAATCTTAAAATTATGTCTTTTTCATGTTCATGCAGAAAGTAAATTTCTTGTTCTCAATAGGTAGTTCACCATTATTTATGGCAAATCTGAAAATTATGGGTTTTGACGTTCATGTACAACATAAATTTCTCGTTCTCAATAGTTCATCATTATTTATGTCAAATCCAGAATTATGCTTTTTCATGTCCATGGAAAAAATAAAAAATAAAAAAAATTGGCCATTTTTTCTTCAAAAAAAATTGAGAATTTCTGGAAAACAAAATTCTAGTGTAATTTGTTTTAATTGCTAAAATTTTGGGAAAATTTTGCCAAATTTTGGGTATCACAAAATTGACTAAACAAAATCCAGAGTCTGGTATGTATGATAATTGAGGGCAATGCGGTTTTTTTTTTTGCCCCCAATTTTCTGACATTACGTCAGTAGTGAGCATCTCAAAAAGGATTTAATAATAAATGGCAAAACCTGTCTAAACGTTTTTTTTAAATGCTAGAAAATGCTAAATAAACCAAAATCTGAGTCCAAATATGAGGCGAAAATTTTTCAATTTTTTTTTTGCGAAATTCAGCGAGTGTTTCCTCCAAAAACAAAAGGGATTACGCAACAAAATATTTTTCTTTTTTTAAAATCCAAGTAGATTGTAAAACCAAAGGGGAGTAAATTGGTGTCGTTTAGTTGTTTCTTTTCAGTAACGAACTGACTTGGGTGTACTTAACTACAGGCAGGTATCAGGGTTTTCTAAAAAATCTAATACCCTGCACGTAGAGTAGCTAATACCCAGGATTATATGGGAGTTAATAACCGACTTTTCCACCATACCAGATCAATAGTCAATACTGGTGGTTGCCATTTAAACCAAACAATTTGAAATTTTTTATTTTTTAAAAAATTTGATTAGGCTATCACACAACACAAAGAAGTTTGCAATTTTTTTTAATTTCAAAATTTCTTAAGGGAATGAGATATACACACATACACAAAACAATTGTTTGTTTTTGGTATCCCAGATTTTTGTTTCGGGATTTTGGATTCCTCTTTTATTCACCAAATGAGAAAGAACAGCAAAACATCTCATACTTCTGTTGTTGTTAATAAATATTTTAATTAATTATTTATTTATTTATTTATCTTTTGAGAGGTTAGTTATGGCAGCTGGCCATCTTTTGAGTAGTTAAGGAATAATTGTTTATTTCAGATTTTCTCAATAAATGTCAACACTGGTGGATAAACCTGTGTCATGTTGTGTGCAAATTTTTCAACCCAGATAAGGGGGGGAAATACTTACTGCATGGCCCATTTTCAATCCATCTTGGCTATCGACTGTTGTGTAATTTATAATCTTGACACCGAGTGAGCGTGCTACCTACCGACGCCCACACTCACACACTCCCATTTTGGCATGTATTAGTTCATCCCAAATGAATTCTGTTGGAAAAGGCAAACTGTTCAATATGAATGCATACGTTGTTATCACTACTTCATCAATAACAGAAAACCAATTGAAAAGAAAAAATCCAAAGACCAACAAATTTGAATTCTCATCCACCTAATGCCATTTTCATCCTTTCTTTTCGGCTTCTTAAAAAAATACATCTTGTACACACAAGTATGTCCGAGGGAGAAGAGATCAAATTTCCTGAAGAGAATAGATGAGATGACAACATATGTAACCTTCTTTGGAGTAATGATCTTGTATGGTTCTTTAGCAAGATTGTGATGACCACCCCCATTCAGCGATAGATCATCAATTTTGGAAAATATAAAAATGACAGACTAATGTTCATCAACTGAATGTGAGTTTTTCACACCATATAAGTACCTATAATCGCTATATGGCATCAAATTCAAGCATGGTCGCCTTAGTGATTTTCTTTAACAAAAAAATTGGGAATTTTTTGGATAATTTTCTTCATTATTTGTGTAAATTCAAATAATTTCTCTAATTATTTTGGGAAAAAAATTGGCAAATTTTTTGTATCAAAAAATTACAACAACACCACCTGCTTCTTATTTCTTAGTTGTCACAAGAAGAGCATTGAGGTTGTCTCACCATCTGGAAGCTTTGACCCTAGGTCCCCACATGATCTTTTGTAGGCAGGTTGATGGAGTTACCAACTTATCTGTATTTACAGCTAAGTTCGTTACAGAACATAACCGCTAACAACTAGTATCGTACAGAGGATTTTATATACGGATGATGGATGGGGCCAGAGAAATAAGTTTGGAGACTATTTTGGATGTGGTCAAATATCGGTAGAGGCCACCGCTATGGGTTTGGGTGGATGTATTGTTATATTGGTAACATGGGCTAGTAACAAAATTCAACCTATAAATCACTTGTAAAGCAACCTTAGGTTTCAAATTACAAGTTGATCTATCGGCTTGGTGTTGATCACCGCATTGTAATATACATATGGTGGCTAACAAGTACCCTACAAGTCGCTTCTTCTTACCCTTGAAATATTGAAATTTGAACTTGTGGGACCTCCATGTCCCCTCATATTGTTCAAAGAATGTGGAACATCCAAGCAGCTTCAGCATTTGCCAATGGATTTCATTTGATGAAGATTACGTAATAGACAAGTGAAGGTCAAATATGATTTATACACAAAGGCCATCACATGACTATTTTGCATGTAATTGCGCACGGGAAAATGTTTCTAGAATAAGGGAAAGTGAGTTTTTTGTCAGTGAAATGCTTTCCCCTCGAGAAGACAAGGAAGAGAAAGAGCCTTTGGTGTTATGTTGATTAAGTGAAATACACAAGTTGAATGAATGGAGATTTTGAAAATATCAAATATTGTGTTAAAATTTAGGGTACATTTGGATTCCGAAACTATAATTGTATCAAATTGTTTCTTTTCTCAAAAAAAAAGGATTAGGGGGGCAAAATTACCACTAAACTTCACTGAAGGGAAAAATAGATCACAGATGAAATAATACCAAAAAGAAAAATACCAACCCCAGTGTTCAGGTTGTAGTACATTTAGGCAGTGCAAATCCGTCTTTCCTTGGGTGTACCTTGGTGTTCAGGTTGAAGCACATTTAAGCAATTTGAGTCCATCCCCCCTGGGGTTTACCTTGGTGTTCAGGTTGAAGCACATTTAAGCAATTTGAGTCCATCCCCCCTGGGGTTTACCTTGGTGTTCAGGTTGTAGCACATTCACGCGAGGCTAGTCCCCACCTTGGGCCTACCTTGGTGTTGAGATCCTAATCTGAAACCTGCCGCCTACTCACCCGAACAGCATGATAGGCAATCGTGGAGGGGACTCCCCCTCTAATGACCATTGATTATCAAACTGTACCATTAGGTTATACACTCTGAACTAGCCAGTTTTCAGTGACATGGGCAGAGACATTGGAATGGGCAAAATAAAACAAATCCACGCCACCCCTGATAGTGGACACAATTCATACAATGAAAACAATGATAAAGTCTTTTTGCCAACTTTGCAACCAAACATGTTTAGTGACACATTTGTACAACTTAGCCCCATTCTTATGGCGCAACTTCATTGCTTTGTTTTGCACATGCTACAAAGAAAAGCCTAGAGTTCATCATTTGGACGTTAGAGAATCAAAGAATCTAATCTATGATCATGGGCAATTTTTGTCCAAGCTCAAATTTAGGAATGGGCCATTGAGTCTACCCAAAAAAAACTGAAATTTGAAATGAAGATTGATGAAGTGCACCCAATGAATGGGTGGTGAATTAATTTATTTCCATGACTTTCTTCATACCCAAAAAAATTCAACTTGTGCATGTGCTTCCCAGTTAGGACAATCTTCATTCATATTTTGTTGGTGATTTGGAGCAAATTAAGATGCAGAAGAATATCAAGTGATGGGTTTAAGTACAGCAGTATACCATATATTGTACATGTACAATGTAGTTCCTGCCTAACTTGTCATGAAAATGTTGGGTGAGTCATGTGTTAATAATTTATAACAAAGCCCCAATCTTCTCTTACCAGCTTCACCGATTGCACAATTTGCGTGATTGCTGATTAGTGGCACAACATTCTACTCACAAAGAGCTTATTTGACTTTTGGGTACTTCTTTTCGGAAGCCCATATAGTAGATTAATGGAATTACATGCCCTTCATTTTCCCCACCCCTCAGAAAAGACCTTTGATAACATGGCTTTTCTTTTGGGTTGGACGGGTTTACTTGAGGGTTTCGTGGTTTGTTGGTTGCCTTGGGATGGAGGACCCATAATGTAATTTTATAGTGGTTTTAAACCTCTTTGGCCACATGGTATTGTCTTCTATGTGGCCTACAAGTTCTGGGATACATGCAGTGCTTTGGGTGTTCTTGTTCTTCTTTGTGATGAGATGGATTCCAATGCATTAAACAATTTTCTCGCTTCCTTTCTACCGAGGGTTTTTTTTTCTTTTTTTTTAAAAAAAAAATTTGTCAAGTACGTGGATTGGCGATTGTCCACAAGAGATCATACAGAAAAGCAGACTTTCTTTAGAATCTTGCATAGTTTTGGCGACAATAGGAACTTATTGTCTAAATATGACAACGTGTGACTTTTTCCCTCAAAATATGGCGACTTTTGCAATTTATTTTGCCCCCCCCTCCCCCCCCCCAAAAAAAAACCCCTAGTACCTTTCCCACTGGGTTTTTTTTATGTTGCCATGTTGCGAAAATTCACCCCCCAAAAAAACACTGTTCAACCTATTAATTTTCACAAAACTGACTCACCCAAAAGAAAACAACATGAAAACCTATCTATGTCCATCGGTAAGGTAGATAAAATGTAAAGGATAGTGAACACAAAACAACCAAACCAAGGGAATAAATTCAGTTAGCCTAAGATGGAATCTGACCCCACCGCAATATGGATACACATCTAGTTTAAATGTTTTCAACAGATACTCCAATAGAGGGTCAGATTCTGCAGAAACTAATTTAAAATGGAAATTATGCTCTGAAAACTGCTATTCTAGTTTGTTTAAAGTTGACATGTTAGCCTGAAATTTCCTACATGATATATGTGTATTTTTTACCAAAGGAATCAATCACACATGACCTTTGACAGCCATAGATGGTGATCTTATGTGATTCTGAATGTTGAGGTTGTGAAGAGAAGTGGCCCAGCTCTAGGCGGTATGTTTTGGGACACGCCGTGAAAATTTCGCACCTAATATATAGTCCTGGAAGGTTCTAGCAATCACATCATTTCATGGGCTTTGATGTAGAGCAAGTGAGTAAAATCAAAGTGTGAAATAGAAAGAAATTACTTACTTCTTGATAATGCCTTGAATAAGATTTTGAGAACTTTTGAGAGGAGAACTGATTCCATGTTTGAAGGGGCGGAAATGTTGTGCATAGACTCCAATGCAACATAAACAAACGAGGAACTGTATCCATAATTCGGAAAGGTAGAAGGTACTGTCAAGTTGCCAGTGAAGAACCACACTATGAAGCTTTTCAAATTGTATAGTGAGGAACTCGTAATTGAATTCAATATCAGGGAACCAGGATTTTGGGTATTGTGAGGAATATATAATTGAATTCCATATCAGGGAATGAGAACATTGGGTACCTGGTATAGATGAACATTAAATTTCATGTTTTAGAATGTATGGATATGAAATGATTTCATGGACAATCTACATGATTATGGATTATCAGTGTCTGCTTGTTAAAAAAAATTCAAATTATTTTGACCTTCTTTCAATTGATCATCGCCGGTACTGTGACACAATGTGAAGCCCAAGTTGAATTCAGTATCAAGGAATGAAAACTTTGGGTAATAGTCTCTTGGACTGGAGGGACCAACCAAGTGCCCTTAGGTGGGTGCCAATAAACAACCTTCCATTATTCATCCATGGTCACTGGGGTGTTGAATGGTCCCAGATGAGGTGAAGGTGAGCTAGTTGGATGTTTTGGTCTTGCCTTCTGGAAAGGCAAATGTAATGATGGTCATTCAGTTTATTGTAGGGCATATTTGTTCTTTCTTGGTATGTCTAGTGGAATGATAGCTCCAAAAATGCGGAAAATTACTTGTGCATTCACCATAAAGCAAAACCACAACATATAGGGACACCCTTGGTGAAAAAGACTCAATTGAAATTTATCAAAGGTAATTGGTTGCCACTATGGGAACACCCAACCCACGTTCAATAGAAGAATGCATTTATAAATCACCATTTGAGAGCATTGCAAGCCCTCCTTAGTCTTGTTAGAATTTTTGTTTTCCTAGATATGCCCCTTGGTATAACACCCATAGATATATTTGACCTAACACATATATTCTGTAGATTGCCAAGATGCATACTCTACTTTGTTGGAATTTTTTATTTCCCCCATCTTTTTTATTCTATGAAAAGACTAGGTGTCGTGCAAGTATATTTTGAAGATGCATCTTCTATTACTTGATTATACCATAATTTCCAAAAATGTACATCAATTAGTTCAAGGTCTACAAGTATTTCACAAAGAAAATATTTTAGTTGCATTTATATTTTCCTTTTGTAAAATGTCTAAAATACTTGCAAATTCCTTTTGTTGGGAGAAAAACACACGTGCACTTGCACAACAGTTCTAAACTCTTTGATATTAGTTGGACTTGAAGCCAAGTAAATTTGTTATGGGTGGGTGAAAAGATGAGTACATGCTTAAGAACATGACAAGTTTTTTCGAATTTGAGGTGATGACCGAGGGAGTGGAGTGCAAGCAGCCATTGCACATCATGTCTCATCAATGTAAACACAACACATTTGGCAACGGTGGGTTGGTGTCCCTTCGTTAGTTGTTGGGAAACAAGGACTTTGGAGTTGGTGTGCACAATCAAAACAAGGTGATGCCACGCCAAAGAGTTAGAAAAAGAATAAATGCTTCTCCCTAAGCAAGAGCTGAATTGGGGGGAAAAAAAAGGAAAAAAGGAATGGATTGCGAGATAATGAGATTAAAGTAAGCCCAAGAATTGTGAACAAACTAAGAATTTGAAAAAACAAGTATAATGAGCTCAACCACCATTGTCAACAAGTTACCAAGCACATTGAACCCCCCCCCCCCGGCCATCTCCAACAAAAGAAAAAAAAACCCCAAAAATGCAAGTTGGCAACCCAATGAAGACCAATGACAAATGGATCAAGTTTTGGGGATTTTTTTTCCTTGTACAACCCCAGGCACTTGCACTTACAAACTTTCCGACAACATGATGCATTTGATGCTACTAAGTTGTAAGTGGAGTGTTAGAAGAAAGAAAACATCGATGGTGTGGACCAGCCTCCGGTACTAAAGCACACATGATGTAGGTGTACCTATAAGTACACCAGGATATAATGGAGGAGGTGGGGGGGGGAAGGGGCAGCTATAGTTTGAAGGCTTAGCCTTCGCAATAAGTGAGAAAATGATGTGAGAAAAAGTTAAGTAAGGTGTGCACAGTACGGACAAGTAGTAGTACTCGTTCGGACGGACGCTCCATGCAAAACCTTGACGAGCAGTCACCACTTTCTGGTAGGTAGTAGTTTGCACCTGTTTTCATGTTCTGGCTTCTTCAGGCACATTGCCCGCCCCTGGAAAACACTGTTGCTTCGCAGCGCACACCACCTCCCTGCAACGCTTGTCTGCCTGATGACTCAATGAGTGCAGTAAATTGCAGCGTGTTATACGTTTTTTCTTGAAGAATGCCGTATTTTTCTCGCACTGGTAGTGAACTAATTGATATTGATCTGACAAGCCATCATGTTCACTGTCAAACTTAAGTATGGTATTCAATTTCTCTGGTTCTGTTTCCTTACATAGGTATTAGCCGTGGGATCTGAGACAAGAAATTTCAATCGTAATGGGGGTGGTCGACAGCACGCAATGTTGAGTGTCCACCTCTTCCCCCCCTCCGCCCCCCCCGCCCCCAAAAAGACAGAAAAATAATAAAACGCTTGTGACATGGAAGTTGCAATTAGTGAAAATAGCCACATTGGCAATCATCCACAAGAGGAATTTGGCTACAATCATACTATTCAGAAGAGGGATTAGCCAAATTTGACTATCTCAGAGAGGAATTTAGAAAAGAATCCTGCCATGTCTGGGCAACCTGCTGGAACCTAATGTCTAAATATGATGATTTCAGAAATTATTTCCTTGAAATCCGATGACTTTAGCACACTTTTTTTACGAAATCCTTTGCGGGAGTCACACTCAACTTTTCCATTTGTTTTGGCCAAGTGGTGAAAATTAACCTCCAAAAAACCATTGGTTGACATACTCTAGTGTTAATTAACCAAATTGTGTAAGCTTGTCAAATGGTGGGGCAAATAAAGTGTTCTTGGTTGTTTGATTTCATAATTCTTTTGGCTTATCAAGGTGATAGGTATACAATTGTCACTGCTAGCTTCAATGTTATAGGCAGGACCAAATTAAGGGACATACGCACAAAGGTGGGGAGCAACCAGCCAAGGTGAAACTAGGGAACAGTTGGCCTTCAGTGCACTATTGTTCAGCTAACTTACTGCCACCAACAAAGTATCACCATTGGCATGGCATTGAGATGCTCTCAAATCTTGGAATGAGTGGGTGACGGTCGGACTCAGAAGGGTTGGTGGGTGAAGCAGGGAACGATGGAACCGAATGTGCAAAACCATCATCAAGCTATTAGCCTAGGAACTGACTGATGCATGCCAATAAATTTGCACAGCACATTAGTACTTAAGTTACTTACCCATGATACTCAGCACTTGATTATACAGAGAAAGAAAAAACAAACACCTCAGGAAAAAATAACTTGTGAGCATGAAGCCCAGGATGCAAAGAAAAAGGCTTGAGTAAACCACCACTCATCAGCACACCATGCAGGATGGATGATATGTGGATAGGAAGCATTTTTTCATTTAGTTTTGTCTCATCACTAACCATGGTGATTAGCTATGTACCATCCATCCACACGTATCTAGTATCTACCTGCCTAGTAGGCACCCAGTGATCTTTTGTATTTGCCTACCCACATAGTACCCACTTACATTCCCTAATTACCTACTTGCCTCCGATGCTTTGGGCTCTTTTATAGGCAGTTTACCGATCTTTGCCTGTTCATCCTTTTTAAGAGAAGCTTCAGTGATGAAACTCTGCTAAACTTCATTAAACAAAGCACCCAACTAAGGGAAAAGGAAGAACAAAAAGAGAGGACCCAAGTCCAAGCCAAAGAGATGCAAAAACCCAAAGGGGCCCAGGGGTCGCAGAGAGGCAAAAGGAACAAATTATATTTTAGAGCCTTCACCAGTTGCAAGAAACATATCCAATTTTGTGTCAATTCCAACCAAAATCATTTCGATTCAAGTCAAGGTCACAACAACCCAACCCTCAGGTTTAGTGCTCCAAACTAGAAAACATGCAAAAATTGGAAGTTACTTGGGTAGTGTGACATGAAAGTAAAAGGGTTTACAGGATAGGCTACCAGGTTGAAACCTTGATAAGTAACTGGGTTGCAGTTCATCCACAACTGAGTCAAAACAGCTTTCCAATGGATGGTGCACTGATGGGTGCTAAGTCACCTAATCCCAAAGGAAGCCAATCCTATTGGGTAGTGACTGGAAAAGCAAAGCAAAGCTGGTATTTGCATCATTATGAACTCAAGAAGGAGTGACCCAAATGGCAAATGGGTCAGAATGGATGGGTAACTAGCCTAGGTACATGTATATGGGATAGATAGAAATCACATGCCAGCTCTTCAGTTGTATTCTGGCTTCCATGAATCTAGGTGGGCCCTTATGGACTCAATGCACTCAATGGACAATTTTGTTTTCTTTTCTTTTGTTTTTTTGGGTAGATTAATTTGCATGCTCTCTGAGCACAACTGCAGCAACACAAACAGAAAGGTAAAAATAAATACATATGCAACCTAGATTGAATTATGTAGAATAATAAATAATACATGGGGTTCAGTCTGTCACAGGAGGGGGTGGTGCGGGGAGGCAGTATGCTAGATGTTACCCATTAGAGGAGAAATTTTTGGAATGTGAATCAGTTTGTGAACTAATCATTCAAACTTTTCAATCTTCCAAAAAAATATTTTTCTATACCAATCAGTAGAAAATGTTCAAGGCTCAATATTATAGTTGATTTTTGATTACGTAAATGAATAATTCAACTACATATTTATATAGAATACAAAACACATTTTTATTACATTAAGTTATGTGGGTCAGTCAAATTCTTTTGGTGCAAAATTTTGCTCAAATCCAAAGTCTAACAGTGCAATTTGAATCATATAAATGAAATAAAAAAGTTTTGGGAAAATTAGGCAAAAAGGTAGTGCACAATTTCCAAATCATAGCATTTTCCAATCAAGATCCATTGTGCTTCTTTCAATGGGAGGATCTCAATAGGAGAGAACACACCCCCCTTTGTCATTAACAAATCAGCCCCTCTCACCATAGGACCAATCATCATTCACAAACACATCTTGTTTTTTTTTGTCTCACAACCTTTTTCCTCTTTTCAAGTTTAATTAGGGTTAAACTAGCTTTTCACTTTAGGTCTAGGGTCCATTGCAAACAACTTCCCTTCATTCAATGCAAGGTTGCCACATTTAATTATAAAATTTTCTTAATGGGTCCCACCAACAACCAACCTCTAATTCCTACAAACCTCTCAAGATTTTCATCTTTATGTTGAGGTTTCCTTCAATGTTTAAAGGGTGCTTTAATTTATTGGACCTTGAGCACCACAAACGATTGAAGGTTCTAACTATTTAGGTGGAGCTACGTGTTGTAAATTGATGTAGATTGAAGTCAACATTGAAGTGGCTTCTTGTACAAGGCAAGGATGAAATTGCTTAAGCTTGTTTGCATTCTCTTTTGTATACAGTATCAATAGCAATCTATAGAGAAAGTTGTTTTGGCAAGTTATGAGGACATTAAAAGGATATAATCAACAGCTCCACGATTAGTTGCTCTAGAATTTCAAAAGTTATGATTGCACTCATTTTTCTGTTTATTTTATTTAGCTAAAATTGACACCACTTGCATTCAATGCCTTTTTTGGGTGGAATGTTTCCTTACAATTTCATGGATTTTTTCTCCTACATGCATCACTAGAGATTATGAATGTTGTTGTGAATTGCGTTACATACAAAGCTTTGGTGCAAGATGTGAATGTCTAAACCACATTATATTTTCCATGGGATGAATAACTCTTTACATTGTTAACCTAGTGGGAACCTCTATTATTTATTCTCTACAAGTGTGTGATATTTTCATTATCCATGTTTATGCAATTGCAAAGAAGCTTGTTAAAAGGTATTGTCAAATGTGAAAATCTTAATGACTCATGTGACTTGTGTGTATCAATCACAAGACTCAAGAAATTTCATGAAAACAAGTTTAAAGAAATGCTTGGGTGTTTTTCACATTGGTAGTTCGAACTATTGGTATTTTACCCAACTTAGTATTACTACTCTTGAAACCTTTTGCTTACAATATTTTGTAGAAATGAGCTTTTTCACTTGTAAACTATGATGATGAAAGTATGGTGAAACAATTGTTGTTGTCAAATTTTGCACTTATTTATGGTGTTTTTTATTGTAAGTTAGTACCTCCTTCGTCACTAGTGATTTGGATGGTGAAGCAAAAGAGGAAGGCATTTGGGAATGTATTCAATTGTTAGAAAACAAAATAATTGTGGTTCTATATGTTTGAAGTTTAAAGTTCAAACTTTTTTTTTAATCCAAAAAGGGCCAAGAAAATTTGATAGTTGTAATTGTAGATTGTTTATATAAGTTTCTTTTAAAAATAAATTCCATGGATGATTTAAGTGAACTTTGAATGTATTATTACACTCTTGTTGCTTTGCTTTGAAAATTGTTGGTTGATGAGACTATGGCTTTGGACATGCATGCATTTAAGAGTTGTAGTTAATTAGGAGAATTACATAAAGGCTACAAGGCAATAATCATCTTTGTGCTTTCATCCTTGCCAATCCATGTCTATTAATCTCTTAGCCCATGCATGTATGAGTTGTACTTTATGTTCAATGCTCTAACAACATGGAAAGAGGGTTGTACAACATGTCACAACTTGAAAGCAAGTTATGTGATTCAAGCCCTAATTCTATTACTTTCACTACATTGTGGTTTTTATCAAATTTTGACATGTACTCCTATGATTCAAGCCTTAGCTCTATTACTTGCTACTACATTGTGTTTTTATCAAATGTTTACATGTATTCTAATTTAAATGGTGAAGGGAAAGATCAAAGTGAAATAACATTGAACACCCTATACATAGTGCACACATAAAATTAAAAATGCACCAAATTTGTTCCTTTGTAGCTTGCAAAATCCTCAATGCACTCATCTAGATATCTTTATAGTTAACCCATCATGCACACCTTACTATCATAGAAAAATTTGAAACTATCAACAAATCACATTTCTAATCTTTTGCTTTGAACTTGATTTGTTGCACTAATAGCCAGAATTCATAAAATAATTTGATGAACTTGGCCTTCCCACTTTGTTTTCAAAATTTATTTATGTTCTAGGTATGATGGTCAATTCATTTGCTCATTTGATCACAATCTAATCTACTAACAAATACAACTAATTAGGAATTATGAATGGGTATTTATATGTTATGATGAACACAAATGGAATTAAAACTAGGTGTACATAAAATACTAAAAATATCACAACTTAGAATTCATTTATATCAAAATATGTTATTAATTACACTTTGTTGACTTTAGCCTTAAAAACAAATTAAGTTAAAACAATCATGAATGTTGACAAATTATTTTGTACTTTTTTTTTTGAGTAAATTTACATTAATCGCATTATAAAACTTGATTTAAACACCTCATTTAGCAATAGTATAACATTTTTTACTACTTAAAAAAAATTATTTCAATTTGTGAATGAATAAAAACAAAACCTAAAACATTCATATTTTCAATGGAAAAACATTTTACAACTTACAAACATCATAATCATCTCCGTTATTATAACATAATGCATTGCCAACGGTTTATATTTAATCTAATATCTAATATATTAATTCAGCAAGTTTGTCTATCAGTCTGTCTGTGACGGTGGGCCAACACGGGCGGGCTGGGCACAGGAGAGGTTCAGGTTCATCCACAACAAGTTCAGGTATCCAGTGGATGGATGGTGCGCCGGTGGGTGCTAAATCACTCTGGCCCAGTGTGATCCGATGGAAACCGGTGTTTAGGCATCCAGTGGATGGATGGTGCGCTAGTGGGTGCTGAATCATTCTAACCTAGTGTGATCCGATGGAAACCGGTGTTTAGCAGCAATTGGAAAAATATAAAGAACCGCCGGGGCGGG
>Ga0116229_10009887_pt1 | contig 14444 bp, 13 predicted proteins | sample S1TSphgellanicum_3_FD_87313 | JGI IMG/M metagenome (GOLD analysis project Ga0116229, IMG submission 87313) | Host-associated microbial communities from peat moss isolated from Minnesota, USA - S1T2_Fc - Sphagnum magellanicum MG | ecosystem: Host-associated > Plants > Peat moss > Unclassified... | reverse complement strand
GCACGTCGGTGTTTCGCACGTCGATATTTCGCGCGTCGATATTTCGCACGTCGGCGCTCCGGACATCGCCGCGGATCGTCTGCGCGGCGATCGGTGTCGCCGCGAGGCATGCGACGGCGGCGACGAGGCACGGCGTGCGGTGACGCGGATGACGAGGCGACTGCACATTCATCAAAGCGTCCGGGGAGCGGGCGAAGGGAGACGGCGGCATGAGGCCGCGTGACGCGCGCCGTCTGCGGCGGAGCTCGGTATGGGCGGCAGTATGACGTCGGCGCGCGGCGACAACAAGCGGCGGGATCGGCCGATCGAGCGGTGAGGGGCGACGCCCGCGCACGAGGCTGGACAGGTGACGCGGCGCCATGCAATCTCCAGCGTCCTCAAACCGAGAGAGCATTGTGAACCTGCCGATCCGCGCCGCCGCGCTTGTCTTCGTCTCGTACTGTTGTCTTCCCGTGCTCGCCGCCGCCCAGGGCTCGCCGGTCGCCGACGCGTTCCGCGCCAACGAGAAGCGGGTGGCGACGAACCTGATGGCTGCGGCCGATGAAGTGCCGGCCGAGAAGTACTCCTACAAGCCGACGCCGGCGCAGATGTCGATTGGCGAGATCGTGGCGCACCTTGCCGAGGGCAATGATTTCTTCTGCGGTGCGATCGGCGGCACGAAGGCGCCGACGCGGGCGAAGTTTGCCGGGACCGACAGCAAGGACCAGCTCGTCGCCGTCCTCAAGGCGTCCTTCGCCTTCTGCGACCAGGCGCTCGCGTCGCTCGACGACACGAAGCTCGGCGAGCAGTTGCCGTCGTTTGGCGGCAAGACGATGGCGCGCGCGTCGCTGATGACCGCCGCGACGGGCGACTGGGCGGACCACTACAGCCAGATGGCGATCTATCTCCGTCTGAACGGGATGCTGCCGCCGACGGCGAAGAAGCCGACGATGTGAGGCGCGTCGCTCAGCGTCGCGCGATGAAGAGGTGCAGCGCGTGTTCGGTCGGGACCTGTCTGACGACGTTATAGCCGAGCGTTGGTAGGTCGATCCCTTCGAAGAGCGGCTCGCCGCGGCCGAGCAGGACCGGGGAGACGGCGAGATGCATCTCGTCGATCAGGCCCGCGGCGAGGTACTGCCGGATCGTCGCCGGGCCGCCGCCGATACGTATGTCCTGTCCGTTGGCCGCCTCGGTCGCGCGCGCGAGTGCAGCGTGGATCCCGTCGGTGACGAAGTGGAAGACCGTGCCACCGGCCATCGTCAGTGACGGTCGCGGGTGGTGGGTGAGGACGAAGACGGGGCAGTGATACGGTGGCGTGTCGCCCCACCATCCCGTCCAGCGCTCGTCGGGCCACGGCCCGCGGACAGGACCGAACATGTTGCGACCGATGATCCAGGCGCCGACGTTAGCGAAGCCGGCGGCCGCGATCTCGTCATCGGTGCCGGTGGTACCGCCGTCGCCCCCCTGCATGGCGACGAAGGTCCGCGTCGGGAAGAACCAGGTGAAGACGCCGGCACCGCCGACGCCGAGCGGATTGGCGAGATCCTGATCGGGCCCCGCGCCGAATCCGTCGACGGAGACACCGAAGCCGTGGACGCGCAGCATGCCCATGGTGACCCACCCTGTGTGCGCCGTTGGCACGTGCGGTCCGGCTGCGGCGCGATCAGCGTGGACCTGGCAGCCAATCGGCTTGCCGGCGGATGGCCGGTCGGAATGATAATACGAGACGACGAGTCCCCAGGCATCACCGAGTCGAGTTACGGCCGATCGTCGAGGCTGACGTCGAGCGGCGAGCACACGCCGATCATGGCGCGCGTCCAGCGCGTCGTGGCGCACCAAATCGAGCGCGTTCGCACGCCGCGCGCCCGGGTGCGTCGACGGCGTCCGCCGTGACCGACTAGATTTCCGCAGGGCGAACGCGGTAGTGGCGGTCCGACGACACAGGGAGAGACGATGGCTGCAGCGACGACGGAGCGCGCGATTCTGGCCGGTGGCTGTTTCTGGGGGGTCCAGGAGCTGCTGCGGAGTTATCCCGGAGTGATTTCGACGCGGGTCGGGTATTCGGGCGGGGATGTGCCGAACGCGACGTACCGGAACCACGGAACGCACGCCGAGGCGGTCGAGATCGTGTTCGATCCGAGCGTCATCACCTATCGCAAGCTGCTGGAGTTCTTCTTTCAGCTGCACGACCCGACGACGAAGAATCGGCAGGGGAACGATCGCGGGCTGAGCTATCGGTCGGCGATCTTCTACACGTCGCCGGAGCAGAAGCGGATCGCCGAGGATACGATCGCCGACGTCGACGCATCGGGGATCTGGCCCGGCAAGGTCGTGACCGAGGTCGCGCCGGCGGGTGCGTTCTGGGAAGCGGAGCCGGAGCATCAGGACTATCTGCAGCGGATCCCGCACGGGTACACGTGCCACTTCATCCGGCCGGATTGGGTGCTACCGGTGCGGGCGACGGCGAAGGCGTAGGAGCGGCGCGGCTTCACCCAGAGCGGTGATCATCGCGGGACCGCGCCATCCGCGGGTGCCACGCATCACGCCGGCGCGTGCTGCGCATCGACATCGATCACCGCGTTGGCAAACGCCTGCGGGGCTTCCTGCGGTACGTTGTGGCCGATGCCCTTCAGAATGCGGTGCGAGTACGAGCCCGAGAACTGCTTGCGGTAGCCCGATCCATCGGCGGCGGCGCCATCGAAGTCGCTCGAGATCGTGATCGTCGGCACCGCGATCACCGGCGCGTGTTGCAGCTTCGATTCCACGGGATCGTAGCGCGCCTCGCCCGGCGCGAGACCGAGGCGCCAGCGATAGTTGTGGATCACGATCGCGACGTGGTCGGGATTCGTGAACGCCGCCGCCGTCCGCGCGTACGTCGCATCGTCGAACGCCCACTTCGGCGAGGCGATCTTCCAGATCAGGCGGTTGAACGCATCGCGGTTCCGGTCATAGCCGATCCGGCCACGCTCGGTGGCGAAGTAATACTGGTACCACCACCCCAGCTCCGCCTGGGGCGGCAGCGGCTGTTCGTTGGCCTTGAGGTTGGTGATCAGATAGCCGCTGACCGAGACGAGCGCCCTGCACCGCTCCGGATAGAGCGCCGCGACGATCGCGGCCGTGCGCGCGCCCCAGTCGAAGCCGCCGACGATCGCGGTGCGGAGCTTGAGCGCGTCCATGAGGGCGATGACATCGACGGCGAAGGCTGATTGCTGGCCGTTGCGGACGGTGTCGGTCGACCGGAAGCGCGTCGTCCCATAGCCCCGCAGGTAGGGGACGATGACATGGTACCCTTTCGCCGCGAGCAGCGGCGCGACGTCGACGTAGCTGTGAATGTCATAGGGCCAGCCGTGGAGCAGGATGACCGCGGGCCCATCGGACGGACCGTCTTCGGCGTAGCCGATGTTCAGGTCGCCGGCGTCGATCTGCTTCAGGTCGTCGAATGTCGCTACGCCCGACCGAGCGGAATCGCGACCGGGAGCGGCGCTCGCACCGTGGAGCGTGGGCGACGAGCCCGTGATGCCGGGCCGGGCCGCCGCCACGGTCATCGCCGCCGCGCCAAGGAACTGTCGGCGATCGATGGAGCCAGCCGGATCTTCGGTCCCTTCGTCGACGCGGGACATGGTAACTCCGTGTCCGAGGTGGCTCGGCCGGCGATCCATTCTTTTCTCTTTTCACGCGCGATGCTGCACTGCCGAGCAGACGACCAGCGGGAGACTGGAGGATGGCAAGACCGGACGGTCGGCACAAGGAGCACAGCTGGCAGTTGTTGAGCCTGCTTACAGTGGGGCTCCGGGTCTCGTTGACACGCGACGGCCGACGGCACCAACGTACCAAGCCGTTCCCGACGTTCCGGCCCGATCTGACCAAAGCGGAGGAGAAGCCATGGCTACGTCAGCGAATCCCGTCCGAAGTCAGACCGCGAGCGTCGGGAGCGTCGCCGTCACGCTCGCGCTCGAGGTCGTCGTCATCCCCGTCTCCGATGTGTCGCGGGCGAAGGCGTTTTACTCGAAGCTTGGCTGGCGGCTCGACGCCGACGTCACGACCGATCCTGGTACCAGGCTGATCCAGTTCACACCACCGGGCTCGGCATGCTCGATCCAGTTCGGCTCGCACCTCTTCGGCACGCCGGTCATGTCGGCCCCGCCCGGATCGGCGCAGGGCCTCTACCTCGTCGTTACCGATATCGACGCTGCGCGCGCGGCGCTGATCGCGCTTGGGGTCGACGTGAGCGAGGTATTCCACTGTCCGAAGGGTTTGACCTGCCGATTCCCCGGCAACGATGGCCGGGTCAGCGGACGACCGCCCGATGGGAGCAGCTACGGCTCGTTCGCCTCGTTCAGTGATCCCGACGGCAACGGCTGGCTGCTGCAGGAGGTGACGACGCGGCTTCCCGGCCGGGTCACCGGCGACACGACGTACCGATCGGCGAGCGACCTGGCGGCGGCGATGCGGCGCGCCTCGGTGGCCCATGGTGCACACGAGGCGCGCATCGGCAAGGCCGACCCGGACTGGCCCGACTGGTACGCCGAGTACATGCGACGCGAACAAAGTGGCGAACCGCTGCCGACGTGATCCGGCATGTCGTGATCGCGGGCGGACGCTGTCCGCCTCGCTCGTCACCGCGTTGCCGGTGCGAGCGGCAACGCCAGTCAGCGTGAGCCGGTCATGAAGTCGCGGACGAGGGCTGCGATCTCGTCGGCCGCCGTGTCGAGCGCGAAGTGGCCGGCCTCGAGGATGTGCACCTGGGCGCCAGGCACATCGCGACGATAGGCCTCGGGCTCCGAGAGCTGGAACGACAGATCGTACTTGCCCCAGAGGACGAGCAGCCGTGGCTGCGTCTCGCGCATCCAGCGCTGCCAGCTGGGGTACGCCTCGACGTTCGTGCGATAGTCGTAGAAGAGGTCGCTTTGGATGTCGGCCTGGGCGGGCTGGCTCAGAAACGCGAATTCGTCGGTCCAGAGATCGGGGTCGTAGCGCTCCACGTTGGGGTCACTGCCGACGTGGCGAGTGCGGGTCGGCGCCAGGGCGAGCAGGTTGGCGCGCAGCGCGGCTTCGTTGGCGGCGCGATCGGCCCAGAAGGCGCGTCGGGTCTTCCAGTTGTCGCCCAGACCCTCATTGTGTGCGACGGCGTCCTGGACGATCAGGGCCTCGATGCGCTCGGGATGGGCGAGCGCCATGCGGAAGCCAACGGGTCCGCCGTAGTCCTGCATGTAGAGCGTGTAGCGCCCGAGCCCGAGCGACTCGGTGAAGTGCGTCATGATCTCCGCGTAGTGGTCGAACGTGTAGGCGAACGTCTTCGGATCCGGCCAGTCGCTGTGTCCGAATCCCGGGTAGTCGGGTGCCACGAGATGGAAGCGATCGGCGAGCCGAGCGAAGAGCGGCTCGAACATCCGGGACGAGGACGGGAGTCCGTGGAGCAGCAGGAGCGTCGGCGCGTGCGGCGGACCGGCCTCGCGGTAGAAGATGGAGAGGCCATCGACCTGGCGTTGGCGATAGACGGTCGGGTATGCGGGCGTACGGATCTCCGCCGGCTCGGGCGGGCCCGCGCCGGCGACTTCGACGATGACGTCGAGTTCGACGGGCACGCCGAGTGGGAGGCTGGCGACGCCATAGACGGATCGGGTCGGGGCCGAATCGGGACCGAAGATCTCCGCGAGGAGTTCGGACGCGCCGTCGGCGATGTGGGGCTGATCGCGCACGTCGCCTGCGGTCGCCACGGAGACCGCGACCCGGACGACGCGCCGGACGCGGTCCAGCGAACCGAGTGTGGATCGGACGACTGCAACGGCATTGAGCGCGGCGAGGCGGGCCGCCTGTCGACCGGCGTCGGCATCGAGCTCGGCGCCGACGCGACCGACGAAGCGTGCTTCGTGTCCGGCCGTCGGCAGCATCCCGCTCAGGAAGAGGAGATTGCCGGTGCGGACCGCTTCCACGTAGGTCCCGAACGGTTGCGGCGCGGCCGGGAGCTCGATCTGGTGGTCGCGCAGTCGCTGCTCGGCGCGTGCGCTCTCGGCCTGGATCATGACGCGGACCTCACGGAGGGGTCGTCGTGCGTCGAGCCGTCATCCCGCGGCAACCCGGCTGACGGAGGGTGTGGGGGCCTTCAAGATGCATGATCCTGGGCCGCGCGTCCACTGCGCGACGGTAACGCCGCCACATCCACGATGCTCCATCAACGGTGCCAGATCAACGCGGCGACGCCGCCCGAATCGGCACCACGATTGCCGGCCGAGGGACGTCTCTCCACGCCGACCAGCGCGCAACGTTGAGCCCGATCGTCGCCATCCAGAGGGCGGTCGACCCTTCGCCGGGTAGACACGGATAGAGGATGTAGGGGTAGAGGCGCGCGTCGAGCGCCGGTGCGATCACGCTGAGAAAGCCGTGCGTGAAGTAGCAGCACCCGGCGATCGCGAGCAGGGCGCCGATGACGCGTGGGATGAATCCCGACCGGACGATCAGGAAGCCGCCGAGCATCTCGTCGAGTCCGTAGAAAATGAAGGAGATGAGGAGGCCGGCGTTCTGCAGCTGGAGCGCGAGGTAGGACGTCGACTCGATCTGTTGCGGCGTGAACGTGCCCATGGGATGCGCGTCGACGGCGAGCTGCAGCGGCACGATCGCATTGAGCATGTCGAGGCTCTCGATCGCGGTGCCGATCAGGCCGCAGGCCATCGCGACCGCGGCAACGGCGAGATTGACGCGTCGGAAGAGCAGGAAGAAGAGGATCTCGGCGGGGATGTTGCAGAGGAGCAGGACCAAGTGGGCCCCGACGCCAGCGCGGAAGAGCGTCTCGTGCGCGAGGATGTTGCGGGCGGTCGCGGTGGCGTCGCCGGCGACGAAGAGGGTGTTGCGGACGTAGCCAATGTCGAAGGCGCCGGTCACGATCCCGATGAGGGCGCAGACGCCGGCGACCCGCGCCATCCGTCGCGGGGAGCACTGGTCCGACACCGCGTCTGTCATATAGGCCCCGTGTTCGCGTCACTCATGAGATGCGCGGCCGACCCGCATCGCGCTGCACGTCCGATCAGCGCGTCGAGTCAGCGCGGCGGCAGTGCCGCCATCGACTCGCTGACCGTACGGGCGACGCACGGTCGGGGATTCAGCGGTCCCACACTTCTGGAGTACCATCGTGAAGACCGTCCCCGCCCTGCTGGCACTGAGCGCCCTCATGGCGTGTAGCGCCACCGCACCGCGCGCCTCGGTCGTCGACCACACGGAGATGGTCTACATGGCATGCTCGCAGCCCGGCGGCGTCGGCGCGACGGATGTCTGTGAACTCGCCGTGATGAACCTCGACGGCACCGGGTTTCGCCAGCTGACGCACGATGGACGGCAGGTCTTCCTGCCGCACTATTCGCCGGACGGGACGCACATCGTCTACACGAAGTTCATCGTCGGCGGCTACATGTCGCCGGACGCCGAGGCCGACGTCGAGGTCTATGACTTTGCGACCGGCTCGGAGACGTTTCTGACGCATACGGGCGGTGCGTCACAGCCGACGTACTCGCCCGACGGGACGCAGATCGCCTATGTCTCGAGCGAGACGACGCCGGGGGCGCACCTCCCGTTTGGGCTTTTCGTCATGAATGCCGACGGCTCGAACGTGCAGCGCGTCGGCGGTCCGTCCGGCGCGGACGACGACCTCGTGTGGGCGGACGACGCCTGGTCGACGGACAACTGGATCTACTTCGTCGTGGAGCAGGATATCGACAACTGCCTCAAGGTGCGGATCGACAAGATCCGGCCCGACGGCTCGGCGCGCACACAGGTGACGGACGGTGGGCCGAATTGCACGCCGATGGGGCTCGAGCAGAGCGGCGACGCTGACCCGGGGGTGAGCCATGACGGGCAGACGGTGTACAGCTCGCGCGGCTTTCCGGTGCCGCCGGCGGGCGGCGTCGCCGGCCAGGTCGAGCGGAAGCTCTACGCGATGTCGAGCAGCGCGTGGACGCCGGGCAAGGTCGAGCGCGACCTGAGCCTGCCGTCCGAGCCGAGCTGCATCGAGGGGGTACCGAAGGGGTCGCCGGACGGGACGCGCATCCTGCTCTTTCGCGCGTGCTTCGACACGCCCGGCCAGGGCCCCGGGATCTTCGTGACGGACACAGCCGGATCATACCGCACGCGGATCGTGAGCGGCTTCGGTCCCGACTGGAATCCGGTCGCGCGGTAGTGCGCGCCGGATCGAATCGTGCACAGGTGTGGGCGTGGCGGGCACTCGCCCGCGCACCCACTGGAGGTTCTTGCGATGACGACCCACGCGACGGCACGGCGGAAGCGACCATCCGCCCGACTCAGGGCGCGTCCGACCACGGATGCGAGCGTACGCACGACGATGCACGCGGTCTCGATCGACCGGTTTGGCGGCCCTGCGGTGCTGAAGCAGCGGATCGTGGCCGTCCCGACGCCGGGGCCGACCGACGTGCTGATCGCGGTGCACACGACGGGCGTCGCGGTCTGGGACGCGGAGATGCGCGAGGGCTTTTCGCCGGGCGGCAAGCCGCCATTTCCATGGGTTCTGGGGACCGATGGATCGGGCACGATCGCGGCGGTCGGCGCCCGCGTGCGGGGTCTCGAGGTCGGTGACCGTGTCTACGCGTCGACCTACCTGCATCAGGGGTTCTACGCGGACTTCGTCGTCGCCCCGGCGGCGGCGACGGCGCTGATCCCGTCGACGCTCGACCTGGCGCACGCCGGCGCGATCCCCATTACGGGCACGACGGCCCTCGACGGCGTGGCGCGCGTGCTGAAGGTGCGGAAGGGGGAACGCGTGGTGATCCACGGCGCGAGCGGTGGGCTGGGGAGTCTGGCCGTCCAGTTTGCCAGGCAGCGCGGCGCCCGGGTGCTCGCCACGGCGACCGGCACGGGTGGCATCGCGTTCGTCCGGCGCCTTGGTGCCGACGAGGTGGTCGACGGGCATCGGGACGACCTGACTGAAGTGGCGCGCGCGTTCGCGCCTGATGGCGTGGACGCCATTCTGGCGCTCGTCGGTGGCGAGGCGCTTACCGCGCTCTCGCATGCGTTGCGTCCGGGCGGGCGGCTCGCGCATCCCAACGGCGTCGAGCCGAAGCCGAGGAAGCGTCGCGGCATCGAGATCCTCGCCTATGATGGGGTGGGCGATGCGGCCGGGCTGGCGCGCCTCGCACGGGCCGTCGACGCAGGCAAGGTGAAGGTGCGGATCGAGGAGACGTTCCCGCTCGCTGACGCGGCGGCCGCGCATCGGCGGCTCGCGGAGGGCGGCGTGCTGGGGAAGATCGTGCTGCGAGTGCGCTAGGCCGAGTTTCCCGGCACTACGACGGAACCGATCAGTCGCCGATGAATCGGACGTACACGTGCGGCTGATCGCAGGCGCCTTCGAGGTATCTGACGAGCTCCTGCAGCACAGCTTTCGCTTCGGTATCGCGAGTTTCGCCGGCCAACGTCAGAATCTCGGCGATCAACACCGGTAGTTGCAGCTGATTGAATGTGGCGTCTCGACTCATGGGTGTGTACGGGTCAGCCGCCCCTCTCCGCCGATCTCACTTGATCGGCGTGCAGCCGTCGCCGCGCGAGGTGTCAGCGACGTGGAAGATCTTCCAGCCGTCGGGACCCTTGCGCAGCAGGAACGCATCGGTGCCGCAGTGGTTGATCTGCGTCTCGCCGGCACGCGTGTACGTGTAGTACGTCCAGACCGACGCCAGCGGGCCGTCGATCAGGACCGTCGGATCCTTGATCTGCTCGTTGCCGCCGGCTCCCGTGCCGTGGCCGACGCGGTCGATGAACTGCCCGATCGGAATCGGCTCACCCATGCCGGTCGGTCCCGAGCCGGTCCGTTCCAGCACCGTCGTCGGCACGACCGCCGCGCGCATGGCGCTCGTGTCGCGCGTCCGCATGCCATCGAAGAACTGCGCGACGACCGCGAGGACGGCCTTGTCGTCCGACTGCGCGCGGAGTGGCGCAGCGGAGGCGAGGCCGACCGAGGCCAGTGCGAGGAGACGAGCGCGACGGCGTGTAATGAGTGACACGAGGTGACCGGGGAGGGAGTGTGAGCAGGACGTCGTGCAGCGAGACTGACCAAAGCATTGCTCCGCATCGGCTCGACACGCAACTCTGTCGGTGGGCGGGACTGAGTCCGGGTCGCCGCAGATCGGCATCGTCGGTGACGACGGTTCCCAAGCCATGTCTAGCGGTAGTTGCTGAACGACGGGCGCTCATACGAGTACGTCGCCAGGATCACACCAGCCGACGTCACTTCGCTCTGCAGCAGCTTCAGCTCGACCGGACGCGCCGTGCTGCCAAAGAGCTTCTTTCCCTTTCCGAGCACCACGGGCGATATCAGCAGCAGCAGGCGATCGATGAGATTGGCGTCGAGGAGCTGCGGGTAGAGGGTCGAGCTGCCCCACATCACAATGTCGGGTCCTGCGCCGGCCTTGACCTTCTGCAAGTCGTCAATGCCGTGCAGCCGGTGGCTATTCGCCCAGGCGAGGGTCCCCGTGCCGCGCGTCATGACGTACTTGTTGGCCTTCATCAACACCGGCCCGAGGGGATCGTCGGCGGGGACACCCGGCCAATGGCTCGCCCAGATGTCGTACGTCGTGCGCCCAAGCAGCACGTCGTGCGGCTGCTCGAGGGTGCCGATCATCCGCCGGACGGCGCCACCGGATGTCGCGTCGGAGTATTTCATGATCCAGCCACCAAGATCGAACCCGCCGCTCGGATCCTCCGATGGGCCACCAGGTGCCTGCATCACGCCATCGAGCGAAACAAACGCCATCGCAACCAGCTTTCTCACGTTCGTCTCCTGGTCTCAGGACCGACTACGACACGTGGCGGCCCCTCTCCGCCGAGCGCCGGCAGAGCGATGCGTTGGCGCAGACCCGCTGTGCGATGCGTTGGTGCGGACCCACTCTATCCGCGAGGAGCGTCCTCCGTCCCACAATTCCGCCGTCGGGGGCCGCAGCGCAATGCCGAGCGCGATGGATTCACCATCGCCTGCACACGAACCAAATGGCGGCGAACCGCAGCAGCGTCGAACGACTCGCAAACGACAAAGCCCACCGCGAGCGCGATGGGCCAGTCGTTCGGCTCTTTCAGTTGCCCCTCCTGGGCTCGAACCAGGACTCTCCTGATCCAGAGTCAGGCGTGTTGCCAGTTACACCAAGGGGCAGTGTAGTCGTCCAACGATTTATCCGACAATGAGTTGCATCGGCCTGCCGCAACTCGTGGTCCGCCCTCTGAAAACGAACCTGTCCGATCCGCCGCCCGCCGAGGCGCGGTGAAGGCCGTAAAGATGCCTATGGTCGGAAGGGGATGCAAGCCGAGCCCCACCCTCGCGCCGATCACGCGCCTGGCGGCGCGCCGACGGACGACTCCGCGAGCGTTCCCGGGCGCGGGACCGCATCGCCGGCCCCCGCGCTCGAGGGAAACGCCGACGCCGGCTCCGTCGCCGAGCGCGCGGGCGTCGTCGCCCTGTTCGCCGCGCCGCTCGCACCCGCGCCCTCCATCGACGCGCGATACTGGTGGACGAACGCGATCGACATGCTCCCCTCACCCACGCCCGACGCGACCCGCTTGACCGACCCGTGACGCACGTCGCCCGCCGCGAAAATCCCGGGCACGCTCGTCTCCAGCAGGTATGGGTCGCGCTCGAGCGGCCACGGCACGCTCCCCTCCGCCATCAGATCGCGGACGTCCCGACCGGTGCAGATGTACCCGTCCGCGTCCCGCACGATCGCCGCCGGCAGCCAGCCGGTGTTCGCGTCCGCGCCGATGAAGACGAAGAGCACGTCGGCCGGTCGCGTCGTCTCCACCCCCGTGTCCACGTCGCGCACGACGAGCGCCGTCAGATGCGACTCTCCTTCCACCGCCACGATCTCGCGCCGCGTCTCGACCGTGATATTCGACGCCGCGGCGATCCGCGTGCACAGATATTTCGACATCGTCAGCTCCAGCGAAGGACCCCGCACCAGGATCCGCACCGTTGACGCGTAGCTGGCGAAGAAGAGGGCCGCTTGTCCAGCCGAGTTGCCGCCGCCGACGAGCGTGATCGCCCGGCCCCGTGTCCCGATCGCATCGGTCGGGCTCCCGCCGTAGAAGATCCCGCGACCGACCAGCTGGTCGACCCCCGGGGCTTCGAGCCGACGCCACGATGCGCCGGTCGCCAGCACGACCGCCGACGTCAGGATCCGGTCCCCGCCATCCAGCACCACCGCATGCATCGCCGGCGCCGATCGGCTGCTGTCGGCGAGCGCACCCGGCCCGCCGGTGACGAACGGCTCGATCGCCTCCACCGACCGCGCCACCACGATCTCCGCACCAAACCGATGCGCCTGCTGCCACGCGCGCGTACTCAGCTCGTCCCCGGTGAGCCCCGCGGGGAACCCGAGATAGTTCTCGATTCGCGACGACGTCCCGGCCTGCCCTCCGGTCGCCAGCCGATCCACGAGCAGCGTCGACAGCCCCTCCGACGCCCCATACACCGCCGCGGCCAGTCCCGCCGGACCGGCGCCGACGATCACCACGTCGTACGCCGACTTCGTCGGTGCGACCTGGAGCCCCAGTCGCCGCGCGAGCTCGCGATGGTCGGGCGCCGAGCAACGGGTCTGGTCAGGCAGTACCACCAGCGGCAATGACTCGTCCGGCCCGACACCGCCCGGCACCAGCGGCGATTCCGCAGCGTCTTCGACGTCCACCCAGCGGAACGACACGTGGTTTCGCCCGAGGAAATCCTTCGTGTCATGGCAGCGCGCGTCCTCACGTGACCCGACGACGACGACCGGCTTCGGCATGAACTGCGCCTGCGCGTCCTGCATGCGGGTCACCCGCTCGAGCATCTTCGCCGTCACCCCGGCGCGGAACCCCGCACAATTCCGCAGCAGCTCCCCGAAATCGTTCGCGCTGAGCCGCATGACGCGCGACGGGACCGCCGCCTTCACGCTGATCACGGCCGGCGATCCGAGCAGGAGCGGGACCTCACCAAAGAACTCGGTCGCCCTGAACGTGTTGATCCGCTGCTCGCTCGTCCCATACCGCTTGAAGACCGCGAGCTCCCCCTCGAGAATCGCGAAAAACGACGGGGCCTCCCCTTCCTGGATCACATACTCGCCTTCGGCGAGCGGCAAATCGGCGGCGCGCGATGCGATCGTCGCCAGGTCGGCCGGTGCGCCCGAGGCGAAGATCGGAATGCGCGCGACCATCTCGGGAGTGATCATGGCGCGAAGCGGCTACGGATGCGTCCCGCCGCCAAGCGTCGGCGACGGCACCCCGAGGTTGGCGATCGTGAACGTGTACATCTCCGCCATGTTCGCGATCCGCTTGTCCGTCGGCAAGTACCCATGGCTCCCCTCGGTCTCGATCCGGATCAGCACCGGCTTCGCACACCCCTGCGCGGCCTGCAGCGCGGCCGTGAACTTGTACGAGTGGCTCGGCACCACCCGATCGTCATGATCGGCCGTCGTCACGAACGTCGCCGGATAGCACGTCCCCGGCCGCACGTTCTGCACCGGCGAGTACTTGATCAGATACGGGAACGCCGTCGAGTCGCGCGCCGACCCGTACTCGCTCACCCACGCCTGCCCGCCCGTAAACCGGTCGTAGCGCAGCATGTCCATCACGCCGACCGCGGGGAGCGCCACACCAAAGAGATCCGGCCGCTGCTCCATCACCGCCCCGATCAGCAGCCCGCCGTTCGACCCGCCCTCGATCGCCAGCTTCGCCGGGGACGTGTATTGCTCCCGCACCAGATACTCGGCGCCGGCAATGAAATCGTCGAAGACCGTCTGCTTGTGCGACAGCATCCCGGCGCTGTGCCACGCCTCGCCATACTCGCCGCCGCCCCGCAGGTTCGCGGTCGCATAGACCCCGCCCATCTCGAGCCAGAGCGGGATCCCGGCGTAGAACGTCGGCGTCAGCGAGATGTCGAACCCGCCGTACGCATAGAGGAGCGTCGGGTTCGTCCCATCGAGCACCACGCCCTTCTTCGCCGTGATGAACATCGGGATCTTCGTCCCGTCCTTTGACGGATAGAAGACCTGCTTCGTCTCGTATTTCGAGACATCGAACGGCAACACCGGCGGCTCGAACGGCGTCCGCACCTGCGTCCGCACGTTGTAGCGGAAGATCGTCGGGGGATAGAGCGGCGACGTGAACGCGAAGAGCAACTCCGGCGTATCATTGCGCGCGCTGACGCCGACGACCGCGCCCAGCCCGGGCAGCGCGACCTCGCCCAGCGGCGCGCCCGCGAGCGACGCGATGCGGAGGACACTGCGCGCATCCTGCAGCACATGCAGCACCAGCCGACCGCCCGCCAGGTCCGCGCCCTCGATCGCCTGCTCCCCTTCGGGGACGACCGTCTTCCACTGCGATGCGTCGGGATGCACGAGGTCGACGGCGATCACCCGCTTCTTCGGCGCGCCATTGGTCGTCAGCAGATACGCGGTCCCGCCGACTTCACCGATCGGCGAGTAGATCGCGTCGTCGGTCTCGACGAGCGG
>Ga0116229_10009885_pt1 | contig 14445 bp, 10 predicted proteins | sample S1TSphgellanicum_3_FD_87313 | JGI IMG/M metagenome (GOLD analysis project Ga0116229, IMG submission 87313) | Host-associated microbial communities from peat moss isolated from Minnesota, USA - S1T2_Fc - Sphagnum magellanicum MG | ecosystem: Host-associated > Plants > Peat moss > Unclassified... | reverse complement strand
CGGCGGCGAGCGCGTCGCCGTCGCGAGCGTTCGTCGACGCGATGCCGACACGCCCGTCGACGATCGCGCGCACCGCGACGGTGACGTCCGCCTCGTCGACGTTTTGATGGATCGTTTCGCGCGTGAAGCGCGAGAGCGCGCGGTGGCTCGAGATGACGGTTACATCCGTCGCGTCGGCGCGCGAACGCGCGAGGGTGCGCTCCGCGAGCGCCAGCCGTTCCTCAGCGGTCATAGCCGACCCCGACCGCGATGTTGCGAAAGCGGGCCGGCGCCGCGGCCTGCGTCGTGCGGCCGGTCTGCATCGGTTCGCCCTTGCCGCAATTCGGCGTCCCCCAGGCGAACCACGCGGCCGCATCGCCGATCGCATCGCAGCTGTTCCAGAACTCGGGCGTCGTCCCGCCGTAGGTCGGATTCTTGAGCATGCGGCCGCGCTTGCCGGCTTTGATTTCCCAGCCGATCTGGCAGCCGAATTGAAAATTCTGACGCCGGTCGTCGATCGACCACGAGCGATTTGCTTCCATGTATACGCCGTCGCTGATGTCGCTGAAGAGCTCGTCGAACGGCGTCGTGCCGGGCAGCAAGTTCAGATTGCACATCCGGATCATCGGGACGTGCGCCCAGCTCTCCGCGCGCACGCAGGCGTTGGTCTCGCGGCCGAGCGCGCGCGCGGTATCGCGCGACGTTTCGAAACCGACGAGGATGCCGTTACGGATGATGTCGGAGCGGCCGCTGCGCGCGCCTTCGTCGTCGTAGGCACATGTCGCGAGGCCGCGCGGCAGCGCGTTGTCGATCTCGATCGTCACGAGGTCTGATCCGTATTTGAGCGAGCCCAGACCCCCCGGCGAAAGAAAACTCGTGCCGCTGAAATTCGCTTCCCAGCCGAGCACGCGATCGAGTTCCGCGGCGTGACCGCACGACTCGTGAATCTGCAGCGAAACTTGCGAGCCGCCAAGCACGATGTCGTAGGTGCCGCTCGGACACTGCGGCGCGGTCAGCAATTGGTGCGCTTCTTCGCCGATGCGCGCCGCGTTCTCACGGAGCGCGGCGGCTTCGACGATCTCCCAGCCGCCGCTCTGATAGAGTCCGCGGTCGCCGGGCCACATGCGCACTTGGGCCTCGCCGTCGCCGACGGCGAGCGCACTGATCGCGCTGCCGGTCTGCACGATCGTCTGCGCGATGCGCGAACCCGTCGAGGAGAAGAAGAACTTCTCGGTGTGCCAGAGATCGAGCCACGCGCGCCCGACGCGCACGGTCGGCGCCGCATGCAAGAGTGCCTCGGCCTCGAGCAACAGGGCGACGCGTTCGCCGATCGGGACCGTGCGCGGATCGCGTTCGACCGGCGTTGCGAAGGTGTCGATGTAGTGGTCGAGCGGCGCCTCGCCGAGCCGGAACGCGGCGACCGCTGCGCCCGCCCGCGCCATCGCGACCGCGCGCGCCGCGGCGTCGTCGAGCGCTGCATCGTCGAAGCCGTTCGATGAGGCGAAACCCCACGCGCCGTCGACCAGCGCGCGAATACCGTAGCCGTCGCTGCGATCGTCCGAGAGCCCCGTCACCTCGCCGTTGCGAACTTCGATGCGTTCGGAGCGGCCGCGTTCGAAACGAACGTCGCAATACTCCGCACCGCGTGCTGCGGCGGTATCGAGCACGCGCGCCGCGGAATCGCTGAATTCCATTCCCGCGCGCTACGACGCGGGCGGCGGGGTTCCCGGCAACGTGAGCCGGCAATCGCGCACGGTCACGCTGCCGGCCACGTGAACGGGCGGAACAGCGAGGGTGCCGACGACGTAGATCGACTGCAGGACGAGCGGCGGGGCGAGCGCCGTCGGGATGCGCACGGCGAAGCGCTGCGTCCCCGGATCGCGCAGGTTTTTGATCAGCGTCACGGCGTCGCGTTCGCCGTAGCGGTCGACCAGCGCGACGCGGACGCCCTCGCCGCGGCCGTCGCCGTCGATCGCGCACGAGATGGCGAGCGGATCGCCGATCGTCGCGCCGAGGTTCGCATACGCTGCCCGCTCCGTGCCGGTGAAATCGTAGCCGAGCGTGATCCCGCTCGTCCCGACCGACAGCGTGCCGGGGCCGCCCAGCGGCGTCGTCGTGAAGTGCCAACGGTCGCGCGTCCGCGCGTCGAACGCCGCCAGCGGCTCATCGTGGCGGCCGACGGAAATGACCTCGCTCGATTTCACCCTCCCGATCGTCGCCGTGACGAATCCGTCGTACGGTCCGGCCGTGAAGCGGCCGCTCGGATCGATCGCCCCGCGCAGCGCGCTCCAGGTAAGGGCGGTGCCGGTCGCGACCGGGCGTCCGCGCGCGTCGAACGCGAGCGCTTCGAGGGTGACCGGCTCGCCGGGCAGCGGGTTCGGGCGATCCGGTGCCAGCGCGATGCGCGCGACCGCCGGGATCACGGCGAGCGGCACCGCCGCGCGCACGCCGCCGCGCTCGACGGCAAGGGTACGCTCGCCGAGCGTCGTGCCGACATGCAGGACGTCGCTTGCATCGATGCGTGCGTCGCCGTCGACGTGCCACGGACCACGCGCTTCGCCGAGCGCATGGCCCGCCGCATCGACGATCGTTGCGCGCAGCGCGATCGTCGCTCCGGGCAGCGCGACGATCGACGCGGGGCGCAGGGCAAGCGCCGCCGGCGGCCCGACCGGCGCGTCGCTGTAGGCGAAGAGGCCGTCCGCGACGGGCCGTTCGCGCCCGTCCGAGGGATCGTTCTGCACGCTCGTGCGTTCGTCGCCGAGATCGCGCGCGACCAGCGTCGCGCTGCCGCCGGAATCGAATTGCATCGCATCCGGCGCGCCGAATCCGCGCGCGAGCGCGATCAACTCCGCGCGGTTGACGCCGATCGAGAGTTGCGGCCGCCGGCCGTCGACGACGACGAGCACGAGCGATCCGTCGGCGAGCTTGAGTGCGGCAGAAACCGGAATGCGCCGCGCGCGCTCCGCATAGCCGGGCGACGCCGGGTCATCGACGGGCAGACCGTCCGCGAGCAGCGCCGGGCCGCCGCCGAGCGCCGTGCCGATGTCGGCCAGCGGCGGATCCGTATCGGCCGCAACGGTGAGGACGTCACCGGGCTGCGGCAGTGCCGTTGCCGCCAGCGTCGCGCCCAGCGCGAGCGCGTAGCCGGGACGCACGGGTGCGCCGGGATCGATCTGCACGACGCGATAGTGTCCGTTCGGCGGCGGTTGGGTCGCGCTCGGCGGATCGAGCGGTGCGAGCTCCGCGATCTGCACGCCCGCGTGCGGCGCGACGTTGCCGTAGGCCGGCGTCAGCAGCGCAGCTTCGTTCGTCGCGGGCGGCCATTCGTCGACGCCGGCGATCGGAATGGTTCGCGAGCCGCTCGTTACCGTGCCGGCGAAGCGATAGGTCTCGAAACGGACCTCGCGTTCTTTCGAGACGGTGAGCGCGACGCGTGTGCTGGGCGTGCGTTCGAGGCTACCGTTGTGCACGAGGACGCCGACCGGTGCGTTGGTATTGCCGATGTCGAAGTAATCGGCGTTGATCCCCGCGATCGCATTCGTGCGCGCCGCCATCGATGAGACGGTCTCGCCGCTCGAGACGAGCGTATCGTGCGCGAGCACGGCGCCCAAGTGCAGCGTCGGCTCCCGCAGATCGAGCCGAACCGTCGAGATCACGAGCGGCCCTGCCGACGTCTGCAAACGGTAGATCGCGCGTTCGGCGCCCGGTGCGATTCGCTCGCGTTCGACATATTGCGCGATGACGAGCGGAAACGGCGCCGGCGGCGCGAGCGTGTCGGGCAACCCGTCGGCGCGTGCCGGGCGCCCGGCGCAGACGATGAGTCCGGTGCCAAGCAGGACAAGCGTCGCAAAGGCACGCCGCGCTCGACGGGGCGGCCCGGGCATGCTACGCTGGCAGAATTCCGGCGGCCGTTTTGACACCACCGCCGCATTCGTTGGACTGATGCCGACCCTCATTCGTATTCTACTCGCGTCGATGTTCTGCGCGGCGCTGGTGCCGTGCAGCGCCGCCACGCCGTCGGCCGATCTCTTGCTCGCCCGGATTGAGGCTGCCGATCCGGGCTTGGAAACGTACACGGCGAGCGTCGAGTTCAAAGTCGGCCTGCACTCGTTTCCGTTCCTGCGCAAGACGCTGCACGGTGAAGCGTATTTCAAGCGCCCGAGCCGGATGGAACTCGTGTTCGACGATTTGCCGCCATACGCGCGCGCCTTCCGGAACGTGTTCGTCGGGCTGGGCACGCCGAGCGATTGGGAGAAGAAATTCACGATCGATACCGCGCAAGCGACCGGACCGGACGGTGCGGGCACGCCGTATCTGGTGCTGACGCCGCGCGCGAGCGATCGCCGCTTGCAGCACGTCGACGTCTATCTCGATGCGAAGCGCGCGCTGCCCAACCGGATCGTCTGGACCTATCGCGACGGGACGATCGAGATGCATCAGCGCTTCAACGACGTCGACGGCCATAGCGTCATCACCGATCAGGACGCCGACATCCGGTTGCCGGGCATTCACGCGTACGTCCTCACGACGATCGATCGTTACGCGATCAACGTCCCGGTCGACGACGCGGTGTTCACCAAGCGCTAGCGCAGCGCTTCGACCGCCTCGAGCGCGGCGCGCACGTCCGTTCGCGGCGCGACGAACCAGCTCTCCGTGCGTGCCCGTTCGAACGCGAATTGCGCGAGCGCGAAATCCGCGGTCGTCCCGCAGACGACGGTGCCGTCCGGGTCGACCGCGAAGGCGCGGCGGCCCGGCGCGTCGATCGCAACGACGTAAGCGCGGAGCTCCGCCGCTCGCGTGCGGGCGAACGCAACGCTCCAAGCACTGCTCAGCGATGCGTGCCACACCACGAGCCGGACGCCCGCGAGCCGGGGCCCAACGAGGGCGCGCGGATCGACCATCGCCTCGTCTTCGACGATCGCGATCTCGTTCGAGAGCGACGCGGCGTCGACGTGCGGGTCGATGGTGAGCGCGGCATCGGAGAAGTGCGCCATGCGCGCGAGCGCCGGGTCGTGCTGCGCGGCGATCGCGATCCGCATCCGCTCGGGCAGCGGCACGCCGAGCGCGCCGCGCACGGCCGCGGCCGGCGGCCCGTCCCGGCGCACGAGCGACGGTCCGATCGCGACGTTCGCGCGCACGATCTCTGCGTGATCTTGCGATCCGCGCGCGACGATCGTGCCGTCGGCCGCGGCGATCGTGCTCTTTCCGCAATAGAGGACGCTGCGCGCTTCGGTTCCACACTTGTTCGCGGCGACGATCGGGACGCCGTTCTCGCGCGCGCGGACGGCGATCATCAAGTCGGCTTGGATGTTTTCGAGCGCGGCTGGATCGCGGCCGCTGGTGACCCATGCTGTCGGCATCACCAAGAGTTCCGCGCCGCGATCGACGAGGGTGCTCGCGATGGTCGGGATGCGCCCGTCGGCGCACACGAAAACCCCCAGCCGACCGAGCGGCGTGTCGACCGGTTCGAGCGAGTTGCCGCGCGCGAACCAGCGCTCGTCGAAGTGCCAGAGGAAGCATTTGTCGGCGCTGCCGATGACGCCGTCGGCGGTTACGACGAGTCCGGAGTTGAAAAACGTGCCGCCCGCGAACCGTCCGCTCCCGATGACGATCACCGCGCTGGTTTGCGCGGAAATTTTAATCAGATCGTGTAGCGCATCCGCCAGAAGCTGCGGGTCTACCGGCTCTTCGCCGATAACATACGCCGGGACAGTTCCTTCGGGGACAACCACGAGGTTTGGATGAGCCTCGGCGGCGTCCGCGATGCGTGCGCGAATGTCGGGCCACTGCTCGGAGAACGCGGCGCGATCGTGCGCGTGTAGCTGGACGGCGGCAACGGCGATCTGACGTGCGCTCACGGGTGGACGACCTCTCTCTCGAACGTCTTTGGAGAACCGCGGTGAAACGACTGCTCGCCTGTCTTTCGCTCGTAGCGCTCGCCTCGACCTCGGCGACCGCGAGCCCAACGCCGACGCCGGCCAAGAAGCCGGCGGCACCTGCGCATCACCAGGCGCCGAAACCTATCCCCGCACCTGCCGATGAATACTTCGGCAAGTTGAAGATGAGCATTCTCGGCATCCGCAATACCATTAAAGACGTCGGTGCAAACATCGACGTCGACGCCTCGCGCGCGCCGGGCTTGATGAGTAAAGCCGATTTCGCCGAAGATGCGATCCACGATTGGGAGCGCCACTATCCCACCGACACGTGGCTGCCCAAGACGATCTTCGCGCTCGAACGCATGTATGCGAAGATCGATTCCGACGACGGCCGCAAGCGCGCGCTGGCCGCGATGACGTGGCTCGTCCACGATTATCCGCACACCTGGTACGGCAAGACCGGGCGGACCGAGATCGCGGAGCACCGCGTCGGACATCCGATCGCGGCGCTCCCCACCTCCGCTGAAAACGCGGCACCGTCGGACCTCAAAGCCGCCCTGCCGAACTACGGCAATCCGAACGGAACTGCGAACCTCAGCGCCGGCAACGGCGGCCCGGCCGCGACACCGGTCCCAAACCCGATCGCAACCCCCCACTAGCGAACGTCGCCGGTCGGCGTGTAGAACCCCAATCACCGTGTCATCCGAGCGCCACCGTGCCATACGAAGTCGCCACCGTGCCACCGTGTCATCCTGAGGCTCTCGAAGGATGGGCGCGCCACTCAAGCGTTATCTCAGGCCCATCCTTCGAGAGCCTCAGGATGACATGTCGAACGTGCGAGGATGACATGTCGAACGTGCGGGGATGACATGTCGAACGTGCGAGGATGACATGTCGAACGTGCGAGGATGACGTGTCGAAGGTGCGGGGATGACCTGTTGAACGTGCGAGACTGAGAAAAAAAAGAGCCCCCGCCTTAGCGGGGGCTCTTCTCTATCCCAACGTGCCGAAGCGTTCTTCGGCGCCGTGGAGATCGTTTAGAACTTCAGGCCGAGGCCCAAGTAGGCTCCCTGGTGGCTCGCATCGGAGGGCGAGAGTTGCTTGCCCTTGATTTGATCGCCGAGGAACCCGAAGTCGAGGAAGAGACCGAGCGGGTTCTTCGCACCAAGGGTCAGCGTGCCGCCGATTTGGTACTTGAGGAAGCGCTGTTGGAACTCTTCCGACGAACCCGCCAGGCCCGTGGCATCCGTGTACGTGTTGCTCGGGTAGGTGAAGTTGCCCTGGATGCTGGGGTAGTACCAGACGCTACCGTAGATCGAGAACACCTGATCGAGGTCAGGGAGCTTCTCAGCGCCGAAGCCGAAGCCGTTTTGCGCCGGGTAGCCGTAGTTCTCTTCACGGTGCAGGTAGCCGACGCCGATGTAGAGTCGCGGATCCGCGATCTTGAGGGCGAAGCGGCCATCGAAGTCTTCGTCACGCGCCGTGAAGCCCGGGACGTAGGTCTGGGCATAGCCGCCGATGACCGTCACGCAGCCCGGATCGCCGGGGCACGCGCCGCCAAAGGAGTTATGCGGATACGAGTACTGACGGAAGTCGCCTTCGACCATCCAGGGGAGGCCGAACGCCGGGAACTCGATGGCTCCACGGAGGTTGTACGACGCACCACCGCTGAGGGTCGTGCCGCTGTTGAACTCGTTGTAGACTTTGGGGCTGAAGATGTAGTCGCCGGCGATGAACTTTTCATAGACGACGGGCTTCTTCGTGGGGGCCGGGGTCGGCGTGGGCGGAACCGGGGTCGGAGCCATGGTGGGCACCGGGGTCGGAACCGGGGTTGCCGGCGGCGGCGGCGGCGGCGCCGCTACGTAGCGGACGACGACGAGTTTGCGTTCGGGAACCCACTGCACGTAGGCGCCCATGCCTTCGCTGATGACGCGAACCGGAACGACGACGGTGCCCTTGTAGATCTCGGGCGGGACGTCGAGCGGACGGCTTTCGCCGTTGATGACGACCTCCGGCTTACCGACGGTCACTTTGACGTCGGAACCGGGTTTCGACACATCGACGGTTTTCGAGGCGGGATCGTAGGAAACCGTTGCGCCCATTTGTTCGAACATGGAACGCAGCGGAATAAGAATCGTGTTGCCGCGGACAAGTGCGGAAAGAACGCGGTTGGCCTTCAGACGATCGGGTTTCGAATAAACGTGGTGATCGTTGAAGAGAATCGGCACTTCGCCCGACGGCGGTGCGCCGAAATCAGCGGGCGGCATCATGGCGGACTGTGCGATTGTCGTGGCGTGAGCGTTGCCGATGTTGCCGCTCGCCGCCGTCGTTTGCGCACTGACCGACGTTAGCCCGAATCCCACAACGCAGAGCGTTGCGAGCATCCCGGTGCTCAGTCGTTTCAAGTGTATCTCCCTGGCTAAGGTGTTGTGATTGAAAGGGGGCATGGCCGCTTTCGCGGCCGCGGTCGCTATACCCATTCTTTACCTTGATTAATCACGGTTAAGGATGGATGAGAGCGGCCCTGCTTCTTGTTCCCTATAACGAGGGAGAGCAAGCAAGGGTTCCACCCGCGCGGTGGGGGACCCCGGAACCGGGCCAACCCCAACCCGCGTCCGAGGGAGCGTGAGGGACGCGATCGTGGTCGTCGGCGGGGGCGTGAGCGGGCTGACGGCCGCGGCGCTGCTGGCCCACGCCGGCCGGCACGTGACGGTCATCGAGGGGCACAACGTGCCCGGCGGCTGCGCCTCATTTTATCAGCGCGGCGGCTACCGGTTCGACGTCGGGGCGACGCTGGCGGGCGGCTTCGGACCGCGCGGGGTTCACCGCCGGATCTTCGCGGGGCTCGGCGTGGAACTCGAGGCCCACCCGGTCGAACCCGCCATGGCCGTGCGCATCGGCGACACGGAGATCCTGCGCTACGGCTCCGACCGCTGGGGCGACGAGCGCCGGCGTGCGTTCGGCGATGCCGCGGAACCGTTCTGGCTCGCGCAGGAGCGGATCGCGGACCTGGCTTGGTCGTTTGCGGACGGCTGGCCCGCGTTGCCGGCCGATCTCCCAAGCGCGCTGGCGTTTTTGAGCTCGGCTGCGCGACCCGCCCACCTCGGCCTGGCGGGCACGCTCGGCCGCACCGTCGCCGATCTCTATCCGCCGGGGGCGAGCGCGCTCTTGCGGACGTTCGTCGACGCGCAGCTGCTCATCACCGCGCAAGCGCCGGCCGAAGAAGCCGATCTCGCCTACGGTGCGACCGCGCTCGATCTGGCACGCGACGGGACGTTCCACCTGCCGGGCGGGATCGCGGCGATCGCGATCGCGCTGGCGCGCGTCGTCCGCCGCGCCGGCGGCACGATCCGCTACGGGCGACGCGTCACGGAGATCGTTCTGAGGCGCGGAGCTGCGACCGGCGTGCGGCTCGACGACGGCACGACGCTGGCGGCCTCGACCGTCATCGCCGCGCTGCCGGTGCAAAACGTGGTCGCACTTCTGGGGGCGCAGAGCGCGCCCGCCGCGCTGCACGCCCGGAGCGCGGCGCTGCCACAGCGCTGGGGCGCCTTCACGGCCTATCTCGGCTTGCCGCCCGGCACGATCCCGGCCGATACGGTGCTGCACCAGCAGATCGTGCGCGAACCGGGCGCGCCGCTCGGCGAAGGCAATTCGGTTTTCGTCTCCTTCTCGGCGCCCGACGATGGGTCGCGCGCGCGCGACGGCGGGCGCGCGGTAACGCTCTCGACGCATACCGACGTCGCGCGCTGGGAACGGGCGGCCGCGCGCGGCGAGGTCGCGCAGCTCACGGCCGCCTACGGCGCGCGGTTGCGGGCCGCGCTCGAGCGCATCGCCCCGGGCGCCTGGGCGGCGGCGCGCGTCGCGGAGTTCGGCACCCCGTTCACCTTCGCGCGCTACACCGGCCGCTGGCGCGGGTTGTGCGGCGGCGTTCCGCAGACGCCGGCGCATGCGAACCTGCGCGCGCTCTCGCACGCGAGCGGGATTCCGGGGCTGGTCCTCGCCGGCGATACGACCTTCCCCGGTCAGAGCACCGTCGGCGCGTCGCTGAGCGGAATCGCCGCGGCTAGGTCAGTTTTTCCTCGATCCGTTCGAGAAATTTCGGCCGGTCCGTGATGTAGCGCTCGTGCGTTCCTTCAGCGATCTTCTCGCGTTCGTCGAAGGCGGAGAAGGCGAATTCGACCCGCCGGCCGTCGGTCTTGATGACCTCGACTTCGATGCGGATGATCAGCCCGACGGGGGTGGGAGCGATGTGCGCGAGGTCGACGAAGGTGCCCAAACTGACTTCGCCGTCGTTCATCGTCGGGCGGATGCACTGGATCGCGGCGTCTTCGACGAACTGCAAGAGCATGGGCGTGGAGAGCACATCGACGCCCTTGTTGCCGGCTTTTTCGGCCGTCATCCACTCCTCGACGCGGGTCTGACTCTCGTAGGTTCGACCGATGTCGAGTTTCGCGGGCATGACGGGAGACGATACGCGAGGCAACCGCGCGAATCATTTCGCGGTCCGAGGCGTAAGTAAGGCGGCAACGGCGGTTTTGAACCGCCGGCTGAATCCACCAGCCTCGTCCGAGACTCGAAAGATATAAGGAGACCAATGGGAACGAACGTTCGCGCCCGCGTCATCATGACGGCCGGCGTTGCCGTTTTGAGCGCGTGCGGCCATAGCAGCGCCCAACAGGGGCAGCCGCCGTCGGCCGTGGAGATCGCGCCGGCCACGCGCGGCAATATCGCGACGTACGTCGTTCTCGACGGTCAGGTCGCGCCGCAATTCGATGCGACGCTGGCGACCGCGGAAGCGGGCACCGTCGCGGCCGTGTACGTCAACGAAGGCGATCACGTGCGCAAGGGCCAGCTGCTGGTGAAACTCGACGACTCGCAATTGCAAGCGCAGTTGATCCAGGCGAAGGGCCTCGTGGAGCAGGCCTCGGCGACGCTTTCGAGTCAGCGAATCCAAGATCCGATCACGCGCACCGCGACGGCGGGCGCCGTGACGAACGCCGAGCAGGCGCTCACGCAAGCGCAAAACGCGCTGCGCGCGGACGTTGCGGCCGAAGCGAACGCCAAGCTCGTCAACGACTCGAACCAGGAACTCGTCAAACAAGGCTACGTGTCGCAGACGGCTGCGGTGCAGGCGAATGCGCAATACGTCGCCGCGCAAGAGACGACGCTGAGCGCGCGCAACGCGGTGATCGCAGCGCAAGCGGCGCTTGCCACGGCGCGGCGCAACACGCTGCAAACGAAGCAGCAGGCGCAAACGATCGCCGGCGCGCAGGGCTCGCTCGAGAACGCGCAAGGCCAGGTGAAACTCTTGGAGGCGCAGATCGCGCAGACGAACATCGTCGCGCCGTTCGACGGCGTCGTCACGCAACGTCTGCTCGATCCGGGCGCTTATGCGGGTCCGAGCCAATCGGCGATCCGCGTCTCCCACGTCGGCACCGTCTACCTCAACGTCAACGTCCCCGACGACGATCTCTCGTACGTCCATCCGGGGGCACGCGCGACGTTCACCTCATCGAGCGTGCCGGGGAAGACGTTCGCCGGGCCGATCACGGAAGTGAACGCGGTCCCGACCACCGGCACGCTCTCGTATCGTGCGCGCATCACGATGCCGAACCCGGGCGAACTGCTGCGCGGCGGGATGCTCGTCGCGGTCTCGATCATGAAAGCGGGCCACGACAACGTCGTGGTCGTGCCGCGCTCGGCCGTTCAGGACGGTGCGGACGGCGAGGCCGTGTTCACGGTTTCGCCCGCTCCCGCGCCGCCCGGCGCGGCCGCCGGGAAGGGACCCGCCGGGCCGCCGATGATGATCGCCAAGAAAGTTCCGGTTCGGCTCGGGATCGAGACCGATACGCAGGCAGAGGTCGAAAGCCCGGAGATTAAACCGGGTACTAGCGTGATAACCACCCGGCCGGACAACTTGCAAGACAAGTCGCCCGTGCTCGCCATGGGAGCCCGATGAACCACCGAATCCGCCGCGCCGCCTCGGGCGTCGCTCTTGTCGCGCTCGTCGTAGCCAGTACGACGCCCGCGATCGTTCGTGCCAAACAGCCGGCCACGGCGCCGACTCCGCTACCGCTGGGGACCGTCGGTCCGGCGCCGACGATTCAACCGAACGCCGTCATCACGCTGCCGCCCGCGAGTCAGCCGACGTCGCTGCCGTATCCGGCCTACGGGACACCCGTCCCCGGCGTCAACGGCGGCGTGGTTACGCCGGGCGTGCCGCAAGTCATCACGCTCGATCAGGCCGTCGCGATTGCCTACGCGAAATCGCCGGCGCTCGCATCGGCGCGCGCCTCGATCCAAGAAGCCGTCGGTTCGAAAGACGAGACGCAAGCCGGCTTGCTGCCGACCATCGAAGGCAGCGGCTCGACGACCCGCACGCACGAGTCGGATTCCGAGACGACGACCGGCGTGGGCGGTCCGGGGAACATCACCTCGAACTCGCTCTCCGTTTCGCTGCGCCAACTGATCTTTGACGGCGGCCGCACGGCCGCGGAACTCCGGGCGGCGAAATACACGCTCGGCGCGAGCTACGATACCTACCGGCGCGCGATGCAAACCGTCGCGTACAACGTCGCGGTCGCGTATTACAACGATCTCGCCGCGCAGCGCGCGACGGCGATCGCCGTCGCGACCGTGAACGTCGATCTGGTCAACGAAAGCCTCGTCTCCGCGCAGATTCGCGCCGGGACGGAAGCTCGGGCCGACCTCGCGACCGCCCAGCTGTCGACGGCGCAAGCTCGCGTGACGGTCGTTCGCGATCAATCGACGGAGCTGCAATCCGAAGCGACCTTCGCGAACGCGATGGGCCTCGATGCGAACACCTTCGTGTTGCCGCGCGACGACACGCCGGTCAACGGCTCCGCCGTGCCCTCCACGATTCCGATTCCGACGTATGACGTCGCCTTCAAGCGCGCGCAGTTGCTCCGTCCCGACGTCGACGCGGTCGCGCAACAAGTGGCCTCGGCGCAAGCATCGTTGCGTGCCGCGAAACTCGGGCTCTTCCCGTCGCTGGCGGGCTCGGCGAGCGAGGCGACCGCCTCGCAGAACCTCTCCGGCGGCGCGTTTGCCAATACGGGTTCGCTCGGCCTGGCATTGACCGTTCCGATCTACGACGGCGGCTTGACCGCCGGCGCGACGAAAGCGGCGCAAGGCGCGCTCCAACTCGCGGTTGCCAACCAGCAAACGACGGTGCAAGGCGTCCAGCTCAACGTGAAGCAGACGCTCACCGCGCTCGTCTCCGCGCGCCAAGCGATCGATGAAACGCGCGTCGAGCTGGCCGAGGCACAAGTCGTGCTGTCGTCGACACAGGCCCAGTTCAAAGCCGGCGTGACCACGCTGCCGCTCTTGCTCAACGCTCAAGTCGGGCTTACGCAGGCGCTCACCGACCAGTCGACGGCGGTTTATACGCTGCGCCAAGCCGAGCAGGCGTTCTTGTACGCGGAGGGCGCGAACGGCAATTCGTGAAGCACCGCCCATGCAGAGCGTGCTTCCGACCTGGATCGACGATCCGGTCAACGCCGCGATCCTCGCGATTAGCGAGGACCGGCTCCAAGGCTTTCAACTCGACCCGTTCGGGGCAGTCGCAGAGGCGTCGGGGATCGACGTCGATGTGGTCCTCGAGCGGGTCGTTGCCATGCTGCGCGCCGGAACGATCCGCCGCGTGCGCCAGACGCTCATGGCGACGAACCTCGCGCCCGGGGCGCTCGTGGCGTGGCAGGTTCCGGCCGAGCGGCTGAACGACGCCTTCGCCTTTCTTTTCAACGAAGATCCGTTCTCGGGCCATGTCGTGATCCGCACCACCGACGCGGCAACGCCGGGTTCGAACTACCGGCTGTGGACGACGCTCAAGGTGCCGCAGGGCTACGCGCTCGAGAAGCACCTTGCGTATCTCAAGGACGTGATCGGCGCCGAAGCCGTGCGCGCGATGCCCGCGAAGAAACTCTTCGCGCTCGGCGTCGGGCACATGCGGCGGCGCGGGATGGAGCTCGGCTCGCGCGCCGAGGTGCTCGCCGACGTGATCGACACGAACATCGTCGAACTCGACGAGCTCGAATGGCGCGTCCTGACCGCGATCAAACGCGAATTCGAGCCGGAGGAGCTCGTGCGCGATCTGTGGCGCGCGCGCGCGGCCGAGGCCGGCGTCTCGCTGGAAGAATTCGAGCGCGTCGGCAAGGCGCTCAACGAGCGCCGGGTGATCGGCCGCTTCTCGACGTTCCTCGAACACGTGAAACCCAATGCCGAAGGCGAACGCGTCACGCGCTACAACGCCCTCTTTCATTGGGCCGTGCCGGTGGGACGCGAGCTCGATGCCGGGCGCGAAGTCGGCCGTCATCACATCATGACGCATGCGTATTGGCGTGAGGGCGGGCCGGAGTTCCGCGACGTCAACGTGATGGGCGTCGCGCACGGCACCGAGAAAGAATCGGTCCTCGCGCACAAGGCCGCAATCGACGAGCACCTGCGCGAAGCGGGGATCGATTTCGGCTACACCAACGTCTTCTGGGGTGGCCGCAGCGAGATCAAGCCGTCCGAAATTTCACCGCTGGCGTTCGCTGCGTGGTACCGCGCGCGCGGGATCGAT
>Ga0116229_10009884_pt1 | contig 14446 bp, 10 predicted proteins | sample S1TSphgellanicum_3_FD_87313 | JGI IMG/M metagenome (GOLD analysis project Ga0116229, IMG submission 87313) | Host-associated microbial communities from peat moss isolated from Minnesota, USA - S1T2_Fc - Sphagnum magellanicum MG | ecosystem: Host-associated > Plants > Peat moss > Unclassified... | reverse complement strand
GCGACTAGTTTTCACATGCGACTTGTCTTAGGCGACTAAAAGGATTTTAGTTGCAAAATGTCTCTTGCGACTAAAATTTAGTCGCAAAGAGTAGTCGAAAATACATGTTTTTCTTCTAGTGTTTGTTATCAAGTTAAGAATTTTTTCAGCTCCTTAGAAGTTGGTTTAGGTGAGTGAAAGTTTAGCATAAAATTCCAAGATTTGGAGAGTTTGAACTTTGAAATATATCTATGAATTCCAATTGGAATCAAATCATTTGGATTGGTTGAGAAGAAATGGCGTCTATTTAAGTGGAGGTGGGTTGATCTCACAATTTTGGCTTTTGCAACATTAAACTTGGTGATGCTTTGAGCTCCTTACCCTCAACATTTCAAATTCATTTAAAACATCACCTAAATTTTTTTAAAAATAAAAATAAAATCATGTAAGTGAAGTTGTTTAGTTCATCATGGTTAGACATTTATGGCAAGTAAGGGAAGTTGATTGATGCAAAGTCAATTGTTATTAGAACAAATCATAAACGATGCATAGGAGGGAAACTATTTGTTTTCACTACAAACGTAATTTAATATCTAGAGATACATTTTGCATTTTTCCTTCACCAATAACATATGTACCTCCAAATATAATCACCGCATAGAACCGAAAGTAAAGGGATGGAAAATCACGTCACAAGGATCAATGGTAGAAGGCTACATTTTTTATGAATGCCTTGGATTTGTTACATAATATTTGCATAGATTTCAAGGTGTGAAAAGCAGGATATGGGATGAAGAGGAAGAGGAAGGGGATTCTGGAATGGTTCTTGAAGGAATAAGCACAAAATGTATCTTCCCACTAGCACTACATGACATGGCCCATCAATATGTTATAATGAACACTACTATCATGGCTCCTTGGCTAAGGTTAGATTTGTTACTTTAAACTTTTCAATTTCCATTTTGAAGTTTATAACTAACATTATAACTTGATGTACATAGATGTTTTCCTTCAATCACATAGATTTGTAAAATGATTATGATTAGGAATGTTGTTGTTTGTACGAGATGGAAAGAACAACAGGCCATGAATGAGAACTTACCCCCTTTTGTAAATTGGGTTCGTGGAGCTATTCGAGTTCATGACATTGAGGCAAATAATCTTAATGACCATGATTTAATTTTGTTGTGCACTAAAACTAGGCTTTCAAGTATGTAAAAACCTATGGCAATCACTTTTGTGTTTTAGACCATAGGAGTCATTTATTACAAACCTTTGATAGTGGCATTGCATCAGTTTTTCAACAACTTGATGTTGATGCAAAAACTATTTAGATAAATTATGTTGGGGTGTTCAAAGATATACTACAATTGGATCATGGGCCTCTCAATAGCCTTATTGTTTTATTTAGATGTGAATGGATAAAGCAAATTGACAATCGAAGCAATTTTACTTATATCAGAGATGATGTAGGGTTTGTGGTTGTTAATTTCAAACACAAGTTACCAATCCTCTAGGAGCCTTTTATCTTTCCATTTCAAGCTACCCAAGTGTTTTTTTCAAATGATAAGCAGCTAGGTTGGAAGGTATTCATGCCCAAGGAAGCTCGTTCACGCTGATCTATTGTAGAATTAAATGATGTGTTCATTACAACAATAGTTGAAACTGAAGGACTACATGTTAGCAACAAGGCTACCTACACTACCATCCATAGTGTCTATAGTGGGGGCAATTGAATTGTCTAAGATGGATAATCTTTTAACATCTTTTAGGATTTGACTTATGACCAAATTATCTTTTTAAAAATTATCTCGTAATGTTCAAATTCCAATGCAATCTTTTGAAGCATATTTCAAATTTAACATACTTCTTAGTTCTACACTTTGTTTACGACTAGAATTTAGGTCAAATTCATGTGGTTTTTTTAGTTCATTTTGTCATGCTTGACTAATGGCTTGAATGTCATGCTTGAGTGTCACCTAGTTGTTTCATAACAATCAAGAAATAATTTTTAATAATTACAAATACTTTTTAAAACAACAATAAAATGATTCCTTGAAATAGGAAAATGACTCTAAATTTCAATTCCATGTGGACATAATTAGTACATTATGTTGCCAAATCACATTCACTAAAATATCCATGTCATACAACTTGACCAAAATGTGAATATAAAATGAATAATCAATTATTATACGTGGCAATTACACACATGCCATCCACCACATTATTTATATCACATTCAAATTCAAATGAATGGGTTCAAACCTATTAAGGTGTACCACTCAAGATTAAAAAGGACCATTCCTTAAAGTAGTCTCGAGTTTTATGAACTGTTGATTTTAACCAATTTGGATTGTTCATTTTAATTCTCTCAAAGAAATGGTACTTCGCCTTCCGCTGAACTTCTCAATTCTCCCAGAGGAACTACTAGCCTCCATGGTGTATATGGGTGTAGAGGTAACGGTTTGTAGCGGAATATGTGATGATGGTGTGAAAGTAGGCGCACCAACAAGCGTATTGACGCACTCCCAAGCTCCTTAATGGACTCAAATGTGAGTCCAAACTGAAAACAACAAAAGAGCAAAAAGTTGGGGCATGCTCCCTGGCTCAGAGCACTTTGAAGGGGTAGAGGGGTGTGTGGAGCTCTGAGATGGGATTAAGAAGAGTGATAAACATCAATTACTCACACAAACCTGCACAAAATCAACACAAGGTGGTTAGTGCATAGTTGGAGCATTTTTGGTGCTAAGACAAGCCACGGGCAAACTCGGACTCACAAGACTCACCATGCCCCGGACTTGGGGGAAGCCACCACCTTCCCCCCTTATAGTATACTCTATGCCTCTCCACAAGACCCACATCCCAATGGCTTTTTATCCCGGGACTCCCAAGTCGGACTCTCGAAATTGCCCAAAGTTGGGACTCCCGTAACTTTGGGGCCCCATAACTTTGTGTGTAGATCTTCGATTAAGATGAAGTCTAAAAAATAGTTGTAGCCCTTATCAAGAGCTTTTCAACGGTATGTCGCATGTCACTTGCACGTAAGGAAATTAGGTTGATTCCTGACTCTTAGTGCTCGGAAGTCAAACTGCCACTTTGATTCCCGGCCCTTCTTTTGGCCATAACTTATGTTTCAGATGTCCAAATGGGTCATGGAGCCCATTTTAGGCATCTACGTTTCCATAACTTTCCAATGGTATAAATAACTCCTCGAACCATTGGGTTTTGACCCTTGCAATCACTCTTTGAACATTCAGAAGTCCACCGGGACTCCAACTCCGAAAATGGAACCTCCTTTGGGAGTGTGAAGGTTCATTCCCTCACACTTTCCTTCACTCTCGGGCTTCCTTCTTGGCTCGCAACCTTGCAAGCCCTTGCCTTGGTCGCAAGCCCAAGGCTAGGGTTGTGACATTTTCCCCCACTAGAAAAAGAGGTCAATGTCCTCATTGCCATTTAGACATTCTTTCCTCAATGCAATTGCTTTAATTTGGATCCTTAGCCATCAATTGCCGACTTTTGTGGCAAGACCTTGCCTTAAGCTAACTTAGGCGTCCCCAAGTTTCCAACATTTTTTGGGCAAGTCCAAAGGGGGTTTCATAAAAACCCTTAACCTTTTCTTTGTCAAAAGACCTAAACTAACCTAATTGACGAAGCCCTCATTTGGGAGGCAATTATTTCATCCCTCCTTTCATGAGGAACTCAAGCCAAGTCTAATTTTGACCTAAGCTACTTGACATGACTCCTTTCCCAACCGTGCGCCTTGATCACAACAATTAAACCTAACTAAAGGTGTGCTTATCAAGGTACGAGAAGCAACATTTAGGCCTTGCAAAAACCTAAATCCCAAGCTACGCGATTATAGTACGTGAACGGGGTCATGACTTCTCGCGTTGGCTGCCATTACCAACCAACCCTTTGGGATGCACTTTAAGCATGTGCATGTCCCGCAAGCTCACCTTGTTTGCCTCCCCTTTTGGGGCCAAGGTTTCTTTTAGCCTTAAAGTGGGAGTCTAATTTTGATTTGGGCTTACGCAAGAAAGTTCCATTTGTCCATGCCATTTCACAATTCTTTTCATAATATTCATTACATTCATGATGCAATCTCTTGGAAGTCTTTAACCTTTATTTCACTTGCAACTTGATGTGGTACATTTTTGTAATTCCCTACCCCATTTAAAAGAAAGGTGATGTCCTCATCATGTTCTATGTTTCTTTTGCTTCTTTGTTGGTCTATTGTGGAATTCTTATATGGCTTCTTGGGCATGTTCCATATCTGATTCATTCACCCAAGATGCTTTTATTGGATGGTATCCTTCCACTTGACCAAGTATTCCCACTCTCGCTCCTTTAATTCCCTTGACTTGAGCATAGCTTCCACTTCAAATTCTGGTTCATTATGAATGAAGTCAGGTGGAGGACTTGCTTTGTGTTTTTTATTAAGCCTTGAGGCATCACAGGAGATTAACTTCAAAAGCGAAACATGAAATGTGGGATGAACTTTAAGGTTTTCCGGTAGTTCTAACTTGTAAGTGTTGGGAAATTTTTTTTCCAACACTTTGAATGGACCCGCATATGGGCCCAAGAACTTGTGGCTCAGACCTTCTAGCAATCGAAAATTTTTGATGTTTCAACAAGTGAGATGGCAAGACACGTTGACCTTGTTCAATGTGGACATTCGACATAAGCCTGGGAAGGAAAACGTGGTGCCTAATGCGTTAAGTCAAAAACACCAACTTAAGGTGGTGTATGTGGGGGAAACATAACTTCAAAAGGAAGTTCGTCTAGCGAACCGCCATGACGAGTTTACCAAGGAAATAAAGTAAAACATCCAAAAAGGAATCAAGTCACACTTCCATTTGCAAGATGGATTATTATGGTATAAGCAAAATCGGCTCTATGTTCTAGAAGGGAGGCCTAGGGATGTGCTCTTAAAGGAATGTCATGATGGGCCACTTGCAAGCCATGGTGGTGCAAGGCGCACAACATTCCTTAAGAAGTCCTACTATTGGCCTAATTTTAAAAACGATGCAGAAGAATATGTGAAGACTTGCTTGATTTGCGAACAAAATCGAACATTCAATAAGAAACAAGCAGGATTGTTACGACCGTTACCGATTCTTGAAGGGCCGTGGGAAAGTGTGTCCATGGATTTCATTGTGAGTTTGCCACCATCAAAGGGATTTGATGCGATCATGGTGGTGGTTGATTGATTTAGCAAGATGGCACACTTCATTCCCACCAAGGAAAGTGCCATGACCCAAAAGACGGGAAGGTTGTTCTTCACACACGTGTTCAAGCATCATGGCCTCCCCAAGGACATCGTGTCAAATTGAGACCCAAAGTTCACAAGCAAGTTTTGGCAAGCCTTGTGGAAGCGCATGGGGTTGGAGCTCAAGATGAGCACCTCATTTCGACCCCAAATGGATGGACAAACTGAGATAGTGAACTTGGTTATCCAACAATTCTTAAGGAATTATGTGGCAACGGATCAACAAGATTGGGTGGACCATTTGGAGTTAGTTGAGTTTTGCTACAACAATTCGAAGCATTCGACAACCAGTTCCACCCCCTTTCATGTGGTGATGGGCAAGTCACCAATTGAGCTTACAACTTTGGCCGCACATGGGCAACCCCCAAATGATGCAAGTGAGGAAGTGCCAATGGTCACACAACTTGATGAATAAAGGCGACGCTTATGGGAGATGGCTAAGGCCAATCTTGAAAAGGTGCACAAATGGTACAAGGATTTTGTGGACAAGTCCCGACGAGAGGTGAACTTTGGAGAAGGAGACAAAATGTGGTTTAGTTGAGTGGCAAAGTATTTCAAAGTGACGTTGTTGGTCCACACCACATCTTTGGAACTTATGTAATGGCCCCGGGTCTTGAAACAATGTATCATGGCCCACATTTCCTTTTCATGCATTAACCACCTTTGTTTCATCTCGCTCAACTTCTTGCTTTCAAATGCCACCGGCCTTCCATTTTGCACTAGGACTCTTCTAATTGCACTAGGTTTGAAAATTGTGTTCATGGGCATTGGCTTTCAACTACTTTCCAATGGGTCACCAAAATACCTTTTGATATGGGCTTGGGTTGGCCCCAAAGTTGCTCTGATCGGGTTGGGCTTATATCCTACCTTATTGTCAAATTTGGTGGAATTAATTTTTAAATGTGAAAAAAAAAATTCTCGAAAATTTCATGGGAATTTTGTTGAATTGTATAATTTTTTAAAAATGCATGTTGATGATTTTTTAAAAAATTCAAATTGGAGCGATGAAAATGTGAAATTTGGTCCATGTTGCATATGTGAGCTATGGCTCACATTACTTGGAAGGAGAAAACAATTTTTGTAACCTAAAATGTAGTGGAGACAAAAAAATTTATGGCCTCCACAACTATAGGAGGGTTTAGGAGTAAACCTTTTCTATAAAAAAGCACCATATTCACTCAATTGGGTCCCAAATGTTTTGCTTTTTGAAGTGAAAAGGGGGCAGAAAGGGGGGGGGGAGGGGGGGGATTTTCATTTTTCACTTTGTTCCCAATGTGTCCTAACTATTTTCCCAATAAATTCTCATCAAGTTTCCAATATCTCCCCTAAGTTCCCAATGTGTTCCCCAAAACATTCCCAATAGCACCAGACTTTTATCGCATATGCTTTGGCAAATGTTATCCTCCTTTCAACTATATGGGTGGGCCAAAAGGGAAGAACTCCATACTCTAAAATTAAAACCTTATATTTTGGGAAGCCTCCATAGTTTCAATGTTTTTATGGTGACGGGTAAATTAAATTGGCTCATTGCAAGGAAAACAAAGAAAGTGCAGTTGGGAGTCACCCCACAATAATTAGAAATCACATTATGTACCCCAATCAGAGCAACTTTTGGGGCAAACTTGAGCCGCATATCAAAGTATGTTTAGGTGGTCCAATGGAAACATTGTAACCAAAAAGAAGGTGAAAGATAAAAAGAATGAACCTGACAACATACAATAGGTCTAAGCAAAATTGGAATCTTTGGCACCCTACAGAAAATAACATTTCTTGAATTTTGTTGTACCAATATCAAAAATGGCTTCTGCTGACATTCATTGGTTCTAGCAGATCTAATTCTTATAAATTTTAATTAACAAGCCTATTAGAGATGTCTGAATTTCTAGCATACATCCACTTAAATGGTTATGAACCATCAGCTACCCAATTCCAATGCATATCATCAAGAATCAAGATTCTATTGAAGTATGGCCTTTGAGGTTAGAGCTTTCAAGGTTCACTCGATCCATTTGAGCTGCTAATCAATTGCCCACTGAATGCAACAATGCAGTGTACCTCCACTCCTCTTTTCTGAAAACCTAAAAACTTGAAGACCCTTGAATGTAAATGCTTTTGAAGAACTTGACTTTAAACAGTAGGTACCAGGCTCGTCTAGAACCACTCAATGGGATAGACTCTTATGCAAGAATGCACGACAAATTTCTCCCTTCAAATTTCTTCTTCACTCTTGATCTAGTTTACTCATTCTGCCCACCCTAAGGATACCCCTTGAGGTTTCTGGCACTCACTTTGTTAGCTGCTACAACATAGATCTAAGCCATTGCAACACAAACTCCCCATTCCCAGATGCTCCTTGTCTTTTATATGCCCCTTAGTTCTATGGCTCGAACCCCTCAATTCTTCATCATTCCTCGGCATCAACCCCTCATATTTATTCTTACATCTATTCTTATAGTGATTTACACAACTACTTTGCTAAGTCATTAGCGCAGCGGAGTTCACCAACAACTAATTAAGTAATCTGAGAGCTACAACAATCAAAAAATTGCATACTAGAAAAAACCTCCCTCCTTTCTCCTTCATACTACCTCTTATGCTTACCTTCCTCCGTCTATTTCGCAAACCTTTTTCAATGCAGTCACTTCCTCCACCATCCATCGCGCAATGTAACTCCTGTCCTCCATAACAAACAAACAAACAGAATAGCCTACCCATGCATTCCTTGCAGCAGTGATGGACATATTCCTGCCACAAGAATGCAAAAAGGTGACGGTTAAAGAAAACAGTAAAACAAAAACAAAAACCTAAAAATTTGTTGTGTTCACACTATTGGGGTGACCTGCTGTTTGGTCACAACACGTCTGAAGCCAATGCCCCAAAATGCAACTCCCCTACTGAGCACCCTTCCTTCCACATTTTAAGCTACAATTTCCTACAACATGGTAAAAATTCACATAAATCAATAAACAAAAAAACTTGTATGATCTTATGATAATGTAGAAGCCAAACTTGAACAGGACAACGTTTTTTTTTTGGTGGCCAGCAAATGGCGAAATATATTTTCAAATAAAATCTGCTGAATATGTCCTTTTTTCATAGCCAATCTATAGCCAAATTTAGCTAAATCTCCTTGTGGATGATAACCAATGTGGCAACATCACAAAATTGGAAAAAAAAACACTGGAACAGGGTCTTCATTTTTATGACTATTCTTTTTCCAAGGGCTGTTTCAAGAATTCAGAGCCATAACAACACTACAACTTGGGAGGTACCTGGTCCACTAATTAATGCAAATCTCACATACCCCAAACAGAGCGACTTCTTTGGCTACCTGGCACCCATACCAAAATAAATTTTGATGGCCGAATGGAAAGTAATCTGAAGCCATTGCCCAGGAAGCCATCATCCCTAATGAACCTCCTTGCTTCTGCATTACCTATGAGCAATAGTTTCCATGCAACACAGTAAAATGTTGACATAAATATTTAAAGAAATAATGAGAATAGAACAGCCAAAACTCGGTAGGATCTTCATATTTATGCTTTTTCTTTTTTTCTTTTTTTCAGGGGGCTCTTTCAAGAATTCAATGACATAACCTTCCACAAAGTTTCACAGTTGCATCATTCTTGAGTACTGTAGTTAGACTTGGGCCCTAATGCAAATCCCAAGAGTCCATTTCATACTGGATATTCAGCATTTTATACTGAGATTTAGTAAAATTTCCTTATTTCACAGATACCACCACTAAACTAGGGGGTTAGGGGTGAAACGAGGCCCAAAGACAGGGCCAAGACAGGATGACTTTAGGGATATATCTCTAACATGTCAAAACCTCCCACCTCCAACTGTGTCATGCAAATGTTGAAAATTGAGTTCATGTGCTCTGTACATAGACTTCAACAACCAAGTGAAGAATAACCACTTCATTATTAAGTATTGTAGTTATGCCCAGGCCCTAACACAAATCCCACTGGGCTGAGAACTTCTAGTCATCAGCCAGTGCCAATTTTTCAGTGCTTGTGCGACTGATTCCTGGGCCCTACTGTAAAGTAGCCCAAATATGTCAAAATGTTGCAGCACCAACTGTGTCATACAAAAGTTGAAAATTGAGTTCCCGTGCTGCATACATAGATTTCAACAACCAAGTGAAGAATAACTTAATGACAAATCCATTCTCACCTGCAGAGCACGATTCACAAATAGGGATCAGCAATGTGTTGACTAAGGTTCTCTTTCCATTAGCTTTTTGTGATCAGAGCACCAATGGAAAGCCATTAACATAGGACATTCTTTCTTGCTCCATTAACAATACGCAGCATTAGCGCCACTCCTTTGAAAATATGTAGTTAAAACCCACCATAGTAACTTTGAGAACAAATTCTCGTGAAAAGAAAACAGATGTCATTTTGTGATGAGCCATAGTTTCATTCAGAACTCTGAGAGCTAGTGCATTTCCATTTGGTCAATACTTGACAGCCAGTATTGACTGTATTGACCAAATGCTGCAATAAGTGAATAAATAATAATCTCTCGAACCAAGTTGGTGCAAGTTGTCAACCTCAACATCATAGACTGTGACATATACTTGCTTTCACTTACACTCAATATGAGCTTATATATCTTGGACTCTTAGAATTTTTTGGTGCGTGCTTCACAACTAGATTGGTGAGAAGAGTTTATTGCAAGTTGCTAGCTCTCAATGATTTTATTTTTGGCAGCTTAATTTTTGTAAAGCTCAATCAAGACTTTGGTCATGGTCAGTGGCAAAATGCGAGGAGGCTTAGGAATGTCCTCATGGCTACTTATAGCAATCACAATATTAGTGGTTTTGCAACTTTTTTCTATGGTGGGTGTATCTGGTGCACAAATGTCACACCAACTCCATGGAAATTGTTTAAAGGTACTCAATATAACCATGACTTGTTGGGGGATGGTCAACTCAATTGTGTGGTATTTGTCATATTGTGTTCCAATGAGGTTTTTATTTTCAACTAACATTAAGACTTGCTTCTCTAATGACTCCAAAATGCCTTCAAATGGTGTCAATATGGCATTTCTTGAAGCTGATCAATTACAAATACCTATTGTATCTTTGGTGGTGTTCAAGATGTAGTGTAAGGCAATAAAAAGTTAGTTTGAAATTTATCAATGAAGAATATCTTTGAACAACTTGATACAAGTTCCAATGAATTCGTAATGATTTTTTTTGCTAAGGTAGGAAGTGAAAATCATCATATCCCCATTTTCATTTTAATGTGAGGAAGCTCCACAATTTGTGTAGCTCATCCTAGCCACACCCAATCCTTGCATGTCATCTCAATTGTTTTATTGAGCAATAAGCTTGATTAAAATTTGTGTCCATTATTCCTTGCATGTCACCTTTTTGTATAATGTTTGTAGATGAAATATGTAGAAGTGATTGGGCCAAACAAGTCTCACAATACCATTTATGAACTTTGAATTGTGGCAGGACCAAAATGACCTCTTTGAATGCTTGGTTGTCCCATCACGTAAATTACAACAAGTGCCAACACCACCAGTTCCAACCACTAGCCCTCCAAGCGAAGGAGAACTCCCTCCCACATCTAACCAAATAACTAATCTAGCATTTAAAGTCCTTATGTGTGATTATTTAATATGGATAATAGTATGACTTTTTTTAATTTTTGGTGAAATTTCACTATTAATAAATTTAAAATCTATCAATTAATTGTGGAACCCATAGAAAATCATACAATAGTTCAAATGAAAAAGGCTCCTACTTTACATACTTATGCACCCAAACAAGAATAATGAATTGATACTTCAAATAATATGAATTATTACTACTAGAAATTTCAAGTTTGACATCACATGATAATTTTGATCAATCTTATAGTCTTGGCACATATGTGGAAATATAGTGAAACTAGGATTATTCAACCCCAATTGTTGAAATATGGTGTTGCTAGCACTCATATTGTTGGATTATTTTGTGTTTGTTACATGTTTGTCAATGTTGTAAACAAACATAACAAACCAAACAAATCAAATGCGATAAAACATAATTGTGACACAACGAAATGTAGGTAAAAAGGAGAAATTTTCAATATGTGATAACGTATGGCATGAAACATGTATTCCCCTTGGTTCTTAGTCTTGGCAATGAAACAATCCTTGATAGCCAACAAAAAATCTCTACAGAAATCATAGAGCTATACTTGTATTTTTTATTCAATAGGGTTGTTTATGAAGGACTTATACATAAAAAATACCACAATGATTTGAATAATGGAGGATGTTTTAGGCACATAATTTCCCAAGTCTTATTCAAAGGACAATGAATCATGATAAACATAAATCCATCATGTCCATGACATCATTTTGGCAACGGTTGCTCATGGTCACACCAACCTTTTCAAAAGTACCAAATTTCTATCATGAACTTACTTTCATAGCAAGGTTACATTTTTTTTATGAAACAATATGCCATTTATATCTATAGAAGAATCCAATGCACATTTTTGCAAAATCATGTTGGGTTGCATAGAAACATATGAACATTAACTTCAACCTTTATGTAATGGACAAACAATCTTTTTGTAAAAAAACTCACATAAGAATGAAATAGGGATGTTTATGGTCAAGGATGATAAGACCTTTTTTTTTTTTTTTGTGGATCAATGTAAATGAAGGATAAAATAACTCTTGTCAAGAATAGATGTCATATACAACTTGTACTAACTTGCATTTCAATAGGCAGAACCTTCCTTATGAAGATCATTTTCTTTTGCACAAAACACTAAGTGGTGACATAGAATCATATGTTAGTTGATGTTGTTGTTCATGCTAACATGTTCACATCCTAGATTTCTACCTCACATCATCTAATATAACCTTTTTTTCCATCCAAGTAATACCATTATAATCAATAGTAAAAAAACCCCAATTTTTTAACCAAAAGTTTTCGATTACACAACATTTGCAACTATGTTACAACTAGGATTTTTAAATTTTTAAAATAAAATTATGAAAATTACCAATTAAGTTGATTCATCTACTATATTAGTATACAATTGAAACATTTTTCAACTGGGTGGTCATTTGTTGAATATACTTGCATCAACAATGTTTTCAAGTTGAATGCCCAACTATGTTGGTAAATAGTGTGAAACATGTTTCAATTAAGGGGCCATTTTCATAATATTCCTTGGCATCTAAGGTTTTCTAGTTGGCATAGAATCAAAACACTGACTAATGTTCAACTATTATGGTGACACCATCAACACACATGTATATGCGGATGATAAAATGTACTAAAGATGGATGAAATGCAATCTTGTTTGAAACTTTGTTGCAATTATCTCTCTCAACTAAGCTAGATAACTAGTAGGCAACTTCAATTTTATACATATAATATTTTGATATTTATTTAAAATTATGATAAAATTAAATTCCATGTAAACTTTACTTGTATAAATGAAGGTTTTTTTCTGCACATAAATATTAAACTTTAATCTCAAAATAAAGTTTAAAGAAAAATTGAAATATGTGTTAATAATAATGTTTATGTTCAATACATGTAGCTTATTATTTTTATGTAAGTCATTAGAACATATCAAATAATGATATATAATACATAATATTATGAAACTCTAATGTTTATTCATTTCTCTACACATGATGTATTGATATTTGCTTAAAATTATGATAAAAATTCATTAAACATTAATGTACCACGAGTCATTGGCCCAAGTGTGAATGCATTTAATTGGATTTTCCCTCCAAACCCCTTCTTGCAATTTGTTTAAATTTCCAACAACAATACCCACTAAAAATTTAGCAATATTGTTCACATCTTAAGTATCAAAATTATAAAATCAACTTTATTAAATCAGACGTGGTGAGGATTTTTCAACAATACCAAGAACACCCCCAAATACCAATGGTAGTTTTCAATTTTGGTTTTATTAATTTTCAATTGAATAATGGTGTATTCGTTGTTGTTATTAAAGTAGTTGCTAAGTCAAATTTAATGAAGCTTATTTTGTAATTTTTTAGATTTGAAGTGTGGAGGATATTGAATTTCGAATGAATTTTATTGTTGAAAATTCAAGTAGATTCGAATAGTTAGTACAAATATTTAATAAATTATCATTTTCTCATAAATGATTAATTAAAAAATTATATTCACAAATTACTTTTTTAATATTTTTTATTTAAAGTAGTTGATAATAACTATAATAAGCTAGATAACAAAACCAATAATGATAGTTAAATAACTAGCCTTGCCTAATTATTAGCGATAATATTATTATTAATGTTGTTGTTGTTATTATAACCAAATATTAATTATCAATGTATTATAATAGTTATTATAATTTTTAAAAATAATAATTATTACTGATTTTTCTAAATATTTGAATTGATATTTTGTTTTATGAAATGTTAATAAAAAACTATAAGAAATTATAAGAAATTAATCACTCAAAATTATTATTAATAAAATTTATTTATTTATTTCATATATTATTTTATTTTATTTTTAAAATTTTCATATTATTTAGTAATTGATAATAATGTGTTCAATTATGTAACTATAAAATTAAAAATGGTTGATGAATATTTACTACAAATAATCAACATAATTAACCAAGGCTAGGCTAGGTAAAATTGGTTTAGGTCTAGGCCTAACTAAGTTTAAGCTAGTTTGTAATTTAGTGGAACTAAATTACAACTAGATTACAATTTCAATATTTATCCCATATTGTTTGGCTTTCAATTCAAGAATCCAAACTATATAAAGGAGTGCACTAAAATTATTGGATAAACACAATAAACATACAAATGTAATAACCATTTGGGATGAGCCAATCAAAAAGGCTCAACCTTAAAGGTTAAACCAAATAAAATAGGATGTCATTTGTTAAATGCCACATGGCTAGGTCTAGGCCTAACGTAGGTGTTTACGTCTAGACCTAATTTATGCTTAGGCTAGGTGGCCCATGTTTAAGCACCACATGGCCTAAACTACATATGTGGATGTGCCATGTGTCACTTAAACTATTTGTGAACCCCAAATTTTGTAAACATGCCACGTGTCATTTAATTATTTTGTGGACACCAAATGTTGTGAACGTGCCATGTGTCATTTAACTATTCATTAATTTTAACTTTGTGAATGTGCCATGTGTCAACATTGTGGGCGTGCCATGT
>Ga0116229_10009883_pt1 | contig 14446 bp, 16 predicted proteins | sample S1TSphgellanicum_3_FD_87313 | JGI IMG/M metagenome (GOLD analysis project Ga0116229, IMG submission 87313) | Host-associated microbial communities from peat moss isolated from Minnesota, USA - S1T2_Fc - Sphagnum magellanicum MG | ecosystem: Host-associated > Plants > Peat moss > Unclassified... | reverse complement strand
GACTGGTTGGCGCTCCAGGCCATCTGCGGGTTGACGCCGTGGAGATTATAGAAGCTAAAGCCCTTGTTCGAGCCATCGGACGGATAGACCAGGGAAGTGATCGTGTCGTTGACCGAGGCGGTCTTGGCCGTCTTGGTGTTCTGGTCCTTGGTGATCGAGTTCGAGAGGTCGACGATGATGGTGATCGTGTCGCCGACATTATGCGCGAGCGGATCGCTGAAGACCGAGGCCGAGCCCGATGTGTTCGGATTGGCCTGGCTGCCGGGATGACCCCAGACCGAGCCGACGGCCGGGACGTACGGGTCGGCGGCGAGCAGGCTGGCCGTGCCGAGGGTAAAGACGGTGGTGAAGAGAGCTTTATTCATCATAAACGAGACTCCGTTGATCAACGACACGCGCGTTGAAGACCTTGTGGGAATTGACATTTTGTACCGCGATGACGTCGTTGCGTGAGCCGTTGGAGAGCGCCTTGCCCTCGACCGTGATGGAGACGCCATGGTGGTCGTAGAGCACGGTGACGAGGTCGTCGCGCTTGACCAGCACGGGCTCGATCCAGTCGCTTTCCATGAGAATCTTGCCCTCGGGCAGCGCATGCGCGGCAATCTTGGAGCTGGGGAAATCGACCGCCGGTTGCAGCGAGCCGGGCAGTTTCAAGACGTTGGTCTCGACCTGCTGAAAGTTCGCGGCGCTGAGCGGATCGCCGGAGTTGATCGTGTTGGTCGCCTGCCAGACGAGGCGGGTGTAGGCCCAGTGAAAGCGCACGCTCTTGGTCACGGCCAGTTGGCCCTGGTAGCGGAACTCGAGCGTGGCGTCGGCCCACTCGTGGCGCAGCGAGCCCGCGGCGAGGTTCACGCGCGTGTCGAGCTGCCCCTGCGGAATCGGGAAGGAATCGGTGTTCGGCATCTCCAGGATGGAGAAGTCGCTGTCGGCGGGAAGGTGCTTCGCCAGCTCGGCGGTGATGAGGCTGCGCACGTCGTGCTCGGTGCAGGTGGCGACGGGGCGATCGACCTCGCACGTGGCCGCGCCGGTCCACTGGATCGTGTCGGCCTTGAGCGCGGGCGGCAGGTGCTGGGCGAGTTCGTCGCGCGTCCAGGTCTGCGAATTGCCCAGCGTGGGCGAATCGGCGATGGGCGCGCTGAGGTCGTCGGCGCTGACGCCCTGCGAGGAGGAGAGCAGATCGTTGAGCGTGAGCGTGCCGCCGGTCATGGTGATCTTCGCGCGCAGTTCCAGCACCGCGGCGTGGGCCTGGAGCGTGAGAACGGCAGCGGCGAGGGAGAGGAGGGTCAGTATTTTCATCATCACTGGCTCTTCATGTTGTTGGCCATTTGCATCATCTGGTCGGCGGTCTGGATGGCCTTGGAGTTGATTTCATACGCGCGCTGCGCCTGGATCATGTTCACCATTTCCTGGACGACCTGCACGTTGGAGGTCTCGATGTAGCCCTGGGCGATGGTGCCGATGCCGTTGGTGCCGGGGACCTGGCCGTCGAGTGCGTTGCCCGAGGCCGTGGTCTGCTGATAGAGGTTGTTGCCGAGGCTTTGCAGGCCCTCGGGATTCGGGAAGGTGGAGATCGTGAGCGGGCTGATCTTGACGATCGCGTTGTTGACCGTCGCGGAGATCGTGCCGTCGGAGCCGATGGACACGTTGGTCGCCTGGGGGCTGATCTGTCCGACGCCGGTGACGAGATAGCCCTGGCTGGTGACGAGCTGGCCGTCCTGGTTGACGAGGAACGAGCCGTCGCGGGTGTAGGCGTTGGTGCCGTCGGGCAGCGTGATCTTGTAAAAGCCGATGCCCTGGATCGCCGTGTCGTAGGTGTTGCTGGTCTGCTGCAGGTTGCCCTGCGAGAAGTTGCGCTCGGTGGAAACGGGCTGCGAACCGTAGCCGATCTGAATGCCGGTCGGCACCGTGCTGGAGTCGGTCGAGCTCGCGCCGGGCGCGCGCTCGGTGTCGTACATCATTTCCTGGAAGACCATGTTCGAGCCCTTGTAACCGTTGGTGTTCACGTTCGCCAAATTGTTGGCGATGACATCCAGGTTCATCTGCTGGGCTTCCATGCCGCTGGCGGCGGTCCAGAGTGAGCGAATCATGTGGGTTTCCTTTGTTAGCTAAAAAGAGATCAGGCCTGCGGGCGTCCGCCTAAGGTATTGATGAGTTGATTTTGGTTGTTGTCCGCGGCCTGAATCGTTTTCTGGTTGGCCTCGTAGAGACGCACGGCCTGGATCATGTCGGCCATCTGCGACACCGGGTTGCCGTTGCTTCCCTCGAGTTTGCCCTGAAGAACCTGGTCGTTCGCCGCGAGGCCCGGCTTGGCGTCATTCCGCGGCGCGACGTAACGTCCGCCGGCGCTGGGTTGCAGCGAGGTGGCGGGATTCTGGAAATGGACGAGTCCGATCGAGCCGACCTGCTCGCCGTTGACCTGGATCGAGCCGTCGGGGCCGATGGAAGGCGTGCCGCCCGACGTGCTGATCGTCACCGGCGCGCCGCCCTGGCTGAGGACCTGCGCGCCGTCGGAGGTGAGGAGCTTGCCCGTGGGGGAAAGTTCGAAGGCGCCGTTGCGCGTGTAGCTCGTCGTGCCGTCGGCTTCCTTCACCTGGAAAAAGGCCTGGCCCTGGATGGCGAGATGGTACGGGCTGCCGGAAGGCGTCACCGGACCCTGCGAGAAATCGGTGATGCGCGTCATGCGCACGGCGGCGGGATTTCCCCCGTTGGCCGTGCCGGCCTGGGTCGAGACCATCGTCGGGTCGGTCGTGAAGACGGGGAACGATTGGCGGTAGCCGGGCACGGATTGGAGGGCGAGATTCTCCGTGGCGAGATCCTGATAGGCCTCGCCCATGCGCATTCCAGCGGCGCTGCTGTATAAGCCGACGTTCATACTTGGCTCATCTTCGCACCCGCCATGCCACGGGGATTTTTTTGGTCCTCTTTCGGATTTTACCTCTGAAAATCAACGATTTGGCCGTGCCGCGACTCAAAAACAGCGGAAGAAAAGTCCATCGGGGAGGATTTTTCTTCTCCGGATGGAGGATTCGTCCAGCAGGTCGCTCAGACGCGTATATCGGCCTAAAAGAGACCAGCGGAAGCAGACTTTTGCGGTAGCCCGCGCTGGCTCAGCGCGGGTGCGGCGCGAGCCGCATCTCTGAAATCGCGCTCCGCGCGACCCGGGCTGGGCCAGCCCGGGCTACCCCGGAACATTTGGCAGAGGCCTCTAAAACGGCGCGAAAAGGACGCAGACCGGTCGGGCCAGGGGCTGCGTTTCCGGTGTGGGCGAGAGCTGGCCGGTGGCGGGGTTGATCTTCATGAGGCCGATGCGGTCGTCGGTCTCGCCGGCGACGACGAGCCAGCGGCCGGAGGGATCGATGGCGAAACTGCGCGGGAACTTCACCGGCGAGGGGACGACCTGCTCGAGGTAAGCGGCTCGCCGCCGGCCGGGTTGATCCCAAACACGGTGATGAAGTCGCGGAACCGGGTGGAGACGTAGAGGTGTTTGCCGGATGCGTCGATGGCCAGCTCGGCCGAGCCGGTGGGCTTGGGCAACGGGTCCTCTGAGGGCACGTTGGCGTAGCTCTTGATCGGCGTGAGCGCGCCGGTGGCGGGATCGCGCGAGTAGACGCAGGTGCTGACGCCCATCTCGTTGACCACGTAGACGCGGCGACCGTCGGGGCTGAAGGCGAGATGGCGCGGCCCGCTGCCGGGCTCGGCGTTGACCGCGGGCGGATCGGCCGCCGCCAGCGTGCCGTGCTCGCCGAGGCGGAAGATCCAGATGCGGTCGGCGCCGAGGTCCGGGACGTAGAGATGCTTGTTCTCCGGATCGACGTACGCCGAGTGCGGATGCGAGCTTAGCTGGCGACTGGGATTCGGCCCCGAGCCGGTCAGCTTGAGGCTCGCCGTGGGCCGGCCGATGCTGCCTCGTGCATCGACCGGGAACGCGGCGATGGAGCCCCCGTCGTAGCTCGAGGCGTAGAGATGGCGGCCGGTTTGGTCGAGACTGACGTAGCACGTATTCAGCCCGCTGGACCGCTGGCGATTGATGGCGCTCAGGCTGTCGTCCGGCGCGATCGCGAACGACGCGACGGCGTTGCCCAGCGCCGCGAAGAGGACGTGATGATCGGGCGAAAGCGCGAGGCCCGTCGGATCCGGCGTGGCCGCCGCGGCGAGATGGAGAGGCCCGAGTTTACCCGTGTTCGTATCCAGCGTGCCCGCGTAGATGCCCTGGCTATCGGTCTGGTTGGTATACGTGCCGAGGTAAAACGTCTCGACCTTTGCCTGGGCGGGCAACAGCGAAGCCAGCAGCAGAAGAGCAAGACGCGGTATCATGCTGCGCCAGTTTCGGCTAGAGCCGACCCCGGAGAGGTGGCCTGAGCCAGAGCCACCAGATAAACGATGCCGGCCAACCCGTGAGTAGAATAAAGAGAATGGCGATAAGGCGGCTCTTTCCCCGTCTTTCAGCGTCCAAGTAGAGCCAGGTGAGCGAGCCGACAAACACCGTGACGATGCAGAGTGCCGCGAAAAGCACCCATATGGTTGAACCTTCAAGGCTAAATCCGTTTGGTCCGTGAATAGAGGCAGGGCTCAACAGGAACTTGAAAAGATTGTCGATCATACTCGTCCCTTTCGTTGGGCTCAGTATGCGCTTCCGTCCTGAGGCGGCAAGCAATGGGGACTTACGCCGCGACGGCCTGCGTGTTCTGCGCGGCGGGCGCGTTCCAGCAGCGGACCTGCGTGCTTTCGCCGCAGCCGCACACGACCTCGAGGTCGCAATAATCCGGGCCCGCTTTCACGAGGCGGATTTCCGGCTTCGCATGGGGCGTGGATGCCGTCGCGTGGGCGTGTCCGCCGCCGAGCAGCTTGCTGGCCTGCGCGGCCTTGATCAGGCGCACCGGCTGTTCGTTGTCACGGCGGAAGAGGGTGGAAAGATTGGTTTTGGTGGGGGTTTTCATGGGACGTCATCCTGGGTCAGGGTCTTGGCGGTGTCGGGTTGAAGGCGGGCCACGATGGTGATGCGGCGGTTCTGCTCCGCCTCGGGTTTCGTGTTGTCCAGCGGAATGCGGTCGGCGTAGCCGATGACGCGCCAGAAGCGGTCGGGCTGGAGCCCGGCATCCTGGAGCATGTCGCGCGCGGCGATGGCGCGGTCGGTCGAGAGGTCCCAGTTTTTGGACGGGCCGTCAGCGGTCTGCTCGGCGCCCTTTTGCGTGTGGCCCTCGACTTCGAGCGTGAAGGGGAAGCGGTCGAGATACCAGGCGGTCGTCTTCAGCACCCACTCGCCGTAATAGGTGAGCTTCGCGGTGCCGGGCTCGAAGAACGGCTTGGACGCGCTGTCGATGGCGGTGATGCGCACGCCGTCGGCGATGAACTCATAGCGGATCTGGTCGTCGCCGGCCTCGCTGCTGTTGTTGAGCTGCTCGCGCAGCTTCTCCAGCTCGCGCTTCACGTCCTGCTGCTGGATGAGGTCCTTGCTCGCCTTGTCGTGAATCTGGTTTTCGAACGGCTCGGGCTTGGTGTACTCCTCCTTGCCGTTGCGGCCCTGCTGGGTGATCTCGCCGCGGAAGTAGCGCTGCACCGCGAGCTTCGTCTCGGTGTCGGAACCGACGAGCCAGAGCACGAGAAAGAGCGCCATCATCGAGGTGACGAAGTCGGCGTAGGCGACTTTCCAGCCGCCGCCGTGATGCCCGCCTTTATGTCCGCGTTTGGCCATGGTTTATCCGTTGGTCTTCTTGAGGTGCGCCTCCATGTCGTCGCACGTCGGTTGATGGTGCACGGGAATGGTGAGGCGGCCGGCCTCGGCGGCCATCATGGGCGGCGCGCCGAGCGCGTAGCTGATGACCATGCGGCCGATGACGGCGAGATAGCTGATTTCCTCCTCGTGGATCGTCTCGATGCGATTGATCAGCGGCTGGGCGAAACCGTAGCTGAGGAGCAGGCCGAGGAAGGTGCCGACGAGCGCGTGCGCGACGTGCTCGCCGATGACCGCCTTGTCGCCGGCGATGCTGGCCATGGTGATGACGATGCCGAGCACCGCGGCCACGATGCCGATGGCGGGCAGCGCGTCCGACGCCTTCGTGAGCACGGCCGTGGGCTGCGAGTGCACCGCGAAAAAGTTGTCGAGCTGGTTCTCCACCGAGCGCGAGAGCTCCTCCGGCTTGACCTTGCCGTCGAGCAGCGGGCGAAACGTGTCCTGGAGGAAGTGGACGGCGTGATGGTCGTTGAGGAAGCTGGGGTACTTCGCGAGGATCGTGCTCGTCTTGGGCTGGAGGATGTGTTCCTCCAGGCCGATGACGCCCTTCTCGCGCGCCAGCACCAGGATTTCATAGATGGCGGAGACGAGCTCGACGTAGCGCTTCTGGCTGTAGGGTGAACCCTTCAGCGCGGTGACGATGGACTTCATCATCATCTTCAGCACCGCGCCGCTGGAGGACGCGACGATGTAGCCGAGAAAGATCCCGATGATGATGATATACTCGCCGGTCACGAAAAGCGTGCCGGGGTTGCCGCCGGAGAACATGAAGCCCCCGAGCAATGCTCCCGATACGATGATCCAGCCTACAAATAACAACATGGCGAAGATCCCGTGTGGCCAGGCTTACGCGGCGTGGGCCTTGCGCATCGCGGCGGTCAGGCGGCGCAGCGCTTCGGTGTGAATCTGCGAGACGCGCGACTCGGAAACCTCGAGGATCTGCGCGATTTCCTTCAGGCGCAGGTCTTCCATGTAGTAGAGGCAGAGCACGAGCTTCTCGTTCTTCGGGAGGCGGTCCAGTTCCTCGTGGAGGATTTCGCGGTCCTCGCCGCGGAGGATTTCCTCGAAGGCGGTCGGCGTGGAGACGCAGGGCATGATCTCGCCGCGGTCGATCGAGTTGCCGTCCTCGTCGGAGCAGGCCTCGTTGAGCGAGAACGACGAGTGGCTCTGGGTGCGCTCGCTGAAGGCCTCGAACTGCGCCGGGGTCATCTTCAGTTCCTTGCGAATCTCTTCCGGCGTGGCTTCGCGGCCGTACTTCTGGCCGAGCTTCTCGGCGGCGGCCTCGTAAATCTTCTCGTCGCGATGCACGGTGCGCGGCACCCAATCCTGGCTGCGCAGCTCGTCGACCATCGCGCCGCGGATGCGCAGGCTGGCGTAGGTCTTGAGGCTGCAGGCCTTGGTCACATCGAAGCGGTCGACCGCGTCGATCAGGCCGACGACGCCGGCGCTGATGAGGTCATCCTTCGTCACGTGGGAGGGCAGTTTCGCGACCAGGCGGCCGGCGATGTGCTGGACAAGGAAGAGCAGGCTCTGGATGGTCTCGTCGCGGTCGCGCGGAACCTCCTTCAGCTCGGCTTCATCCGTCATCCACTCCTGTTGCAGTTCTTGTGCGGCGATCATGGGTGTCTCCAGGTTTAGCTATCGGGTTCTGTCGGGGTTAGCGGCCCATCGCGGGACGCGGTTCGTTGGTTTTGGTGGTTTTGGCTGCGGTCGTTTGAAGGGATTCGAGGCGGCTTTCCAGCCAGGCCTTGGCCATGGAACCGAGCCAGCAGCGGGTCAGGATCCCGAAGGCAAGGAAGAGGCAGACGCCGCGCATCAGGGCCCAGCCGATCTCGTCGCCGTTGCTCAGTCCGATCAGGACGCCGATGAAGGCTCCGACGAGGGCAAAGAGGAAGGAGATGCGGGAGATGAAAGGGGGAAGCTTGGTATTCATGGCACTATCCATTAGCAGTGGAGGGGCCATCGGCGGATGCCGTGAATTGCCTAGCTTCTAACTCATTCTACATTATATTTTTACGATATTTTATGGAAAAAGGCTCAAAGTGTAATGCCTTCGAAAAGGGGAAAATCCTTCCTAGTTGCCGTGGCGGACGTGGAAAATTAGTCCTTATATCCGGCACTTTCGCGCCTCAAAACCCTAATTGTGGGCGCACAGGACTTTATCGGCAATATCACGCTCGGCTTGAGCATCGCTTTCGACGCTTTTCCCACCGCACACCCGGCTTCGGCGACTGCAAATGGACCGATCTTATTAGTGAGCTGATTCGCCACGGCTACAGCGGCTCCATCGACATCGAGGGCTGTCATAAGTATTTACGGAATAACGTGCTCCCGCCGCAAAGCGACATTTATTGGCAATTTAGGGGAGGGCGCGCCTTTGAAAAAATAAGCGAATGGGGCGTGTGGGGCGTGGGATTGGGACGCGGGGGTATGAGTGAGGCAGTGCCATTATGGCACGGAAAAAATCGCGGACGTTCGATCGTCATGAACGGGATGCTACCAGAAACCGGAAAAAGGCGGTAGCGCTGCGGAGACTGGCGAGCTTGCGGAGCCTCTTATTTTTTGACGGGTTGCGTTTGGCCCCGCAAAGGCCACCTTAGTGCGCCGGCATGACGCCCTTCACCCTCCACGACGAGCTTTGGCTGCCGCGCCCCGTCGCGGAAATCTTCCCGTTCTTCGCCGACGCCGCGAACCTGGAGAAAATCACGCCGCCATGGCTGAACTTCCAAATCCAGACGCCCACGCCGATCGACATGCGGGCCGGCGCGCTGATCGACTACCAGATCAGGATCCACGGAATACCGGTGCGCTGGCGGACCGAGATCGTCGAGTGGGACCCGCCGCATCGCTTCGTCGACGTCCAGCTCAAGGGGCCGTACCGGCTCTGGCATCACACGCACACTTTCACCGAAAAAGACGGCGGCACGCTCTGCACCGATGATGTGCGCTATTACCCGATTGGTGGATGGCTGATCAACACGCTCTTCGTGAAACGCGATGTGCGGACGATTTTCGATTACCGGCGGCAGCGGCTGACGGAGCTGTTTACGAGTTAACCAGCGGCAATCGAAATCCGGCACTTCTGCCTCGTGCGCGTTGAGGATTGGAGGTAAGTTGCTTCAAGAAACGCTTCGCTTTGACGTCCCATGCAAGACGACTTGGAAGAGGCCATCATTGAAGGCGCGCGGGCGGTCATCGATTCCGACGATCACGATCTGCCCTTGGGCGCGCGTCACGCGATCTGGTCGTGTCTTGGCGATCACGCCTCGCGGGAGGGGCCGGTCACGCTCGGGCAAATCCGGCGCTACGAGCTGGCCAAGCTCTCGGTGCGAAAAGTTTTGCCGCTTTGGCAAAAGCATTTTCCCGCCGGGAAAATCGAGGAGATGCTCGCCAGGGGCGATGAGGTGCTGGCCGGGCGTTTGGCGCGGGCCGCTGCGCGCAAGTTGTATGAGGACTACCAAACGTACGAACAGGAATTGCTGTCCGGCCCTGAAGTTGGCGCCGAGGCGGCGAACGCCTTGGCGGTCTGCGCCGCCGCCATCGGCGCTTTTTATGTGGCGCTGTGGGATGAGCGCTTCAGCTCGTGGGAAATCGATCCCCAGCTTCCCAACAACAGCCTCGATCCCTTCGACTTTGACGCCGCGCTGACGGCGTCGATTGTCTACGCGGAGGGCGGACCCTGGGACAAGGACTCCGATCCCATCAAGCGCCGGGATTTTTGGCTGTGGTGGTTGAAGGAGGCTGTGCCTGCGGCGGCGGAGGTTTCCGCGGCGCCGAAGAAATAGTTTGCGGCGCCACGTCCGTGGTAGCCCGCGACCTCCGGGCGCGGGGCTCGTGGCATGTTCGTAACCGCGTCCCGGGTTCGCAAAGCCACCGAGCCCGTCGCCCGGAGGTCGACGGCTACCACGGATGCACGGACGGGCAGGAGCCCGTCCCTCCACTCTTCGGGCCTCTGCAGTCCTCCGCGCGAAAAATGCAGGGGCAGGCCGGAGGCTGCCCCTCCCGATTCAATTCCGTTAATTCCGAAAATTCCGTAATTCCGTCAAAATCGGCACGCTACGCCTTCATTGGCGCGATGGTATAGGCGGGCTCGAGCTTGAGGGCGGGGGAGATTTCGTTGTAGGCGAAAATCTTGAGGAGGCGGAAGCTGTCCTCGAAGAATTTCTTGAGGCCGATGCGGACGGAGGGGGCGCAGAGGAGCATCGGGGCGCGGCCGCTGCCGGCCATCATTTGGATGCCCTTCTTGAGCTCGGCGTGGATGTGGCCGGCGAGGTGCGGGTCGAGCACGAGCATGACTTCCTGCGGGTTCTGGCGGACGCTTTCGATCACGCGCTGCTCGACGTCGGGATGCAGGGTGATGACCTTGAGGCGGCCGTCGTCGGAGTCGAGCTGGCGCGCGATCTCGAGGTGCAGCGCGCGGCGGCAGGCTTCGCTGAGTTCGTCGATGTTCTTGGTGTAGGGATACTGGTCGCAGAGGCGCTCGAGGATGACCGAGAACTCGCGCACGGAGACGCCCTCGCGCAGCAGGTTCTGCACGATGCGCTGGATGAGACCGTTGCTGATCTGGAGCTGGCCGAGTTCCGCGACGACCGCCGCGTTGGTTTCCTTGAGGCGGTTGAGCATTTCCTGGATGTCCTGGCGCGTGATCATGTCGGCGAGGTTGCGCTTCAGCATTTCGCTCAAGTGCGTGACCATGACGGTGAGCGGGTCGATGACGACGTAGCCGCCGCGCTCGGCCGCCTTGCGTTCCGTTTCCGGAATCCAGATGGCGGGCATGCCGAAGGCGGGCTCGACCGTGGGCCGGCCGCGCAGTTGGTTCTTCGCGCCGGCCTTGTTGATGCCCATGGCCATGAGCTGATTGCAGAACACTTCGCCCGAGGCGAGCGGATGACCGCGCAGCAGGAGCTGGTATTTGTGCGTGCCGAGCGAGCTTTGGTCGCGAATGACGATGGACGGCACGGCGACGCCCATTTCCTGCGAGAGCGTGCGGCGCAGTGCGAGCACGCGGTCGAGCAGGTTCTGCATGTTGCCCTGCACGAGCGGCAGGAGGCCGAGGCCGATCTCGAGCGTGAGGATTTCGCCGGGCTTGGGGATGAATTGCGCGGGCTCATTGGCCTTGCCGTTCTTCGGATCGACTTTTTTGCCGCCGATGGTCTGGCTGGCGCCTGCGCCCGCGGCCGTGGTTTCACCGTGCGGCAGGATGCGGGAGAGCCCGACGAAAATGGCGCCCATGAGGAGCAGCACGAGCTTCGGAAAACCGGGCACGAGCATCATGCACCAGAGCATGACGCCGGTCGTGGCGACGACGCGCCGGCTGGAGAGCATCTGGCGCATGAAGTCCTCGCCGAGGCCCGCTTCCGAGCCGGAGCGCGTGACGAGAATGCCGGCCGCGGTGGAGATGAGCAGCGCGGGAATCTGCGAGACGAGACCGTCGCCGACGCTCAGCAGCGAGAATTGCTGGACCGATTCATCCGCGCTCAGGCCCATCTGGACCATGCCGATGACGAAGCCGCCGATGAGATTGATGCCGGTGATGAGCACGCCGGCCATGGCGTCGCCGCGCACGAACTTGCTCGCGCCATCCATCGCGCCGTAGAAGTCGGCTTCCTTCTCGATGTTCTTGCGGCGCTCGCGGGCTTCTTTTTCCGAGATGATGCCGGCGTTGAGGTCGGCATCGATGCTCATCTGCTTGCCGGGCATGGCGTCCAGGGTGAAGCGGGCGGAAACTTCCGCCACGCGGCCCGCGCCCTTGGTGATGACGATGAAATTGATGATCGTGAGGATGATGAAGATGACCAGGCCGATCACGAAGTTGCCCTGCACGACGAATTGCCCGAAGGCCTGGATGAGATTGCCCGCGTCGCCGTGGGTGAGGATCGCGCGTGTCGTGGCGATGTTGAGGCCGAGGCGGAAGAGCGTGATGAAGAGCAGCAGGGTGGGGAAGACGCTGAATTCGGTCGGCTTCTTGATATTCGAGATGAGCATGATGACCAGCACGGCGCTGGCGATGCTCAGGCTCAGCAGCATGTCGATCATCCAGGTCGGCAGCGGCAGAACGAGGATGAAGATGATGGCGATCATCCCCACGCTGAAGAGCAGGTTGCCGCTCTTCATGAGGCTTTCGAAAGTGAAGGTCTTGTTCATTAGTCGTTATCCTGGTCCATGATTTCGTTGAGCTCCGCCTTCGTCATGAAGGGGTTCGGGTCGCCGGAGGTGGCAAAGCCCTGCTTGAAGAGCGCGGCCAGCACGATGGCGACGGCCTGGTAGAAGATGGCGGGGATGGGTTTGTCGACGCGGCCGTACTTATAGAGACCGCGCGCCAGCGGCACGTTCTCGCGCACGGGAATGTGCAGGTCGTAGGCGGCTTCCTTGATGCGCAGCGCGCTCTTGCGGATGCCCTTGGCCAGGACGACGGGCACTTCGTCGATGCCGCGCCTGTAGCGCAGCGCGACGGCATAGTGGGTCGGGTTGGTCACGACGATGGTGGCGTCCTTGAGGTTCTCCATCATGCGGCGCATGGTCACCTTGCGGTGGCCCAGGCGGCGCTTCTTCATGATCTCCGGCGACATTTGCTGCGAGCGCCGCTCTTCCTTCATTTCCTCCGCGGTCATCATGTGGTCCTGGCTGAACTTCCAGCGCTGCCAGAGGACGTCCAGGATGGCCAGCGCGACCAGCGCCGCGACAATGCGCCAGCCGAAGGACCACGCGACGGTCACGTACGCGGCGCCGAGCTCGTCGAGGCTCACCGGCCGCTGGAAAACGGGACTTTCCTGAATGTCCTTCATCGCCATCCACGCAAAGGCGGCGATGACCCCGAGCTTCGCGGCGTTCTGGCCGAAGGAGGTGAGCTTGTTGATCGAAAACATGTTTTGCGCCCCGGTCACCGGGTTGAGCTTCTCGAACTTGAAGGCGAAGGCATCGTCGGCGAAGGTGAGGCCAACCTGCACGGCCTGGCTGACGAAGACAGCGACGGCAATGGCCACGACAAAGAGCGCGATCCAGAGCCAGAGGCCGGTGTGGAAAACGGAACCGAGCTGCTCTGCGGGAAGGTCCGGTGAGGGATGGCCGAGCTGCACGAACGAGCTGGCCATGATGGTGCGCAGGTGCTCGATGAGCATTCCGCCGCCGGTGACGAGTACGCCGAGGCCGACGGCGAGCGTGAGCGTGGTCGAGACGTCGGTGCTCTTGGGCATGATGCCTTCCTCGCGCAGTTGCTGCCGCCTGCGGTCGGAGAGGTCGAATTTTTTCTCGCCTGCCTGGTCGCTCATGACATCGCCTTGAAGTAGTCGGCCGCGGCAGGGAGCATCCGTTCCATGCCGAAACGCGCGAGATCCAGCAGCAGCGGCAGGAAGAGCACGACGCCCGCGCCGCCAACGGCGACGCGGATGCTGAAGCTCTCGCCAAAAATGTTGAGTCCGTGCACCGAGCGCGAGAGGAAACCGAGGCCCATGGTCACGATGAAGCAGAGGAGCGCGATCGGCGCGGCGATGATGAGCCCGGCGGCGAAGACCTCGCCGGCCAGCCGCACGAAGAGATCGAGCGAAGCCTGCGTGACCGTCGCGGTGCCCAGCGGCAGCACGCGGAAGGATTGACGGATGCCGATGATCAGCGCAGAGAGATAGTCCGACATCCAGAAAATGGCCAGGCCGACGAACATCAGGACGCGGCCCATGACGCCGCCGGAAATCCCGGCCGAGGGCGCGAGCTGCTGCGCGGCGGAAAGCGAGAGATCGTTGTCGATGAGTCCGCCGCCGGCCTGCAACGCGGCGAGGACGAGGCGCGTGGTGAGTCCGAGGCCGAGGCCGAAGAGAAATTCCGAGACGAGCGCGCAGGTCAGGCTGACCCAGCCGAGATCGATCGGCGGCGGCGCGGGGACGAGCGGGGTCATGAAGAGCGAGAGCCAGACGATCACCGCAACGCGAACCAGCTTCGGCACCTGGAGATCCAGCACCCCGGGCGCGAGCACGAGGAAGCCGGTCAGGCGCGAGGCCAGGAGCCAGAACGTGATGATGTTCAGGCTGAAATTCATGGGGTGAACGTTCCGGCCCGCGTCAGCATCATTTCGAAGAGACCGCCGAGCTGCTCCAAAATCCACGGCGACATCAGCCAGAGGCAGAGCGCGCAGCCGAGGAGCTTCGGCACGAAGGTCAGCGTCTGTTCCTGGATCGAGGTGAGCGTCTGCAACAGGCTGACCGTCGTGCCGATGATGAGCGCGGTCAGCACGATGGGGGCGGCGACCATGAGGCCGGTCGTCAGGCACAATTTGATGATTTCGTGAATGGAATCCATGAGTGTTCTCCTTAAACTTGAAAGCTCTGCACGATGGAGTGGACCACCAGCGTCCAGCCGTCCACGAGGACGAAGACCATCACCTTGAGCGGCAGCGAGACGATGGGCGGCGGCAGCATCATCATACCCATCGACATCAGGATCGAGGCCACGACCATGTCGATGACCAGGAACGGGAGCAGGATGAACATGCCCATCTGGAAGCCGGTCTTGAGCTCGCTGAGCATGTAGGCCGGGATGACGATGGCCGCGCTGAGGTCCCTGGCCGAGTTAGCCTGCACCGGCGGATTGCACATCGACATGAAGAGCGCGAGGTCCTTTTGCCGCGTGTACTTGAGCATGAAGCCCTTCATGTCATCGAGGCCGCGGTCGAGCGCGACCTGCGTGGTGATCGTGCCGGCCTGCATCGGATCGAGCGCGTCCTTC
>Ga0116229_10009879_pt1 | contig 14453 bp, 14 predicted proteins | sample S1TSphgellanicum_3_FD_87313 | JGI IMG/M metagenome (GOLD analysis project Ga0116229, IMG submission 87313) | Host-associated microbial communities from peat moss isolated from Minnesota, USA - S1T2_Fc - Sphagnum magellanicum MG | ecosystem: Host-associated > Plants > Peat moss > Unclassified... | reverse complement strand
TCAGCAACGGTGAACGTCACCTGACCCGGTGCAACGATCCCCGGACCGGCGTAGGCATCGTTCCACCCGCTCGCGGTGAGCTGCGCAAGATAATAGGTCCCGGGTAGCGACGTGAATCTCGTCGGAATCGTAAACAGAAACGTCGATGGACCGATCGTCGTGAGGCCGCCCGAGAACGCGATGCACGCGTAGTCGATCGGCGTCAGCGTCGAGACGGATTGGATCCGGCGGACGCTCAGCGCTGACGAACCATCCGGCGGCGACGACGAAAGTACGGCCGCAAACGTGTCGTTCGCAGGGACCGTCGAAACCGGCAGGCTCAGGTCTCCGCCAAAGCCGGAACTGGGTGGGAACGAAATCGTGACGACCCCGGCGACCGCGCTCGCGACACCCGTCGACGATGCCGAGAACGCGGGAACCGCCGGTACGCTCGTGACCGCTCTCTGCGGTATCGAGGTTGGGCTACTGCCGCTACTGCACCCCAAGAGCGACAACGCGACAAAGAAGAACGGCACTCCGTAGCGGAGCGAAATGAAATCCCGCAAAATATTTCCCGGCAAGAAGACGTCGAGCGCTTACAAACCGCGCTGATCGTTGTCCATTTCCGAAAACCGAAAATCGACCGAGCGCACCATTAGTGTGCCGGACCGTGACCCCTCCGAATTAGCAGTAGACCAAGCGCCCGAATGTGAGCGCATCACTTGCGTACGACTTCGTACGAACGGCCGGTTGCTAGCCCTCGCGGGGTTCGACGAAGCTCGGGTAGACGTCTTGGGCGTAGCGGCCGTCGGAGGGCCACTCGGGGATCTGATCGCTCCACGGCGTGCCTTCGGCTTCGGGCAGCTCGACTTCCGATGAACCGGCGAAATGCAGCGTGACGAGCGTCTCGACGTGACCGGTCTGCGGGAACATGTCGAACGGTTGCGCGACGCCCACCTTGTACCCGAAGCCGAGCAAGTAGGCGAGGTCGCGTGCGAGCGTCGCCGGATTACACGACAGATACCACACGTTGTGCACCTTCGCGCGGCCGATCGCATCGAGCGTCGCTTCATCGGAGCCCTTGCGCGGCGGATCCAGGAAGACGATCTCGGCCTCGGCGAGCGCCTTCTTCCCGGCCTCGCTGATGACGGAGCCTTCGACGCGCCCCTCGATGAACGTCGCACGATCCGCGACGCCGTTGAGATCGGCGTTCACGCGCGCCTCGCGGATGGCCGAGGGATTTTCCTCGATCCCGATCACCGACGCGCCGCGCATCGCGAAGAAAATCGCGAACGTGCCTGCGCCGCAATACAGATCCACGATCTTGCGGCCCGGCTTCATCCCGGGCGCCATGTAGCGGAAGATCTTCCCGACCATCTCGCTGTTGACTTGAAAGAACGACGCCGGCGAGACGCGGAACCGCACGTCTTCGATCGACTCTTCCATCTCGCGCGAACCGTAGACATAACTCATCCGGCGGCCCAGCACCGAATTCGCATTGCGCGGTTCGAACGAGTTCGAAATGCCGACGACGCCTGGGACGCGCCGCGCGAGCGATGGTGCTTTTTCGGTGATCGCGGGCGACGGCCGGTCCGTCGTGAGCGAGAGCACGGATTGGCCTGAGGCCGCGCCCATCCGCATCGTCACGTGACGCACGCCGGCAAATGCGGGCGCGGTTTCCGTGCCGGTCGACGCGAGCTCGCGCAGGATCCCGATCGCGCGGTCGAGGTGTGGCAGCACGACGGGGCACTGCGCGATCGGAACCAGCGCGTGCGAGCGCGCTTGATAGAAGCCGAGTTCGGTGCCCCCCGGCGCCGGATGGGCGACCAGCGACATCTTGTTGCGATACTGCCGCGGATACACCATGCCGACGGGGTGCCGCACATCCACGTCGCCGAGTCCGCCGATCCGGCGCAGCGCGCTACGCACGATCTGTTCTTTCCACGACAGCTGCGCAGGATAGGAGAGGTGCTGCACCTGGCAGCCGCCGCACACGCCGAACACGCCGCAGAACGGATTGACCCGGAACGGCGACTGCGTCTCGAGCGTGACGATCTCGCCGACGAGGTACTTGGCCTTCGCTTGCGTGATCCGCACTTGCGCACGTTCGCCCGGCAGCGCGCCGTTGACGAACACGACGATACGTCCGTCGATCCGGCCGACGGCTTGCCCGTTGGCCAAGAGATCGGTGAACGTTACGCGAGCGATCGCCCCGGGCCCGATGCCGGGCACGGGTGCAGCGAAAGCCGAACGGCCGTTAGCCGCTGGATTTTTTTTCGTCGAGCGTTCGTAAGAGACGGTTGGCCTCGTCGATCAGCGTTTGGATGCGTTCGCTGGTCTCATCGGTGGGTGCGCGGCGCATCGACGCGCGCACGAGAAAGAAGGTGAGCGCGGCGGAGGCGGAAGCGATCCCGACCCAGACGAGCGTTCGTGTGAGCGTGGCGCTCGAACGCCCGGGTTCGGGCGTTGCGCCGTTGTCGGATGGTGCGGCAGACATCTCGGGTGTGGTCACGGGGTCGGCCTTCGACGTACTAGGCGGAGACCGCTTCCGTCTCGAGGCTCTCGAGATCGCGCTTCTCGGACCCCGAGATCACCCGGCCCAGGTCGAGCATGATAATGAGCCGCTCGCCCATCTTGCCGACGCCGCGGATGTACTCCGTGTCGACGCCGGCGATCATGTCGGGGGCGTCCTCGATCTGCTCGGTCGGGATACGCAGCACTTCGGAGACCGAGTCGACGACCATCCCGACGCGCTTTGTCCCGATCTCGGTCACGACGATGCGCGTGTTCTTCGTGTGCTCGGTGCGCGGCATCCCGAAACGCGTGCGCAGATCGATGATCGGGATCAACTGCCCGCGCAAGTTGATAACGCCTTCCATGAAGTGCGGCGCACGCGGCACGTGCGTGATCGTCACCATGCGATTGATTTCTTGAACCTGCGCGATGTCGACGCCGTATTCTTCGCTGCCCAGCGCAAAGCTCACGACTTGCATCGTCTGGCCGGAAAGTTTCGCGGGAACTTTGTCGTCGTTCATTGCCATGTGGCGATCCCTTATCGAAGCGGTGGTGATGTGGTCGTTTAGACGCCGGAGAATTCAGCCCGGGCGACTTTGCCGCCCGCGTACGCACTTGCGACGAGCGAATGGACGTCGATGATGAGCGAGATCGAACCGTTGCCGAGGATCGTCGCGCCCGAGATGCCCGGGATGCGGCCGATGACGTCGGAGAGCGGCTTGATGACGATCTCTTGCTCGCCCTGAAACGAATCGACGACGAGGCCGACCTGGCGCCCTTGCAGGCCGACGATGACGATCATCACCTTGTCGGGATCGCGCTCGGTCGAGAGGTTGAAGAATTCGCCGACGCGGATGAGCGGGACGACTTGACCGCGCAGCGTAATCACCTCGCCGCCGTGCACCGTCCGCACGTCGCTCGTGTCGATGCGCTGCGACTCGATCACCGCGTCGAGCGGGATGGAATAGAGTTCGTTCGCGACGCGGACCAGCAGCGCTTGGATGATCGCAAGCGTGAGCGGCAGCTTCATCGTGAACTTGGTGCCTTCGCCGAGCACCGAGTCGACGTCGAAGATGCCCTTGAGCCGCAAGATGTTCTTCTTCACGACGTCCATCCCGACGCCGCGGCCCGAGACGTCGGTGACGGTTTCGGCGGTCGAGAATCCGGGCGTGAAGATCAGCTCGATGATTTCCCGGTCGGTCAGGCGGTCGGCCTCGGTGATGAGGCCCTGTTTGATCCCGCGCTCGCGCACTTTGTCGAGCTGAATCCCGCCGCCGTCGTCCTGGACCTCGATGATGACCTGGTTACCTTCGTGATAAGCGTTGAGTTTGATCGTCCCAAAGCGCGGCTTTCCGCGTCCTTCGCGCACGGCGGGCTCTTCGATCCCGTGATCGACGTTGTTGCGGACCAGATGCATGAGCGGCTCGCCGACTTCGTCCACGATCGTCTTGTCGAGATCGGTCTCGGCGCCGGCAATCTCGAGTTTGATCTCTTTGTTGCGCGCTTTGGCGAGATCGCGCACCATGCGCGGGAAGCGGTCGAACACCTGACCGATCGGCACCATCCGCACCTTCATGATGCTTTCCTGAATCTCGTTCGTCGTGCGCGCCAGCAGCGCCGACGAATCGGCGAGGTCTTTGGCAAGCGGGACGACGACGTCCTGATGGTGGTTCGGGTCGTTGACGTTGCGCGAGAGGGTGTTCGCAATGTCGGAGATGCGGGTGCGGTTGATCACGAGCTCGCCGACGAGGTTGAGCAGCATATCGAGGCGCTCGATGTCGACGCGGATCGTCTGGTTCTTGCCGCCGCCGGCGGCGGGTGCTTTCGCGGCCGGCGAGGACGCTGCCGACGCAGCGACGCTCGCCGCGGCGGGCGGAACAGGGGCAGCAGCGGCCGGTTTTGCGACCGGCTTGGGTTCGGCAGCGGGCGCCGCGGCTTTCGCCGCCGGGGCGGCCGGTTCCGGAGCGAGCAGCGCATCGATCGCCGCTTGCGCGGCGGCCACATCCACCGGCCCGCTCGCCACGGGCGCCGCGGGCGACGCGAACACGGGGGCCGGCGGCGGCTCGGAGGCCGGCGGGGGTGCCGGTGCCGGTTCGGGCGCCACCGGAGCGGGAGCCACCGGAGTGGGAGCAGCCGCTTCCGGAGCCGGCGTTGCCTCCGCAGCGGCCGGTGCCGAACCGGCGTTTTGGGCCGCTAAGAGGCGCGCGACTTCGGCTTCGAACGCATCGATCTGGTGCTGCTCGACCGGGGCCATCTCGTCGTGGTGTTCGCCCGCGGCGGCCGGGACGTTGGTGCCCTCGATAACCTTTGCGGTCGTTTCGTAGACCGAGGCAAACGAGTCGAGCCGGTCGATGAAGTTCTGCACGCCCTCGGGCGCCGTCCCATCGTCGACCGCCGCGTGCACGAGGGCCGTCAGGATGTCGCGGCCTTCGAAGAGCAGGTTGACGCAGCTCTCGGAGAGCGGCATGCGATCCTTGCGCAGCAGGTCGCAAACGTTTTCGAGTTTGTGTGCGACGCCCTGAACGTCTTTGAAATCCAGCATCCCGGCGCTGCCCTTGATCGTGTGCAGCCCGCGAAAGAGCGAGGCAATGATCTCGGGGTCGAGGTTCCCGGTGTCGACGAAACCTTCGAGACGCAGCAAATCGGAGTCGATGCTTTGGAGAATCTCCTCCGTCTCGTCCCGGAAGTATTGAATAAACTCCGTGCGATCGAAAAAATCGTCGGCCGACATGCTCTTATCTATTCGGCAGCAGAGCCCGCAAACCTGATCGGCGCCCCGCCCCCGCCACCGGTTCGACCGTGCTCAGCCACCCGCCCCGATGGCAGGTCAGATTTGGTCTGAATCGAGGCGCGCGAGGGCGAAGTGGTCTACGGACCATGAGCCCTCGCGCAACGAAGAGTCAGACCAAATCTGGCCTGCCATCGGCGCTAATCGACGCCGAAGACGCTTAGGAGCGGCTGCAGCGAGCCCGTTTCGGGGATCAGGATGAACTGTCCCGACACGACGGCGCCCTTATCGAGGAACGACGACTCGATCAGGAACACGTCCTGGTCGGGCAAGATCGACATCAGGGTGCGGAACGCCGCCTGGATCGTCCCGTACGAGAGCGTCGGAACCGACGGCAAGAGATTGATCCCCGTGAGCGAGATCAACGCCGTCAAGTACGAGCCGGCGATGATGTTGCCGAGCTCTTTGAGCGTCGAGTCGACGATCGAATCGAAGATCTGGATGTCGCCGATGATGCGCTTGATGAACACGTTGACGAACTCGAGCGCGTTCTCGCGGTCGAACAGCACGACCATCTGCCCCGGCGCTTCGCCGCGCACGTACATATGCAGCGCGGCGACGACGCGGTTCTCGTAGCCCACGCGGGTCGCGAGGTCGCGGAACTTGATCACATCGATCGAGGGCTCGGATAGCTTGACGGTGGTATTCAGCAACTGGGAAAGGGCCGTCGCGGCGTGGCCCGCACCGATGTTGCCGACTTCTTTGAGCGCGTCTTTTTGCAGGTCCGAGAGTTTGAGCGCTGGTGTCATGGCTGTTCTCGCTTACGCTAAGACTTTGTTGATGGTCTCGAGGATCTTCGGTGGCTGAAACGGTTTGGTGATAAACGATTTCGCGCCGGCCTGGATGGCCTCGACGACGAGGGCCTGTTGACCCATCGACGTGCACATGATGATCTTCGCATTCGGGTCCGACGCGATGATCTGCTTGACGGCCGTGATGCCGTCCATCTCGGGCATCACCATATCCATCGTCACCAAGTCCGGGCTGAGCAATTTGTATTTGTCGACGGCCTCGGCACCGTTCTGGGCCTCGCCGACGACTTCGAACCCGTTCTTGGACAGGATGCCCTTGATCATCATTCGCATGACGACCGCATCGTCGACGATCAGCACCTTTTTACTCATAAAAGCAGCCGCTTCTCCTCAAGACCCCTACGCCAACCCGCGGCTACGCCGCTCGGCCTGACGTTTGTTGATGAACTCCATGATCGCGCGATCGTCTTCGGGCCGGATCCCATGAAATTTCAAACCGAGCGAGACCTTACCGGCCGTCCCGATCTTCGACGTCCGCATGACCTCACCGAGGAGCGTGACGGGCGCCGATGCGGAGTTGAGCGTGAAGCGTACCTCAACCTGCGTCCCCTTCCCCATCTCGTGTCCGATGATCAGCGATGCACCGCTGCGCGAGATGTCGGTCAGCGATGCGCGGGTGTATTCGCCGCGGCCCTTCCCTTCGTGCGTATGACGCCAATGCGCCGGCACGACGGCGTCGAGCCGGACCGTCTGCCGCTGCTGCGCGCCGCCGAATTTCGCCAGCGTCTCGACCGACTTGGGAAGTTCGAACGTCGCGTGTTCCCCGCGTAGCCCGGTGCAGCGCGCACTGAAACGATACTTGCCGTTGGCGGAACTGTACACGAACACGGCGACCGTCCCGACCTTGACCTCTTCCGGCGCGGTGCAAGTGAGGCTCTTGGAATCGATCTGCTCGACGCAGACCGATGAGGTCCCCTTGCCGCCCGGAACGGCAAGGTCGACGAACGAGTTGGCGACGGGCAATTTCGCTTTGAGATTGACGGCTGCTTTCGGCTTGAAACCGAGTGCGCGTAGAACCATGAGAGGAACCGTTCGCTATCTAGGCCGCCCCGACCGTTTCCGGCACGTCCTCGGTCGCGGAAATCTGGCCGATCGACTCGACGCGCAGACCCGGGGCGACCTCGGAGTACGAGAGAACGACGAGGGAGGGAGCCGCGCGCTCGGTGAGCCGTTTGAGCGCGAGGCGGACGGACGGCGAGGCCAGGACGATCGGCACGAGGCCGCCCTGCTGAGCCGTTTGCATGTTTTTCGTGAGCGAGTTGTAGATCCGGGCGACCGTGGCGGGATCGAGCAGCGCGTAGGCATCCTCGCCGCGCCGGACCGCCTCGGCCAAGAGCGATTCGAGTTTCGGGTCGACCGTGATGACCGAGAGCAGCCCGTTCTCGGCGTACTCGGCGCAAATGTGGCGGGCCATGGCCGCGCGGACGCGCTCGGTCAGGAAGTCGATGTCCTTGGACTGGCGCGCGCCGTCGGCCAGATTTTCGAGAATCAACAACAGGTTGCGGATCGGAATCCGCTCGCGCAAAAGGTTCTGCAGCACGCGCTGGATCTCGCCGACCGTGAGCAGGTTCGGGACCAGTTCCTCGATGACGACCGGGTAGTGCTGCTTGACGTTGTCGAGCAGCGCCGAGGTCTCTTGGCGGCCGAGCAGATCCGGCGCGTGCGACTTGATGATCTCGGTGATGTGGGTCGCGATCACCGAGGTCGGATCGATGACCGTGTAGCCCGCGATCTCGGCGTCGCCGCGCGAGCTTTCGGGGATCCAGAGCGCCGGGAGATTGAAGGCGGGCTCGGTCGTCGGGATCCCGTCGATGCCGTTCGTCGCGGTGCCGGGGTTCATCGCCAAGAGGCGCGAGACCATCACTTCGGCGCGGGCCACTTCGAGGCCGTAGATCTTGACGATATAGGTCGACGGCTTGAGCTGCAGGTTGTCGCGCACGCGGATCGGCGGCACGACGATCCCGAGTTCGCGCGCGGCGTGGCGCCGGATCATCGTGATGCGCTCGAGCAGATCGCCGCCCTGACTTACGTCGACCAGCGGGATGAGGCCGAAGCCGATCTCGAGTTCCATCGGATCGTACGAGAGGAGCGGCACGACCGATTCGGCCGGCTTGACCGCCGGCGACGATGGCGACCCGGGCGCGCCCGGTGCACCGGCTTTGCCCGCGGCGCCGGCCGGAAGTTTTGCCCGCGCGGCCGCGCCCCGTTGGCGGTAGGCGAGGAAGAACAGTATCCCGGCCATCGGGAACATGAAATACCACGGCAGCCCGAAGATCCCGAAGACGATCAAGAGCGAGCCGGCGATCACGAGCGCACGCGGCTCCTGAACGAGTTGCTTCGTCAGATCGCCGCCGAACGACGATTCCGACGCCGCCCGGGTGACGATGATACCGGTCGCGGTCGAGATGAGCAGCGCCGGGATCTGCGTCACGATCCCTTCGCCGACGGTCAGCAGCGTGAAGCGCTGCGCCGAGACGGCGGGGCTCAAATGCAATTGCAGGACGCCGACGACGAAGCCGCCGACGATGTCGACGATGACGATGATGATCGCCGCGATCGCGTCGCCGCGCACGAACTTCGAGGCGCCGTCCATCGCGCCGTAAAAATCGGCCGAGCGCTGGATGTCCTTGCGGCGCTGGCGCGCTTCGGCTTCCGTGATCAGACCCGCGTTGAGATCGGCGTCGATCGCAAGTTGTTTGCCGGGCATCGCGTCCAAGGTGAAGCGGGCCGCGACTTCGGCGACGCGCCCGGCACCGTTCGTGATGACGACAAACTGAATGATGATCAGGATCGCGAAGATCACGATGCCGACCGCGTAGTTGCCGCCGACGACGAAGTTACCGAACGCCTCGATGATCTGGCCGCCGTAGGCGTGCAAGAGAATCGAGCGCGTCGCCGTGATGTTGAGCGAGAGCCGGAAGAGCGTGATGATCAGGAGCAGCGTCGGGAAGACGCTGAACGAGAGCGCGTTCTCGGTGTAGAGCGTCACCAGCAGGATGACCAGCGCCATCGAAATGTTCACGCTGAGCAGCGCGTCGAGCACCCACGGCGGGACCGGGATGATCATCAGGACGACGAGCATTACGGAAGCCGCGGCGACCCATAGATGGGCCGTCGAAGCGAGCCGGTCGAGCAGGCCGGGGGACCGCGGCCGGGCGTTTACGGCCATGGTCTCATCGAGGGTCGCACGTTACTTACAGCTATCGGCACTCCGGGCACGGAAGAACAGCTCGCGAAAGCCTTGGCAGGTCGCTCGGCTCTACGAAAGGGCGACCGTGATCCGGTCGACTTCGACCCGGTTGCGCCCGGCGTCCTTGGCGGCGTACAGGGCGCGATCGGCGCGCATGCGCAGTGCGGTCGGGCTCTCGGTCGCGGGCGGCTCGGATGCCGCACAGCCGACGCTGACCGAAAGGTGCGCGACCGCGGTTTCCGGCGCCTGGGGCAGCCGCAAGTCGGCGACGGCCGCGCGGATACGCTCGCCGACGACGCGAGCGCCCGCCTCAGCCGTGTCGGCAAGCACGACCGCGAACTCTTCGCCGCCGTAGCGCGCGAGCGCGTCCGACGAGCGCCCGAGCGACGCGCGGGCCGCGCCGGCGACGGCCCGGAGCGCGTCATCGCCCGCGAGGTGGCCGAAGGCGTCGTTATACGGCTTGAACCAGTCCACGTCGAACATGATGATCGCGAACGGCCGGCCGCTCCGTAGCGCGGTCCGGTACGTCGCCTCGAGCCGTTCTTCGTAGCTGCGCCGGTTGGCGATACCGGTCAAGCCGTCGATCCCCGCCAGGGCGGCGGCCTGTGCGTACATCGTATGGATCTCGGCGATGAGCACACCCAGCAGCGTTGAGGTCGAAAGCAGGGTGCACAGTCGCGAGACGTACCAGCCGACGGCGAACCGGGAATGGGCACCCAGCAAATTGAGCGTGACGTCACAGCTGATCGTGAAGAGCGCGACGAGCATCCAGACTTGGATGACGGTGCCGTTCCAAAATCGGATGACGCCGATCGTGAGGGCGATGACGTTGAGCGCGATGACCAGCGGGAAGACACCGAAGCGGAAGCCCGGCAAGAAATCGCCGTGCGCGACGAGCGTGAGATGCGCCGACAAGAAAACGGCCGCCGGGAGCGCCACCGCCGCGAGCAGCCCGGCGGCCGGAATCGCGGCGCGCGTCCAGCCCGGACGCGGACCCGATCCGAGCTGCAGGGAACGTTTCCAGCGCCCATCCACGAACGCGTACGCGACGATCAAGGCCGGAAATCCGAGGTGCCACAACACCCACATCCACACCGAGGTCTGGCCGTTCACGTCGAAGAGTCCGGCGGGCGTAAATGCGCCCGGGAACGTGAGGACCTGGAGCGCGGCGATGGTCCCGCTGAAGACGAAAGCCGCGGCCAGCAGCGCCAGCGGCGGATAATTCACGACGCGCTCGTGTGTCATGAGCAAGTAGGCGGTGAGCGCGTCCGCCCCGACCGCGAACACGGCGAACATCGGCAAGAATGCGGCCACATGGGGCAGAGGACGGCCGGCAAACGGAAACGTGACGGCAACGAGGCCCGCGATGACGACACCGACCACCAGGGCCATCCGCCGATTTTCCGTCTCGGCTCTTGCCAAGGCAAAGCTGAGCACGTCTCGGGGTAGCGTACCCACTTGCGCAACCGGGGGTCCATCGGTTGCCCAAAACTTTACGGCTAAGCGATCGTCCGGTTCTTCAGCTTGAAAACGAACGCGATCACCTGCGCCACCGCGGCATACAGGTTCGGCGGAATCGGGCTATCGAGTTCGACCTTGTCGTAGAGGGTCCGCGCGAGCGGCGGATTCTCGAGGATCGGCACGTTGTGTTCGCGCGCGATCTCGCGGATGCGCTTGGCCATCAGGTCGGCGCCTTTGGCGCGCACGACCGGTGCGTCCATCGTCAAGTCGTCCCATTCGAGCGCGACCGCGAAGTGGGTCGGGTTGGTCACGACGACGGTCGCTTTGGGGACGGCGGCCATCATGCGGCGCCGCGCGGATTGACGCTGGCGCTGCTTGAGCGCGTTGCGTACTTCGGGCGAGCCTTCGGATTGTTTGTTCTCGTCCTTGATCTCTTGCTTGCTCATCTTGAGCGATTGCTCGAGTTGCCGCTTCTGCCAGAAGTAGTCGGCGATTCCGAGCAGGACGAGGACGATCGCAAACCGGATCGCGATGTTGTAGACCAGCGACTCGATCGTCGTCACGATGGTCTGCGGCGAGGCGTTGCCGAGCGCATAGAACGTGCTGATGTGGTCCTTCAGTCCCATATACACGAGCAGCACGACGATGCCGAGCTTGAGGATCTGCTTGAGCAGACTCACGAACGTCTGCGACGAGAAGAACAGCCGCTTGAGACCGGAGAGCGGGTTGAGTTTGCTGAACTTCGGCACGATCACGTTGGGCGTGAAGAGCAGACCGAACTGCAGGAAGTTGACGATCAGCGCGATCAGCACCGCCGCGGCGAACGCAAACGAGAGGATCGCGATGTACGCCATCGCGCTGCGCGCGAACAGGCCCCAAATGGAGCGGATCGTCGGCTCTTGCGCATCGCCGGCATGGAGAAAGGCGACCGCAAACCCGTGCGCGGCCGAACCGAGCGTCGCGAGGAAGCCGATGTGCAGCGCGACGACCACGACGAGGAAGATCGACGCGCTGCCGATGTCCTGCGAGCGCGCGACCTGACCCTTGCCGCGTGCTTCGCGGCGGCGTTTGGCTGTCGGTTTCTCGGTTTGTTCGGGCTTCGGCATCGGTCAGGGGGTCTTCGCCGGGGAGGGCGTCGGGGCCGGTAGCGGCGAGGCCGCGAGGCCGCGGAAGACGGTGTCGAGTTGCGCCGGCTGCTCGGCGAAGACTTGTGGCAGCACGAAGCCCATCAGCGGCAGGCTCACGATGAGCATCGTTAGCCCGATCGCGATCTGCAGCGGGAAGCCGATCACGAAAACGTTCATCTGCGGCGCGACGCGGGCCATGAACGCAAGCGCGATGTTCACCACGACGAGCGTCACCGCCACGGGCGCGCCGATCCGGAAGACCAGGAAGAGCGCCTCGGTGAAAAAGCGCACGACGTCGGTCGCGACGATGATGTGCGGATCGACGTACGGCAGCGGCAGGAGCGCAAACGAACCGGCCATGCCCTGCAAGAGATAATGGTGCCCGTTCACGATCAGATACAAGAGCGTGCCCAGCGCGAGCTCGAGCTCGCCGATGATCGTCACTTGCTGCTGGGTCGTCGGATTGATGATGTTGGCGATCGCGAAGCCAATCTGCGTGTCGATGATCTGCCCCGCGAATTGGATGCCCGTGAACACCAGCGATGCGACGAACCCGAACACGACGCCGATCACCATCTGCGCGAGCACCCCCGCGGCGAGTGGACCGAGCGCCATCGAATCGGCAAGCGGCGTCACGACGCTGCCGACCGCAAAGGTCATGATGAGCGAGATGCCGAGCCGCAAGAGCACCGGAACCTGCTGCCCCGAGAAGATCGGCATCACCGAGAACATCGCCATGATTCGGATCGCGACGAGGAGGTAGGTCTCGAACTGGGCTTGGGTTAGCCCGAAGAGGTTGAACGGGTGCACGCGGTCACTGCGTGTAGGTCGGAAGCGACAGGAACACGCGGCGCGTGAAGTCGGTCAGGAGCGCGAGCATGAACGGCCCGAAGAACAGGATCGCGAACGCGACGACGATGATCTTCGGGATGAAGGCCAGCGTCGGTTCCTGAATCTGCGTGACGGCCTGGAAGATCGAGATGACGAGCCCCGTGACGAGGCCCATCACGAGGGCCGGCGCGCAGACGAGCAGCGCGATCGTGATCGCCTCCCGTCCCAGGCTGAGCGCGGCGGCGTACGTCAATGCTGGAAGCTCGTGAAGAGCGCTTGGACGGTGAGGTTCCAGCCGTCGACCAGCAAGAAGATCAGGATCTTGAACGGCAGCGAGATCAGGACGGGCGGGATCATCATCATCCCCATCGAGAGCAAGACCGAGGCCACCACCATGTCGATGACGACGAACGGGATGTAGATCGCGAAGCCGATCTCGAAGGCCGTCTTGAGTTCGCTGATCGTGAAGGCCGGAACGAGCAGATAGGTCGGGACGTCGGCCTGGCTCTTCGGCCGCGGCTCCTTCGTCATCGAGTAGAACAGCGCGATGTCTTTCTCGCGGGTCTGCTTGAACATGAAGGCCCGGATCGGTTTCTGCGCTGCGTCGAGGGCCGCCGATTGCGATATCTTGTTCGCCAGATACGGCTGCAGCGCGTTCTTGTTGACGTCGTCGATGACGGGCGCCATCACGAAGTACGTGAGCAGGAGCGCAAGGCCGACGAGCACCTGAGTCGGCGGAACCTGCTGCGTTCCGAGCGCCGTGCGCACGAACGAGAGCACGATCACGATGCGGGTGAACGCGGTCATCAGCACGAGCAGCGACGGCGCCAGCGTGAGCACCGTGAGCAGCAAGAGAATCTGCAGGCTGAGTGCGACATCGCTCGGCTTCGTCGAGGGCGTGATGCCGAGGTTGACGCGCGGAACCGGCACGACCGGCGCGCTGGGTCCCGGCACGACGCCCTGGGCGAGCGCGGGGTGGGCAAACGCGGCCAGCAAGCCACCCGCCAGGATCGCGATCAGGAACCAGAAAAGGCCGGCGCGTTTCATCGCTTACGTACCCGTGAGAGAAAGTTCATCACCGCTTCGCGCCGGTTGCCCAGCGCCACGCGCTGCGCGTCGATCCACGGTTCGACGTCCTCGGCCGGCACCTCATCGATGAGCGTGATCCCGCTTTGGCCGCCTCCGACGAGGTAGTAGCGATTGGCGATCTTGACCACGTGCATCGTAACGTGTTGGGCGAGCTGCGTCGATTCGACGACGGTGAGGAGTTTGCGCTGGGTGGAGAGGACGAGCCGGCCTTGTGAGACCACGCGCAGAACGTAATACAGGCCGAGCAGCAGGAGCGCAACGAGCGCAAACGCCTGGACGATCGTTACTGCGAGGGAAAAACTCAGATCAGACCTTGTCCACTTCCGGATTCAGCTCGCTGATTTTCACCGCGAACTTGTCGTCGACCACGACCACCTCCCCGCGCGCGATCAGAATGTTGTTGACGTAGAGGTCGATCGGATCGGTCGAGAGTTTGTCGAGTTCGAAGACGCTGCCCGACTGCAAGGCGACGACGTCGCGCAGCGAGAGCGCCGTCTTCCCGAGCACCGCCGATATCTGCAGCGGGATGTCGTGGACGAGGTCGAGGTTGGCCTGGCCAGGCGCCGCGGCCCGGATCGGCGTCGGGGCCATCGCGGTGAACGTGACCGGCTGCGACTGGGGCGGGGGCGGGCCGGGCCGTGAAGCACGCACCGGCTCGGGCG
>Ga0116229_10009878_pt1 | contig 14453 bp, 8 predicted proteins | sample S1TSphgellanicum_3_FD_87313 | JGI IMG/M metagenome (GOLD analysis project Ga0116229, IMG submission 87313) | Host-associated microbial communities from peat moss isolated from Minnesota, USA - S1T2_Fc - Sphagnum magellanicum MG | ecosystem: Host-associated > Plants > Peat moss > Unclassified... | reverse complement strand
ACCGCTCCTTTTAGTGCAGAGGTATCTGAGAAGTCCCCAAGGGAAAAAATACTCCCCTTGTTTAAGGACTTGGGATTCAATGATTCTTCAAATTGATGGTTGATAGTGTGAGTTTCACTTTTTAAAAAAATAAAATCTTTTTGGAGGAATCTTACATAGAAGATGAGCTTTAAGTGTGGATCTTGCTTGGGGTCCCCCAAAATAACAAAGCAGAGAGAATAATATCAAGCCATTATTAAGTAGAGGGCAATGACAGGGCCCCGGGCCATTTGGTAGTTTAAAGGCACAGGAAACGAGGGCAGAGTTGAGTTCTTCCCCTGTGCCTGAAAACAACCAAAATGCCCAGGAGCCCTCCTCCCCCTTCCCCTAAGCAAAAATATCTGACCTAATTTTAGATCTGACTGTTTTGCTTCAGGAATGGACGTGCTGGGAGGACCTTACAAAATTCGTAAGATGGATCCAATTGTTCTGCCCTTGGATGTACCTGCAACTACAAAGGACAAAATTCGGTCAGGTATTTATGATTCTATCAAGTAATTCTCTCTAATCAATGCCTAATCTTATGCCTGCTTTAAACTAGGAGTCAGGGCTGAAAAAACTTGGGGCCAACTTCACACTTTGAGCATTTTTGGCTTGTTGTTTGGCCCAAGGTTACTAATAAATGTTAGAACATTGACTTCAGGATATAAAGACTTTGTTGATATTGTAGGCTAAGGTCCATTTCCACATTGACAAAACAAATGATTTAAAAAAAAGAAAAAGAATTCGTTTTATTAATTTTTAAATTATAACATTTTCCATCATCTACTATGACATTGTGATATGAGTAGTGAAATTATTCAGAGTGTAGCCTATGGTAATTAGGATGATTTTCAACATGTCAATTTCATATTCTTGCAAAATTTCATTTCACTATTTTGAGGATTATTTAATAATGACCTTAGGGTAAGGTATACCTTTAACATATTATAGTGGAACTAAAAAGGGGTAACATTTTATGCAATGTGAGTTTTGGCATTCAATTTGATATTATATGTATTAAGAAAAATTGTTGGTTTAGGAATTCTCCTTTCTTCTTTTTCATTGCTTTCCTTTCATTTTTGATAAAAACCTACCAAACATCAATAAAACAAAACACCCAAAAAGGGGGAAGAGAAAGGTAAAAGATGGAAGGATCCAAGTCTAGGCAAAAAGAAAAAATCACCAACGAGGCAAATTGCAAGGGGAACATGAACAAGTCAAGTACTCAAACCCCTTGTCGCAAGGAAAACATCAAATAAAAAGAGGGGAAGAACATTGGAAAAAACATTTAGCTTAGAAAAACCCTCACCTATAGTAATAACACACCTAAAAAAAAAAGCCACTTGCATTCATTGCAATGCCATTGACACATTTTATTTATAAAATGAACACAAAATTGAAAGAAGAGGGCCTCCAGAGCTCTTCACACTCCATGCCATGTGGGCACATTGATGAAAAAAATTGTCAACTTGTTGATGCAAACACCCAAAAAATTCTATGGCTAAAGGGAAAAACTAATCCATTGAATATTAATGGCAATAAAGGCCATCCTTAGCCTAAATTGCAATTGTAATATGAACCCCATGAAATAAAGTTGCTCGTGAAATGAAATTTGCTCAAATGAGGTCAACAATAACAATGTCAACAAACATTTAGATGTCATCCATCAAAATCACAATGTCAACCCGCTAATGTGTAAATTGAAAAGTAGGTGATGAAAGAATGTAGGTATGCTCATGTAAAACATGAAATCCTACATCCTTTGTGATAGACACAAAGGCATCTTGCACTACATCATGGGAAGTCATCCATGGGCACAACAAAGAAAGTCAATCCCTTTAACGCCCAAAGGTTGACCACAAATGTAATGTGATAAACCAAGGACTAAGGGATGGGAGAGGTCCAATTGGGTGCAAAAAATAGTGGAAAAAACCTTTGAAATTGAATTTAAAAAAGGGATCATTGGGCAAGTAGACAATATCGCACCCAAACCTAGCCCTACACAAGATTTTAGGCACATCCAATAAGAATTAGAATATAAATTAGAATTGATGCTATAAAAAAATGGTCATGCAATCTCTTTGAAATACTCTTATGAAGTTAACATATGTTCTTTTCTTTGCCAATTGCTCAAAAAAAGGGACGCATACCACTTCCACTAGGGGAAGAAGTTCCCGCACCAACTTCAAATGGGCGTGGAAGGATTGTGAACCTCAAATGTTTATTCTTGTCACTTCCAATAAGAATGGGCAAAAGTCCAACAAGAACTTAGAGGCAATGATAAGGGCAACAAGAGGCCAACTCCCTAAATAGGCTACTCGAGCAATGCATTTTGCAAAAATGAAGTTTAACCTTCCATTGGAAATGAGGAGACAAACTTATCATTAGATTAAAGGAATTTAAGTGCATTCAAAAGAACCTAAGCCCAAAAGCTTTTTAAAAACTCCCAACAAAACCAAATAAAAAATGACAAGTTGACTTCAAAAACTTGAAAGAAGGGAAAATCAACAAAGCATATAGGAAGGCTTTTGAGTGAAACATTGAAAGAGGATCCCAAATGTTATTCGGACATCCCCTAACCTCATGAACACATCAACATGACGAACATCCTCATCCAAAGCCTCTTACAAAAGGGTGATAAAAAGGAACCAAAACAAAAAATGACATTTAGGATTCTAATGTTGTCGATAGGATAATAAATACTAGCTGGGAGGGCAAACCCAAGAGGCAAGTTAAAAGGGCCCAAGCCAAACACTTGCGAGGTTGAACAACTAACCTCACATAAACCAACTGGGAGACAAAATTATTGAAAGCAAAGGGAATAATAAGGGCAAGGGCAAGGATATGGGGGTCATTAATTAAAGAAGGGAAAAAACAAAAGGGAAAATGCTCAAAAAAAACACAAAACACAAAAATGAGTGAATGCCAAAAAAGGCCCATCAAGGGGGGGTCACTTTAATGCGTGCCCACAAATGAAAAGATGATAGATTAATCTCTTAAGGGGGAATGATGACTAAAGAACAAGGGAATTTAAAGGGCATAAGATAAATGAACACAGGGGAAAAACTAAAACAATTAGCCACTTGCCATTCAATGTTTTTAAAAGATGGTTTTACGCGAGATGGTGTTAAAAGCATTTTTTGCATCCACCTAAAGCACCACCCAATCGGGGTGGACATCCAAAATGGATTGAATGTCATGGAGCATTGTTTTACAACCACCTTTAATCACCACTTCAAATTAATGTGGCGACATGTGAAAATAGAACATGTCACAAAATTATAAACATAAAGCCCTATCAACTAGTCAATAAAATGTTTCACCCACTTATAATTGATCGAATGCCACCTGAGGGTTTGGACAAAACTAAAAGCTTAATAACAGTAACAATGTGAGCCACAAATTATGGGATGTAACTAACCATTATGCCAAAACATGGTTTTCATGACTAGGATCACTTATGACTTTTGTCCAATTATAATCATGTAGTCATGTTTGGACTTTATTTGTTATCATTTTTTTGATTACAACAATTATTAGGACTGCATGATTATAAATATGACTATAAGTAATTATATGAATTATGACTACATAATTTAGTAGTCATGTTGAACATAGTGGACCTTGTTTGACCAACTATATATAAATAAATAAATATGAACATGTGGCTAGGTTTAATATAAATTAACTTACATTTAGCCTAGGTTTGGTTTTGGTTTAACCTATTTTAACCTTTATATTTAATTTGATTGAATTTAAACCTTTACATTTAACATCTTCAATTTAACTTTTGAGATTAATTTCCATTAGATTTAGTTTATAAATTTAGTTTAAGTAACCTTGTTTAGTCTAAATATCATCATTTAGTCTAAATATATTTGTTTAACTTAATTTAACAAATAACCTCGTTTTGCTTTAATTTTGTTTAAGTAACCTAGCTCAACCAAATTTAATCAAAATACATTAAATTAGTTTAGTTTAACCAAAGTATCTTGAATTAACCAAATTTAACAAAAAATTTCCAAGTTTTGCCTAAATAATTTTGTTTCGTCAAGTTTTGTTTAACTATTTTAATTTTATCAAAATTTGCAAAATTTAATCCAATTTAACCCAAGTAATCTAATTTAACCATGTTTAGTTTAATATAACCGAGTTTAACCAAGTTTTTGCAATTTAAACCTAAATAACATATTTAAATCAAATTTAGCCAACTTGAATCTAAATAATCTACTTTAGCCAAATTTAACCTTAATAACATACTTTAATTGACTTTAGCCAAATTTAGTATTAAAAAATACTCTATTCAATTTTAGTCAATTTTAACTTAAATGTTATACTTTAGTCAAGTTTAGCCAAATATAACTTAATATAACCGACTTTAATTAAGTTTAACTTCAATAACTTACTTTAGTCAAATTGAACCTAATATAGCTTAAATTTAACCAAATTTAACTTATCATAACCTAGTTTAGTTAATTTTAGCTTAATGTAATTTAATATAACCATTTTTAACAAAGTTTCACATAAGTAACATACTTTAGCCAAGTTTAGTTTATTGTAACTTAATATAACTAAATCTAACATAAATAACCTACTTTAACAAAGTTTAGTTTAGTATAACCTAGTATAACCAAATTTAACTTAAATAACCTACTTTAACCAAGTTTAACCTAATATAACATAATATAATCAAATTTAACCTAATATAGGATAGTATAACCAAGTTTAAACTAAATAACCTACTTTAATCAACTTTATTTAAATATAGCTTAATTTTGCCAAGTATAGCCTAATATAGCCAAATTTCATTTAAATAACTTACTTTAATGACAGTTCGCCTAATATAACCAAATATAACTTAAATAATTTACTTTAACCAAGTTTAACCTAGTATAACCACGATAGCCAAGTTTATGGTTTAGCCCAATATAGCCAAGTATAACTTAAATAGCTTATTTTAACCAAGTTTAATTTAGTTTAGCCAAATATAGCTTAGTATAGTGAAGTTTAACTTAAATAACCTACTATAGCCAAATTTAACCTAGTATAACCTAGTTTAGCTAAGTATAGCCAAGTATAACCTAAATAATTTACTTTAGCCAAGTTTAGTTTAGTTTACCCTAATTTAGCCAAATATAACTTAACATAACCAAGTTTAACTTAATATAATGTAGTATAGCCTAGTTTAGCCTAAGTAGTCCAAAGGTCAATTAAGTTACTTAGGTTTAACCTTGGAAAACCTAAATTTATTTAAAATAGTCTATGGAAGCATAAGCTAATTGTTGGGTGGCCTAAATTAGTCTAGGTCAATGTAGGTCAACCCAAGGTGACCTAGGTTAACCTAGGTTAAAAAAACTTATTCTTTATATGTTTGTGATAACTTCATTTGGTACAAAAAAAATATGGTGGGCCAATTGCAAAGGAATTGGCTCTCAAAGTGGAGGTGAAGGGTTCAAATTTTCATCCTATATATTACCTAGGTTTCTAGGGATGTATAAGTGGGTAGCTTTTGTAGGATGTTATGTGGCTAACATAGCCTAAATCATTTAGCCTAGGGTGCATAACCTAGGGCTCTTAACTTAGTAGGTGGCCTAGGTTAGGTCTCAAATGTTATTATTTGACCAAAAGTTGATTGTCACATAACATCATATAATTGGGTAAAAAAATAATTTCATTATTCTATATTACCATGTGTCAATTAATAAGTGGTTAATAAAATCTTGGATTCATCCTAGGTTGCCATGTGGAAACAAGACATTAATCAAAATAAATTATAATTATATTTAAAACTTAAATTTTGGTTGTTGAAGATGTCTAGTAGTATGGAGAATATAATCACAAATGCCATTTACAATTACACCATTTTTTGTGACTAATGGTAAATACATCTGGACTAATAGTCATGTAATCATGGCTAATCATATATGTGGTTTAAGACTATAATGCCAATTGCTTAAGTAGTTGTATTTTCCATGTTTTCATAAAGTGAGAAACCACATGCGAACTCAACTACTGAAATTAAATGAAACCATTCAATGAATCTTCAAGGTCAAAAAAATCTCGAAACTGTTTGAAGACCATGCTTAATAGATTGCTTGTTACTAAATGTGATATGCACAAGAAAGTTAACCTAAAAGAATCCATTGAAAGTTCCACATTATGTTCAGCTAAAAATCCATCAATGAATTTAAGTAAGGATGCAAGGCTTATAATGTGTAAACTATCTTTGATGATGTTGGAGTTGACACAAGAAAGGCAAAATCCCTAGTTGTACATCTAAACTCCTTGGCACACCCAAAGGTTAAGTTTCATCCTAATCAATGCAAAGGGGCACAACAAGAATAAAAACTAGAAAAGGTAGGGCTGCCAATAAAATTCAGTCCAAAGACAAAATCATCACATGCACATATGCCTAAAAAAAATGTTTTGGTGAAGTTCCTCCTAGTCCCCGGACAAAAATTGTCAAAGGTGCACCCTAATATTCTTATGGCCAATTGTTCAATCACGAGGGGGAAGCACATTAAGACACCATTGAGGGAATGACAATAATAGGTGTCAAATAGCCACATTAAAGGGTTTTGAGCAAGTCGATTCAAAGGAAGGTGAAAAGCAACTTGCACTTTTCAATGCAAAACCAAAGGAATGTGAAGGCATATCTGAGGTCAAGGAAGACGCAAATGGAAGGCACTAAAAGGATTCAATGTTAAAATCCAAGCCTAAGTTGCAATGCGAGGAGAAGGGGCTAGAGGTGTGATCGAGGAGCTAGGGGTGCTATCATAATGCAAAGTTTTAAAAACCTAACAATGCTTCTAGTGACAAGCCATGCCACGTTGCAAAAACAAAGTGTCACAATTAGAATAAGAGATGTCATGCTAAGCCCCATTCCTACCCACTTCTTTGTCCCTTATAATCTTGAAGGTAAGTCTATAGTATAACAAGTATAACTTTCATTTGTATGAGCCAAAGATCTCCTCACCTTCCAAATGTGCGACTCCAATTATGAAAGATGGGCCAAGGGCATATCTCCTTTATAAGTTGGGTAGGGTATACTAAAAACTACATTCTAGATGCTTAGTTTTGAGGCCATTGTTGAAAATTTACACATGACTATTGGAGCTACAAAAGAAAACAAGAACAAAATGTTAAGGATTCAAGGCTTGGCCAATAACAAGAGCATATAAACTATTAATTTCATTGAATGGGTCAACATGAATTCAAGTTATCCAATAAGACTACTTTATATAAAGACTACAAGTACTTTTGCCCTAAATTAACTTTTCCATTCAAATGAATTTTTGAATGAAATGTTTTGCAACTTGTTGCAAAAAAATGCTTAGAGTTTCCCCAATACATCATGTAATTTTTTTTTGTTAATCATTTTTGAAGCAATGTGATTTTTTAAAAATGTGTAGATTTTTGCAAAATTTTATGTTTCATTTTGAGAAATAAACACAATTTCAAAACATGATATAAAAAAGTTATCTATTATAGGGTTCACTTTTGAATATTATAAGATAAAACTTTGTTTAATAAATCATGTGTATTATATTTGGCAAAGAACTCAAGATTCTAAAACAATATAGAAACCCACTTTGAATTTTAAAGTTTAAAATTCCATATTAAAAAATTGTGACTGATTTTTGAATGTGGTTAGTATGCTTTTATCATTTAAATTTTTTTATCATCAATTTTTATTATATTATTCTTTTATATATTTTTTTACAAAATTTTTATTCACTTTTAGAAGTCTTTAATTTTTAAAAATTGGATGAAAGGAATTTTTAATTTTGAGTTTCTTAACATTCACATGACTCATGAGTAAAAATTTACAACTTGCCATGATTACCATGGTTTAAAATAGACCTCTAATTTTCAATGGTTACTTTTGACATTTAATGCCCTTTTTGGTTCCTTTGAATGTGTTTTAACTTGAATTCATCTACATCATCTAAATTTTGCCCCCTTGTTTTAAATCATTCAATGCACTTGAAGTGAACATCATTTTACTATTTTTTCTAACCTTTAAATGTGTGAATGGTTATTTAATTCACAAATTTACATCATATTAATCCAACATCTAGATGTTAAAATGGGAAAACAATATAGGTTTTTTGAAAATGATTATTTTTGTGATGAATTTTTTTTATTTTGTCAAATACATTCCAAACTATAAAAATAATGTGGAATGTATTTTTCCAAAAAACATTTACTAGATCGTGAAATCAAAGAATTGAATAAATTTGAAAAAAAACATTCATTACAAGAAGATGTAATCAAGTTCATTTTATATTTTATTAAACTTTGATTGAACTTGAACAAATTTACCATGGTGAGAGTGGCTAACCCCCTAGTGAATGAGGACTAGTAACTTAAGCTAGCCACTTAGGATTTAAACTAAATTAGGCACCGAGGAACTTAAATTAGGCTACTTAGGGTAAGTTAAAAATTTAGGCTAACCTAAGCTGTCTAACTTAAATTAGGAACCTAACCCATTTAGTCCACCAACTTAGGGCGCAAGTGTGAAGGTTTGAACCTTTCACTTTGCTTCATCTATATGATTAAGGAACAAGTCTTTAACCATTGGACCATCATATAAATAACTGAAATTATTTGTCATTATATATATTATTATGCACATTTGTTTCTTAAACCTATTTAGGTATTTACCCTAGGTATTATTCTTACCTATATGTTATTTTGTTACCTTATTACATGTTGTGATGTAGCCTATGATACTAATAGAATAGGCTATAATATGTTATTATTAGGTTAACGTAAGCTACCATTAGTTAGGTTTTAAAGTTAATTTAAATTATTCTTTGGTTATGTGTAAGGTATCATAAGTTAGGTTCTTAGGTTAATCCTAGGTTATTCATAGGCTATTTTAAGGCTAGGTGTAGGATACCATAGGTCATACATTTGTAAGTTAATATTAGGCTATTATTAGGCTAGAGTAAGCTATCCTATGTTATTATTAAGTTACCATAGGCTAGGATTTTATACTAATCCTAGGATATTCTTAGGCTATTATGCATAAGCTATTTTATTTTAATTATTTTAAAAGTATTTAAAGCTATTCCACCCTAGGCTATTCTAAATTACTATACCATAGTTTATTTTCTATTGTTTTAAACTCTTCCACCTAAGTCTATTCAAAGTTATTTTTTGTTATTTAATGGTATTCCATTTTAGGTTTTTAGAATTATTTTAAGCTTTTCCACCTTAAACTATTTTAGGTTATTTTACCCTAGGTGATTCTTGGCTATTTGAGAATACTTAGGACATTTTCAGTTATTTTAAGGTTATTTTAGGATATTATATCATAGGCATTTTTAGTTTAAAATAAAGTAACCTAAAATATGATAAAATAGAATGGCTTTAAATACCCTTCAATAACTTAGGGTGAATAATTTAAAGTAATCTAAAATAATTTATAATAGCCTAGGGTGGAATAATTTTAAATAGTTTAGAATAATCTATAATAATTAAAAATAAACCACTTTCATTAATGGAATAATATTTAATAAATTAAGATAAAATAACTTAAAATAGCCTAAGGTGAAATCATTATGAAAAATCGTGTCCATGGCAATTAGACTACTTTGAAACTAGAGCTTGAAAATGATTAATGTACAATTATGTTATAATTGTCCTGTGAAAATATGAATTAGTTAATAAAATGTCATGTTAGAAAATCAAGGAGTTGTAATGTAATTTCAAGTTAGTTGTATGATGGAAATTTATTTAATAGAATGTACACATTGTAGATACAATTGTAATCAACCATATTTGACTTTGTTGGCAAATTGCACTTTATTAATGTGTGACAACTACATTACAATTAAGGTAAATGTAGCACCTAATCAACGATTACTTTGCAACTAATGTATGGCCTTAATATATATGATCATGTCATGTGTGTGCATCTTCATTGCCCATTAGATATGACACCTTCAACTTGTTTGCAATTAATCATTAACCATGATTCCCATTGATACAATTAATTGTACCATTATATAAGTAGTAGTTTTTCCATTATTTTGTGATTGTTGTTCAATTCTTTTATTGTTATTTTTCCATTACATTGCAACTCACAACATCATGTCGCCTTATAGACCTGTTAGTCCATAATTCATTGAAGGTGAAATTATGCTTTTGAACTAAAATTAAAAGCAATGTGTATATTGTATTACAAATTCAATTAGGGTGTACATATGGATTTGCCTTTATATACCTCAATGTCTTATACCTTAAACATTTACTTGATTCATCGACAAGGGTTGATTCCTTTAAATTGATCATGTATTTATGCCTAATATCAAAAAATTCAAGATGAACTACAAAGGATAATTTTGTTCCTTTTAACAATTGATAATTATTAAATATGTAAGCCAAACTAATCAAATCAACTAAGCCAACATGTGGACACTTTAGTCAAATCAACCACATGATCATTATAAATAACTAGTATGCAATTATATTTCAACTGTTCATACTAGTTGCAAAGTCAAAGCAAAATAAAATAGATAAAAAAAGTAGATGTCTCCACTTTAACCCTGCGTTGCTCATATAACTACCATAGAGTAGCATCAAATTATGTGAAAATATGTGTCAAGTAGCATTAGTTTGATCTATTAAATTTATGAGAATCTAATTCATAAAAAATTAAAAGCAAATGAATTTAAAAAGTAAATAAAAAGTACATTTGAAGCCAATTGACAAATACATGTTCAAACCTACTTTTTGGTTAGGAAAACCTACTTAAAACCTATTTTTACAATTTGAAATATGAAAATCAATTCACATTAATTTAAACATATATTTTATTTAATCATTGAAAGGTAAACATTCAGTGTTCCATATTTCTATAATGGGTTTTGTTATTATTTTAAATCTACTTGTTCCAATTTTGACAAGGTAATCAAGTTGTTCACTTTATCTTGCTTACACTTTGCAATACTAGTTGAAATATTTATGAAATATTCCATTTCACATTGAAAACTCCAAACTTTCACATGGATTTTTTGATCAATCACATTTCTAGGGATATCTATAGGATGACATATTAATATTTGTCACCAGAAACATAGGGGATAATTATAGGACTCATAGTTTGATAATTATTTATGATTGTAATAATTGTAGTTAGTGTAAGATGTGGAGTCTTCAAAATGTCAAAAGTGAGTCACCTAACCATGTTTTTACAATGAAAACTTAAAATGATTTAGAGGTATGGTTAAGTTTTTACACGTTTACATGAAAATATAATGCAACATCATTTTGGGTCATATGAATTAAATTGAAAAAAAAAGTCAATTTGTGAACCATGATTTTAAGAACATTTTGCTTTAAAACGTTCCAATCTTTGACATGACTAGTTCTTTATATCCATTTTACACCCAAGTAGGTAGGTAGGTAGGCAATAAGAGGGTAGGATATAGGTAACTGTATTAAAATATCATGTACCTACCTCATACAATGTACCTACCCATTACTTATCTTCATACCTATTTAAATAATGTAATAAAATGTGAAATAAACATGTTCATAATAGTATTTTGACAAATTTTATTAAATCATGGAGATGTAGTGCATTAGTTAAGGATTTGACTTCTCGTTGTGGAGGTGGAGGGTTGAACTCCTATGACTTGTGACGTGACTTGTGACATCCCAATTAAGGTAGATTAGATAGTTACAACCTAGGTGGCTAGGCTAGGTAAATATTTATTTATTTATTATACACCATATAATTTAAATATAAATTTCCATTTGCCATAGAAATTGCATATAGAAAGACATAATTGATTATTGTTACCATAGTGACAAATGGCATAAACAAGTCTAATTTGACTATGATGTAATTGTTGTGACATACATGAATGAATTTGCTATTAGAAACATTATCATGTAAACTTATTAAAGATTTGCAACATTATTACAATATTTGACCCAAAAGGATGCAAAACCAATCACTAGTTACGTTTGCTTTCATTTTTTTAGTGTGACTATAATAATTATAATTATTGTTTGGTTTTTCATGTTTTAATGTCAAAACTATATTAATGTTACAAGTTTTTAATATATTTAGATGAAAATAGTTATAATATATTATGGGAACATGTAGAAAATTTTGGAATGAATCCAATGAATATAAAATACTCAAATTATACATATTTAAAACATTTAAAAAAGTGCTTTTGTTATTTCAATAAAAAGCATTGAATGACTTGAAATGCATTAAAAAGTACATGATCATGAAAAATATTTATCAACACCTTTACATAGTAATATAATGTGACACTTCTTTTGTCATGAATTTTTTTGGTCATTGTGAAAGGATATATTTTTAGTCCATCCCTTTCCACAACCAATCCTAGCCTACCACATCATCCTAGCAAGCAAACCTGTTGTTTTCTAAACAATCACTTTAAGTGGCAAATGTGGTTCATTTTATCTTGTCTACACCCAAATCATGTGATTTCATAGATCATGATATTTAAAATAAAGCAATATAAAGAATCATATATGAGAAGGTGAATGGAAATTGTACATTGACATTTGAAGAAGCCACGAATGTAGAGTAGTGTATTTTCAAGCATTTTAGGTGAGTTTGAAAACATTTCAAGTGTAATATATATATATTTTTTGCTTTTTTCTTTATAACTAAAACTTGGTCTTTGGTTTTGACTTGGTTCTTTTGCTTTGTCAATTGTTGCAAAATAACCTCTCGACAAGGAGAGCAACTTGGTAGCCAACTTAAAGTTAATTTGAATTGGAAAAGAGTGCGGCAACAACTTTGATTATAATCCGTTCGAAGACAATTAAAAAAACATTTTGTGATGAAAATGTAGAATGTTAAAATCTAGTGGAAGGGGGTCCAAACACAATACAAAGAGCCACAAAGGGTGCATGGACACTACTTAAAATTATACTCATTTTTTTTTGAAAAATCATCAAGGGAACACATTAATTTGGATTTTTAATTTGGTTTTTGGAATAAATTCCATCACTTGCAAAGTTGCAATCACAGAAATGCCTTTTAAGGTAGTATGACCAAAGCTTTTGTTGCTTAAAGGATTCCTAAAATGTCTTGAAATAATTTTAAGATCACATTTTTATGGGAATTTTCAAGAGTACACATTTACATAATAATACAATATTGCAAATCTTTTAGTTCCAAAATTGTTAACCTATAAATTATCACTATTAAAAGGCAATTTTTTTTTCAATATTTTAACTTTTATTCCTTCAATAGCCATTGGACTACCAAATTGGCACCTATTTTATTTGAATTTTTCAAACATAGTAAAGTTTTTAGGACAATGACCCTTAGAACAATCCTTGAATGTTTGGTATGGGGTTATTGACCACTTCTTTGGAAAAGAGTAACCTTACTAACCATCGTCGGTAATTCTTTGATAAACTTTATGTCACCCTCAACATGAATATTTAAACTCTACAATTTTTGTATGTGAAGCATTGTTGTTTTAATCTTTGGTAGAAGTCGATTTAGATCTTTAAAGTATTTCTCATATTAGTACTTTCTTAATCAAGAAAAGACAAATTGTTTTGTGATTTAAAATTTTTTTTTGGGTATTATCACTTTCTACTAGAATTTGATATTTTCCTATAGTTCATATTTTCTTTATGAAATTGATATTGTTGTGTATGTTGTCATTCCTACATGTTTGAATTTTCTAACTTTGAGGTTGGGATTGACATTTTGTAACAATTTCATATGATATATATACCAATGTTGATCATTATGAAAAAATCTTTTTCCATTTCCATTTGTAGATAATAGAACATTTGGATTTGACATTTTGTTTTGTTGCTTTGACTTTGATCTTGGATTTAATTTTTTTGAATAAGTCATTTTAAATATTTGAAAAAGTTTAATATACGATAGATTGTGAAATAATAATCCAATTTGAAAAATAACTTTTTAATTTGGAACTTTGAAATAAAATAAAAAGTATGAAAATGAAATATTTATTTAAAAATTTGGAAAAGTAAATACATGTTATGATGTACATAAAAAATTGTCACAATGGCAATTTTCAACATGTCATGGTGGATATTTAAAAAAAATAATTATGATGAAAGTTTTAGAATTAATGATGGTTTACATCCTAATCTACCATTATGCTATGAAATTGGTGCACATATGAACGATTCAATTATTAATTGGAGTACATTTTTAGTTTGATGTAATTTTGGTGCAACACTACAATTGTAAAAGTTGATTGAAATAGTAGTTTCAATGGAATTTGTTTATAAAATTGTGCACATACAAAAATACAACCATAAGGAATAATCTTTTTTATAAAAAGTTTCAATTTGTTTTGAACTCTTGGAGTTTAAATCAAATGATAATGTTGTAAGTACATTATGCAATGATAATGTTAATAATTATAATTTTTAAAGGTTGT
>Ga0116229_10009877_pt1 | contig 14456 bp, 6 predicted proteins | sample S1TSphgellanicum_3_FD_87313 | JGI IMG/M metagenome (GOLD analysis project Ga0116229, IMG submission 87313) | Host-associated microbial communities from peat moss isolated from Minnesota, USA - S1T2_Fc - Sphagnum magellanicum MG | ecosystem: Host-associated > Plants > Peat moss > Unclassified... | reverse complement strand
AATCCAATTTCATCAATAAGGCATTTCTTTCATTTTTCTTGAGCTTTTGTTCTTTAAAACACACACATTTAATAACTTGGTGGGCCGTGGGTAGTTTGGTTCCTGAAACGTTTGCCTGATGCTTTATGTGGGACTTGCATGTTTCAACATACATTACAAATTTACAATATAGCCTACTACTTTATAATAATTTGGTCTGAACAAGAACTCTTCAACACCTAGATCTAGCTCTAGCCTATCATCCAATTCTCTTGAATGTTAAGACATACCAATCAGTACCAACTTTTTCCCACCAACCCATTTGAAATAAATTTGAATAAAGCTGGTCTCCAAGGACCTGGGCCCATTATAATGCAGGACATTCTTTTTGTCACTAGCTCAACCTGGCTTGCAATATCTATATTTTGCAGTTAGGTCTGAACACAATTTTTTATTTTACAAGTTATAGACCACAATTAAATATCCAGTAATGAATATTATCAAAATCTGATCATAATTCATTTATGCAAATTATAGCTGCAGGAAATTGCAAGCATGGTTGGGAGCAAGTGTTTTTTTTTCCGAATTTTTGAGGTAGGTGGGTTGGCAATCAATCACCCACGGATACAACTTAGCCAAATTTAGCTATAGTCAGAGAGGAAAGTAGAAAATTTAGGATCATTCCTCCTATAGGTATTCTGGTGACATGTTGAAACTTATTGTCTAAATACCGTGACTTCCACAAAAAAATAAATCCTCATAATGTGGCAACTTGGGCCTATTTTTTCCAAAAGAAATCATTTGTATCATTAGGATTTCCCACTTTCTTTCTTTCTTTCTTTGTCACCAGGATGCAAAAACTCGCCCTAAAAAGAAAACACTGGATGAGAGATTTTACCTCAAATTGGGATCAGAACACCATCAAAATGGTGACTCATTGTGTATATTGAATTGCTGTGCAATTTGAAATTTAAAATTATATTAGACTAAATATCTTCACACAGATTGAATGAGGTCTTTTTGGAATGCGTGTGTGGGCAAGATCATGTCTGGTGGGTCGGATGTAAACAAAAATTATGTAGGGTGGTGGTGTTTTTTTTGCACGGGAGATCTCGTTGGCAGTATTAAAAAATAGTTGATTAGCAGCAGTCTAGAATGTTTTAATTCACTGCATGCTCGTTGCACAGTGTACCTTGGACTTTCCTTGAAGATCTGTGGGTATTGCTGGGGACAAGGGAACTTCATGAAACCGCAGATCAGATTGGGGAGAGGGGGAGGGGACTGAGATTCCTTGTAAGGAGTGACTTGTCACTCTGGTGCCTTGGGAAAGAACCAAGCTCCCGCCCCCACCCTTCACCCACCCTTTATGTACTTAAAACATTGGACATCACGGGTATGTTGCTTGTTGACCAATTGATTTGTCGGGGCACAACAAATGACTTGACTAGTTGTTTGTGCATGATCACTCATTTGGGTTTATCATACTGGGTATGCACCATTCACCTAGCGGCCACTTTTTAAAATTTTCAAACAATCGGTGTGGCTATATAACCACGGTTCTCAAATTTTCAGGAAAAAAAAAAGAAAGTCTAAGAACCAGTGTGCTTTTTTACCGGTTCTTTCGTAAAACCTTTGGTTCTTCTTTTGAAAAAATCGGAACCGATGATTCTTTGATTATGGGGAAAAAAATTCAAAGAACCGGAACCAACACTGGAACCAACCACCATTAACGGGTTATTAGAAGGGTGGTTTTTACCATTCGTTCTCACGGTTCTCAGAAAATCAATGAACTAAAATATGGAACCGGCGGTTTTTTAATATTTTTCCAATTTCCCATAGTCATGACTTTCTGAAATGGCAGAATGTTGTTGAGCTTTAGGGTTTCAGGGGTCGTCATCAAGGGTCATCGCGGCTTCAGTGCCATGTCGTGCCTTGCAGGCACGGGTTACCACTAGTTCCTTGTAAGGAGTGACTGGTCACTCTGGTGCCTTGGGAAAGAACCAAGCTCCCGCCCCTACCCTTCACCCACCCTTTATGTACTTAAAACATTGGACATCATGGGTATGTTGCTTGTTGACCAATTGATTTGTCGGGGCACAACAAATGACTTGACTAATTGTGCATGATCACTCATTCAGGTCATGCAAATTGCTTATTGAGAATATTAAGTAGAACTTGTTCACAACTACCTACGTTTTCATGTTCATCACATCTCATTAAAAAAAATAGAACTTAGTTTTGTTACATGTTGTAAAGTTTTCATAAGTTATATGTATGTCTTAAGTGATTCTAATTCTTGCTCCATTTTTACACGAGCCCCTTACCATAAGGATATTATAGGTGGATGAGTTAACACCTTAAAAGGTCCTCATCCCCAACCATGTTTATCTCATTTAGGTTTTGCTTTTGGAACTTGAGACTTCTAAACACATCACAAATGTTGTTGGTTGGAACAAATTTACCAACAACATTTGTGTGTGATGAGAGGCCTGCCATTCAGTTTGAGGGGTTCATTCTTTTTAGATTGCGTAAATATAATCAATTATCCCCAAAAAAATTCAATTCAATGTTTGTTGTAAAAACATGCACTTTACATCATGAAACATTAAAAGAATAAAGATGTCAAAGTATGAAATAACAAGACCTTCAAAGAGGTGGTATGTTGGCCACACAGAAGATGCAAAATTACAAGGCCAATTTTTTCTCCAAACTTTGAAGTCACAACCAAAAAAAATTTGTTTGAAATTATCTATGAATTTGTAAAATCCTCCAAAAGTTAATGAATTATAATAGAGCTTTTTAAAAATGAGTTTCATCCATGGATGTCATTTATCCACTTTTCATTTGTAAGGGATTGACTAGTTCATTTTTGGTCCATATTCAAGTCTATATTGAAGAATTTATGTATTTTTAAACAATCAAACTTCCATCAAAACTTCCATTTAAGTTTTTGCCCCCCATGTATGTATAAATGCATGGACATAATAGATTTTTATTATGTCTAAAGCCAATTTGTGTGGTACAACATAGCCCATTACTCCTTACATTTTCCCTAGGGAGGTCACTATTTGTATATAGTATCAAACACATAAAATAAAATGGGTTCATTTTTCGGCATGTTATGAAAAATGGAATATTCAATGAATATTTTGATAGAATATAAAATATGTTATATATATATATGTGTGTGTGTGTGTGTGTGTGTGTGTGTATTTGTACCTTTTTTTATGACATTTAGAAAGAAATGAAAGTGTCTTCATGATTAAAATTCATGGTTTTTTTTATTGGAGAACCTGCCAACAAAGGACCCCATTGCATAAGCATAAAAAAGACCATTATATCACTTTGGACAAGTCAATTTGATTGGGTGGATTCTTTTTTATTAGTAAAATGTTGAACTATTTGACTCTAGTCATTTTTACATGTGAATTGTGGACCATTTGACTAGTCAAACTTCTACCTTTTTTTTTGGATTACTACCAAAAAAATATCTTTACGTAGGTAGGTACATAATATATAGGTTTAAGTAGGTCATAAAAAGGCAAGTAGGTAGGTAGTACCCTAACCTACTTAACCTTCCTAACCTAGCCTATTTATACTAACTTTTAAAGCATATACATAGGTTGCAATTATTAGGAATTGAACCCTTCACCTCCCAATGATAATCCAAGTCCTTGTCAATGAACTACACTTTCCAAAGTTAACAAAAATTGTCAAGTTTTTCATTCACTTGTTTATTTAACGTCATTAATTATGTAGGCAAGTAAAAAAACTTAGTAATTAATAGGTAGGTTGCATGATGGTTGGTAGGTAAAAGGGGTAGGTAGGTAGGTAAGTAGATGGGTAGGTAAATAGATATGTAGAATGGTATGTGGGAAGTAGGAAGTAGGTATTTAGGTAGGTAAGTAAATTGGTAGGTAGATAAACAAATAAATAGGTCATAAGAGTTGAGTAGGTAGGTAGGTAAGTCTAGGAAATAGGTAGGTAGGTAGGTTTGTAGGATGGTAGGTGGGAATAGGAGGTAGGTAAGCAAATAAGAAAGTTGGTATGTAAGAAGCCTAGGCTATTGCTTAACCTAATTTGTAACTATTTTTGCATATTGAGTAGTATAGGTTATCCCATTTGATTAGAAAATCATTTTCCATATTGACTAAAGATGTCATTTTACTTTGTCCAATTAACTAAATGTCCCAATTAAATAAAAGCCATTCACCATTTTGACCAAAATTAACATTATTTGGTCAACTTGACTAAATGTTCAATTTGACAAATAGTCAGATAGGTCACCTTAATCAAGTTTACTTGCCAAAAATTACACATCATTCAAGCCTTGGGCTTCACATCAAAATTTACATGTTCATTCGTAAAAAAGGACTTAATCAACTTGGACCTTTTGAAAAACCATGAATTGTAAGACCTTTTTTTCTAATAGATAATGTTCAACATTTTTTTGTGGTTAAAAATTGCCAAAAGGCTACCTAGGATTCAACCTTGTTACTTGTAAGTTTTTCTTTTAATTATTTATTTCTTTCGCCAAATTTTAAGGCAATGTCCAAGAAAGTAACAACATTATTTTTGCTATTATGGCCACCATCACCAAAACTCCTCACATCACATGTTCATACATTTTCACTCCCTTAATTTCCTTCACATCAATGTGTCACCATCACTATTAATTTTTGTACCTTTGTAGTCAAGGGACTTGAGTGTTAGGAGAGTTTGTAGAATTTGGAACTTGGAAGAAGTGGTGCCACTAATTTGATGGCAAAGGCATTTCATAGGATTAGTTTCCCAAGATTGTTTTCAAAAGATTTCAAAATTTTAATTTTTGGCATGTTCATTGTGCATGTTGATTTTTATTCATCTTTTGTGAAATTTTCCATGTGTGTTCATTGCTATTTAAGGTGAACATTGATTGCCAAAATATAGCATTGTACTTGATTGAATAGCTTAAGTGCCTCAAAATACAAGCTTTGAAGTTACCAAAAACTTTCTCCTAAGCTAATCATGATCTAATCAATTACACAAGCACATAAGATTTTGTTTAGCCAAATTTTTCATATCCAAAATGATTCAAATAGTCATATCATGTAATATGTCTCATTGACTCTAACCAACATAAATTAGGTGCTTCACAAAATTGAAAAATAAAATAAAATCATGTTCCATGGACCATAAGTTCATTTTGACTATCATGTAACAACACAAAACACGTTGTGTTGGTTTGTCTTTATGTTACTAATTTTGTAACAAAATGGCTATATCTTATAATGTTATCATCTCCCCAATTGAAAGTTCTTATCCTAGTTTTGGTTACATTTATGCTTAAACTCTATGAGCATACACATTTTACAATCCATAATAGTTTTTGTCCCAATCATATGTAATGCAATTCATAGAGGTGGAATGTTAAGAAGATCCTTCAATTGCATTAATCTAGAATTGGTTGTAAAAAGTATCGGTAATGAATTCATATTAGCCCAATGTAACATTGGGAAAGGAAAGAATTTTAAAATGATGAATAACATAATTGGATAACATTACATTAATAGTGCAATGTTATAAATGTTTGAAAATAATGAGTATTCAAAGGAATGTCCAAACTTGTAATGTTATCCAATTTTTGATTTTGAAAGGAGGCTTTAGTTTCAATTATTCATTGTTTTAGTTTGAAAAAACCTCCACTATAGTTTTTGAGAATGGTTTTTTGGATTTATATAATTTTCAATTATGGAAATTTCCTAAGAAATTTGAAGTTTGGTTTAATTTTAGATTGGGTTTGATTCCATCTATAATATTGCACCCATGACCCAATTATAAAATATTTATAATTTATTATCTTCAAGTCCAACTAATATCTTTTGTATTAATAATTATGTATTGTTAATTAAAACAAAGAACTTACTTTAAAAATAGAACTTGACTGAGTTTTTCTTAAATTTTTTATAAAAAAGGTGTTACATCATGGCTTCCAATAATGCAATGGCATCTAAAAGAAATGGAAACCCTTTGTTTATCCAATTAAAAGCAAAATTGTGGCAAAAATGAAAATAATCCTTAAGCTAATTATTTGCAAAACGAACTTCAAAATCCATAAATATTGAAACAAAAAAGGAAATAATTAAACACCAAAATGATGCACAAACAAGTCTTAGGCTAACATGAATTCACAACAATCACCATAACTTAAATTTGAAAAGGTGCAACCATGTTAATAGGAGACAATGGTGTCCCCTTAGGCAATTGTTTAATTTGAAATATTCAAAAAAAATTATTGCAAATTTTTAAAAGACATTATCAAAAATATGTAATTTTCAATTTTTAAAATTATTTTATAAGTGATTTTCTATTCAAAAGCACGAATTATAATATTTTAAAAATGCAAATATGGGTTTTTTATTCATTAAATTTATTTGAAATACATTCACATGTTCTCATGATATAATATGAATGTTGTTATATAAATAAAAACAACAAGTCAACATTATATAATTGGGGTCATATTGAAATGGAAAAATTGTTTGAATTTTGAAATTGAAATTCCCTATTCTACCAAGGTATGATTCCTAAAACTTTAGGAGTTCGTGACTTCCTCAAATGTCAACCTCCAAATTCAAAGATCAAACCTTGTGTAAATCCTTGAAAAAAATAATTCTAACTGTATGTCTAAATCTTCAAATGGAGTTGGTTTGACATTTCAAAATGACATTTAAGTGGGAATCACTTTGATAATTTGATTTTTGGCAAGCTTCAAATGGCCATAGTTTATGCTACAATTTGTTTTCAAACTGTGACCCATTTAATCATAATATATATTTTTAAAAGGCCATTCCAAAGGTCTATAAAAAGGCCCAAGTTGGACAAGGTTTGACCCACCAAAATTTGATCCAAATATTTGAAACACCTTGAAACTTCCACTTGGGAACCTTGGGAGTGCTTCCCATTTAATTTTTCACACATTCTCACATGAAGTGGGATGGTGTCTAAACATTCCATGTCTTGATCCTTTGTTTGATTTGATTTAATTTTCAGAATCCTTCAACTTCTTATTAAAAACAATAAAATGATTAAGTATGGAATTGACAAAACAAAAGATTCAACAATGAAAAATAATTAGAAATTTTCATTTGATGGAACAAGGCATGATACAAAGTTAGACTTGAAATAAAAACAAAATACATACACCATAACTTTTATTGGTGAGATTAGGAGGTGATGCCTTTTGAACTTTTACTTATGTTATCCCATGGAACCTTTTAAAAAAATCTTGCCAATTAAAATTTCTAAAAAACTTCGTCAATGGGTAAAGGCAGGGTAACAGGAGTTAATGGCATCCTCCTAAATCATTGTGATTAGTCCCAACTAGTTGACATTGTAACACAAGATTGGTCAAAAAAAATTGAACAACAATGTTTAGGTCCAATGCTTTTACACTACAACACAATGCTAAAAAACACTAGTTACAAGCTTTAAAACATGGTGAAAGATACTTTATATTCATTGGATTAATTTCAACTTATTTAATAGATGCTAAATTGAAATATTAAAAAGGGTGTCATACAAATACAACACACATTTTCAGCATTAATTTATTTTATGAAACATGTAAAAAGAAAAATTTAAATTAATTACACTTGAATTGGCCTGTAATAATGTGACTACCCCCCAATTAAACAATCAAAAAAGTTATATCAATTAAGCCTTCTACAAGTTTCTACTAATTGAGCCTTCTAAGACCACTTCTAAAACCCTTCGTTACTATTTATTGTAAATGACATATTTCCTTTCATTTTAGATGAACACTTTGTTGCCCATCTTGGGAGTCAATCACACACCAAGTTAAGGTTGCATAAAATGTTGAGGATTTTTCTTAACAAGAGCAAAAGGGCTAATGGGTGAATCCATGTTAAAAAATAGCAATTATCAATTCCTTTGTGTAATGCTCATCAATAGTGGGTTAACTAGTCAAACTAACATGGCAACATTGGATTAGTTATTCAAAGGTAATATTTTTAAAATTGTGATTTACACATCAAAACATAAAAATCTTATGACCACAAAAGATGTTGCATTACATTATTATGTAAAAATGCAGTAAAGAGATGTCCCACAAATATGTCATTTTCAAATCATTTTAAGCTCATTAAGGAGTTCATTAAGCAATGAAAACATTGGTTACAATATTTTTAAATTGATTTTCCATGCTTTATACTCATTATATTCATTTCAAACTTGTCCAAATGTTCCCACAATATATTAAATTGTTTTTTGCATAAATGCACCAAAGTTTTTCAACATGTGCTTGACAAACCATTTAAATACATATAAAATTAAGTGATCAATACACATTCCATGACTCATTTTAACATGGACCCACCCTAACTCACTAATAATATTTGGCAAAATTCCATCACAAAAAAAAATTTAAGCTTGATTACTTGACCTTTGTGAAAGAATTTAAACATGTTTAAAGAAAGGTAGCAACCAAATCTAGGTTTGGGCTTTAGTATCAACAAATGGTTAGTTGCACAATCTAACTTTTATTTTAACAAAATTTTGAACTTTTGGTTTAGATACCCCATAATTTAATTGAGAACATAGATTTAAATCAACTACCTAATAGCATGAACTTACTAACATTGGTTCAAATTCAAGTAAACCTAATTAGATGATGAAAATTTATTATTTGGCCACAAACATGGTAGTACAAAAAAAAAAGTTGATTAATATTCAAAATTGAGATATAAAATGAAACAATATTTTACATAAACATATAAGAAACTACATTGAAGTTCCATTATGCAACCATTGGGTGCTCCATTGAATTTATGATAAATTGAATACAAATTTTGAGAAAATTTATTATAGTCAAAGTAAGTAATAAGTACATTTGAAATGAGCTAATCATTAGGGTGTTCAATTTTTTTTTTGTTAGAAACCTTAATGAAATAGACATCTATTAATTAGGATATAAAGATTAAATTGTATATAATAGTACACTTGCAAAATAAAAAGTCAACTATTATTAACATTTTAAAAGTGTATTGAAAACCCACTAAAAATGTTGAATTTGAAAATTAATGCAATTCATGAAGAATTATCAAGTTATCTTTGATCGTTGAATTGAAAACATTGAATGTAGAACAATATTATAATGAAATTTGTTGTTCTTTTACATGCATTCACCCTATTCTTTTTAGGGTCACCAAAGTAATCAAATTTTATAATTTATTTTGTTGGCACCCCTTGATGAAACTTGGGGAAAGCCCAAGTGTATTTGATCAAATTTACAAATGAAGGTTGATAAGTTGTCAAAGGACTAAACTGAAATGTTACGTTGGCAAAAACATTTGATGTCATGTTAGAAAGATGAAGCCTTAAGAAAACTATGAAGTTATCATCAAGACCATTGTTAGGTGACTTAAAAAGGTTAAATAAAAGAAGTTGGAAACTTTCTAAAAAGAAAAAAGAATGAAATTTTTTTTTTAAACTTAATGAATTTGGGTGAAAGCTCTTTAAGGTGTACCACACATGATGAAAAGGGCCTAGTCCTTATTGTAGTCCTTTTTTCCCTTATATTTTGATCCCCATAAAAAATAATGAATCAAAAGATGTCAAAACTTTCAAAAGGATTATATTTTAAACAATTATAATTCTAAATTCCATCATAATCATCCATAAATGTGTCTTTACATGGTAAAAAAGGACTAGGTAAAAAATACAATAAAGGGTGACATTGTGACAACATTTTGGTACACCTTAAAGAATTTGCACCTTTTATGGAAAGCTTAAAAGGGAGTTGTTAGCATGAATAAGTCTTGTAATGTTAAGTTTGTTAAAGATAATATGAACTAGAGTCATTGACATCATGTACAATGATTGATCAATTATAGCTAATATCAACATGCATGAATCAATGTAAAGATTATGCCCAAATGAATTTTTTTTGAAACTTGAAACTTGAAAAGTATTTTTGTGTTGATCAAGATGGAAAATAAGACACTTTTTGATGCCTATATTATCATCATTGTTGGTATAAATGTTTTTGGAACATCAACCATTATGAATTGTTCAAGCAAAAATTCAATGTCCACATTACATCAAACATTTAAAAATATCATGTTTATTAGATAATGTACTTCAAACATGTTAAATTGTTGTTATAAAGTTTTTCAATTTTTTATTCAACTTGTACTATAAATTCAATGTACTTTTTTACATTCATGTGGTCAACATATGATTATACTCATCATAGACTACTTTATATATTAATATTTTACTATATTCATGTTTTTTTCCATTTGGATTCATTAACCCTCATGCCACCCAAGTCCTATTGCATTTCCTTTTTCATCATAGTGATTTCAAGTCAATTCCTTATAGCCAAACCTTGTTTCAAGTTAATTCAAGAACCCTCTAGTTTTCAAAATGAAAATCCACACATTAACAAAAAGACCTAAAATGTGTTAAAGTACAAGTTTTCATTTGAGCATGTCAAATGTAATTTAAATGTCATTTCTATGAACACTTGTAACATGAACTCACATTGTAGAAGATGAAAATTTCAAAAAATTTGTCTTAAAACATGCAACCTAACATATAATACTTGAGTTGGTTCATATTAAATTAACTTTTGTCCATGATGTTTCAATTACTTCATAAATTTTCATTTAATTAAATACTCCCATCATATTCATATAGTTCTTCAAATCAAGCATGACTTCAACCACATATTATCCTAGATATTATCAAACTTTGGTGGGGTCTCACAATGTGTCCTTATTTTTATCATAATTTGTTCATCGAAAGCTTAACCTTTTCAATAAGAAAATGATATTAGATGTTGAACCTTGAAATGTTTTGGCAAATTTTACATATGACTATTTGAAACACATTCATTAGATTTATGTACCATGATGACTTTATACAAATTATGAATCAAATGTTGTAAAAGTTGGATAGTCTTTGAAGATTGAACAAACCCTAATCCTTGCTTTTTTATCCCCTTCACAACATGACTTGTTGGTTTGATTTTTATATATACCCTCTTGCATTGAAGTTTGTGATTCATTATAGGTGAGTACAAAGCAAGGTTTTTTTTACAAAATTCTTATGATTTAAAAAAAAATGTATTTGATGCTAGATTTGTGCACACATGTTCCCTAAGGGCAGTCACTTCATTTTATTCCAAACAATGTACCAAAAAATATAAGGTGCAACTTATTGAAAAAATAGTAATTTATAATTTATTTAAAGATAAATAGGGTGCCTATAATTCATTATGAGAATATATTCAGATTATATTTAAAATATTTTAAAATATACCTAAAATATACTTAAATTATTTCATTATTGCACAACATGTTTTTAAAAGACCTTTTTATCTTAGATGCTTCTTAAAATATATGAGTGGCTCCCCAATACATGTCCAAAATAGTAATATCAAGGGTGGTTTGAAGATAGATGAAAAATATTGTTTAAAATCAATGGATTTTTGTCACCCAATTACAAGTAGTCATCCCACAACTTGAAAGAAATACAAACATGGAAATACTTCCAAATGGACTTTTGAAGATGTATTTTTCTTGCCTCTTTTTCATCCACCATACCTTACATTCACCCCTACCTTGTAAAAACATTTTCCATCTTTAATGAATTGTGTCACCATCAAACTTGGTCAACCATGTCATCAAAGAACTTAGATCAAAATAAAATAATTGCCAATTCAACTTGGAATATTTAGTGGGATGTCAATAGGTAACGATATGGGACAATGCCACAATTATCACAAAATGTTCGAAAAAATTGTAGCAAAATTCAACCACATCTAAATGATTGATGTCATCTTATTGTTTAACTAAAACATATTCCAACAACATTATTGGATTCTCATGTTTAAGGCATTTGCACATTATCCAATCCCTTTTTAGGTGTCACACTTGTAGTTTTTTCATGTATCTCTTTGAGATTTAAATATAAAACATTAATATTTTCATTGAAATATCAAGAAAGGGAATCACATATGTAATGTTAATAAAGTTGGCATTTTAAACATGCAAAAAAAAAAAACATGAAAATTCCAAATATTTAATGAATATGAATGAACTTTTGAATTTTAATGACAAATTTTCATGCCACACCTTGCAAAACTCATGGATATGGACCTTTATTTTACAATGTGTTTGTATAATGTGTTTGAAAAATTGGGATATTGAATCAATTATGTTTAGAAATTAAATATCCATTGAATGAATGGAATGTGATTTTAATTTATTATATTATGAACTTTTCAAATTTTCAAATTTTTTTATTATTTCAAAGGCCTTTTAAAGCATTTAAAAATAATTATTTTAAAAAATGATGTTCTTATATGTCTTATAACATCATGACTTGAAATTGGAAATGGAAAAAAATGTTACTTTCAATATCATCTAAATATTCATATTTCAAACTAGTTTTCAATTACAATAGAAAAGGACTTGAAAAGGACTCTAATCCACCAAAATTGAAACACCTTAGTGTGTTTTCACCCTTCATGCCATTGGTGTGCCCATCAATTTAAGGTGTAAAAACAATGTTATAATATGCCCCTAATTGCAATGTTGACATTGTTTTTATACCTACATATCACATATCACATCATACATGTACATATGTTCCACACGTACCAATTTCTTTGTCTTTCTTTTTGAATATTTTAATGGGTGCTAGGGGTTTGTGAAATTATAGGGAACAAAGAGGATGTTGAAATAACACAATATCATGATTTTGCCTTGTGATTATTTTTCACATGTTCTCATCTTTAGAATATGTAATAAAACATGTTATGGACATCCTAGTCATGAAGATTAGTTTGATATACTTTAATTTGGGGAAATCTTTAAAGAGCCATAGTTTTTACAAGGTTTATTGTTCAACAATGGAACCAATGGTAGTTTTTAATCTTCTTCAATACCATACATACATTCATGAATTATGTAGATTTTATTTTTGTAAACATTTATGAAGAATGTTAGGAGCCATAGGTAAGGGGGGGAATAGTACTTAAAATTGTAGTTCTAAATTCTTGAAAAATCACAAGGGGGAACATGGTAATTTCAATTGTCAAATTTTTTTTTTTGGAAAGGCTCTATTACTTGCAAAGTTTCAATTCTCAAAATTTTATGCAAATTGATAATGTTTCAAAAGTGATAAAACATTTGAAACTTTGAGGTGGATAGTCCTTTTTCTTCCAACATTTTTTTTCCCTTATCAAAGGTGTACCATTCTTTTTCAAAATTGGAGAAGATCCTAATATTGATTATTAAAAGAAAAAAAGGAATTTAAATTGGTGAAATTCATTTTTTCAATACATTTGAATGTCTCTAATTCAATTGTGACTTTAGCCCTAAAAATTATGAATTTCAAAAGGATGTGTTTTGAATAAAAATTATTCATTTTTATGTGATAAAGAATGCGTATACATAATATACATGAAAGCACACTACACAATCCTTTTTTGGGTATCACGTTTACAATTTTTTATTCATTTATTTGATACTTGAAAACAAAATGTGAATCCTTGCTTTGAAATATCAAAAAGGCACTCACATATATAGTGCTAATAGAACTAACGTTTCAAAAATGCAATAAATAAATAAAATCAAAATCCCAAATACTCATCAAACAATGGACTTTCAAATTTGATTGAAAATTTTTGTAACACCCTACAAAAAACTTGAATATGGACTTTTATCTTGCAATGTATTTGAAAATTTGGAATATTGCACGATTAATGTTTTAAAAGATAAAGATGCATTGAATGAATATATTATGAATCTAATTTATTTTGTTATGAGCTTTTCAAAATCCCAAAAAATTCACTTATTTTAAAAGTCAGTTTAAGGATTAAAAACGATTACTTTCTTAAACTATTTCTTAGGATATTTTCTAAATGCTTTATATTAACATCATGACTCGAAATTGAAAACAGAAAAATATTCCAATTGCAATTATATCTGAATATTCAGATTTTAGTTCAATATTCAAATACACTGAAATTGGACTGTCAAAAGGGACTATAAATAATTCTAAATTACACACCCTAGTGCTTTCAGTCATGTAGTAAAAAAATATATAATTCTAACACATAGTTGTAAACTTGGTGCGAAAAATTTGAAATAAGAGATCAACATGTGAACGCCACATGTCACATGCTTGGAAAAATATTTTTACCTTGGCACCTTATGTTCTTAAAACTAAGAATTCACCCTTCTCCATTTATAAATAATATTAGATATTTATCAATTATCATATTTTATCATATTTATCAATAAATATAGTAGATAAAAATAGTAATCTCATTCATAAATTGGTAGTAAAATAAATAACCTTGAACACAAGTGGTATCTCACCCAACCGCACCCCCCCCCCCCCCCCCCCCCACAACCCTTCATCTATCTTTTACCACAACCCCTATCACAAACCACATTAATATT
>Ga0116229_10009876_pt1 | contig 14456 bp, 12 predicted proteins | sample S1TSphgellanicum_3_FD_87313 | JGI IMG/M metagenome (GOLD analysis project Ga0116229, IMG submission 87313) | Host-associated microbial communities from peat moss isolated from Minnesota, USA - S1T2_Fc - Sphagnum magellanicum MG | ecosystem: Host-associated > Plants > Peat moss > Unclassified... | reverse complement strand
TCTTCTTGGTGCCCAGGAAGGGACTCGAACCCCCACCCCCTTGCGAGGACTGGTACCTGAAACCAGCGCGTCTACCAATTCCGCCACCAGGGCAAGACGGCCGAACATTCGCGGGCTCGGCGCGGCCACCTCGTTCGCTTCAGCGAACGTACGACGCCCCGTTGAGATCGATCGTCTGCCCGCTCGCGTAATCGGCCGCGCCGCTTGCGAGGAACACCACCGTAGGCGCCACGTCGTCCGGCGTCCCGATCCGGCCCGCGGGAATCTCGGCGCGAATCGCATCGCCGTGCGCGGCGAGCGCCTCCGCGGCCATGTCCGTTACGATGAAACCGGGCGCGACGGAGAACGCGACGATGCCGTCCGCCGCGCAACCGCGGGCGATCGACTTTCCGAGATTGACGAGCGCCGCCTTGCTGGCGCCGTAGTCGGCGAACGTCGTTTCGCCCCGATGTGCCGCGCGCGACGCGATGTTGACGATTCGCCCGCGCGTGCCGCGCGCGTCCGGATCGTTCCGACGCATCGCTCTCATCGCGAGAAACGCGAGGTTGGCCGCGCCGCTGACATTTACTGCGAACGTCCGCTCCCAACCGGCGCGCCATGCGGCGTAGTCGTCGCGATCGAACGGGTTGTCCTCAAACACGGCCGCGTTGTTGACGAGCGTGTCCAGCCGGCCGTAGCGCGCGACGCAGCGTTCCACGAGTCCCGGCAACGCATCGGCATCGCCCACGTCGACGCGTTCGCATGCGACGCGGGCCGGGCCGAGTTCCTCGACGATCGCGCGCGCCGCCGACTCGTCGCGAAGGTAGGTGAACGTGACGCGCGCTCCCGCCGCGTGGAGCCCCCGTACCGTCGCGGCGCCGATGCCGCGGGAGCCTCCCGTGACCAAGACGGCGTTCCGTTCCGTTTCCATACGCATCGCGCGCCGATTCGCGGGCCGGAGCGCGGCGCCTCGCAATCGTGCGGTGCGATTCTCCCACCGGCGACCAAAAGGTGAAAACTTCCGAGCGAGTGAGGCTCGCATCACTAGAAGAGTCCGTCGGTCGTACCGACACATTGAAGATATGAAGGTCCTCATCGTCGGTGCCACCGGATACGTCGGCACTGCGGTCGACGAAGCGCTCAGTCGGAACGGACACACCGTGTATGGAGTGGCCCGTAGCGACCCATCGCGGAGTCGCCTGCTCGCACGGCATACGAACGTCGTCCTCGCCGATGCGGCGAAGCCGCAGACGCTCGCGAAAGCTGCCGAAGACGTCGATGCGATCGTCTATGCCGTCAACGTGACGGACGCCGATCCGTGGACCGTCGACACGGGTGCCCTCAAGGCGATTCGCAAGGGCCTCGCGGGAACCGAAAAGACGTTCGTCTTCGTCAGCTCGACCTGGATGTACGGCGCGACCGGCGACGCTCCGGCCGCCGAGACGGCGGCGATCAATCCGCCGCCGTTGCTCGAGCGCCGCATCGAACTCGAACGCGCCACGCTCGAGATGACGCGCATCGGCGTGCGCTCCCTGATCGTCCGCGCCGGAATCGCGTATGGCGCCGGTGGCGGCATCGCCTCGATGTTCGCCCAGTCCGCGCGTGAACGCGGCGCGGCCACCCTCCTCGGCGACGGCAATAATCGGTGGGCGATGGTCAACGTGGCCGACCTCGGCCGGTTCGTGGCGCGAGCCGTGGAATCGGGCCGCCCGGGCCGCGCGTACAACTGCGTCAACGACGATCACTATACGATGCGCAAGATCGCCGAGGCGGCCAGCCGCGGCGCGGGTGCGGGCGGAGAAGTGAAGATCCTGCCGCCGGAGATCATGGGCCAATTCGGCGACTGCCTGTCGCTCGATCAGGTCGTCGATGCCACCCGCGGCAAGAACGATCTCGGCTGGACGCCCGAAGCTCCCTCGGTCATCACCGAGCTCGAGTACGGTTCGTACATCGGAGCCGCTCTAGCCAGCTAACGGGCGCCCCAAGGGGCGCCGTCGCCCACCGGGCAACCGGTTTCTTCGTGTTCGCCCGGTTGTTTCCGATCCTCGGGATCACGTTCATCGACGTGCTCGGCTTCAGCATACTGGTGCCGATCCTGCCGTATTTCGTGCGCCACTTCGGCGCCTCGTACGTCGCGGTCGGAGCGCTCTTCGCCGCATTCGCGTTCTGCCAATTCGTTTCGGCGCCACTCTGGGGGAACGTCAGCGACCGGATCGGCCGGAAGCGCGTCCTCGTCATCTCCCAGATCGGTGCGACGCTCGGCTGGACGGGGCTCGCCTTCGCGCCGACGCTCGCGTGGGTCTTCGTGGCGCGGATCGTCGAGGGCATCTCCGGCGGCAACATCAGCGTGACGCAAGCGTACGTGGCCGACCGCGTGGACGTCGCGGAACGTTCGCGCGCGTTCGCCTTCGTCGGGGCCGCGTTCTCCGCCGGGCTCGTCCTCGGGCCCCTCGCCGGCGGATTGCTGCTCGCGCGCTACGGCTATCGCGCGCCGTTTCTCCTCGCGGCGGCATTGCAGCTCGTGACGCTCGCGGTCACGTTGCTCTATCTTCCCGAAGATATCGCCGCACGCGCCGAAACGGCCGCCGCCGCAAGACTCTCCGACATCCCGCGCTACTTCGCGGACCGGAGCATCGCACCGGTGCTCGTGCAGAAGTTGGCGTTCTCACTCGGACTCTACGCGTGGTTCTCCGTGTTCGCGCTCGTGCTCGGCGCCGTCTCGGGATTTACGCCATCGCAGATCAGTTATTTCTTCGCCGGCTTCGGCGCCGCGAGCATCGTGTTCCAACTCTTCGTCGTGGGGCGCCTCGTCGATCGCGTCGGCGTGCGAACCACGTCGAATCTCGGATTCGCGGCAGCTCTCGGGTTCTTCGCGCTCGTCCCGCTCATGCACGACCGCGCCGTCCTCGCCATCCAAATCGTGCTCTTCGCCTTCGGGCTCTCGGTCGCGAACGCGACGCTCGCGACGCTCTTGACCGACTCCGCGCCGGAACGCGTACGCGGCACGGTGCTCGGTGTCGGATCGTCGCTCGAGGCGATCGCCGGCGTTTCGATGCCGATCGTTGCGACGGCGGTCTTCGCGACGTACGGTGCGCCATACAGCGGAGCGATCTCGGCCGTCTTCGTGGCGGTCGCGCTCGCGCTCGGTCTGGTCGCCCAGCGTCGTTTGGTCGCGTAGGCTTTCTTTACGCCGGCACCTGCGGCAGGTAGCTTCCGATGAGTCCCTGCGCGATGTGAGCCGCGACCGGTTTCGCGAACAGAAATCCCTGACCGTAGACGCACCCGATCGCCTGGAGTCCGGCACGCTGTTCGCGCGTCTCGATGCCTTCGGCAACCGCCTCGAGGCCGAGATCGTGCGCGAGCATCACGATCGTGTGCGCGATCGCGCTGCTCCGTGAATCCGACGCGATGTCGCGCACGAACGATTTGTCGACCTTCAGGACCTGCAGCGGAAAGCGCTTCAAATAACTGAGCGACGAATAGCCCGTGCCGAAGTCGTCGATCGAGAGTCCGACACCGAGCTTTCCGAGCTGATCGATATTCTCCGATGCGCCTTCGAGGTTGAGCATGAGCGTGGTTTCGGTAATTTCGAGCTTGAGGCACTGCGGCGGCAAGTCGTTGCGTTCGAGTGCCCGCCGGATCGCTCGCACGAGGTGCTCGTGCACGAAGAGCTTGCTGGAAACGTTGATGCTGATGAAGATCTCGTCCGCCCCTCCGGCGGCCCGCCAAATGCGGAGCTGTTCGCACGCTTTCTCGAGAACCCAAAGATCGATCTCGCTAATGAGCCCGAGGCTTTCCGCAACGCCGATGAAATCCACGGGGTAGAGCATTCCGCGGCGCGCGTTCTCCCACCGAATCAGCGCCTCGAATCCACAGACGGCCCCGTGCTCGAGCGAGACGATCGGTTGATACGACACGCGAAATTCATCCCGCGCGAGAGCGTTTCGCAAATCGGCCTGCAGGTTCAGAAGGTGCACCGAACGATTGCGCATCTCGGCATCGAAGACGACGTAGCGAGCCCGGCCCCGTGCCTTCGCTTCGTACATCGCCGTGTCGGCATCGCGCAAGACTTGTTCCGCGGTTTCGTAATCGGCGGGACCGACGGCGATGCCGATACTCGCGGTGGTAAAAACGTCCACACCACCGAGCACGATCGTCTTTCCGAGCGCCGCATTGATGCGCTCGGCGACGCGGGTCGCCTCGGCTTCGCTGCGCAGGTCGGGCAGTAAAATCGTGAATTCGTCCCCGCCGAGCCTTGCGACGGAATCTCCGGGGCGGACGCAGCGTTCGAGCGTTCGCGCGACGTGCACGAGCAATCCGTCGGCGACGCCGTGGCCCAGACTATCGTTCACGATCTTGAATTGGTCGAGGTCCAAAAAGATCACGGCAAATCGTTGGTTCGGAAACTCGCCCGCGCGGGCGATCGCTTTCCGTAGAGAATCCGCGAACGAGGCGCGGTTGGCCAACTGCGTGAGATCGTCGGAGAACGCGCGCAGCTTCATGCTTTCTTCGGATCTCACGCGATCCGTGATATCGTGCGCGATCTTCACGAAGCCGCGCGGGGTTCCATCGGGATCGGGATCGAGCCGCTTCAACTGCCCGCTCGCGTAGAACAGATCGCCGTTGCGACGAACGTGCCATCCCTCGTCGGGGGCTTGTCCGTCTCTCGAGGCGTTGGCGAGTTCGATTCCGGGGAGATTTTCAGCGACCGCATCCGCCGTGTAGATGATGGAAAAATTCTTCCCGACGATCTCCGCGGCGCTATATCCGTAGAGCTTCTCGGCGCCCGAATTCCAGAGCAGAATGTTGCCGGCCACATCGATCGAGAAAATCGCGTAGTTCGTGACGCCTTCGATCAGGAGGCGAAGCCGTTCTTCGCTCTCGCGCAGCAGCTCTTCGGCGAGATGCGTTTCCGTCGTATCGTGGACGATCTTCGTAAAGCCGACCACCGCACCCGCGGCATCCCGTAAGGGTTGAACCGTGTCGGTGCACCAAAGCAGGCTGCGGTCTTTTCGCACGTGCCAGCCGTCACACGTCGCTTTCCCGCTATCGACCGCTCTGAGCAATTCTTTTTCCGGTATCCGCTCCGCGATATCGGCGTCCGTGAAAATCATCGCGTAGTGGCGCCCGATCACGTCCCGCGCTTCGTAACCGAACGTCAGCATCGCCCCCGAGTTCCAACTCGTGATCACGCCGTCGGCGGAAAGCGAAAAAATCGCATAGTCGGTCAAGCTATCGATGAGGCGGCGATCTTGATCGACGGGGTCGAGAACGGCGGCACCCTTCGCTTTCGTCGCGCCGTTCGTTCCGTTCGCAACGTGGGCTTTTCCGTTCGCTTTCGCAGACGGTCGTCGCGCGCTCACGGCGATCCGCAGATGCTCGCACCGCTCGCGAACGCTTCGTGGAATGGTCGATCCGTCATCTGCCCTCCGATCGATGTGAGATCGGCGCGACCGCGATCAAGTATGCGGGTTCAGTGTACGCTAAGAACCGCGCCCGGTATATCGTGGAAAACGCGGATACGCGAACGGCCTCTCAACTCGCGCCGCCGCCGGGTGCGTTCGGCAACGCCGGCGCACCGCAATTATAGTCGAGCGTCGTGCTGCACGCACGAAAGTCGTGCTCCGTCGCGCCGCGCACGGTAACGGTAAAGTGCTGAACCGGTACGTCGTCCGATTCGAGCGTCACGCCCAGCGGACCGGACTTGAGGCCACGTAGCGTAAAGCCCCCCGACCGATCGGTCGTGGCGTGCGAGCTCCCGGCGGTGACGCGCACGTGCGCGAGTCCTTGGCCGGTCGTGCGGTCGAGCACGCGTCCGGAGAGCATCGCGAGCGCGAGGGCGACCGTCACGCGGCCGAGCTCTTGCGACGCGTCGTCTTCTTCGGCTTCTCTGCCTCGGCCGCGCTCTTCTGGCCCGATTTCCGCGCACCGGACGAACCGCCGCGCGACTTCTTCGATTCGTCGAGGCTGCGCTGCAACACGTCCATCAAGTTGACGACGTTGCTCGCCTTCGGAGCCGGTGCATCGGCCTTCGGCGTTTCCTTGCCGGCGGCGCGCGCCTCGATCATCGCGAGAATTTCCTCGCGGTACGTATCGCGGAATTGCGTGACGTCGAAGGCTTCCGTCATCGTATCGATCAGCAGCTTCGCGACCTTCATCTCGTTCGCGTGCGGCGTTTCTTGCGCCGGCAGATCGAGCGACTTCGCATCGACGATCTCGTCGGCGAAGTGCATCAACTCGAGCACGAGCGCATCGCCGCTCGGCTTGAGCGCGGCGAGGTGTTCGCGAGACCGGATCACCACCTTCGCGATCCCGACTTTGCCCGAGTCGCGCAACGCCTCGCGCAACAGCGCGTACGCATGCCGCCCGCGCTTCTCCGGCTCGAGGTAGTACGGTTTGTCGAAGAGCATCGGATCGATCTCGCCGAGATCGACGAACTGCACGATATCGACCGACTGCGACGCCTCGGGATTCACGCGCTTGAAATCCTCGTCGCTCAAGATCACGTAGCGACCCTTTTCGTACTCGTACCCGCGGACGATGTCGTCGTACGAGATCTCCTCACCATCGAGCGAGCAACGGCGCACGTTATTGATGCGGCCTTCGTCCGTCTTGTGGAGGAAGTTGAAGCGGAGATCGTTCGTGCGAATCGCCGTCTGCAATTTGACGGGAATCGTCACGAGTCCGAAGTTGATCGCTCCCGACCAGATCGCATGCGCCATTCTCTCACTCCTTAAATCCAGGCCCCGCGCGCTCGTTTGAGCGCGGGTTCGAGCCGCTGCTCGTTCCAATAGTCGGCGCCCCACAAGTCGCCGCGCTTTTCCAACCGTGCCGGGGCATTCTTCAGCGTGAAGCGAGCAAACTCTGGCTCGGTTTCCTTCGCTCGCTTCCTCGCCATCGCTTCCACCTCGTCCCACGTGATGGGCATCGAGACGGGTGCCAGCGCCCGAGCCCGGGTGCTATAGGGCGCCACGAGAGTCTTGCCCTTACCGACCTGCACGTAATCCAGGTAGACGGTTCCCGCCGGCCGCTTCGCCTGCATCCGCTCGAGGGTCGTCGTCTCGGGTAGCCTGGCGTGGAGCGTCCGCGCCACGATCTCTGCGAACCCTTTGCAAATATCGTAGCCGTACGCGGGCTCGAGGGGGACGACCACATGGAGCCCGCTCCCACCGGACGTCTTCACGAGCGTCTCCAATCCCACGGAATCGAGGAGGTCGCGAAGCGCGAGCGCCGTCTTGGCGAGCGTCGCGAGGGTGCACCCGTCGAACGGGTCGAGATCGAAGAAGACGAAATCCGGGACGTCGAGCGAATCCGCCTGCGACGTCCAGACGTGCAGGACGATCGCCGCGAGGTTCGCGACGTACAGGAGCGTCGCTTCGTCGTTGCAGAGCATGAAACGCACGACGTCGCGCTTGCCGGAGTCGCTTGGAACGGGCACGGTCGCGACCCACGGCGGAGCCCCCTTGGACACGTTCTTTTCGAAGAACGACGGTCCGTCGATGCCGTTCGGAAAGCGTTCGACCGTCAACGGCCGCCGCGCGACGTGATGGAGAACGTAGGGCGCGATCCGCCGATAGTAGTCGACGAGATCGCCTTTCGTGATGCCGTCGGCCGGCCACAGCACTTTCTGCCGATTCGTGAGCGCGAGAACGCGGCCGTCCACTTCGAGCGTGTACTTTTCCGTTGGCGAGGCCATGGGCTCACATTTCGTTCGCACGACTAAGCATACTGTTCCCCCGGCCGAACCTCGCTATGCGCCCACAAACGTCCCGGCGCGTTGCCTGCCGACCGCCGCCGAGAGGCTTTCCATGCCGCGAACCGACATCCCAGCAGCGAACGCGCAGGCGCGGCGCGTCCCAAACACGCCGCGGGCCACGAGCGCGGAGCTTCGGCGCGAACTCTCGGAACTCGTTTCCGAACGCGACGGCGCGCGGGCGGAGATCGAACGGATCAATGCGGAACTCGAACGCCGGCTCGCCGAGCGGACGATCGAGCGCGACCTCGCAGCGCGCGACGAAGCGCTCGCCGAACTCGCGCGAACGAACGCCGAGCTCAAGAAGCGCTTGGCGGAACGGACCGTCGAGCGCGACTCGGTCGCAAAGCATATCGCCCTCGCCGAATTGACGCGCACCAATGCCGCGGAAGAGCAACTCCGGCTGCATGCCATGGAGCTGGAATCGGTCAACGCGGACCTCGAGAGTTTTAGCTACTCCGTCTCCCACGATCTGCGCGCGCCCGTCCGCGCGGTCCTCGGATTCGTACGGGCGATCGAGGAAGAGTGCGCGAGCGACCTCGGCGTCGAGGGTCGCCGCTTGCTCGCCGTGGTCGCCCGCGAGGCTTCGAGGATGGGAGAGCTCATCGACGACCTCCTCGAATTTAGCCGCATCGGGCGCCAGCCGGTCTCGGACGACATCGTCGATATGACCGCTCTCGCAAAGGAAGCCGCCGCGCAAGCCGCCCTCAGCGACGGCGCCCGCTGCTCGATCGAGATCGAGGAGCTGCCGCCGGTGCGCGGCGATCGCGTGCTGCTCCTTCAGGCGTGGGTGAACTTGATCTCAAACGCGGTCAAATACTCGAGCAAAGCGAGCGTCGCAGAAGCCCGCGTGTGGGCGACGAACGACGGAGCGACCACGACGTATCACGTCCGTGACAACGGCGTCGGCTTCGATATGCGCTACGCGGATAAACTCTTCGGCGTCTTCCAACGGCTGCACCGCGCGACGGAATTCCCCGGCACCGGCGTCGGCCTCGCGATCGTGATGCGCGTCGTGAAGAAACACGGTGGCAGCATTCGAGCCGAGGCACGGGTCGGTGAAGGCGCCACGTTCTCATTTACACTTCCGAACGGAGACGCGGCGTGAACGATTACGACGATATCGACATCCTCTTGGTCGAGGACAACGCGAGCGACGCCGAGTTGACGATGCGGGCGCTCAAGAAAGCGACGTTCGCGAACCGTTTGTATTGGGTGATGGACGGCGTCGAGGCGCTCGCGTTCGTTCGCTGCACGGACGATTTTGCCGGACGGGACCCGCGCAAGCTTCCGCGACTGATCCTGCTCGATCTGAAGATGCCGCGGCTCGACGGCCTCGACGTCTTGCGCGAACTCAAAGCCGACGCCGCGACGCGGAAGATCCCGATCGTCGTCATGACCTCCTCGAATCAGGAGCGCGACATCACCGAAAGCTACCACCTCGGCGTCAACGGCTTCGTCACGAAACCCGTCCAGCTGACGGATTTCACCTCGGCCGTCGAAAAAATCGGCATGTACTGGTTGAGCGTCAACCAGCGCCCGACCGCGTGAGCGCGGCGCTCGCGACGATGACGCTCCGGGCGCTCATCGTCGACGATAACGAAGCCGATCGAGAACTCTGCATCGCCGCATTGCGGCGCTACGGAATGTCGGTCGAATGGGTCGCCGCCGAGGGAGAAGCGGAGCTGCGTGCCGCGCTTCGCGATTTCGTACCCGACGTCGTGCTCTGCGATTTCAGCTTTCCCGATTTCGACGGATTCGCCGCGAGACGGATCGTCTACGAGGCGTACCCGGAGTGCCCGCTGATCTTCGTCTCGGGTGCGATTAGCGAGGAACGCGCCGCGATCGCGCTCCAATGCGGCGCGGTCGACTACGTGATGAAATCGACGCTCGTGCGTTTGCCGATCGCGGTCGAACGCGCGGTCGCCGCCGCGCGCGCATCCGCCGACGTCGCCACGCGCGCGCGCTGGCACGTGAAACGGCTCGAGCGTCTCTGGGGAATCGCGAACGACCCGGCACTCGCGGGAACGCAACTCGCTAACGCGATGCTGCTCCGCGCCTCGCTCGACCTCCGCGCGCACCAGTCGTTTCGCGGGTATCTCTGCCGCGCCGTCGGCGACGCGGCGGCGATCGTCGAATGCTCGGCGCGTACCGGCGAAGCGCGGGAGCCGGCGCTCGAACTACGCGCCCTCCGAGCGCTCGGCGCTCGCGGGACGCGCGCCGATGCGCGAACCTCCAGTTGGGCCGACACGGCGCGCGATACCGATGCGCCTCCCGAATTGGCGGCCGCGGGCTGGCATTCGGCGATCTGCACGTCGTTCGAATCGGGTAACTCGCGCTATTGGCTCGCCTTCGCGGCAACCGATCCGTCGGAGATGTTCGGCGACGACGACTACGCCTATCTCGACGCCCTCGCCACGTTCTTCTCGAACTACGTGGAACAACGGTGGCGCGAGGAGCGGCGCGACTACGAGCAACGGCACGACGGCCTCACGGGCCTCGTCGACCGACCGCAATTTCACGTGCTCGCCGCCGCGGCGTCGAAGCGTTTCGAGGGATTCGCGATCCTGATCTTCGACCTCGCGGCGTTCCACGAGATCAACGACGCGTACGGGTATGCGATCGGCGATGCCGTCCTCATCGACGTCGCGACGTCGCTCGCCGTGCGCGCGCGGCACGACGAGTTCGTCGCCCGCGTCGGTGCCGACGTCTTCGCCGTATTCGTGCCCTGCACGACGCGCGAAATCGGGCGCGAGCGCCTCGCCGATTTCGCAAGCGCCTTCGCGCATCCGTTTTCCTCGAGCGACCTGGCCGCCGATACCGAAATCGCGCGCCCGGCGCGCGTTGGCGTGGCGATGGCTCCCGATGACGGCGCCGCGTTCGAGGAGATCTACGCGCGCGCCGAGGCCGCGCTCTCGGTCGCCCGAGAGCGCGGGCTCGGATCGACCGTCTTTTACGAAGCCGGGATGGATCGCGAAGCGCAGCAGCGCGCGACGCTCCTCAGCGAAATCGCCGAAGGCCTCGCACGCGATCAATTCACGCTGTACTATCAGCCGCACATCGAGCTCGCGAGCGGCCGCGTGACGGGCTGTGAGGCCTTGATTCGCTGGAACCATCCGGTGCGCGGCCTCGTGTTTCCCGGCGACTTCATCCCCTTCGCCGAAGAGACGGGCGCGATCGCGAGCATCGACGATTGGGTCATGGACCATGCGTTTTCCGCGGCCGCCGACTTGAGCGGAGACCGCCCGGAATTCCGACTCTATTTCAATCTCTCGGGGCGGCAGGCGGGGAACCCGAGCGTCGTGCGCGCGTTCGCGAACGCGGCGCGCGCGGGCGTGCCGCTCAAACGCATCGGCGTGGAAATAACCGAAACCGACGCGATGCGTGACGTGCACGCAACGCGCCGCGTCCTTCGCGCGCTGCGGCGTCTCGACGTGCACGTGGCGATCGACGACTTCGGAACGGGTTTCTCATCGCTCTCGTCGTTGAAGCAATTCCCGGTCGACATCGTGAAGATCGATCGCACCTTCGTCTCCGGCGTCACCTCGAACCCCGACGATGCGGCGATCGCGGAGACGATCATCTCGATCGCCGACCACTTCGGCTTCGCGTCGCTCGGCGAAGGTGCGGAAACGCCGGAGGAAGTCGCGTGGTTGCGGAGCCACGGGTGTCGCTACGTACAGGGCTACGCGATCGGGTATCCGCTTCCGATCGACAAGTTCAAAGCGTGGCTCGCCGACCACGACGCGCGAACGCTCGCAGCTCGGCTCGCCGAAACGAAGCGCGAACGACGCCATGGCGACCGACGCAAGGTGAAATCCGCTACCGCGATTTGACCCGCGCGCGCGACGATTTCGCTCGCTCGCGAACGACGTCGCTCGCATCTTTGTCGACGCGCAGCGCGACGAAGACCGGGTGGCGCATCGAACCATCGCGCGTCCACTCCGTGAACGTGACCTCGGCGACGAGCGACGGCTCCACCCAGTGCGCGCGCGTCTCCGTCTTCGGCTTCTCCGCAAACGGCGACGTCTCGCGTTCGAGCGGCGCGAGCTTCGCCGCGATCGACGCCAGTTTCTTCGCGTCGAAGCCCGTGCCGATCGAGCCCGCGTAGACGAATTTCCCCTTTTCGTATACACCGGCGAGCAACGCGCCGAAATGTTTGCGGCTTCCGCGCGCCTCGGTCCACCCACCGATCGCGACCTCTTGCCGCACGACGGCTTTGATCTTCACCCACTCGCGCGAACGCCGCGAGACGTACTTCGAAGCACGCTGTTTTCCGACGATGCCCTCGAGGCCGCTCGCAACCGCGAGTTCGTAGAGCCGCACGCCGTCTTTACGCACGTGCTTGCTGAGCATCGCGGGACCCACATCCGTAAGCAGCGACGCGAGTACGTCCTTGCGTTTCTCGAGCGGTTCGTCGCGCATGTCGCGCCCGTTCGCGTACAGCGCGTCGAAGACGACGAACGTAACCGAACTCTTCTCCGGATCGTTTCTTCCGAAGCGATCCAAGCGTTCTTGTAGCGCGCCGAACGAGGAACGACCCTCGGCATCGAGCACGACGACTTCACCATCGAGGATGAGCGGACGCTCGGAAAACGAGTCCGCGAGGCCTGCGAGCTCGGGGAAGCTCGGCGTGAAATCTTTTCCGGTGCGCGATGCGATCGCGACGCGCCCGTCGCGCTCGATCGTCACGAGCGCGCGGTAGCCGTCCCACTTGATCTCGAAGATCCACCCGTCGTCGTCGAAGGCCGCTTCGATCGGCGTCGCGAGCATCGGCGAGAGGATCGTGGGCAACGGTTCGAGCTTTCGCGCGGCAGCGCGTTTCGTCGTGGGCGTTTCGACGGGCCGCGACGAGCGCCACTCCGGGGCGGCGCGATCGGCCTTGATCTCGGCGAGCGTTTTTCCGGATTTCACGGATTCCGCATGATCCTCCGCGCGCCACGTGGGGTCCACGAACTCGTCGCGCTCCTTGATCAGCAGCCACGCATTCTCTTCGCCGCCGCGGCCCTTGATGTGCACGAGCGCGAACGCGCCGTGCAATTTCTCGCCGAACATCTCGATCTTCACGGAGCCCTTCGCGATCTGGTCGCTCAGGCTCGTGCCCTCGAGCAGCCGATACGTGCCGCGGTCCCACACGATCACCTCGCCCGCGCCGTAGTTGCCGGCTGGGATCGTGCCCTCGAACTCGCGATAGTCGAGCGGATGATCCTCGACCGCCATCGCGAGCCGCTTGTCGTGCGTATCGAACGACGGTCCCTTCGGAATGGCCCACGATTTGAGCACGCCGTCCGCTTCGAGCCGAAAATCGTAGTGCAGCCGCGTGGCGCGATGCATCTGCACGACGAAGCGCGCGTCCTTCGCCTTACGAGCGCGCGCGGGGGCGCGCCCGGAGGGCTCGGGGGTCTTGGTAAAGTCACGCTTCTTCTCGTACGTCGCGAGAAGCGCGTCCGATTTCTTCGCGGCCACGGATCCCCAGTATACCCTAGGAACGAGAGTGTGAGCCCTCGCCATCACGCAGGCCGCCCCGCTCGCCGAAAAAGACGGTACGGGCAATCACCGAATCCGATTTTGGAGGGCTTTATGACGTTCGCGCTCATCCTGGCCGTCGCGACGATCGCGACCGGGCACGCGTCGGCAAAGACGGTTAAGGCGAACGATCCGCCGATTCTCATCGTCGGCGCGTCCCCGATCACGCACGGAGCGATCGCCGCATTCCGAACCGGATCGGTCCCGTCCGCGGCGCATACGAGCAGTCACACGACGACGGTTCGCCGCACCATCCGCTAGCCCGAAAGCGCGTTCGATCGATTACTGACGTACGTAAACTCTCCAGTACCAAACACCCCAGCTGCCCACGAGAATCGAATAGAGCATCAGGATCGTCGCGATCGGATTGGCGCCGCGGCGTAGGGCGAGCGCCATGAGGACGAAGAGGAACGGTTCGAAATCGAGCGCGTGCCGCATGCCGAACTGGGCGAAACCGTTCACGTAGTACACGAAATTCGGTGCGGCCGTCAGGAGCGTGAGCGCCCAGAGCGCCACGACGAGACCCATGGGCCGGCGCGCGAAGAACGCCAGCACGAGCCCGGGTGAGGTCCACGTGAGCGCGATGCCGGAGATCGAGGGGATCACGTAGGGGAACGCCGGCACGAAGTCCGGATGCTGCACGAAAAACGAGTCGAGCTGATACGGGAGATACGCCAGACGAAACGGCGAGCCCGTGGGCATGCCCGCGCCGTCTTGGTGATACCACGCGGTGTACCCGATGTCGTACGGAAGACCCCAGCGCAGTTCGTTATACCACACCCAGAGCGCGACGAACGGCACGAGCACGAGCACGAACGAGGCGACGCGCCGGCGACATTGCGGCGTCGTCCCGGCCCCGAACGCGAGCATCGCCGCATAGACGGGCAGCGCGAGCACGAGTGCGAAGCGCGATTCGACGGCACATGCGGCAAAAAGTGCGACGAGCCATCCGCGCCGCCCGCGCAAGAGTTCGAGCAGCACGAGCAACGTGAACGCGACTGACGACACGTGCGCGATGAACCAGACGTCGCCGAACATCGCGCACCAGAACAGATCGGTGCCGAGCAACAGAAAGGCGCAGAGGAGCGCGCGCGTTCGAAGCGGGACGCCGAGGGTGCGCGCGATCTCCCAACCCGCGTACGTCGCGACCGCACCGAGCGCTTGCGAGAGCAGCGTCTGATCGACGTTCGGGCCGAAG
>Ga0116229_10009875_pt1 | contig 14462 bp, 11 predicted proteins | sample S1TSphgellanicum_3_FD_87313 | JGI IMG/M metagenome (GOLD analysis project Ga0116229, IMG submission 87313) | Host-associated microbial communities from peat moss isolated from Minnesota, USA - S1T2_Fc - Sphagnum magellanicum MG | ecosystem: Host-associated > Plants > Peat moss > Unclassified... | reverse complement strand
TCATATTGTGATCAAATTGATCATTGCAAAATGACATACAATAGGAAGGATATCCAATGGTTAGCAATTTTGGGATTAAATTACCATAAAAGATCCAACTTTATTATAAGTTGCAATATTCAAACTAGATCCATAAACCATTTATTTCATCTTTAATAAGCATATTCATAGTTTTGATATTTTAATAATTCCACAATTACCCATGGTGTGATCCTCATCTTGTCTTTACCAATTTCAATAGTTACAAAATTTCAATGATTTTTTTAGGAAAAAAAATTTCATTTAAAAGAAAGAAAAAAAGAAATTCTAATGTAAATTCAATTAATTTTCCTAACTTTTTGGAAAGAAAGTTGCCAAATTTTTGATATCATAGAATCCAAGAAAACACCCCATGGTGACAATATATTAATTGCCCATTATTTTATTTCAATGATGAATTTGTACAGCTTGCTAGCTTAGTGGTATAAAATATTGGTTTAAAATTTCCAACAATCATAGGCAATGGGCATAAAGTCAAGGGACCATAATTATGTTTATAAAAGAAAGAAAGAAAGAAAGAATAATCAACTTTGATTTTGTTAAATGAAATCATTTTAAATTAACAATTTTGAATCAAATTTGGAAGATGTTGGGTTTCATGCAACAACCCAAGATTATCCTCATCTAGGTTTACAACATTGATTTCTTCAAGTTGTTCTTCTTGCATTTTAGGACTCTAAGGCATGTCCACATAATAATATTAGACAACTTCTGACCTGTTGGTAGATAAATCATCGGTTGTTTTTTGTTGGATTGTTTCAGCTATATATAGAAATTGGATGACTTCCTCGAAAAGTACAAGGATTCAAAGAATGTGTATGTCAACAATAGATTAGAGGAGTATGATAATGTCGCAATGACTCTTCCCCCCAATCTTGATTATGATCTTCAAATGTTGTGTGATCTTCCTCATCTTCACTTTGTTGTTCATTGATGCTTATTGCAATGTACATTTTAGATGGTCAAGTCTTGCTATCCATTGCTTTGTTCGAGTTGAAAGGGCATATATTTGTAGTTTTAAATCTAAACTTGATATTTTTTTATGAGTGATTGTTCTAAGGCCTAATCTACCCATCCAACTAGGGTTTTTTTGTTTTCAATCCATGTGATTGTTTGTACATTGTTGCATCCTTAACTTTTCTAAATGTTATTTTAAATGGCTTGAAACAACTTACATTTAATGGTTGTAGAACATGAGATGTATGGGATGGCAAGGTGATCATATTTAGCCCAAATTCTTGTGCATGTTCTATTGTTTTGAGGGTAACATGGCTGTCGTGCCCATTTATATTTAACAAATGCCTATTAGTGAGAGACATTCCACTTGGAATAAACTTTTTGAAGGAAAAAAATAAGTCTTTCAAGCATTCCTTTGCATTGCCATGCAACTCTTTGGTTTGTAGAATTTGATGTAATCATCTTGTAATCTTTCACCTTTGAAAATGTAGAACCCTAGTAGGTTAATTCTTGCAACATTTATTGCACAATTTATAGTAAACCATTCCCTAAACTTGGGGATGGTGCTATAAATTGCATTTGATCCTCTCCTAGCCAAAACCTTTGCATTTGATTGCCTACCAACCTGAATGTTTGTTTCATTTATATTCCATACATGATTTGCAAGATAATTGTGTTGATTATATAGTGAATGAAGGTTGGTGTAAAATGAACTATACGAACTAAGAGTAAGTCCTTATGTTCTACAAACTTATAATCTTTCTACTTGTTGAATGTTTAATTCAGGGTGTTTACATTTGAACCAATACCATCAACTATTCCCTAATATCCCATTTTGAAATGGTGTAGCCCTTGTTTGTGTTAGCTCTATAACTTTCATCTTTAGTTTTTATAGGCTTATGGTTAGTCCATAATCTTGCATAACTAAAGTCCAAATAATCACTATTGCATCTTCCTCTTATGTAAACACACATTTTGTCCCCATCTTCTTAGATTTTGTTTTATCGTTTAGTTGGTTAAAAAGAGAGTTAAAACAAATGTTCCATGATATACTAGCACTCCTTAAAGAACATGTTCCATTCTCAATAATATCCATTGCTTCTTCCAATGCTTGATATGTCCACATGCTTCTCTTTTTTATTACAAGGATTCCATTTAGATGTTGATTTGAATTTGGCACTTGTCCATTAAAAATAGGGGATACATTTTCCTTATTTGCTACTTGAAGGTCCACCAAGTTGCTTCATTGCTTTTGCGACACATTCAAGTTCATGATTGTTGTGTTCTTCCTAGTCCCAACTTATAGGAACTTGGTGGTGTGCATTTTGGCCCAACCAATGGTATCCTTTTTCTCTCTTGTATACAACCCAAAAATCCAACAAATATGATAAGTTTGGAAATGTTACTGATGCATGTTCAAGTTTTATGATGTTAAAGTAGAGCGAATAAAATTTGAAAAATCTTCCCACATTGAATCAACATCTTCTTTTGATGTGCAAGTTGTGGGAAAGAATATATACGAACAATTGATATGAACTAACTAATCCCTTGGTCTCTTGAAATACCTTGACCCAACATTTTAGACTATAAATTTTTGGATCCAATGATAGTCCAAGTATTGCTTAAATCTCAGTTTGTATATATTGTTTTTATCCCTATTTCTTACGATGATCCCAAATTTTTACATGTTTTATTTTCACCTTGAGATCTAGTTGTTGTAGCTTTGATTTTGGAGTTGGCCCTTGTTCTTCTATATGCTTTATTGTCACCTTGACATCTAATTTTTGTAGCTTTATTTTTGGATTTGGTTTTTGATCTTTTACATGATTTGATTTTTCTTTGAAACCTACCTTTTGCAAGAAAAGTTTAAAACTTGAATTACCTTGTTTTTCATATCTCTATTTTCATTGCTAGATTTTCATTTTCACTTGCATTAAGACCCAAGAAATCTAAGCAGAGTTGGAATTGTTCTTCCATTTTAGCATGTAGAGATGACATACTTAACGAAAATTGAAAACAAAAATAAATTAGTGTTTTGATTTCAACTGATGATTAAACTTGATTTTCATTGAGTTTTTTTTGGAGGGAATTTGAAATGATTTTGCATAGTAGGAATCTGGAAGGGGGCTTCTTTTGAAGTCTAATAAATGAGTTTTTTTTGGAGGACTCAAAAAATTCATGTCCTTTGTTGATTTTTGTGCAATGTATTTTTGTTAAAATTTAGGGTTCATTTATGAGTAATTCGACGCCCTTCAATGTGATAAACAAACTCGCATCACCAAATGTTCTCTTTGATTTTGTTATTGCTTTGTGAAACCAAATCCAACCTTATCGTAATCTAACCATTGGCTTTGAATGGATTGATTGGTTTTTTCCCCTAATTTGTTTCAAAAGGCACCCATTACCAAACACTTTGATGTGAATTAAAACCTTCCCCATTATAATATTTCTTTTCAATTATGTGCATGAACCTATGTTGTTCCTCTCCCATGGCCAAATAGATAAAACAAAGAAAGCGTTCATTTTTTTAATATACCAACCACCCGTCCCCCCTATAACCGCACATTAAACAAAATTCCATTCTCTTCCTTCAAAATAATTGAACATAATTTTTTAATACCAAGCTTCAGCCATGGGAAATTTTTAAAAGGCTTGTAGGTGAGCAAATGATTATTGATAGGCATCGACTACTTGACCTAATGGGGTGTTCGATTACCGACTCCTGTTCGGTGGGGGGCATGTTTAACTTATGACATTGAAAGTTCAATTAAATTACAAAAACTGGTTGTGGAAGGAGAAATTAGTTAGGTGATCAGGTTCACACTTGGGCAAACGGCACAGGTGCCACATGGATTCTCGTTTGCCAGTGTGAACAAGCACACAACAAGCCACGTCGGGATGGCTGATTTGACTCAATTGTGGATGAGCCTCAACTGAGTTAACATCTGGTTTCACCTTGGTAACACACTAAGTAAGAAGTGGGTCCTACATATAGGAAGTAACCACCATGGTTAGATAGGGAACTGGAGCCCAGCACAGAACTGTTTCCTGACCGCTTACCATCTATCCTGCTAGACTATTTTTGATCGTGTGATTAGGGTTTTGATCGGACGGAGGGTGACTCTTTAGGTTTAGGGCTCTGCAGGCATTTGTCGGAGATCGGACAGTGGGAGGCGGTCTAGATTTAGGGCTAGGCAGCACGAGAAGAGATGTTCAACAAGATCGTTGTTGTTCTTCCTTCGCTGCTCTCGCTTGCGGCGCTAGTGTCCCGCCATCGCGCTAACAGCAGGAGCTCTTCGTCATGGCTAAGATCAGGGTTCACGAGCTGCGGTCTAAGAGTAAGACCGAACTCCTTAATCAGGTCTGCGATTTTTCCAGAATCTCGGGACGTTTTTTTTTTGGGGCCTGATATTGCACCGTTGTGGCTGCTGCGCATGCCTGGTCTCTTCGTATTTGTCTATTGTCTTTGACCATGTGCATTGAAGAATGATGAGATTGTTGCCCTCGTTTGGGATGAGACAACTTACAGATGCTTGTTGAAACGATGTAGTTGAAGGAGTTGAAGGCGGAGTTGGCTCTTTTGAGGGTAGCTAAGGTGACTGGAGGTGCGCCTAACAAGCTTTCGAAGATCAAGGTGGTAAGACTGTCCATCGCCCAAGTACTGACTGTCATCAGTCAGACGCAGAAAGCTAGTTTGCGGCAAGCGTATAGCAAGAAGAAATATTTGCCCCTGGATTTGCGCCCTAAGAAGACTAGGGCTATTCGGAGGCGGCTCACCAAGCATCAGGTATCAATTCCTGTCCATTTTATTCATTTTCCAACGCTATTAGTTCGTGTCTGCAGTCAAGCAATCTTCGTCGTTAATTTATTTTGTGAGGGGAATGTGGTGTGCTTGCAGTTGTCCATCAAGACCGAGCGACAGAAGAAGAAAGAGGCTTACTTCCCCTTGAGGAAATTCGCTGTAAAAGCCTAGTGCTTCTTGTCAGTTTCTGGATATCCATTTCAACTGAAGTAAAGTTTCCACATAAAGATCTCTTGCTATGTGTCGTGTTATCTATGGAGGGATTCTAAATGTATTTTGTTGCTTTGTTGACTTAGGAGTTCCGCAACTGTGGCCAAAGAATTTGGAAATCCAATAGTTTTGAATTTGCAGTTTTTGGTGCTGTAAGGTCACATCCATTGACAAAAGTTTGCGGAAGTTTAGCTTTTGGGCAAGCAAATGTATCATTTGTTTCATTGTTGATGCTATTGAATGCCGAAGTTCTAGTACTATTGCTCTGTTGTTGCTTGAAGCCCAGCTTGCAAACATTTTCACAAGAAAGTCTAATGGATGGCACACTGTCCACCAGAGATTTATTGGAGAGTGCAATGTTATCTATGTAAATTTGAAGAACTTCCAAGTTTATCAGCAACAGAGTATTCTGAGAAGTGTTTGTTCTGTTTCCAATTGTGGTGATTGAGAAGTATGGTAGTTTCAACTTCAGGAACACCAGTTGAAGCATGGTTGATGGTGTTACATGGTTAGGTTTGGTCATTTTTCTCAGTTTTTTTTCATGAATCTAATCGGTCCATGTTTGAAGGTTCCATTGACCATAGAGTAGTTCCTTTGTTTTTGTGTCATTGATGTGCTGTTGCTTTGATGTCTGCTTCTGCTTGATCTGTTAGCTGTAAATCCAGAGGCCACTGCTATGCTCCCATTCTTTGTAGCTTGAGTCTCAGATTTACTTGATTCATGTGCATATCATGGGTTTTCTTTGCATGTTTCTTTTCCAGCGGTGAGGTTTGGTAGCTCCACTGTAACCTAAGAAAGCACAAAGACTTTAGGTGCAGTGCCTTGTCTCTTTTTTCCTCAGACTGTCCAGCTTTGTGTTCACAATTGTTCACTGGGGATCTGAGGTTGCAATTTGGAGCCCTTATTCTTTTGCTTTCTTAGCCTTGGAATCCCTGCCTCCTTTTGGTGGTGGGTTAGGTGTTGTTCACACCTGTTATTGAGATGGTATAAGGTTTCTTCTCTGCAGTGTGCACAAAATCCTTGAAACCAAGTAATGGTTGTGCTGCTAAGAGAAGCAATGAATGACCAGCCAGAACTATCCTCAACATCTGCAATGCTTCAGCACTGTAACCAGCAACTTCACTGTTCCACTGAACAACATTAGGTATAGGGTGGTAGCTTAAATAATTTGTGGTATGCTTGTTTGATCTGTTGCTCAATCCTCCAGTGCTGTCTACTAGAGTATGGCATTGATGCACTCCACCTTCTGTTCTTAGTCAACTGGTTTCTATGAACCTTGAAAGAAATTTCCATCCTGTAGCATATGCAGGGATTTACTCAATTGTCTCTAATTAACACTAGAGAATAGCAGTTTAGAAAAGGTCAATGTACTTATCTTTGTCCAACTTGTCATGCAGCTCCTGATCTGCAGTATCAGATTTTCACACAAACGGATGATGCTTACTTCTTTTGGTTCCAGAAGTGAACTTCATAAAGAACTTTGCTGTGAGAGAGAGAAGCAAGCCCAGGGAATGTCTTGCATCTAAATCCTCTGAGCCTTCATTACACTACTTCCTTAATATCTGCACCTTTTGATTCTGTCATGTTTTGTTGGATGTGGTGGTGCAACCATTGGTAGCACCAAAAGCATCCAAAGGCAAGCAAAACTAATGCCAGACCCTTCTGCAATCTTGAGCATCTGGAGAACACAAAGGAAAACAAAGTTTTAAGGTGTCAAGCAGGAACCCTTGTATATTGCATACCATAGGACCTTTACCATTTCGGCATAGATTAAATTATTTTTCATTTTGTCAAACTTTTGAGAAATTATTCATTATTTGTGTCAAGATTTTAATAAATTAAAAACTTCAACTGTTAGGTTTTGAATTGCAAACCTTTTCATGACAGTGACTTAAAACTAAGCCAGTTTAGACACACTAAACTGTTCCATAACATTAACAAAATCTTGTTTATTATTTTTTATAACCATTACGTGCTGAAAATTTCAGAATAAAAAAAACTAGGCGTCAAAGTTAAGATTTTAAATTTAAATAAACATTTGACAGTTTGTTGCCGAATCATAAAGGTATTACAATACAAACTGATATTGGCCTTGGTACCAAGAAATGAACAAACTAGTATGACCTCAAACAATATTGGCTTCTTGCAAGTACACGTATGGTAGGGACTTGAGGTAATATTAGCTTCATACTACGGTTGTACCAATCTTAATGTTAGTATACTTGTCACTTATTAGCCAAAAATCAACCTTGGACCCTAATACTAGTAGTAGATTAATATGAAAATCATTTAAAATTTCTAAACCAAGCTAATATGATTTAAATTTTTTTTTCCAATACTTGTACCAATTAGTATGTTCAAAAACTGATATCCACCCAACATTAGTATCATCAACCAATGATACCAATGTTGGGTGGTTCTTTGTATTTTATAGAACCTTTCGAGTTGGAAAACCTTAAAGATAAGGTTCATGATGAATTTAAAATATATATACATATATATTCTAGAACCTCTAGTTAATGTTTATGTTTTTTTTTCCAAGCATTTAAAGGTTTTTTGAGTATTAAGATTCAAGTTTTTTTTACTAAGGGTTGGTTTGGGTAGCTATTAAGGTTTAGGGGTAGGGTTTAGTTTGTGAAAACAAAAAAAAATAAAATTGTCATTACAATTACAATCAAGTACATGTTTTCAAAAAATTGCATTTGTTAGGCCTTGCCTTTATAGGACAAGGACTTTTGCATCAATTTTGCCAGAGGAATTAGATTTTGTGATGGAGGCATTAAGATGGTAGTATTATGTTAGGATTATGAGTATTTGTTTCTAATTAAAGTTTGGTTAGTTGAGGTTAGGTTTTGGTAGATTGCTTGGGAGATGGTGGATTTCTATGTTTACAATGGGCTTGTGTTGCATTTGTAGTTTTAGGTAATCTTTTCTTTGTGTGTTTTTTTGTGGTTTGTGGTAGTCTCCTTTTGTTTTTTCTAAGTTAGGTCTTATGTTTTTATTTGATAGTCTCTTTTTGTTTCTTTTAAGATAGCTCTTGTGTTTTTTATTTGTTCTTGTGCGATCTTGTGGTTTTGTGGATAATGTGAAATAGTCTCATGTGTTTCTAGGTACACCATCTCGCTTCATTTGTTTGCACAATAGTCTTCTATGTCTTTGGATACACCATCAAGGGCAGTGCATTTCTTCAAGTTCTTATTTGTTCTTGTGTGAAGTTTTGATAACTTTGTGCATGTTGCATGACAATCTTTTATGTTTTTGGATACATCATCAAGGGTATTGCATTTAAAAAAGTTTTTGTTTGTTCTTGGTGGCTTTATGCATACTGCACAACAATCTCCTGTGTATTTGGATACACCATCAAAGGCACTACATTTATTTAAGTACTTGTTTGTTCTTTTACGAGGTTCTACTAACTTTGTGCATATTATGTGGCAATCTTTTATGTTTTTTGATATCCCATTGTAACTATGTTTTTTTGTTTTTGTGTGGGGCTTTGGTGGCTTTGTGAATATTTCATGATGGCTCTACATTTCTCAACACTACCATTGGTAAGATTTTTTTTTTGGTTTTTCATATTTTGTTTTTTTATTATGTTTTCTTTCTTGCTTTGTGAAACTATTTTTTACAGCCATTCTTGGGAATGGATGGCAAAAGGTCATTACTCATACTATATGTGATAGAGCAATCATTTAAAAATTATTGTTAGAGTTTCTTTTGGGTGGTGTGGTTAAAGTGGTGACCAAATTTTGCTTCATTTTGGGTTTCTTTTAAGTTGAAATCATATTTTTCAAGTTGAAAATAGAAACATTGACTACCCCCACAATTAGTGGGGACTGGTGAAATCAGCAAAGGTTTAAAATTTCTAATCTCCTTCTCATTGGAACATCTCTCAAGTATTTTTTGGTGGTTTTTGGTGGTACAACTAATGTTTTCACATGTTATTGATTGTAGATTCCCCAATGAAAAATACCAAAAATATAAAAATGTTCCTTTTTTTTAATGTAGGAATAATACAAGGATTTGTAGCAATTATAAAGGAGGTCATCAACAATGTTTGGTATTGTGAAGTGAGAGCATGTGCTTTTAATGGGTTTTTCTAGGTTTGTTTTCAAGTCAAATATCATATTTTTTGGGTTGAAAATAGGTGAATTAATTTGCCCAAAACATAAATATTGATTATTGTCATCTCTATTTTTTTCACATGTTATTTATTGATTGTAGGTTCATGACAAAAAAATACTAAAATGATCAAGGTAATTTTTGTTTTTTTAGTGTAGGAAACTTACAAGGATTTGCAATAGTTATAAGGAGGTCATAAACAATGACCATAAATAGAACTGGCATCGTGAGGTGAGAGCATGTGACTTCAAATGGGGTTTTTTTTTGGTTTGTTTTAAGGTTGAAGTCAAAATTTTAAGGTTAAAAAAAAGGTAAAATTTCATCCAAAATAAAAACACTAATTATTGTCACATGCTATTGGGAATTAATCATTAGGGGTTTAATATTTTTAATCCCCTTATGACTTGGTTTAATTTGGAAGGGTTTTTTTCATTGATGTGTTTTTTTCTAATAATTGCACATTTTTGTGAGTCTTCAACATGGTTTTTTTTTGGAAAATGGTGGGATTTGGCTACCTAAGACCTTGACGAGAAAAAATGACAATTTTGTGTTTTTACAATTGAAGCCCACTTCATCTTCCAATCCATTTTGTGGGATTTGGAGGTATATTTCATGATTCCAATGGTCATTGAGAAATTGTTATGTGTTGGATGTGTGCTTGTATGATGATGTCAAGACCTATAACTTGTTAGTCTTATAAGCACTTTAAAGGCCATGATGGGTTCATATTTCTTTTGAGTATAGGTGAGCTTTATGAAATCCCAAAAAATTGCTAGAAAAATGTGAATGCTTTAATGAGATTTGGATGTTTATGATTTATATGCAATTGCATTATCATTGGTAGGACAGTAGTAGGTGTGTGGAAGGTTCTTTCATGGATGTGTTTTTTTATGATGATTGTACGTCTAGATGTCTTTTTAACATGGGTTTTTGGGAAATTTGTGGAGATTGGCACTTGAGACCATAATGAAACAAAATCTACTATTGGACTTTAAAAGCTATGATGGGTATAGATGACAAGTTACATATTATGGCTGAAAATTTTCTATGCTAATGAGATCTCTTTGTTGCAAAAAAAATTATTGACATTTTCTTGTGCATGATTGGCAACAATTTGGGTGTTATTTCATGGTATATTATGAATTAGTGTCTTTTCAAAAAATTGGATGTTCTTGATGATATATATTTTAATGTTGATGATAGATAGATTTATTGTAATTGTGGCCAAAATGTGTTTCTAGAACATGGTTTCTTTCCTAATGGTGGAATTTGCCAAGAAAAACTTAATGAAAAAAATTGAAAGTCTTGGAATCTACTAGTGTTAATGAATTGTGTGCATTACAAAAAAAAATGTCCATGCAAATCAAGTGATTTCATTAGATTTTGAGTGAATTCATCAGTTGTAGTGAATGGGACCTAGTGGGGATGTAGTCAATTCACTGGTCTAGTGAACGGGAACTAATGAACTGCACCTACATTTTGTAATAGTGGTGTTTTGTTTTTGGCTAGAATGGAAAACTAAGCATACACTAGTATTAATGTTATAAACCACATGTATGAATGATAAGTTATCGCCAATGCAAATACCACTGATGCAAATGAGAACACATATGTGGCTACATATGTTTTAGGGTTTTATTTTCATATTTTTTTGGGATGTGGTAGGTTATATTGATAGACAAATTTTTAAAATGTTATGAATTGAAACAAGTTATGCAAAAAAATGATCTTGAATTTATTTATGTTTTAAATACATTTTGAATTACATCATAAACTTGTAAAAACATTGATTTTATTGATAAAATTGTTCTCAAAACACCACCAATGGATAATACTTTACCATATTTCACTATGAGAAATCATGTCTTTTGTAACTTGTCCTATGCAACTAAAAAATGTCTTTTAAAACTAGTTTGAGTTACAAATTAGTTCTAAAGGACATTTTTTAATTGCATAGGACAAGTTGCAAAGAACATGATTTTTCATAGTGTTTATTTTACACTAAAACAATTGAACATAATACAAATATATTTGAGAAAACACTTGGTGAAACATTCACATTTTTTGCACAAGATATTCATTCTAACACATGTCTTTCTCATTTTAAATTGTCGATGATACCAAACCAAACAATTAAGTTGCACCATGAATTGTTAACAAAGAAAAATATGTTAGTGGAATTATCTATAGGAAATTACATAATGTCAAATGGTCTTATAAATGATGCAAATGGGATTTTTGAAGATTATAGAAAATGTCTTCAAAATCGTTTATATGGATAAAATGTCAAAATCTTTTAATTGGAAATAACATAAGAATAAAAAATGCAAATCTATAAGATGAATTTCCCAAATTAAATGAAAATTAGACAAAATTTAATTCCCTATTCAATTAGTTACAAGTCCATTATACATCATGCACAAGGTTTGATTCTTGAACATTTAGTATTTGAGCCATCTAGTGTAACAAAACATGGTTTCACATACAGAACATTATTTTGTGTTCGTTAAAAAAATAATTTATATATATATTTCAATTTTTGAACAAATTTTTCTATGTGAATTTTATCATCAAAGAAGAAATGTCTCAGTTTAAAGAAAAATATTACAAATTAAATGTTCATTTTTGAAATTATATTGAAAAGAATTTGTATTTTACAATATTTAAATTTTTGTTTGTTAAAATTGCATTATGAAGATATTCTTATAGACCCAACTTTATGTGCATCACATATTTTTTGTTTAAATAAAACAAGACAAAAAATTTCTTATATATAAAATTTTCCACAATAAGATATTGAAAAAGTTTAATATTTTTATCTTGTTATAATGAACAAGAAGTGATGTTGCTTTATGATGGAATGGTTTTTTTATTAGATCAATTTGAATAAAAAATTTAAGTGCATAATTTTTATAGCAACTTTTACATGAGAGCCTATGCATATAATTGCAATTCACAAACCACCCAAAATGCAAATATTTTCTTTCATTTCTATTTTGAAAAAAATTCTACAAAAAATAACAACCAGTTGTCCAACTATAGTAATTGGAGATTTTAATATAAATATGTTAATAAAAAATACCTATCAATAACATTAGAAAATTTCATGAACAAATATAACCTAATTTTGTTTTATTTGAGATAACAACAATTTATAACACACAATTAAATCATATATGGACTAATGCACTAACACAACAATGCCATTTTTGATCAATATAAAAGCTTATTGCATAGCTCATAAACCCATATTTTTTGCATTTAAATTACCAAACTATGTTGCAAAATTAAATATTCCAAATAATATTACATCTTTATATTTTATGTATATATGTACATATGGATGTATGTGCATTGTAAAATATAACTCACTCAAGAAAAATATACATTTAATTATTTAAACATCAGTTATAATATTTTAAAATATTTTTAAAACATATTTCTATTTATTAAATTGATTTCAAAATTTTCCACATGTTCCCATGATATATTGTGAATGTTGTTTTAAAAATAAATCCAACAATTTCAACACCAACTTAAATTACTATTTCAAAACATTAAAAACCAAGCATCGATTACATTTGCTTCGACTCATGTTAGTGTGGATGCACCCTTACACACACATACATATACACGTGTATATTCATTCACTTCCATACATACAAATACACATAAAAACATACACATTCATCATTGGAAATACATGTATTATGGATTATAGAGGGGAAAGGCCTATGTGTCCATGATGGCTTGTTTCAATTTGGAAACAATGAAATCTCCCAAACTAGATTACACATCAAATTTTCAATCTAGGTGATTCACATTGCCATCAAGCCAAGAGCAAAACTATGATCAACCCAATACCACTTCCTTTCTACAATCAATCAAATTCATTTGTTTATGCATATAACAAAGACTACAAGTGCTTGAATATTTAAAGGAGTGATTATCGGAAGGTGGAACATCCTCCTCATCAATTTTTCTTATTGTATGTTGTATTCTACCGATTCACTCATAATATTGCATGAAACAAGCAATGACATGCATGTTAAAACATCTTATGTTAAAATTCTCTATAAATTATTTCTCATTACTTCCACCACATCTTTGAAGGTGGGATCTCCACCTTCGATCAAATGTCTCATCCTTAAATAGTCTATATGAATAAACAAACATTCTAAAAATATCAATATGGATTGTCTAGACCATTCAACTTAAAAATCTCTTAAACAATGAAACAATTTGGTTGTCAAATTTTCAAGCCTTTGCTTGACGTTTTATGTTGTTTACAAAACCGACTTGTGGCACCAAAAACCATATACATGGAATGCCATAACAACATGACTATCATGATGAATTTGTACATATTACCAAACTCACTATAAGATTGAAAGACAAAATGCATGCCTAACACTTTGTAATAATGGTGGCCAAGTAAATCAAAAAAATAAAATGATATGTTTAATCACAAATATAAAATCACCAAATGAAGAACAAATTACCAAAGCACCACTCATTCGAGTCGATGTAGGTCAAAGATGTAATGAGATCATGAAAGCATAGAGAACACAAAAACATACACTCAAGTTTGAATGCAAAGGTGAAATATGGATAATTGGTTTTTTGGCCTTGCCTTGGTAGGCAAGGATATTGTGTTTAGATTCATTATAGAGTATATAATAGCTTAAGGGATTTTGGCCCCTAGGTAATAAATCTATTTTTATATGAGGATTTTTGAAGGATGATATTTTGGCTTGTGCTGAAACTTGAGATTATCCATAGAATTATAATACCTTAAAGGATTTTGGTTTCTTTTAGAGGATTTTTTGAAGATTAGATTTTTGCATGGTGAAATATTTGAGTTTCCATAATTCTTCTTTTGCTTTAAGATACTTTTTAATGCAAATGTCAAGGCCACCACACACACCCATTGTTTTGTTTTGTGACCACATATTTAACCCACTCTCCCCCAAACCGTGGGGCCCTAATTAGTCTTTTGGTATCATCATAAATCTTTCAGGAAAGGCAATATGTGCTCAATGGTTGTTTGGATCAATGGAGCAAAAGTCATTGAATTTATAGTTATTTTTTTATCTTTGAAAATTAATTACAAATTATAAAATTGATTTAAAAAATCAATCAACACTTCTTCATCATATTGGCCCTTTTATTTGCTCTTTCACACCCTAAATTTTAACACCCTTTCACATTCCAAGTCTTAATGATTGGGAAAATGACAATTGAGTTCACACTTGAACGATTTTTTTTTTTTTTTTTTTTTTTTTTTTTTTTTTTTTTTTTTTTTTTTTTTTTTTTTTTAAATTTATTTTTT
>Ga0116229_10009870_pt1 | contig 14470 bp, 11 predicted proteins | sample S1TSphgellanicum_3_FD_87313 | JGI IMG/M metagenome (GOLD analysis project Ga0116229, IMG submission 87313) | Host-associated microbial communities from peat moss isolated from Minnesota, USA - S1T2_Fc - Sphagnum magellanicum MG | ecosystem: Host-associated > Plants > Peat moss > Unclassified... | reverse complement strand
CTACAAAAATACAAACTACCTAAAAAGCCGATTTTTTCGTTCAAAAATCTTCCTTGTCTACCTGTCTTCTCATCCCCCAAGTCTTGCCTCAACCGGGATGTAAAAAACCTACCCTTGTGAGCCACACCCCCCACACCCCACATTGCTTCAGGTTGTTATCACTGGTATTAGTTTACTCTCCGCCTTGGGTGAAAGCCTAGAAGATAGCTTTTGGAATTTGATCGCAGGTAAATCTGGAATCAAATTACTTCAACCCTTTCCAGAACTAGAAGAACGTCCTCTGGGATTAATTGGCAAAAAACCAGCACAAATAAGGATGCTAACTCAACTGGTTATTGCTTCTGTTTTAAAAGATGCTGAGTTAGTTCCACCAATGCCTGCTTGTGGAGTAGTGATTGGATCAAGTCGCGGTCATCAGGGTATGTGGGAGCAGATGGTCTGCCAAATGGGAGCAGGGGGAGATTTTTCCTCCCCACACTCCCCACACTCCCCCCTCTCCCCTCCTCTTCCCTGGTTAGAAACTTTGCCACACATGAATGCGATCGCAGCTGCACGACAAGTTGGTGCATCTGGGGTAGTTTTGGCACCCATGGCTGCTTGTGCTACGGGAATTTGGTCAATCGCCCAAGCAGCTTATTTAGTGCAAACGGGGCAATGTGAACGGGTGATCGCTGGTGCAGTGGAAGCACCAATTACGCCCCTGACTCTGGCAGGGTTTCAGCAAATGGGAGCTTTGGCAAAAACAGGGGCTTATCCCTTTGATTTACAACGGGAAGGCTTGGTGTTGGCAGAAGGCGCAGCAGTATTTGTCCTAGAATCAGCAGAGTTAGCAAAGCAGCGTCAAGCAAGGGTCTATGGTCAAATTCTTGGTTTTGGTTTGACAGCAGACGCCTATCATCCCAATTCCCCGGAACCAGAGGGGAGGAGTGCGATCGCTGCTGTCAAGCAATGTTTGGAGCGCAGCAACTTGACACCAGATGATATTGATTATATCCATGCTCATGGAACAGCAACGCAACTCAATGACAGTATAGAGAGCCTAATTATACAGCGTTTATTTTCTCATAATGTAGCAGTCAGTTCTACAAAAGGAGCTACAGGTCACACACTTGGAGGATCAGGAGCATTAGGTGCAGCTTTTTCTCTCATGGCATTGAAGCATCAAATATTACCGCCTTGTGTCGGACTGAAAAACCCAGAATTTGATTTAAATCTGGTGAGAACGGCGCGTTACAGTGAAATTAAGAATGTATTATGCTTCAGTTTTGGCTTTGGGGGGCAGAATGCGGTGATGGCTTTGGCAAAGTTTGGTCAAGCAGTTTGAATTCATCCCAACCTCGCGTATTGGGGCAGGGAGCAGGGAGCAGGGGGAAAGGGGAAATTTCAACCTTTTGCCATTGCCCATTGCCCATTGCCCATCTCCCACCTTGAAAAAATCGATATGATATAAAAGTGGATAAAACTTAAAAATTGTTTATCAATGCTGATTTCCTCCTCTGGCTTGTCCAAGGTCAAAGACTCAGTAAAAGAAAAAATCTTTTTCGGTAACGAACCTTCTAGCGACCTACTCGCAATTCTTGCTATCTACTTTGTCCAAGGCATTTTGGGGTTGGCGCGTTTAGCAGTGAGCTTTTTCCTCAAAGATGAACTGGGGCTGAATCCGGCTCAGGTTTCAGCACTATTAGGCATTACCATCCTACCTTGGATGGTCAAGCCACTGTTTGGTTTGCTCTCCGATGGCTTGCCTATATTTGGCTATCGAAGACGTCCATACTTGATTTTATCCGGGATATTGGGGACGATTGCCTGGCTGAGTCTCGCAACAGTGGTTCATACAGCGATGACGGCTATAGTGGCAATCACACTGAGTTCCCTATCTGTCGCTATCAGTGATGTGATTGTTGACTCGCTCATTGTTGAACGGGCAAGAGGAGAATCTCAAGTTGAAGCAGGTTCCCTTCAATCCCTTAGCTGGTCTGCTATAGCCTTAGGAAACATAATAACAGCTTACCTGAGTGGTGTGCTGCTAGAGTACGTCACTACCCGTACTGTATTTGGAATTACTGCTTTATTCCCCCTCATTGTTTCAGCAGTGGCTTGGTTAATTGCTGAATCACCTGTGAGTAAAGCTATGGAAGAAAACAATCGCAGCAATCACTCGACAGTCAAACATCAACTAGAACAAATACGCAAAGCTGTTACCCAAAAAGCAATCTGGCTACCGACAGCATTTCTCTTTATCTGGCAAGCTATGCCAAGTTCTGACTCAGCAATGTTCTTTTTTACCACAAACGAACTACACTTTCAACCAGAATTTTTCGGACGGATAAATTTGGCAACCAGTTTCGCTTCCCTAGTTGGTATTTGGATTTTCCAACGTTTTCTCAAAAATGTCCCCTTTCGAGTCATGTTTGCTTGGAGTAATTTGATCTCAGTAGCGTTAGGAATGACAACGCTACTGCTGGTAACTCACATAAACCGGACTCTGGGTATAGATGACCACTGGTTTAATCTGAGTGATAGTCTCATTCTTACAGTAGTGGAGAAAATTGCATACATGCCTGTGTTGGTGCTAGCGGCTAGGCTGTGTCCCCCTGGAGTGGAAGCGACATTCTTTGCCCTCTTGATGTCCGTAACAAATTTGGCAGCACTGCTTTCCCAAGAAATGGGGGCAGTACTGACCTATGGGCTAGGGATTAGCGAAACAAGCTTTGACGCCCTCTGGTTGTTAGTCGTGATTATGAATATCATCAAGCTTACACCATTGCTATTCCTCAACTGGCTACCTACTGCCGATCAAACCCAGTCAGCAACATTGCAAGCATCAGCAAAGGCTGGATAACAATCAACAACTAACCACTAATTGGTATGCAGAATTTTCAACTATACGAACACGCCTCTACAGTTCCAGATAAATCTTACACTTATGGAAATTGGCAAGAAGGATATCAATCCCTCAAGCAAGAGTTTGATTATTGGAAAGTCGGTGTTGTGAGTTTCCCAGCGTACATCCAAGTAAGGTGGGACGCCCTCATCGCTACTTATACACGGGTGCAGCACATCTAGAGATTGGTAATGCTCCATTGCAAGCATTGATGAAAGTTGATTTAGAATCTGGAGAAAGACAACTGTGGAGTGCTGCACCCCATGGCTTTGCCAGCGAACCGATTTTTGTCCCACGACCAGGCTCTGAAAAGGAAGATGATGGCTGGGTGTTGGCTTTGGTTTACGACTCTACGCACCATCGCTCAGATGTGGTGATTTTGGATGCAAATAATTTTGATCAAGGTGCGATCGCCCGTTTGCATCTCAAGCATCACGTTCCCTATGGCTTGCATGGGAACTTTACGAACGAGGTGTTTGCCTAATTTCTTAATAGTAAGTTGGGAGCGATGAATTCATCAAATGTAAATATTTTTAGCTCGAATTATGTTTAGGCCATTGCTCCCATCCACCCCAAAATTAGTCCTGACAATTCTTGGGTTAATCCGCTCAAAAACTCTGCGAAAATTTGCTTTCTTAATTTAAACACCGTCTGGATATTACTAAACTGCCTTCGGTGTAATGAGGAATCGTAATTTCTGGAACTAAGGGACTTGTCCGCCACATCCCCTTAGATCCTGGTTGCTTTCCCGGCTTTTTTTCTCAAAGCCTTGAGCGAATGACGAACTAATTTTCTTGCCCCGCGCATGGGGGGGGGAGTGAAAGTTTACCTTTAGCCTCTTCTAAGGAAAGTCCAATTCGATAAATATTAAAGTTACTTGAACTCCAGTATTTTTACTGAAGTCAGTAATAAATAGCTGGATTTAAACTGGAAGCGTTAAGGGTAATGAACCTATCCTACTATCTTTTTTTAGCGGTTACCACTCAGGTGCGGTACAACATTATATTGCAAGGTATAGGGGCACGGTATGCTGTACCCCTACAGATGTACCTCACGTAAAAGAGAACCGCTATAGCACAAATCTTATTAGTGGGATAGGTTCATGATTTCAATAAGAGAGAAAGAAAATTATGGAACAATTTTTCTTATCATGGGGATGGTTTTTATCAATACCGTTAAGCCTGACATTTTTGCTCTGGGAATTGCAGTTTCCCGGGAAACATCTTAATTATATTGCTGAGTTTAGCAAGGAGTTTTTACCAATTATTCTAAGACTCGCATTTACTTTTATTTCTGTCCAGCTTGTCATGTATGCTGCTGCTCCTATCTTATCATCAGTTAAGGAAGTGGTTGGTTTGTCTGGAATCTTTTCTACTCCAATATGGCTAAGGATTGTTATTGGAGTGGTGCTAGCTGATTTTATTTACTACATTCTCCATTGGCAAATGCATTACAATAGCAAAATTCTATGGAGACTTCATAGATATCACCATTCTCTAAATGAAATGTGGGTATTTTCTGGATATAGAGTTAGCTTTTTGAGTTTGATAATTTTTCAAATTTTATACTCCAGCTTAACGGTACTTGATATTCCGCGACAAGTCTCAGTTATTTTTGTGTTTAGCAGCGTTACTCATCACCTGAACATTAAATTATACTCTTGGATGAAATTTTTAGATTGGATTGTCGTTACACCACCCTATCATGCTTTGCATCATTCTAATCGTCCTGAACTACGCGGGAAAAACTTAGGTGGCCTATTCACTTTTTTTGATCGTATTTTTGGAACTTACATAGATCCAGATACAATCTGTCTTGAGAAGGAAGAATTAGGATTGGGTGGTGATAAAACAAGCACAGTACGGATGATGATTGGTATTTAATATCATTTCACAAAATGCTTAATACAAATGATTGTCTTCAAATTCTTTGCCTCTGCTCCTGCTACCTATTCGTATCAATTTTAAAGTCAAAGAGACAAATAGTTCTTACGGCTTTTTGTTACCTAACAAAATATTTTCTTTCCAGAGCTTCAGATTGTTCATTTTTGAACTCTTAGACTAAAAGTTTGTAGAGCCAAAACTAATAAAACCGTGATTTTATCCTTAGTTAAATCAACAGGGTAATAATCATTTGTTCTATTTCAAAGACTTGGTAAAAATAAAAGATTTGAGATGAGGCAATTAGCGGTCCCGTGTTTATTCTTCCGCAGTGGCACGTCGCGTGGTCCATTTTTTTTGAAGGCGGATTTACCAACTGATGAGATCACTCGAGACAAGGTACTTCTAGCAGCGATGGGTTCACCAGATGAGCGCCAAATTGATGGTATTGGTGGTGCTACAACACTCACAAATAAAGTTGCATTGTTGTCTCCATCTGATCATCCTTGGGCAGATATAGATTTTCTTTTCGCTCAAGTGAGTATTACTCAGTCTAAGGTGGATTGGAAGCCGTTTTGCGGTAACATGGCTGCTGGTGTCGGTCCTGCTGCCATTGAGAAAGGTCTTGTCAAGGCAGGCAACTGTACAACTACAGTCAAGATACGCAACGTTAATACAAACGTACTGATCGAAGCTGTTGTGCTTACTCCTGAAGGTAAAGTCATATATGATGGTGATACGTCTATCGACGGTGTACCTGGAACAGCAGCGCCAATCCTATTGAATTTTATGGACGTTGTTGGCTCTAAAACTGGCAAGCTTTTACCAACAGGTCATCGATGTGAGGAGATCGAGGGCGTCGAGGTTACTTGCATCGATGTCGCCATACCTATGGTCATAGTATGCGCTAACAGTTTAGGAAAGACCGGTTATGAAACAAACGTTGAACTAGACGCAGACAAAGCTTTCTTGGAACGCCTCGAGAGCATTCGCCGCATTGCCGGTAAACGTATGGGATTGGGCAACGTTGCAGATAGCGTGATCCCAAAATTCGCTATTATTGCACCACCACGTTATGAGGGTAATATTACCTCTCGTTATTTCGTTCCTGATGTCTGCCATACTGCCCATGCAGTGTCAGGTGCAATTTGCGTTGGCTGCTGTAGCCTCCTAAAAGGATCTGTTGCAGATGGTATAGCTACCATAACAGGTACGGGACAGGAGACTGTTGTTATTGAGCATCCTTCAGGAAAGCTGGAGGTTTCTCTAGTTACGCGCACTGATGGTTCCGAAATGATCATTGAACGTGCTGGGGTAATACGAACAGCGCGTCTCCTTTTATCAGGTAATGTCTACGTCTCTTCAAGCACATAAGTCTCACGTTTTATTAGTGCCATTCGTCTCTAATTGCTTATCTGACTTTTGCCGTTATTTTTTGAGATAAAATGATTGCTCCTTTAATCGCTATCTCAAAGTCCTATTCTCTTGTCGCTTAGTATCTTTAAGTCACAACTATTGATAATAAATCTTAGTTTGAAACTTTTACTATTTCGACCTTTTACAACTTAACGGAAAAAGTCAGAATTGCTTATGGAGTTAGATGATTGCAAAACATCATAGCTCAAAGATATTCAGCGCGTCTAAAATAAATGCACAGGAGATAATATGTTTAGTGAAAATCCTTCAAAGCAACTAAAACGAAATTTGGGTTGGTTTGGTGCAGCTATAATGGGTCTAGCCTCAGTAATCGGGGCTGGTATTTTTGTTAGCATTGGCATTGCTGCTGGGATATCTGGGTCTGGCGTAGTTGGAGCGTTAGTTGTTACAGGACTATTGGCAGCTTGCAATAGTCTGAACCTCGCCCAACTTGCTGTTAGCCATCCTGTCAGTGGTGGAATCTATGAATACGGTTACAAGTACTTAACGCCTTGGCTAGGTTTTACTGGAGGCTGGATTTATCTTTTAAGTAAAACTGCTGTAGCAGCAACGGCCGCTCTTGGCTTTGCAGGCTATTTCCTGAATACTATAGGTGCGGCTGAAACTAGTATTTTAGTCCCGGTAGCGGAAATTGCTGTGTTTTTCATCACTTTAATAGCTCTCAGCGGAATGCAGATGTCTAAAATATCTACTATCGTAGTTGTTTTAGTAACAATCCTGTCGTTACTTTTCTTTATTATTGTTGGTTCATTTTTCTGTTTTTCCAATGGGTTTGAGAAACTTGTTTTCTCTGGAACACCCTCTAGTCATTGGACTATAAACTTTCTTCAGTCAGTGGCGTTGATGTTTGTTTCTTATAATGGTGCCGCTCGTATATCTATGGTGGGGGAAGAAATAATAGATCCTAGAAAGAATATACCTAAAGCTGTTGTTCTCACCATAGTTATTACAATACTGCTTTACGTAGGTGTGGCAATAGTAAGCTTAGGATCAATTGGAGCAGAGGCTTTTGCCGAGGCGACAGCAGTGCAAGCAGCACCTTTACAAGTCGTAGCCGACAGCTTTGGTATTTCGGGTGCTTCAAAGTTTTTGGCTATCGGTGCGATCACTTCGATGCTCAGTATACTTATTACCACAATTCTGGGTGTATCTCGTTTGCTTTTAGCAATGGGACGTCGTGGAGATATGCCTCGCTTTCTGAGCAATTTGAACAGTTCAGGGACAACGCCTTACTGGGCAGTACTTACTGTGAGTACCGTCATTGCACTTTTGGTTTTAATTGGTGATGTGAAAACAACTTGGTCATTAGGCACATTTGGTGCTTTGTGCCGAAGTGCTATTATCAGTCTAGCAGCATTGCGGATGAGTGAGCAGGAACGGTTGTATCCGAAATGGTTAACTTGGTTATCTTTTTCGTCTTCCGTGTTACTGGCTTTTTGCGTGGAATGGCAGTATTGGTTAATTGGTCTGGGATTGATTGCTATTGGACTGATCTGGCATTTTATGATTCGTCAGATTAACCCTCTTTTGTCGCTATCAGAAAACAATAATCGAAGCAAGATTTTGAAAATTTGATTTAGCTAAGTTTCGAGCCTTTAGCAGCTTACACACTGGGTGTCGGTCGTGTAGGGCAGGCGCTTACCGACCGGGGTCTTTATCCATAAGTCTCTGGTAGCTTTGAGCATCCCTACTATTTCCTGATTGGCAACCGATTGTGAACTGAATGTAAAATCCAGTTCACGCCAAAGCAAAACCCCAAGTTCATCACGTGGGGTGAAAAAAATAGAGTTCCAAATAGAATGTAGATTGTAATTTACGATCACAAACATTCACAGAACGTTTGCCATAAAAGACCCTGATAACTAACCCCGGAAGAACAGTTTCCATTGATTGATAGGATACTGTTGATTGAATCGGAGTATTTGCCAAATTGCCACATTTGACTTTTTAGCAACTCGCTTGTTCCGAGATCAAGGCGGTGGTTGTACTCTTTTGATTTCACCACTACTGGCTTTGATGCGAAATCAAATTGCTGCAGCGCAACGCATTGGTGTCAAAGCCGCGAAAGACTAATAAGCCAGTCGCTTATGTGGTTAGTCAACCAACAACTCAACTTTCTTTTTTGCAATGACAGCCCTCTGGGCAAGGCAGATGGCGGGAGGCAGATGGCAGAAGGTTAATGTAATAAAAAATTAGACCAAGAATTAATAGGCACTGCCCACCCTGCGTGTATTTTAAAAATTAAAGAAGAATTTAATAGTAGAACGGCTCTATTTTCATTTAAACGGATTCACAATTTCCAATCGCGATTGAATCACCCCATCTTTCCATCACTATCCAAAGCTTCAATTACAGCCATTTTCAGGTAAATAGACCACACCCTTTGTAAGGGCGCAATGCCTTGCGCCCTTACATGACAAGCATTTCAGGCGATGTGAGTCTGAAATTAATTTTGCATAGCTACTTAACCCTGGTATACCCAGAGTTATTTATCGTACATAATTTTTGGTGGAATTCCCACTTCCCTGAGAGGGTGTTTGAAAAACCCACGGATTGACACACCCGAAGCGGAACACAGCCACGCTTTGAAAGAACGATAATCGCTTAGGCATGGACTCGGATGGCGCTCAAGATCGATTCAGGTCCATTCTCTCAGACCCAGAGTGGATGTGTAACCACGTTCCGACATGAGCGCCAGTTCTCAATTGTGTGTACACTGTCTGCCACGGCGGAAAGTCGCAAGGCTTCCCTCGCCATCTCACTCCAACTACTGCGGACATACGCTCATCGCGTTCAGCACGGACCACATATCGACTTCACGCTTGCGACCACCGGGTTTTGGTTCACCGAATCATGTCACTCAAAAATTCATATTGGGCGCGGGTCAGGTTGCACTTGGTAGCTTTACTCATGTCGCTCACAGGAGTGCTGTTTGTTATCTATTCACAGCTTATACTGAGAGAGCTTTTTTACACCCTTTCCGACTTTTCAAACATCCTCTAAGAATGATTACCACAACAATCCTTGAACAACGCAATGTCGTGCTTCTAGCCCTGGTTATGGAATAATTAGTCTAAACTCCAGTTACATAGATGAGGAAGAGTTGTCAACAACCGCATCTATTTTTCAAGCAAGCATTTCATTAATCAAAATAAGAACCGATAAAGTAAACATTAAATTACGGGTAGGGTGCGTTAGGCGCGTTATCAAGTAGCTATTTTGCCCCAATTAAGTAAAAAAAATCCCCATAATTGGGGATGTCTTGATTAGGGGATGTTGATCGATAAGTAGGGCTATGCCTTACATATCGATCAACTAACAACCAACTACCAATAACTACTTGGACTCGGTAAAATCAGCATCAATCACATCATCACCACTGCCTGTGGAGGAGGAAGTACCATCCGTACCTTCAGGGGGGGTGGTACCAGGAGCACTACCACCTGCTTGTTGATAGATATTGCTACCAACTGCAAATAGTGCCTGCTGCAATTCTGGCATGAGCTTCTTGATCCGCTCATCATCATCTTTGGCGGCAGCATCCCGCAGGTCTTTCACCAAGCCTTCAATCTTGGTCTTGTCAGCAGCAGGGACTTTGTCTCCCAAGTCTTGAATCTGCTTTTCAGCTTGGTATGTCAAAGAGTCTGCTTGGTTCTTGCGGTCAATTTTCTCACGGCGTTCTCTGTCAGTAGAAGCGTTTTGTTCTGCTTCTCTGACCATCCGCTCAACGTCGGATTTATCCAAGGTAGAAGCGCCAGTGATACTGATGGACTGTTCCTTACCAGTACCTTTGTCCTTAGCGGTAACGTTTAGAATACCGTTGGCGTCAATGTCAAAGGTGACTTCAATCTGAGGTACGCCACGTGGTGCTGGAGGAATACCATCAAGGCGGAAGGTTCCCAAGCTCTTGTTGTCATTTGACATCTCTCGTTCGCCTTGGAGGACGTGAATTTCCACGTTGGTTTGACCATCCACGGCGGTGGAGAAGACTTCTGACTTCTTGGTAGGAATAGTGGTGTTGCGAGGAATGATTTTGGTCATCACACCACCTAAGGTTTCCACACCTAAGGACAGTGGTGTTACGTCTAACAACAAAATACCAGTAACATCACCAGCAAGCACACCTGCTTGAATCGCTGCACCAACCGCTACAACTTCATCAGGATTGACACTTTGGTTAGGATCTCTACCTAACAACTGCTTCACGATCTGTTGAACTGCGGGAATGCGGGTAGAACCACCAACTAATACGACTTCATCAATATTGCTCTTGGTTAATTTAGCATCCCGCAACGCGTTTTCTACAGGAATGCGACAACGGTCAATTAAGTCGGAGCAGAGTTTTTCAAACTGGGTGCGTGTCAGTGTCATATCCAGGTGCTGAGGACCATCCTGGGTAGCGGTAATAAATGGCAAGTTAATTTCCGCTTGAGTAACGCTAGAAAGTTCAATTTTCGCCTTTTCAGCAGCTTCAGTCAGACGTTGTAAGGCTTGTTTGTCTTTGCGCAGATCAATGCCGTTTTGTTTTCTGAATTCTTCAGCTAAGTAATCAACAATTTTCTTATCAAAGTCGTCACCACCAAGATGGGTGTCACCAGATGTGGCTAGCACTTCAAACACACCGTCGCCTACTTCTAAGATGGAGACGTCGAAAGTACCACCACCAAGGTCAAATACGAGGATGGTCTCGTTACTTTTCCTGTCAAAGCCGTATGCTAGAGATGCAGCGGTGGGTTCGTTGATAATCCGCAGCACTTCAATACCAGCAATCTTACCAGCGTCTTTGGTAGCTTGCCGCTGGGAGTCGTTAAAGTAAGCAGGAACAGTGATGACAGCTTGGGTTACAGTTTCACCAATATATTTGCTAGCATCTTCAACGAGTTTGCGGAGAACTTGTGCAGAAATTTCTTCGGGAGCAAATGGTTTGCCAACTGTGGGACACTCCAGCTTGACGTTACCGTTGCTGTCACGCTGCACCTTGTAAGAAACTTCTGTCGCTTCATGAGTCACTTCCTCATAACGGCGCCCAATGAAGCGTTTGACAGAGTAAAAGGTATTTTCGGGGTTCATCACCGCCTGGCGTTTAGCGATTTGCCCAACTAAGCGATCGCCATTTTTCGCAAAGGCAACTACTGAAGGGGTCGTCCGAAAACCCTCTGCGTTAGCAATAACTGTGGGTTTTCCACCTTCCATGACTGCTACGCAGGAGTTAGTCGTACCTAAGTCTATTCCAACAACTTTTGCCATTGTAGATTCTGGCTCCGTATAATTACAAAAAATGAATGAGAGTAATAAGGGCTAAATTTTGAACCAACTAAGTTAAAAAAGTAGCTAGTTCATCATGAATACCTTCGGTCTGGCTTTCGTTTGGGTTAAAACCTCAAGCTATGCTGATATATATACTGAGCCTGTGTTGCCAGTCCTTGAAGGGTGGTTTTCCGAACCTTGTCGGGACGGTTAAGCCTCAGAATTTGTTTAATTTGCCCATCGATTCAATTTATTTCACTTCGTCTAATGTATGAGAATTAATACTAAGAGGAATTGGGGTGAACCGTAACATCAAAGTGGTGTTTGCCGCCTTTTGAGTGGAGAATGAGGAGTGGGGAGTGGGGGAAATCTTTTTGATGAGTCTTAGGACTTGAATAAGGTGGCTGCGCTTTTCACAGTATTCATCAATAATGTGTGTTCATACTCAGTGTATGTCCGTGATCAATACTTATCCCCCTCTCCCCTGCTCCCCACTCCCCTCAGTTACAATAGAAAATCTTAAGTGCCTTACATGATTTATGGTTACGCTATCTCCTAGTTTGAAAGCTAGACTCTCGACTCCCTTGAAAATTGGCTCTTTTGAGGTGAAAAGTCGAGTGCTTCAGTCGCCTTTATCGGGAGTGACAGACATGGTGTTTCGTCGTCTGGTGCGTCGCTATGCTCCGGAGTCGATGATGTATACGGAGATGGTAAATGCTACTGGGTTACACTATGTCAAGGAGTTGCCAAAAATCATGGAAGTAGACCCCAACGAAAGACCAATTAGCATTCAACTGTTTGACTGTCGCCCAGATTTTCTTGCCGAGGCAGCGGTAAAGGCGGTTGAGGAAGGGGCTGATACTGTTGATATTAATATGGGTTGCCCTGTTAATAAAATCACCAAAAATGGTGGCGGTTCTTCGCTGTTGCGTCAGCCAGAAGTCGCCGAGGCTATTGTTAGGGAGGTGGTGAGGGCGGTCAATGTACCTGTGACGGTGAAAACTCGCATTGGTTGGAATGATCAGGAAATTATTATTCTTGACTTTGCTCAGCGAATGCAGGATGCGGGGGCACAAATGATCACGGTACATGGACGTACTCGCGCCCAAGGTTACAATGGCAACGCCCGCTGGGAATGGATTGCCCGTGTTAAGGAAGTTCTTTCTATCCCAGTGATTGCGAATGGGGATATTTTCTCGGTTGAAGCGGCGATCAAGTGTTTAGAAGAAACTAGTGCTGATGGGGTGATGTGTTCCCGTGGGACTTTGGGTTATCCGTTTTTGGTAGGAGAAATTGATTACTTTCTCAAAAATGGGGACAAGTTGCCACAACCTACACCTATTCAGCGGTTGGAATGTGCGCGGGATCATTTACAAGCTTTGTGGGAATACAAAGGCGATCGCGGTGTGCGTCAAGCCCGTAAGCACATGACTTGGTATGCTAAAGGCTTCGTAGGTGCTGCTGACTTGCGCGGACACTTAAGTGTAATTGAAACGGTGTCACAGGGTCTTGGGTTGCTTGACCGAACGATTCAGCAACTGGCGAATGGTTACGAGTCAGAAGAAGAAGAGGCAGAAGCTAATTTTGCGTTGGTGTAAATTTTAAGTAGGGTGGGCAGTGCCCACCCTACGTGTGTTTCAAAAATCAAACATGAATTTTATACAATGTTTTATTGACTACGTATATACCCTTCTGCTTGCAATTTCTGTAAGGCTCTGCTGGCAGCTTCTATTCCATATCCTTGACCAATTGTGATGGATTCCTGGGTAAGCTGAGGAAGAACCATGATTGTTTTTTTGCCGACAGGTGTTTGATAAAATGCAATTATTTGTTTGATTTCTTCATCAGTATAGTACTTACTATAAATAGGAATCAGTTGATTCAAGACGTCCTCAGGCTTAAATTCCGATTGAAAAGCATCCCAAGCTTTTTGTGGCACTTGGGGATATTGTGACTTCATACCAACTAACAGTTGCGTTAGAATCTGTTGAGAAATATTGGCTGCACCTGTGATCGCCAGCAATTGTTTGATATTATTGATTTTCTCTGTCTCTTGATCGTTAGCTGGTACGTTACTACTAGTTGGAGTTTGAGCCCAAGCCGCTCCATTAACAGTAGTTACTAGCGTCATCAGTAGGGCTGAAATAATAAGCTGTGTCTTCATAAAATATAACTAGGTGGGCGTGAATATGTATGGTTGATACAAAGCAGCTATGCTAAGGGCAGAAGCCCGAAGGGAAAAGGGTTGCGGACAACTTTACTTTTCGTTGCAAAATAGCTGTTTTTTGCGCCTTTCTACTTATTTGGCAATTTTAAATTTGGAAAAAGAGCAATCCTTTTATATTTATGCTCCTTCAATCTTGATGATGTCAAGGCAATAAGCGGTATAAATTATTCTTCCAGATTTAAATCTGTGTATTATTCAAGACTAAGTAATTAAGTATATACATTTACAATATTAACACCAGTCCCTACAAAATCAGGGTAAATCCCCGAAGTTCTGATGCCATAGGCTTGTCCTTTGGATGACATACCATGAATGTCGGAGTGAATCGGTAAAGGCTGCTCATTAATAATGGCATCAGCGACGGTTTTTTGTAACTGAGATGGGAGTGAACTACCTACACCGCCGCAAGCGGTCGGTGTAGGCTTCTGGCATTCCGAAGAATTTCCAAAACTTCATTCGAGGTACTAGCTGTCGCAGTGGTAGTAACTACCACTTTCCCTCTACTGCGTTTTATAGTTGGGAACAGTCCCAGCCCAACTCGCTTGATGTTAATGGATGCATTCACATCACGATCAACATCAAGCAATTCCATTCGGTCATAGTAAGTCCTGATTGAACAATCCGTGAATACAAATTCATCACGGTATGCCAATAATTGAGACGTATAAGCAGGATTTACCTTCACTACTCTTGCTCCAGCTTTCGAGGCTATGTAGTCCAATATAGTAAAGAATTGACCAAAAGCGGCATCATTCCAAGACTTATTCAATCCGGATTTTGATGCCTGACCATTAG
>Ga0116229_10009868_pt1 | contig 14470 bp, 16 predicted proteins | sample S1TSphgellanicum_3_FD_87313 | JGI IMG/M metagenome (GOLD analysis project Ga0116229, IMG submission 87313) | Host-associated microbial communities from peat moss isolated from Minnesota, USA - S1T2_Fc - Sphagnum magellanicum MG | ecosystem: Host-associated > Plants > Peat moss > Unclassified... | reverse complement strand
TGCTTCAGGCTCGCCGCTAAAGGCATGGGGGCCTCTCCTCCGGCGCGCCACAGCCGTGCTCCAAGGCCATCATCTCAGGGGGGCGGCCCGCCAGGCTCAAGGCCTTGGTCCGCACGGAGCGCCCGCAGCAAGGTTTAAGCCCTGCCTCGCCAAAACAAAACCCCCGGCCGTTTCCGGCCGGGGGCTCGCTAAGGGTCTTTATGAACGGCGCGCGTTTAGAAGTCCATGTCGCCCATGCCGCCGCCCGGCATGCCGGCGGGGGCCGCGGCGCTCTTCTTCGGCGCTTCGACGATGGCGGCTTCTGTGGTGATCAGAAGGCCGGCCACCGACGCGGCGTCCTGCAGAGCCGTACGCACCACCTTGGCCGGGTCGATAACGCCCGCGGCCACGAGGTCCTGATACTCTTCCGTCTGGGCGTTGAAGCCGAAGGTGGGGCTGGCGTTCTCGAGCACCTTGCCGACGACGATCGAGCCTTCAACACCGGCGTTCTCGGCGATCTGGCGGATCGGCGCCTGCAGGGCGCGGCGAACGATCTGGATACCTGCGTTCTGATCGTCGTTCTCGCCGTTCAGGCCGTCAAGCGCCTTGGACGCCTTCAGGAGGGCGACGCCGCCGCCCGGAACGATGCCTTCTTCGACCGCTGCGCGCGTCGCGTTCAGGGCGTCGTCGACGCGGTCCTTCTTTTCCTTCACTTCGACTTCGGTCGAGCCGCCGACACGGACCACCGCAACACCCCCGGCCAGCTTGGCCAGACGCTCTTGCAGCTTTTCCTTGTCGTAGTCCGAGGTGGTGTCCTCGATCTGCTTTTTGATCTGGCCGACGCGGGCTTCGATCGCGGCCTTATCGCCCGTTCCGTCGACGACGGTGGTGTCGTCCTTGGTGATGGTGACCTTCTTGGCGCGGCCGAGGTCGGCCAGGGTCACGTTCTCGAGCTTGATGCCGAGGTCTTCGGAGATCACGGTTCCGCCGGTCAGGATGGCGAGGTCTTCCAGCATGGCCTTTCGGCGATCGCCGAAGCCCGGCGCCTTGACGGCGGCGACGCGCAGGCCGCCGCGGAGCTTGTTGACCACGAGGGTGGCCAAGGCTTCGCCTTCGACGTCCTCAGCGATGATCAGCAGCGGACGGCCGTTCTGGACCACCGCTTCCAGCACCGGCAGCAGCGGCTGCAGGGAGGAAAGCTTCTTTTCGAACAGCAGGATCTGCGGTTCTTCGAGGACGGCCTCCATCTTGTCGGCGTTGGTGATGAAGTAGGGCGACAGGTAGCCGCGGTCGAACTGCATGCCTTCAACGACGTCAAGTTCGGTTTCGGCGGTCTTGGCTTCCTCGACGGTGATCACACCCTCGTTGCCAACCTTTTCCATCGCGCGGGCGATCATCTCGCCGACTTCCTTGTCGCCATTGGCCGAGATGGTGCCGACCTGGGCGATTTCGGCGTTGGTGGTGACCTTCTTGGAGGTCGACTTGATCGATTCGATCACGGCGATGACGGCCTTATCGATGCCGCGCTTCAGGTCCATGGGGTTGCGGCCCGAAGCCACCGACTTGAGGCCCTCAGTGACGATCGACTGGGCGAGCACGGTGGCGGTGGTGGTGCCATCGCCCGCCTTGTCGTTGGTCTTGGAAGCGACTTCGCGGATCAGTTGGGCGCCGAGGTTCTGGAACTTGTCGGCAAGTTCGATTTCCTTGGCCACGGACACGCCGTCCTTGGTGGAGCGGGGGGCGCCGAAGCTCTTTTCGATCACCACATTGCGTCCCTTAGGACCAAGGGTGACCTTCACGGCGTTGGCAAGAATGTTGACGCCCTGGAGCATGCGATCGCGGGCGTCCGCGGCAAAATATACGTCTTTGGCGGCCATGAGGCTGTGCCTTTCTTAGAGAGGTTGGGGGGTTGCGATCTCGACCGAGCGCGCTCAGAGCACGCCCAGGATGTCGCTTTCCTTCATGATGATCAGGTCTTCGCCTTCAAGCTTGACCTCGGTGCCTGACCACTTGCCGAACAGGATGCGGTCGCCGATCTTCACGTCAAGATCGACGCGCTTGCCAGCCTCGTCACGGGCGCCGGGGCCCACGGCGAGCACTTCGCCTTCCTGGGGCTTTTCCTTGGCGGTATCGGGAATGATGATCCCGCCCTTGGTCTTGGACTCTTCTTCAACGCGCTTCACGAGCACGCGATCGCCGAGCGGACGAAACGCCATTGCTTGTATCTCCCTGTAGGGTCCTGCAGATAGGTGCGGCCTGCACCCAGCCAACTGTTAGCAGTCGGCCTGTGTGAGTGCCAACGCGGCGGAGTTAGTGCTGCGGACGCGCGGTGTCAAGGTGGGCGGCGCTTGGCCGGGTCGCTTCTTATTGGGGTATGGGTGTCAAAGCCACTCAAAATCACGCCGCTATCCCTGCGGCTCCGCGCCCTTGCGCCTGGCCGTCCGCCCTTGTGGACCAAGGCTGGACCGCGAGGCCGGGCCGCAGGATCGGGATGGCGCAGCCGATCCGAGGCGGTCCGTTCCGCGCGACGCCGCGCCTTAGCCCGCTTGCGACTTGGCGCCCGAGACGCCGGCGCCTAAGACACGGACCCATGGACGAATGGGACGGGTTGCCGACGCCGCGGCGTTATTGGTCGATCGCCGCCACCTGGCTGGCGCTGACCATGGCGGTGCTGGACGCCTCCATCGCCAATATCGCCCTGCCGGCCATTGCAAAGGGACTGCACACCGGCGCGGCTGAATCGATCTGGGTGATCAACGCCTATCAGCTCGCCATCGTCGTCTCGCTTCTGCCCTTGGCGGCGCTCGGCGAGATCATCAGCTATCGCCGCGTGTTCCAAGGGGGCCTGGTTCTGTTCGTCTTGGCGTCAGGCGCTTGTGTGCTGGCCCATAGCCTCCCGGCCCTCGCCCTCGCCCGCGTGGCGCAGGGCCTTGGCGCCGCGGGCGTGATGAGCGTCAACGGCGCCCTGGTTCGACATACCTATCCGCTTCGCCAGCTTGGACGCGGCGTCGGGCTCAACGCCCTTGTGATCTCCGTGGCGGCGGTGATGGGCCCGAGCATCGCCTCTGGGATATTGGCGGTCGGGCCCTGGCAGTGGCTGTTTGCGGTCAATCTGCCGGTCGGCGCCGCGGCCCTTTTGGTGGGCGCCGTTGCGTTGCCGGACAGCACAAGGACCGGCCGCGGGCTCGATCTCATTTCAACGGGGCTCAACGTGCTCGCCTTTGGCCTCAGCATCGTCGGGATCGACCTGCTGACCCGCGGATCCCAGTCCGGGTTCGGGGCCCTCGTTCTCGTCCTCGGCGTCCTCGCCGCCGGCCTTCTGATCCGGCGTTCCTTCTCGCAGGCCCGCCCGATGGTGCCGATCGATCTTTTGCGCAGCCGCCTCTTCAGCCTGAGCGTCCTGACCTCCCTCGCCTCCTTCGCCGCTCAGATGCTGGCCTTTATCGCCCTGCCGTTCTTTTTCCTGGAGGGGCTTCACCGCAGCCAGGTGGAGACCGGGCTCCTGATCACCCCCTGGCCCGTCGCCGTCGGCGTGGCTGCGCCGATCTCGGGGCATCTGGCCGACCGCTATTCCGCCGCGGTGCTTGGCGCGGTCGGTCTCTCGATCCTTGCGATCGGGCTTATAGGGCTCGCGCTCCTGCCTGCGCACGCGGGCACGGTGGATATCATGTGGCGCATGGCGGTCTGCGGGCTTGGCTTTGGCGTCTTTCAGGCGCCCAACAACCGGACCATGCTGGCGGCGGCGCCCCTCGAGCGGAGCGGGGCGGCCGCGGGGATGCTGGCGACCGCCCGGCTCAGCGGTCAGACCATCGGCGCGACCTTGACGGCGATTGTGTTTCGCTGGGCGCCGGCGAACGGCGCGGTCGTATCGCTTATCCTTGCGGCCGGGTTCGCAGCATGCGGCGCGGTGGTCAGCGCGTCTCGTCGGCTTGATCGTCGGGCCGAGAAACCCTGAGATGAACCGCATTCAGCAGAGCGCGCCGCTCAGGCTCATCCTGGACGCGAAACCGGTCGAAGTCGCCGGATGCGCCTCGAAGGTCGGCGTAAAGGCCCGTGGGGTCCTCATGGAAATGCAGAAAGGCCCGCGACACGGGATAAACCCTCCGCGGTCGATTATAGAACACCCCCCGGCTTTTCTCGGTCAGGGCGGAGATGGCGCGTATCGCCGCCAAGAGGGGCTCCAGTTGGTCGAGGGCTGAAGGCCCTGCGTGTTTCACAGGTCCTGAAGGTGTGAGACGCATGCGTCTCGCACTCGGGCCAGGCGGGCGTCTGAGAGGGTGGCGAGTATGCGAAGGGTCGAGGCCTTGTAGGCCGGGATATCGACCGACGCCCGTTCAAAGAAGGGCGCCTTGCACACGCTTCCGGGTTTCAGCGAGACCGGGCCTTTCAGATTAAGGACGGTCAGAACCGCGCGCGGGCTCTTGGGCAGCGCCTCGGCAAGGGCGCTCGATAGAGTTTGTGAGGTGGTGGAATCGGCGCCGTAAGCCAACTGGTGAGCCAGGGCGATCCAGCGGCGGTCGCCCGAACCGATCCGGCCGAGGACCTGCTCCCAGCGTCCCCCGCCGTCGAGTTCGCGAACAGTCGCCGTTGCGCCCACTTCCGCAAGCCGGTTTTGGACGGTTTGCAGGGTCAAGGCCGTATCGCCGGAGGCGGCGGCGACGAGGAGAACGAGGCTGACGACCGAGCCGAGCATGGCGCGACATCCATTGTTAGGCCGAGTGACGAAGAACCCTACACCGCTTCGCGGCGTGACGCATGTCCATCCGGACTCAATTGGACACCCTTACTCAAGGGCGATCGCAGACAGAAGCCGACCATAATCGCCCTCGCCGCGATGAAACGCGCGGCGGTGGGAGAAGAAGTGCGCCTCATCGCTATAGGTGTCGCAGCCGATCCATTCGCAGCTCAGGACGCCCGACGCCGTAAGGCGGGACAGCACAAAGCCGGGGAGGTCGAAGAGGTGCTTGCCGGGCTTGGCGGCGGACCTGAAATACGCCTCGTAGTCAGGGTCCTTCTCCCTGAACGCGGCGAGAAACTCCTCGCCGACCTCGTAGGACAAGGGTCCGATGCAGGGGCCGACGGCGGCGATGATCCGCTCTGGCGCTGCGCCTTGCTGGGTCATAGCCTCGACAGCGCTTTGCACGACGCCGCCAAGGGCGCCGCGCCAGCCCGCGTGCGCCGCCGCCACGACCCTCGCCTTCGGGTCGGCCAGGAGCACAGGGGCGCAGTCGGCGGCAAGGGCCCCGCAGACGAGACCGGCCTTGGCGGTCGCCACCCCGTCGCCCTCGGGCCGCGCGTCGCCCCAGGGGTGATTGGCGAGCAGAACGGTCGCGGAATGGATCTGGTGGGCGATCAAGAGGGCTGACGGCTCAGCGCCGAACCAGGCGGCGGCGCGGCGGCGATTTTCCGCGACCTCCGCCGCCCCATCCTTGGACCCTCTTCCCACATTAAGGCTGGTGTAGATGCCGCTCGAGGCGCCGCCGTTTCTTGTGAAGAAGCCGTGCTTGATCCCCGGAACCGCGGCGAGAAGCGGGGAGGAGAGGGGGGCGATCGAGGAGAGGTTGGATGAGAAGACCATGAGGGCTGCATACTCCCCTGCTGCGCAAGGGGGGAGAGGGGAGAGAGCGGGCCTGGTCGAACGGGCGGTGTTCAGAGCGCCCGGGGGCGGGCTTCCCAGCCCCGGTTTGGCCGCCTCTCACTCACACACTCTCTTTTCAGGCAGCGGACTCTCTGTTCAGGCGGCGGACGCAAGGCCCGCGAACTCGATCCCGGGCTGGTGGACGCAGACCACCTTGAACAGCGTCCCCATCTCTTCAGGATGGGTCAGCCGGCGATGCTGCAGGGCGAGGGTCTCGGCCTGATCGGGCCGGGCTTTTGCGAGCGCCTCGATCCTGAGGTCAATGCCGAGGGCTCTAAGGAATGCGCCCTGAGGGGCGATGGCGGTGGTCGCCGCGCCGGCGGCGCGCGCGGCCGCGGTGAAGGCCGGAAAGTCGGCGTGGACGGTAAGGTCGGCCTCGCCGGCGGTCGCGAGGACATCGACCTTCTTGTGCCCCTTCAGCGCCTGCAGGGTGTCGCCGGGACCTGGGCGGTCGCGACCATAGTCGATGAAGAGGGCTGCCCCGCCGTCAGAGGCGATCCGCGCGCCGACCTCAGCGCCCAGCGCCTCCTGCGCCGGCGAGACCTCGACCACAGCGCCTAAGGGCGCATCCTCCAATCCCGATGGCGGCAGAAAGCCGCCGGGCGCGGGCGAAAGACCAAAGCAAAGGGCGTCGGGAGCGCTAAGGCCCAAGCGGCGCTCGGCCCACCCAGCGTCAGTCCGCACGAACTGGCGCACAGGAAGGCAGTCGAGGAGTTCGTTGGCGATCAGCACCAGCGGCGCACCGGCAGGAACCTCACAGAGGGCGCCTGCCCAGCGCGGACCATGCACCGCAAGCCGCTCGCGCTGGCGAAGCATGAGGGGCGCGCTCGTCTCCACCAGCCAGAGCTCGGCGGCGGCGCGGAAACTTGGGACGACCCGCGCCGCCCGCATCATGTCGCTGATCAGCGTCCCGTCGCCGGGACCCATTTCAACGAGGCGGAACGGGGCGGGCTGGGCGAGCCGGGTCCAGGCGTCCACGGCCCAGAGGCCGATAAGCTCGCCAAACATCTGCGACACCAGAGGCGCAGTGATAAAGTCGCCGTCCGCGCCCAACCGGGGCCGTGTGGCGTAATAGCCGTCTGTCTCATCGTGCAGGCAAAGCCGCATGAAGGCCTCAACGGTCATGGGCCCGTCTGTCCGGATCAGGCGGATGAGCTTATCGGCGAGGCTCACGCCCCTAGTCCGTGGACGCGACTGCGCCGGCCGATATCTCAGGACCCTTAGGGGGCGGCGCGCTTGGCGTCGGGCCAGGCGAGGCGGTCTCGAGCGCGGCTACGGCGTCAGGCCGGCGGGACAGCCACAGGAGCCAGACCCCGATGATCACCATCGGTGTCGACAGCATCATCCCCATGGTCAGGCCTAGGGGAAATGTCGGCATGGTGCGGTCAGGTTCACGAACGGTCTCAAGCGCGATTCGGAAAAGGCCGTAAAAAAGAAAGAACAGACCCGTGTCGGCCCCGCGCCGCGGCAGCCATTTCAGGCGATGGGTGGCGAACCTCAGGATGAGGAAGAGCCCGATACCCTCCAGTCCCGCTTCGTAAAGCTCGCTGGGATGACGCGGTTCAGGCCCGGCGTTCGGGAAGATGATCCCCCAGGGCAGGCTGGTCGGCCGGCCCCAGAGTTCACCGTTGATGAAGTTGGCGATCCGGCCAAACAGCAGCCCGAAGGGCGCGCAGGGCGCCGTCAGGTCGGCGATCCGCAGGGCTTGGGCAAAGCCCCGCCTCGCCTGAGGCTTCCATGGTGTCAAGATCAGCCCAAGCGCCGGCAGGGACGGCGTGCCGAGACTCCTGATCGAAAACCAGATGATCACAAGCGCCACGGCGATGAAGGCGCCGTGAAACGACATCCCGCCGTGCCAGGGCTGGAGGATCTCGAGGGGATTTTTCCAGATCACGTCGGTGTTGTAGAAAAGAATATAGCCGATCCGCCCGCCGAGCAGGATCGCCAGGGTCAGCCACAGCACAAGGTCGTCGATCTGGCGCTCATCAAGGGTGGGTTTGACGCCGCGCCAGAGCTTCGCATTTCGGGTTAAGGCGACGCCGTAGCGCCAGCCCAGCAGGATGCCGGCAATATACGCGATCGCGTACCAGCGGATCGAGAGGGGTCCAAGATGGATCAGAACCGGATCAAAGTTCGGAAACGGCACACGACAACTCCATCGCAGAAGCGGCGCTTATGCCAGAGCGTTCGCCGATTGGGCAGTCCCGCTCGCGCCCCCGGGCCTCGACTTCATTCCAGAGCATAGACGACGCAGGCGCGCCGACTAAGGCGCTCGAGCGGCGGCTGCAGGGGCAGGAGCTGGTCAGCTGATACCGCCTCGCCGGGTGCAGGCGCTGCGGCCGGAGCTTGGCTGGCGAACGATCGTCCGCGCTTTTGTGCATCGACCACCACCTCCTGCACCCCGCCCGCATCCTGGCCGAAGTCCCTTGGCGCGCCCGCCACCAGGACATCGGTTTCGCAGGCTCTACTGGTCGGATCGATCAGCCGTACGCGGCCGAGTTTCGCCCCTGTGGCGTCCGCCGCCAGTCGTGCGCGCCGGGCTGCGTCGGCCATCGCCGCCTTGAACAGCTCAGCATTGGTCTCGTTGTCCGGCTCAAGGTTGAAGCCGACCTGGCCCATGGAGACCGGGTGGGCTGACGCCACCGCCGCATAGGCGCGCTCGAGGACATCGAGATCGCGGATATCCACGTTGAAGGTGACAAGAACCTCGTAGCGCTCGATCTTGTCCGCCCTCACGTTGTTTTGCAGATTGCCGTCCTTATCGCGGTATTGCTCATAGATCGGCCTGACCGACAGGGTTGTCTCCACCTGCGCCTTGTCTGCGCCATAGGCTCCAAGGGTCCTCGCCAGGGCGCGCACCTTGTCGGCGGCTGCGCGCTCCGCTGTCGCGAGGTCCTTGTCGACGGCGGAGAACTCAGCATTGAACACGGCGCGATTGGCGCTGATGTGGGTCTGAACCTCGCCGGTCGCGGCGATGATCGGCTCACGCATCCACCAGGGCGCGGGGCCATAGAGCGGCGGACTTGACGCTAAGCTTGCAGAGGAAAGGTCAACGGGCCGTTGGGCGTCGCTGCGCAAAGCGGGCGCCGCCCCTGCGGGCGCTGCGGACATCACGAGCAAACCGATCACTGCCATGCGTTTCATATCCCTAGATCTCCCTTGATGGAGTTTGAGCGGACAAGCGCTCGGATGCGGAAAGCGTCAGGCCAGGTCAGACCGCTTCGGGCGGACTGAGGCCTTCGGCGTCAGGCCCTCAGCGCCTGGGGCGGCCATCGCAGAAGCTGATCCCAGGATCGCGGCCAGGGCAAGGCGCGCGCGTTGCGGGCGGGAGGCTGAAATGTTAGGCGAGCCGGATCGCGACAGGGCGTTATACGCATCGATCCTGTGGGCCCGTAGCTCAATGGTTAGAGCCGACCGCTCATAACGGTCTGGTTGGGGGTTCGAGTCCCTCCGGGCCTACCACCTCTTCCATAAGCCGTTATTTTCGTTGAAGCCCATATAGAACAAGGGTTAACTGGTTAGGGGATATCCCCTAATTGCCCCCTAATTGCGGGCCTGAAATGGCCGGAACGGCTCCAAATATCGTGCTTCGTAAGGGCACCTATTACGTGCGCGTTCAGGTGCCAACGGACGTGCAACCCATCTTAGGCAAACGTGAGTTCTGGGAATCGCTGAGGACAAGCAATTTCCACGACGCGAAGAAGGCGGCGCCGCCGATCATCGCCAAATTCAAACGCGAGATCGCCGCCGCCCGGAATTCGGCCTATGAGGCCGCGCTTACCCCGGCGCCAATGGTGGTGGCTCAGCGGTCTTTACATTGCTGACGCTCTGTTCTTGCTTCCCCTTGTTGGCCTTCAATCTGATCTGGCTCCTGATTGCGATGCGTCGAGGGACCCGTGTGGCGACAAGATGCCCCGGCCCCGATTGTTTTGGCTCATCGGTATTGGTTGGTGGGGGGTGGTGTTGTTCAGCGCATCGAAACTATGAGGCGTGGCGTGGATGTGAGCAGCTTCAAAGCAGAGCATGGCCTCACGGCGCGCGCGCTGGTTCGTTGCGGCTTGCTCGCGGGGGTAATGCTCGCCTGCTCCCAATTGCCCTGCTCGGCCCAGCACATGAACGCGCCCGGTGCCCCGTGCCAACAGGCTGGATCGAATGCCGAGACAGGGCAGTGTTTCGACCTCGCCTCCCAGAACGCCGATGGTGAACTGAACAGAACCTATGCCCAAATCCGCAAGGTGTTGCTCCCAGAGGATCGGGCAAACTTGGAAGGGGCTGAACGGGCGTGGCTGAAATACCGTAATGCGACCTGCGCAGCGGAACGCAAACTCTACGGTCAGGGCACCGGCGCGTTCCCGGCATACGCGGCCTGTCTCGAAGCGGAGACGCGCCAACGAACCAGCGATCTGCTCGCAACTTACGGCTGGAAAGTTGAGAAGGCGCGATAACCTACGCCCACCTTCTCACCGACAATCTCGATGCCGGGGTTGCCAAGCTTCGCACAAATCTGGGCACAACCAAAGCGGACTACGCTCGGGAGCCGCTAAGGCGAGGTCAGCTAACGACCATATGAAGGCGACCTTCTCCGAATGCCCGATCACGAGCGATCCCCCCCACTCAGTTTGGGCGGACATTCAGTGACGGCGCGGTGAAGGGCAACCGGAAAACGTAACCTCCGAGAAAGATCGACGGTGTGGGTCGGTGCCTGTGTCGCTTCACGCCGCACCGCAATATCGGCAAAGTTCACCGAACTCAGTCTATCCACCAACACGTGACCCTTCACTGCGGATCGTCGGTTGACTCCGCCACACCTGCGGTATGAGAACAATAAGAGAACTTTTTAGCAAGGGCGGCGAGCATGAACGACGAAGAAGCTCTGAAAGTCGCGCAAGGGATCGTCGAACGGGTCATGGCGAAAACACCGCCGGGGCGCCCGGCGTTCTACGCATTTGGCCATGCCCAGCGCGAAATCGAGAAAGCCGCGCATGACGTTCGAGTGCGTGGCGCGGCGTTGGAGACCCGTATTTCCACCGGCTGCACGCCTGAGCGCATGGCTCGCCGTCGCGACGGCATTTATCGACCCCTCATTCAACGGTGGACGCAAACGGTCGCATTCATGCTCGCAAGCGATGGTGCCACTGTCAGGTTCAATTGCTCGAAGTGCGGCTTCGGGAAGGACGCCGATTTGGATCGGAAGGCTACGGACCTACTGGCGGACATCTTGGAGCATTATCTCAGCTCGGTGGCGCATACGCCGGTACACTGAGCCTCTCGGCATTGAGCCGTCTGCGGAGTTGGCACACCATCTCGAAATGGAAGATGTTCCCGTCCAGCCGGGTGGCGCAATAGCGGCGGTGGAGCGTCACGCCGCACACGCTGCTTTCGGAAGGCCGCTGATCCAGAACAACCTTCGCGCCGTCGTCGTAGAAGCCATGGTGGATTTGGCCCTTCCTGCGGGTTGGAGATGGTGCTCGGCAGATTGGGCAGGCTGGGACTTCGAGCACGCGGACGGAACACGGATGGAGGTCAAGCAGTCGGCGGCTCGGCAGACGTGGGCGGCGCCGAAAAGGCCCGGCCAGCGCAGGTTCGACGTGGCGTTCCGCCAAGGTCGATGGGAAGGATCGGTCTGGGTCGATGAGCCGGGTCGTCACGCCCATCTATACCTATTCGCCGATCATCCCGTCGCCGACGAGTCGGCAGATCATCGCGACCCGGCTCAGTGGCTCTTTTATGCGATGAAGGCCAATGAGTTGCCGCAGACGGCCAGCCTGTCACTCAGCCGATTGAGTGCGTTGGCGCAGCCGAGCGGCTACGACGAGTTAGCCGAGACGATTGAACGGCTCCGGCTAAACCGACCTGAATAGGAAGCAGCGCGGACTGGTGCCGTTCAAACGGCGACGATACCACCGCTCCAAGCCATCGTGTGTGATGCGCCAGCCCATGCCGATCCCTTGCCGAACGGTGCTGAACCGACCTCAAAAACGATGCGGCCCGGATTTATAGCTTCACCAACCGAAATGGAGACGGCGGCGTACCGGTCGAAGGAACAGTCTTGATCTCGGACGACAGGCTATACGGCTCGACCAGCGAGGGTGGCGGCCCTTTGAACTTGAGAACGATGTTCGAACTCAGGCTCGCGAGGTGATGCTCCCCGGCGTAAGTCCAACGTTGATAGAAGCTCGCCTTGCCGGCCCAAACTCTGGATCAGGAGCCCTTATGTAGGTTTTCTGTTCCGCTACTACTCAGACCCCGCCATCGCCGCTACCGTCATCTTCTGGCTCGGACCTCAATGAGTCCTGAGCCTAAGGCGCCGAAACCTGAATTTTTCTGCAGACAAGTCGTGGCCCAATAATGCGCTATACTATAAGTCCGCAGCAGGTGTTCTATTAGAGTCCTAGCGACAGATTTTTGCGCCGTCTTCGGCTGCTTTAGCAATTATTGCCTTTAAGCGCAAAATATTGAACTATTTGTGAATTATATATTTCCTGTTGTTTTCACGTCCATAATCGCTTGGAGTTGCTCGCTCGTAAACTGGCTGCTGCCCTGCATTGCGAAGACGCCGTATATTTCGACAAAATGCGAGCCTATGTTCGCGACAATTGTCCCATATTCAGAGGCTCCGGGAAATCCCGTCAAATACTTAGATGTTTGCACCAAGAGTGCGCCATAAAGTGCGGCGAGCTGCCTAGATACGGCATCAGTCCGCGGGCTAATCTTTCCAATCACAACTATTGAATTAAGAATTTTGTGAATCTTTTCTAATTCATTTATATATCCACCTGCCTTTTGGGATTTACCTATTAGCCAAGCTGATGCATCAAGTGAATCTATGACTGACTTGGGAATTTTCTGTAATGGAATCCATTTATTGTAGTATTCACACCAAAGCTTGACATTATGGACGGTTTTTTTCGCCTTTTCGATCGGCGCAGCGGTTCTGTCATTTAGGTGTGTAATAAGTTCCCAGTAATAGCCCATACGTTGCTCCGATCGTTTTCCTAATTTCACTGAAAAAATCGATTGTCTCTGGCGTAAGCGTAATCCGGGGTCCAACCGGGTCACAAACCTGGTTCGCCCGCGGTGGTCGTCGACCCAGTTGGAAAATTGCGCTGACACTGCTGTGGCCGTGACGCCTGAGTTATTTGGCGTCCGAGCGGCGAAACGCAGGCGGCGAGTTAAAGTTAATGGGACCTTATGCATCGAATCGCCAATGATATTTGACCGACATTCCCCAGTTGGACGGCCCATTCGCCCGTCTGGAGCCGCAGATTGGCGGATATGGCCGCATTGTCCACTCCCCTTCCGTAGCTTTTGGGACGATCCCGCCCAATCAGCGTCATCCAAAGCGGTCCGCGCGCCTGTTTGCGCGGTCGGGCCGATTTTCGGGCGCACCTCGCCCGTCAGCGGGATCGGGGTCTCGGTCGCCTCGGGCGTCAACATCGCTCGACCTGTCGGCTGCGCAGGTCGTTGATCATTTCCAGGATCCGGCGGAACAGATCACGCGGCACTGCCACTTCGGCCATCTGGAAGATCGTGTATCTGGCGTGGGCGATGACCTCGGCCCCGATCTTGACGACTTGTTCCCGCAGGGACGTCAGCGACCATTTCGCCATCTCCGGCGGCAGGTCCAGGGTGCGCAGGAAGTTGGCCATGTTGTAGGCCAAGGCGTGAAGCTGGAGCCGCACGGCGTTGGCCGCCATCGTCCGGCAGGACAGTCGCGTCCATCTGATCGCGTTCTTGCCCTCCTTGATCCATTGCTCGGCGCAAGCCGTCTTCAATCCATTGAATCAGCTCACTATTTACCAAATTTAGCGGTCAAAGTCCCGAAATCATCTGGGGAATGCGGGTTTGAAGGCGGTCTCGTCCTCAAGCTTGGGCGAAAAGCCAGCATCCAGCCTTCGATAAAGCTGCGTCCCTGGTCGGTCCTCAACGCGCCCTAAACCTCACCACTGAAGCGCTTATTCCACAGGGCGGGGCGTCGCCTCCAAGGCCTCAACGAGCAACTGCAAGGCGGCTTCAGCGAAAGCCCACATGTTGGCGACCCGATCTTCGGAGCCGGTTCGAAGCGTCCTTGAGATATTTATGGGTCCCACGACGGCCATGCATGTGTGTCCGGCAGGGTCGCCATAGCTGTTGCCTGACGGACCGGCTGCGCCGGTCTCCGCTAAGCCCCATGTGATCTGACCATGTCGCGCGCGGATCTCGGTCGCGAGCAACAGAGCGTACGGCTCTGAACTGGACCGAATGCCGTCTTCGCGCATCTTGTCCGTCGAAATGCCAGCCAAGCCGCGGATCGAGCGCGCGGAATAGGTGACAGCGCCGCCAGCGAAATACGCTGAGGCGCCGGGTACGGCGAGCAGACTGGCGCAAATCAATCCGCCGGCGGAGGTCTCCCCCACAGCGATCTTCTCGCCGCGTCCCAGAAGCAGCTCGCCGGCGCATTGGCCAAGGGTCAGAAGATCACGCATGAAAACGAAATGCCTGATTTCGCCTTGCCGTCGCAAGCCGGCGCCATGCGAATAGGGGGACAAATCAAATGGCGTTCACTTCGCCGTATCCGTGCGCCGTTCTGATGGCCTCGCTAACCCGTTGTTCCTAAGACCCTGCTCGATATCATCTGTGACAAGACAACCAGGTTTCGCAAGCCGGGGGGGCCCCGAGCCCCGTCCGTTCTTTGCGGGTTTCAGCGCCGCGAGCGGCGTAGGCTGAGACCTCTGAACCCATTTGAGCGGTGCGCTGTCGGGTCCAAGGTCCGATCCGGCGGGAACAGCGAGGGCGGGAGAGGTTTTTTTGGCTGAAGCCAATATTGAGCAGGCCTCGCCAACCGCCTTGCGCCGCTTGAGCGGTGCGAACGGC
>Ga0116229_10009867_pt1 | contig 14472 bp, 13 predicted proteins | sample S1TSphgellanicum_3_FD_87313 | JGI IMG/M metagenome (GOLD analysis project Ga0116229, IMG submission 87313) | Host-associated microbial communities from peat moss isolated from Minnesota, USA - S1T2_Fc - Sphagnum magellanicum MG | ecosystem: Host-associated > Plants > Peat moss > Unclassified... | reverse complement strand
CTGGGACCGTCGCAGCGGCGCGCCCATCCACAACGCCATCGTGTGGCAGGATCGGCGCACCGCGGACCGTTGCCGACAATTGGCTCGCGATCACGGCGAGGAGGAACTGCGCCGCAAGACCGGGCTGCGCCTGGATCCGTATTTTTCGGCGACGAAAATTGCGTGGATCCTGGACCGCGTGCCGGGCGCACGCGAGGCGGCCAAGGCCGGCCACATCGCATTCGGCACGGTCGATAGCTTTTTGATGTGGCGGCTGACCGGTGGGCGACTGCATCTGACCGATGCCACCAATGCGAGCCGCACTGCGCTTTACGATATCGGCCGGGGTCGCTGGGACGAGGCGCTGTGCGAGATGTTCGAGGTGCCGATGAACTGCCTGCCGGAGGTGCGCGACTGCGCCGGCCAGTTTGGCGTCACCGACGAGGCCATTCTGGGGTCGGCGCTGCCGATCTGCGGAGTCGCCGGCGATCAACAAGCGGCGCTCATCGGCCAGGCGTGCTTCGCGGTCGGCGATGTCAAGAGCACCTACGGCACGGGCGCGTTTCTGGTACTCAACACCGGCCGCCAACCCGTACCCTCGAAGAACCGCCTGCTCACCACCATCGCCTATCGGCTGAACGGCGAAGTCACTTACGCCCTGGAGGGCTCCATCCTCTCGGCCGGCGCCGCCATCCAATGGTTGCGCGACGGACTGGGCGTCATCTCGCGCGCGTCCGAGGTGGAAAGCTTGGCCGCCTCATCTCCAAATTGTCCCGGTGTCTACTTGGTGCCCGCCTTCACAGGATTGGGGGCCCCGTATTGGGACCCGGACGCGCGCGCCGCGATCATCGGTTTGACGCGCGCGTCGAGCCGCGGCGACATCGCCCGGGCGGCGCTCGATAGTGTGGCCTATCAGACTTACGATTTGCTCGATGCGATGGCCGCTGACGGGGAGCGTCCGGCGACGCTCAAAGTGGACGGCGGCATGGCGCAGAACGGTTCATTTCTGCAGCGCTTGGCGGATGTGCTCGGGATTCCCATACTGCGGCCGGCCCACGCCGAGTCCACCGCGTTCGGGGCAGCGTGCCTGGCGGGATTGGGCTGCGGCCTGTATTGCTCGTTGGGCGACATCGCCGCCTTGAGTCGCACCGATGCCCGCTTCGACCCGCACTTGGGCTCTGGCGACCGGGATCGCCAAGTTGCCGGCTGGCGGCAGGCGCTCGCCCGGGTCCGAACGACCGGGAATTAATCTCCATCGAAATTGGGGTATCGTCGATCTCATGAGCTCGAAACATTACCGGCGGGTACTCGCCATCGATGTCGGCGGCAGCCATGTGAAGGCCCGCGTGTTCGGGCGGCGTGACATGCGCCAGATCGAATCCGGTCCCTCGCTCACGCCGCGTCAGATGGTCGCGCGCATCCACAAGCTCATCGGCGATTGGAATTACGATGCCGTAACCATCGGTTATCCGGGCGTGGTGCTGCACGGCAAAATAGTCGCCGAGCCGCACAATCTTGGGCGCGGTTGGGTCGGCTTCGATTTTCGCAAGGCGTTCGGCCGTCCGACGCATATATTGAACGATGCGGCGATGCAAGCCATCGGCAGCTACGAGGGAGGCCGTATGCTGTATCTCGGCTTGGGCACCGGCTTAGGGTCCGCGCTGATCGTCGACGGCATCGTTGCGCCACTTGAACTCGCGCATCTCGCCTTTAAAAAGGGACGTACCTATGAGGACTACGTCGGCGCCCGGGGCATGAAGCGGCTCGGCGGGAAAAAGTGGCGCCAAGCCGTCAAGCAGGTGGTCGAGCAGCTCACCACCGCGCTCGAAGCCGACTACGTCGTCATCGGCGGCGGCAATGCCCGCAAGTTGAAACGGCTGCCCAAGAATGCGCGGCTCGGCAGCAACGATTTTGCGTTCATTGGAGGATTTCGAGTGTGGCATCACGCCGCGAAACCGCCCGCGGCGGGCAACGGTTATCAGCGGCGAATCACCATTCCCTAGGAGTAGCGGGACATGTGGTATCGGCTCAGGGCTTTTGGGTTACATCTGCTCGGCAGCGTCCTCGCGCTGTCGCTGATCTTGGGATCGCTGTATCTTGGCTGGTACCACTGGCCAGGCTGGTACCTGGCCGACGTCGTCCAAGTGGTCACCGTGATGACCGGCGTCGACCTCGTGGTCGGTCCGTTATTGACCTTCGTCATCGCCAACCCGAACAAGGTGCGGCGTGAACTCACCCGCGACATTGGGGTCATCGTCGCGATCCAGCTGTGCGCACTGATCTATGGCACGGTGTCGCTGTGGAACGGCCGGCCGTTGTACTACGCCTTCTCGGAGAATCAGCTGCAGCTCGTTCAAGCCTACGACATCAATGCCGGCGAAGCCGCCCTCGCCCTGCAGCGCAACTCCGCCCTCGCGCCGCATTGGTACAGTCTGCCGCGCTGGATCTGGGCACCGCTGCCGAAGGACCCGGACGAGAGCGCCAAGATCGTCGCCTCCGCGGTCACCGGAGGCGACGATGTGATCTCGATGCCGCGCTATTTCAAGCGCTGGGATGAGGGCCTGACCTCGCTGCGAACGCAACTGAAGAAGGTCGACGATCTCGGCTACTTCTCGGGTGCCGACAAGAAAGTGCTCAAGGCGCGCATGCAGGCGGCGGGACTGGCCACGGATCAACCGAACACCATGGTATTGAGCGGGCGTGGCAAGCCCTTGCTGGCCGTGTTCGACCGCAACAGCGTCACGATCACGTCGATCTTCAAGGCCAATTAGTCTAGAACGCATGGCCCGCTGCCGCGATCGGCCATGCCAGAGCGCGCTCCGATACGCCAGTGCCGCGCACCTGCCGCGCCGCACCAACCGCAACGGCCGCGCAAATAGGACACGGCGCTCTGCATCCGATCGTGCGCAACGGACGTACACTACCGAATGGTCCAACCCTTACTCGACAACAACGAACTCGAGCAACTGCTGGCGCGTTGCGCAGGCAAGGACCCGGCGGCGCTCGAAAGCCTGTATGCGCGCGTCTCCGCGCAACTGCTCGCGGTGGTGATGCACATCCTGCGCCGACGCGACCTGGCCGAGGACATCCTCCAAGAAGTATTCATCCGGATCTGGCAGCAGGCGGGACAATACGATCAACTCCGCGGCCGACCGCTCGCGTGGATGATTTCGATCGCCCGCTACCGCGCCATCGACTTGCTCCGCGGCCAGCGGCGCGTGGTGTCCCTGGTGGAGGAGGAATTGCCCGAGGAATTGATCGCCGCGGACGACGCGCCGATCGAGGAGTCCACGCGCACGCAACGCGCGTTAAAGGATTGCCTCAAGGTCCTGTCCGTTTCGCAGCAACGCTGTCTCGCGCTCGCGTATCAAGAGGGACTGTCCCATGAGGGGGTGGCGGCGTCCATGCAGCAGCCGCTCGGCACGGTCAAGAGCTGGATCAGGCGCGCACTGCAAAGCCTGCGGCGGTGCTTGGAGTCATGAACTACGAGCGTGGCGACGTGATCGAGATGCTGGCCGCCGAATATGTCCTCGGCACCTTGCGCGGCCCCGCCCGGCGCCGTTTCGAACGCCTGTGGGCGACCACTGCGGCGGCCGACGCGGCACGCATTCGCTGGGAAGATCGTCTGGCGGCCCTCGCGCTGCAGCTCAAACCCATACAACCGCGCGACGAGGTGTGGAACCGCATTCGGGACGCGATCGCCGCGGACATTCGCGGCGCGCTCGCCGACGACACACGCGCGGGCATCGGGGCCCGGCGCCGCAAAGTGCGTTGGCTGCCGCTCGCCGCGGCGGCGGCGCTGCTCGGGTTTGCCGTGTGGCTGGGCCCACGCTGGCTGACGAGGCCGGAGCCGACCGTGGCGCTCACAGTGTTGGGCGCGGACCCGGCGCATGCGCAGTGGCGCGTGGAGCGTTCCGCCGATGCCCATCGATTACGCGTCGTGACCGTCGCCGCCTTGGCGTCGAATCCAGCGAATGCCTACGAACTGTGGGCATTGCCGCGTGACGGCAAACCGCCCGTGTCCTTAGGATTACTGCCGCGGCGCGGTGAGATTGCCCGCGCATTGACCGAACGCCAGTCGGCGGCACTCTTGGCCGCGGGAAAGCTCGCGGTCAGCATTGAACCGCCGGACGGTTCGCCCACCGGCGCACCCACCGGCCCGGTGGTCATGGTGGGCACGATTTAAATCCCGATCGCTGCATCTGTCTCGACCGGCGCGTCGTAACGATAGTTAGGAGGTACGCCGTGCCTCATCGACCGCCAGGAGACAACACCAATGAATGCCTTCGTAAAGCCCGCGACGCTCGCGGGATCAGTCGCGTTGCTCGTGTCCGGCAGCGTCCACGCCTCCAGCCATCGAGAAGCGCCCTTCATCACCACGCATCCGAAGGTGGATGCCAGTGATTTCTACCTGTTCCGCAGCTATGAGTCCGGCCGCTCCGGCTACGTCACCCTGATCGCCAATTACCAGCCGCTGCAGGATCCCTACGCCGGCCCAAACTATTTCTTCATGGACCCGCAGGCGCTGTACGAGATTCACGTCGACAACAATGGCGACGGTCTCGAGGACCTGACGTTCCAGTTTCGATTCACCGACAAGGATCAGGGCCTCACCGTCAAGGCCGGTGCCAAATCCGTGCCGGTGCCGCTCATCAATATTGGCCCGGTGAGCAGCACCAACACCGGCTCCCAGAACTATTCGGAAACCTATACCTTGACGTTGGTGCGCGGAGATCGCCGCCACGGACAGTTCTTTCCCATCACCGATGCCGAATCCGGCAGCACCACATTCACCAAACCGCTCGACAATATCGGCGAGAAATCGATCCCCGGGTATGCCGCCTACGCCGACACCTTCATCCACACCATCACGATTCCAGGATGTAACGTACCCGGCAAGGTATTCGTCGGCCAGCGCATGGATGGCTTCGTCGTCAATCTCGGCGAGACCTTCGATCTGGTCAACATCAAGTACCCCGTGACTCAACTCGCGCCGGCGGGCGTCAATGCCCGCAATGACGAGCCAAATAGTCTGGCCGACAAAAACGTCACCTCGCTGGCCTTGGAGATTCCCACCGCCTGTCTCACGGCGGGTTCCGACCCGGTCATCGGCGCGTGGACCACGGCGAGTGTCCGTCAAGCCGACGTCTACAATTCCACTCCGCAGAGCGACAAGAGCGTGGCGAGCGTCGGCCCCGTCACCAATTGGACGGGTGCCAAGGTCGCGGGCGGCGCCTGGGTACAGCTGTCGCGGCTCGGCGCGCCGTTGGTGAACGAACTCGTGATCGGCCTGCCCGACAAGGATCGCTACAATGGCTCCGAACCGAAGAATGATGCGCAGTTCGCCGACTACGTCACCAACCCGTCGTTCCCTGTCCTGCTGCAAGCGCTCTTCGGCAGCGCCGGCGTCCTCGCCCCCAATGTCTATCCGCGTGCGGATCTGGTCGAAGTGTTTCTCACCGGCGTGCCGGGTTTGAACCAGCCCAAGAGAGTGACCCCCGCGGAAATTCTGCGTCTCAACACCAGCACCGCGATAACTCCGGTGGCCATGCAGAACGACTTGGGAGTCATCGGCGGAGATCTCGCCGGCTATCCGAACGGCCGGCGTCCGATCGATGACGTCGTCGACATCACGCTGCGCGCCGCCATGGGTGTCTTGCTCTCGCCCTTCGACGGCAGCGCCAAGGACCCTGACCCCGCATCGGATGCCTCGCGTCAGCTCGGGTACACCGATGGAGCGGAACCCAATCCCGCCAACTATCAGGGGGTCTTTCCCTACCTGATGTCACCGATCCCCGGCTCGCCCAACAGCGCCTCGAACTAGCGGAGTGATGTCAATGAACAATACAGTGACGCTGAACAAGACTGTGATCCTGGGTGCCGCGCTCTGCGCGGCGACCCTCCTCGAGTTGGCGGCGTGTGGCGGTTCATCCGACGTGGCGATGCAGAGTGCGTCCGCGTCGACGACGACGGCGACCGCCACCCCGCCGGCGACGGTCACCCCGCAAACCGAGATGCTCGACACTCAGCAGGTGCTGGCGGTGGCGGAAGTGCAATCCGAGACCACCGATCCGAAGTCGGTGGGCACCGGCGCGTGGATGGTGGCGGACGCCGAGGATGAAACCTCCGATCCGGTGCCGGTGGGCTAGTCGTGTGGTCACGGAAGGCCGTGTGATGGGCGTAGTACGGGTAATGCGCGTGATTCGCGCAGTGCGCGTTATGGGCCTGACGCCGGCCTTGGGCGGGACGATCGCGCTCGCGTGTGCGATGAGCGGTGCGCTGAGTGCGCCGCTCACGTCCACGCCGTATGTGCCGGCCGACGATGCGCGAGTACTCGCCGAATTGCCGGCGGGCGCGCATCACGCGGAACTCTCCGCCCGCCGCCTCGCCCGCGACCGGCTGGATGTGGCTGTGCCGCTCGCCAAGTTCTACATCGCGCAAGCTCGCGCCTCGGGCGATTTGCGCTTCTTGGGCTATGCCGAAGCCGTACTGGCTCCCTGGGTCGCAGAACCGACGAAATCTCCGCCGGCGGTACCGACCGCCTCGGTTGCGCCATCGGACACCGCGGCTACGGGACCGGCTACCTCGCCTACGGGAACGGCCACCTCGGCGGCGTTGGTGCTTGAGGCCACGGTGCAGCAAAGCCGCCACGAATTTGCCGCAGCATTGGGCACGCTCGATCGCTCGCTCGCCTTGTTTCCGGGCGACGCCCAGGCGTGGCTCACGCGCGCCACGGTGCTGCGTGTCCTCGGCCGATATCCTGAAGCGCAAGCCGCCTGTACAGAGTTGGCCCGCTGGGCAGATCGCGCCGTCAGCGAGATCTGCGCGCAAAGTCTGGCCGGCCTGGCCGGCCATCTTGACAGCGCGTATGCGGCGCTAGCGGCACTCTCGGCGCAGGACCTGTCCGCGCCCGAGCGCGCCTGGCGCGAGTCGGAGCTCGGCGAGATGGCGGTACGGCTCGGCCGCGACGCGGAGGCGGAGCATTGGTTCCGGCAGGCGCTGGCCGCGAGCCCCGAGGATTTCTATGTCCGCGCAGCCTATGCCGATCTGCTGCTGCATGCCCATCGCGACGCGGAGGTGCGCGCGCTGCTGCGGGGCCAAGAGAGCATCGAGCCCCTGCTATTGCGTCTCGCCATCGCCCAGCAGCGTTTGCGCGATCCGAACTTCGCGCGCAGCCGCGAGTTGTTGCAGGCGGCGTTCAGCGCCGAAGCGGCACGCGGCGAGGCCGTGCACCGGCGCGAGCAGGCACGATTCCTGCTCGAAGTGCAAGATCAGCCCGCGGCCGCACTGGACGCGGCGCTCGCCAACTGGGCCGTGCAACGCGAACCGGATGATGCGCTGATCTTGGTCGACGCCGCGCGCGCCGCGGGCACTCCCGACCGCGCGTCACCCGCGATCGCGTTCGCCCGCGCGCAAGGACTGCATGATGCCAGGGTCGACGCCACCCTGACCGCGCATGCGGGCGCGCTCCCGGTCGCGGGCAGTTGATGATGGGCAGCGGGTCTTGGGGCTGCGCATCGTTGCGCGGCGTATCGTGGAGCGGTTCACCGTGAAGCGGCCACCCGCCTCGCGTCCGATCGTGAATACCTGGCACAGAATGCTCGCCCTGCTGCTGCTCGGCTTCGCGGCGAACGTCCAGGCGCATGTCGCCAGCAATAGCTTTCTGACCGTGCGCCTCGACGGCGCGCACGCCGACGGGGCACTCGAACTCGCCGTGCGCGACGCCGAAATTGCCGTCGGCCTCGATGCCAATGGCGACGGCAAGGTTACCTGGGGCGAGGTGCGCGCGGCGCAAGGCGCGCTGCTGGCGTACCTCGGCCGGCACCTCGAGCTGGCGGGTCCCGATGGTCGGTGCGCGCTGCATTTTGGCGTACTAAGAATCAACGAGCGAGTCGACGGGAATTACCTGTGGCAGCCATTCACGGCCGACTGCGCCGGGGCGATGCGGCAGTTCACGATCACTTACCGTGTGCTCGACGAGGAAGATCCCTCGCACCGCGGCCTATTGACGCTGACGGCACAAGGAGTCGCACAAACGGCGGTGCTTGGCGGCGCGCGACCCGTACAGAGTTTCGACCTTCGCCACCCGTCGCAGTGGTCCGCCTTCACCGAATATTTTCAGGTCGGTGTCTGGCACATCTGGAGCGGGATCGATCACTTGCTGTTCCTGCTCTCGCTGCTGCTGCCGGCGGTGCTGATCCGCCGCGATCATCGCTGGCAGGCGGTGCCGCAAGCCGCGCCCGCCCTGTTCAACATTCTCAAAGTCGTCACCGCGTTTACCCTGGCGCATTCGATCACACTGTCGCTCGCGGCCTTCGACATCATCCGTTTGCCGAGCCGGCTGACCGAATCGATCATCGCCGGATCCATCATCGTCGGTGCGCTCAACAACGTCTTCCCGGTCGTCACCGAAGCGCGTTGGCGCATCGCTTTCGCGTTCGGTCTCTTGCACGGCTTCGGCTTTGCCGCGGTGTTGTCCGAGATGGGCCTTCCCGCGGGTGCGCGCCTGGTCTCGCTGGTGGCGTTCAATCTGGGCGTTGAATCGGGCCAATTGGCCGTCGTGCTCGCGGTGATGCCGCTGGCGTATATTGCGCGCGCCTCGCGGCTCTATCAGCGCGGCATCGTGCCCTGGGGGTCAACGGCCATCGCCGCCCTTGCGCTCGTGTGGTTCGTGCAGCGCGCCGCCGGTTAGCGGCCCCTCGAGGGTTGCGATTCGCCGGCGCCCCGGGCAGGTTATGCTTGGGCGAAGGCGTTGACGTGAAGCGCAGCGCGGCACTGGGAGAGCAATAGAATGGGAAATGTCGGCGGCGTGCTCGCCGCGCTCGCCGTACTGTTGGCGAGCCAGGTGTATGGCACACCAACACTGATCGACAACGTTCACGGATACACCCTGGTAGGTGCTCGATTGCACCGCTTCAGCGGCCTCGCGTTCGAGGACGGCAAGGTGCTGCAAGCGGGCGATGCCGCCGCATTACGCAAGCGTTTTCCGCACGCTCGCGTCATCGACGGCGGTGGCAAGACCTTGTTGCCCGGACTGATCGATGCCCACGGTCATGTGATCGATTTAGGCTTCGTCGCGACGCAAGTCTTTCTCTACGACTCACAGAGCCTCGAGCAGGCACAGGATCGGATTCGGACCTATGCCAAGGCCAATCCCGATCGCGCCTGGCTCTTGGGCGGTGGCTGGAACCAGGTGGCCTGGAAGTTGGGCCGCTTCCCGACGGCGAGCGAACTCGACGCGGCCGTTGCCGACCGCCCCGCCGTGCTCTCCCGAGTCGATGGGCACGCTGAATGGCTCAATACCAGGGCCCTGAGGGAGGCCGGCATCACCCGCGATACCAAGGACCCGGTGGGCGGGCGCATCGAGCGCAGCGCCGACGGCGATCCCTCCGGCGTACTCATCGACAAGGCCATGGATCTGGCCGAGCCAGTGATTCCAAAACCCACCGCTGCCGATCGGCGTGCGGCGCTCTTGGCCGCATTGGCGCACATGAATTCCGTGGGCTTGACGTCGGCAGGGGACGCCGGCGACACGGCGGCGGACATTGCTTTGTACGAGAAGCTCGCCGACCAGGGTCTGCTCACCGTGCGCATCTACGCCATGATCGCCGATACCGGTGCCGATTTTCTGGCGCTCTCGAAGGCCGGCCCCGTGATCGGCTACGGCCATGATCGATTCACCGTGCGCGCGGTCAAATTGTTCGCGGACGGCGCGTTGGGCAGCCGCGGAGCGGCACTCCTCGCACCGTATTCGGATCAGCCGACCCAGCGCGGCCTGTTGTTCATGTCGGATCACGACATGGAGGGCAAGATCGAGACCGCGCTCGAGGCCGGGTACCAGGTCAACATCCACGCCATCGGCGACGCCGCCAATCATCAAGTGCTGAACGCTTTCGAGGCTGCTTACAAGGTCGTCGGCGGCCGCCAACTGCGCAACCGCGTCGAGCATGCGCAAGTGGTGGCGCTCGCGGATATTCCTCGCTTCAAGCAATTGGATCTGATCGCCTCGATGCAGCCCACTCACGCCACCAGCGACAAGAACATGGCGGAGGATCGAATCGGCAAGGAGCGTATCAAGGGCGCCTACGCCTGGCGTTCCTTCCTCGACCAAGGCACGCGGATCGCCGGCGGCTCGGATTTCCCCGTCGAATCCGACAATCCCTTCTTCGGCCTGCACGCGGCGGTCACTCGAGCCGATCGTGCGGGCCAACCGGTGGGCGGCTGGCACCCCGAACAAGCGCTGACTCTGCTGGAAGCGTTTCGCGCTTTCACGGTGGATGCCGCCTATGCGCAGCACGAGGAGAAAACGCTGGGCTCGCTCGAGCCCGGCAAATGGGCCGATTTCATTCTCATCGACCGCGACCTATTCGAGATTGCACCCGCCGACATTTGGAAGATCGTGGTGCTTCAGACCTGGGTCGGCGGTACGAAGGTGTTCTCGGCGCCCTGACGTGAACATCGCCGCGTCACGGCGCGGCGCGGACGCGCAGGAGTTCCGGGCCAGCCAGGCGGCTAGTCCCGCGGTTTCAAATGTCGGTGTGCCGTACCGCCGTGCGTATGAGGTTTGCTGAGGTCCGCACTGACGAGATTGAGTTGGCCGTGGCGGACGCCGCGTTCGGCGATGATTTCTTGGGCGAACTGACGCACCTCGCCGACGGTGCCCTTCAACATGATCGTTTCGATGCATTGCTCATGATCCAAGTGAGCATGCATGGTCGAAATCGTCAGATCATGATGTGCATGCTGGATGCTGGTGAGGCGCTCTGCCAACTCTCGTTGGTGATGATTGTAGACGTAGGACAAATTCGCCACGCAAGAGCCCTTGAGGTCGCGCTGCTCGCGGCTCTGCTGCAGGTGCGTGCGCAATATGTCGCGCACCGCTTCACTGCGTGTCGCATAGCCGCGGCTCTTGATCAATTCGTCGAACGCAGTGGCCAGGTTTTCATCGAGAGATATGGTGAAGCGATCCATCTACCGCGCGCTCGTCAGGACCGGGCGGTCGTTGTAAAGCGCGGGAAAAAGTTGCTTGAAATTCTCCACTTTGGGCATGTCGTTATAGGCGATATACGGAGCGGTCGGGTGGTGCACCAAATAGTCCTGATGGTAGTCCTCCGCCGGATAGAAACCCTTGAGCGGATCCACGCGCGTGACGATCGGGCGGGGATAAGCATGTGATTCGTCGAGTTGGCGGATGTACGCCTCGGCGATGTGTTTTTGAGTCTCATCGGCATAGAAGATCGCCGACCGATACTGCGTGCCCGTATCCGGTCCCTGACGGTTCAACTGCGTGGGATCGTGCACCACCGAAAACGCGATTTGCAAAATCTGGCCGTAGGAGATTTCGGCCGGATCGAACGTGATCTTCACCGATTCGGCATGGCCCGTCGATCCGGAACTCACCGTCTCATACTCCGCGGTCGACTTGTCGCCCCCCGCGTAACCGGAAACCACCTGCTTGACTCCCCGAACGTGTTCGAAGACACCCTGGACGCCCCAAAAGCAACCTCCCGCCAGTACCGCCGTCTGGACCGGCCCGGACACCTTGGGGTTGTCGATCGCGGGCGGTGCGATGACCACGGGGGATTCCGCGCCATAAAGCGGCGAGCGCCACAATACGACTCCGATCGCCCCCAACGCAACGACCGTCATCAGCGGCCTCCGCCAACCATTCTTGCTCGATGTCATACCGCCTCCGTGAAACCTAAGGATGGATGGAATAGTCGTTGCAATGTCCTCACCGAGATTATAAAGCCCCGACGGCAGGGGAGTGTTCAAACGCCGGCCCGGCTAATCCAGGTAGCTGCTGGCGTAAGACCGGAATTCGATGGGGAAAATTACGCCGCCCCTCGTCTATTGCGTGCGCCGGCACCTAAATCCCTCCGCAAGGACGCGCTTAGTTTCGATTGAGACCCCGCCCGAGCTGGTTGTTACCGAAGATTCACATAACGGACATCGGGTGATGACCTGCCGCGGATACTTTTGACCCCCTGAGCAGGAACAATCCAGGCGATAGGGTCAATGCAACAAAAGAGAATGCTGGCCGGCGCAACGGTCGCCGCACTCGGCCTCGCAGCCGCGAGTTCGGCTTCATCGGCGATCGTCGGCGATGCAGCCAACTATAACGTGTTTATTTTCGGCTCCGGCGCATTCAGCGCGCAGAATTCGGACACGATGGGCAACCTCGCCGCGGGCGGCAATGTGTCGCTGATGAATTATTCCGTCGCCTCGAAAATCGCCGGCATTGCCACTGCGACGCCCGATCCTGCGCAGTTGGTGGTCGGCGGAACCCTCACCGCGCAGAACGGCGGTGTGGGCTCGAATCAGGCAGGGGCAATTTACACCAATTCGACACCGAGCTTGACGAGTTTCACCGCAACCGGCGGCGTTCATGCACAGACGGTCGTCAGCAGTTTCAGCGCCGACCAAACGCTCTATACGAATCTCTCATCCAACCTGGCGTCGCTCGCCGCGAACGGCACCACCAGCGGGTTGCTGGCCGGAAACACGCTGGACTTCACCGGCTCCTCGAGCGGCCTCAACATCTTCACGGTGAGTGCGGCCACGTTGTCGGCGTCGGATTCCATCAATATTTCAGCGCCGACCGGATCGACGGTACTGATCAACGTCACGGGAAGCGGAACCGTGACCTTCGGCAATGGGTCGGTGTCGGAGACCGGCGTATCTGCGGCAACCGTGTTGTATAACATCGCCAGTGGCGCTGTCACCCTCGGTTCGAAAAATCCCGAAGGATCGATATTGGCCCCGAACGCGGGCGTGACCGGCAGCAATGGGGCGATGACGGGGCAGCTGATCGCCGATTCCTATAGCGGCAATACAGAGTTCGATCAAGCCGCGTTCACGGGAACTCTCACCGCGGTGCCGCTGCCCGCCTCAACGTGGCTGATGTTATCCGGCATTGCCGGAATGGGACTGCTGGCGCGCCGCCGCAAGATTCTCACCCATATCCATGGGATAGAGGATTTCTCGGTTGCCCTCGGCCGCCAGCCGCCTACGGCGCCGTAGGGCATCGGCCCGCAACCGGCTGTACTCTTGCTTCACCACGGTGTAGCACTCGCAGGCCACCTTCTCCAAGCCGACGCGCTCAATGACCGTGATGTGGCCACGGCGATAACGCAGCACGCCGGCGCGTTGTAACTTTCCGGCCGCGGCGGTAACGCTCTCCCGGCGCACGCCCAAGATGCCTGCGACCAATTCTTGGGTCATGACGACCTCGCACGAAGGTTGGCGATCGAGCGTCGACAACAGCCACCGGCAGAGTTGCTGTTCGACCGAGTGATGCCGATAACAGCTTGCCGTTTGGCCAATCTGTACGGCCAGCGCTTGCGTATAGCGCAGCAGCAAATGCTGGGTGTTCCCGCGTCGATTGAATTCCTCTTGCAGGACCTTCGCCTTGAGCCGGTAGCTGAGGCCCGCGGTCTGCACCACCGCCGAACTGGGCGTCGTATTGCCGCCCATGAACAGCGAGATTCCCAGCACGCCTTCGTTGCCGACACTCGCTATTTCCGCCGATTCGCCGGATTCCATGACGTACAGCATCGACACGATGGCGGTCGTGGGAAAATGCGCGTACAGCAATTGCTCGCCCGGACGATAGAGGGTTTCACCGAGCCGCATCGGAAACCGCTCCAAGTGAGGCGCCAGTTGCCGGAACTCCGCAGCGGGTAGCGCCGCGAGCAAATGATTGTGCTCAGGGCTATCAGGTAAGGACATGGCGCTCGGTTGACGGGACAGTGGCGAGTTCGACGCCGATTCCCCGGTAACCAATGTAGCCGCAAGAGCAATTGAACATCGGCTGGCCGCTGACCTGGTATCGCTGCTGCGAGCCATCGCTGTTGATACGGCCCAATACGAAATCCAAGAACGGCTGTCGCGCCGCGATCCGCGACTTGAGCTCCCCGCGCGCAACCTCATCCCAACCGCCCACCGACTGGCCCTGTTTGTCCGCCACATCGTTGACCGAGATGCCGAGCATCTCCAATACCGGTCCCCCGACCTTGATGAAGTTTCCGGCTTCATCCTGTTCCCAGTACCAATCGCACGCCAGCTCCGTCAGGCAGCGATAGCGCGCCTCGCTTTCGCGCAATTCGGCGGTCCGCTCCTGCACCGTCTTTTCGAGTTGCTCGTTGTAATTCTTGAGTTTCTTGTACAAGAGCCGCACTTCCAACATATTGTGAATCCGGGTTTTGACCTCGATCAGGTCGAACGGCTTGCTGATGAAATCTTTGGCACCGCATTGCAGCGCACGAACTTTGTGGCCCGGCTGCGCGGTGAGCACGATGACGGGCAGATAGCTTTCCGCCTCGTTGGTCCGCAGCGCCTCCATCACCTGGAATCCGTCCATATCCGGCATCTGCAAATCGAGCAGAATCAGGTCGTAGCTGTTTTTCAGATGTAGCGCGCAGACCTCGCGAGGGAGCATCGTCGCAGTAACGTTGACGTAACCGGCATCCTTGAGCAATTGTTCGAGCAAAT
>Ga0116229_10009866_pt1 | contig 14474 bp, 13 predicted proteins | sample S1TSphgellanicum_3_FD_87313 | JGI IMG/M metagenome (GOLD analysis project Ga0116229, IMG submission 87313) | Host-associated microbial communities from peat moss isolated from Minnesota, USA - S1T2_Fc - Sphagnum magellanicum MG | ecosystem: Host-associated > Plants > Peat moss > Unclassified... | reverse complement strand
TTTAGAACTTTTCCAAAAAAAAAAAAACTGCTAAAAAAAAAGCCCAAAAAAGCCCCTCAAAAAACCGAATGGAAATGTTTTTAAAAAAATCCCAAAAAAAAAAAAAACACATTAAAAAAAAATTTGGCAATCTTTTTCACTAAAATCAGGGAATATTTGATAGAATATTTTCCTTTGATTTTTTTTTATTTTCCACATTTGTGCACTTGGAAAAAAAAAAATGTGGGTTGTATTTATTCAATGAGTATAGGGTCCTCATAAGAGATAGATGTACATAACCTCTTGTTTAGAGGATCTTGATCTTCTTATTCATCATCATCCACCCATCCATCCATCCATCCATCCACCCGCTATTCACCAAGCATAACCTCTCATTATTTGTTCCTTTTTTTGTATGTACATCATCCCCACAAAAATAAGTCAAATATGAGGAGTTTTTGTCCATTGAGAGAAGGGTTACATGACTTCTCATCCATTGACAAGAGGGTTTACAAGGGTTACATGACTTTTCATCCATTGACAAGAGGGTTTACAAGGGTTACATGACTTTTCATCCATTGACAAGAGGGTTTACAAGGGTTGCATGACTTCTCATCCATTGACAAGAGGGTTCATTATTATTTATGTCGATGCCAAATTTAATTTTAATTAACATAAATATCATGATGATTATCAATAATTTCTCATTATTATTTATGTCGACGTCAAATTTAATTTTAATTAACATAAAATATCATGATGATTATCAATAATTTATCATTATTATTTATGTCGACGTCAAATTTAATTTTAATTAACATAAAATATCATGGTGATAGGTAAGGAAAGGAATGAAAATAGTTTATAATGATAAGAAAATAGTTAAAATAAGAATACCCCCCCCCCCCCAATCAGCAACGGGGAGGGGAGAACAAAAATAGGGGAGGCGGTTATCATCCAGGAATCCAAATACCCGGACCCACCCCCACTGGGAAGACTTACACAAGTCAGCAACAGAAAAAAGAAAAGAAAAGAAAAGAAAGGAAAAGAAAAGAAAAGAAAAGAGAAGAAATGAAAAGAAGAAAGAAAATGAAAAGAAAATGAGGCTTCTGCAGATCTGATGACTTTCTCCCATTGCACTGGGATTTAGGGTTTAGGGTTTAAGGTGAAGAGGAGCTGATTTGATTGTTGAGGTGAAGAGGAGCTGATGGATTGTTGAGGTGAAGAGGAGCTGATGGATTGTTGAGGTGAAGATGAGCTGATTGATTGTTGAGGTGAAGAATAGGAAGAAGAAGAGGAGGAGGAGGAGGAGGAGGAGTAGGAGGAGAGACTTGATGGGTTTTGTCATGATGTGGATCTGAACCTACTGCATTGGATCCTAAACTCAAGTCCAAGATCACACGCCTCTCCTCTCAAAGTGTGGAGGAAAGGAGGAGCAAACAGGAAGAACTCAAGAGGAATTTTGGGGGGAGTGGTGGGTGTTGTTGTTGCTTCTTGTGATGGGGAAGGTGAGTAGAAGCCATAAGACGGGAGTAGGTACATTGGGTCTGTTTTTGATGGCGCTGTTGTCGCTTCTTCTGCTGGTTTTTGTCCTTCTGGGTTTTGTGGCTGCTCCGTCTTCTCCTGACACCCAGTTTGCTCATGGCGCTAAGGTGGAGCTCAAACTTCCGTCCCAGCTACACATGTAATGTGGTTGCTCTTTCTCTGTCTGTCTCTGTCTGTCTGTCTGTCTGTCTGTCTGTCTGTCTCTGTGTGTGAGTGTGTTTTACTCTTTCATTGCAGGCCTTTACATGCCCCCAACAGTCTTGTGTAACCCACCCAAGGAGAAATGACAAATGTGACTCATGGAATTAGGGTTTTACCTACCAGCTAGCCACTGGGATGTTAGTCTGTTTTTTTCCCACGAGATTTTTTCTGTTTCCTCTGATCATCACTAACGGAGATGCTGCTTGTTGGCATTGCTGGATGTGTTACACTCCCAGATTCCTCCCTCTCAAGGTCCTGATGTTCCTAGGCTAGCACTTGAAATGTCTGTCTATGCGAAATTCTCCATCCATTTCAGAATTTTGTTTATACTCTTAGAACCAGCATTTTTTCAAGGTAGATACATGTGCAGATCACTGACATTCATTGTCACATTGTTCAGGTACCACCTTCTGTACCCATTGCTGCATACTTTGTCCACAAGAAGACAGTAGCTAGGTTTCCTTTGGTCAAGTATATTAGGTTAGAGCACAGCAGTTGTTCAGTTGATTGGTCAGTCTTTTAGCTCTCTGTGTATTTAGATTGTGCACAAGAAACTGACTTTCTGAATGACCATACAGGCATCGGGGAGAGTCCACCTCATCATCATCAAAGCCATGGGTGGAGGTTCTTTCATGGGAGCCAAGATCCTTTCTGTACCACAAATTCCTGGTAAAGCTCCTTGGACAATCAGATAGTTTTGGAATGTGATTCTTCTGCTGGCAATTCTGAGGTGAATAGTAGTTTTATGCTTGAAATTGTATCCAAGAACCCTAACTTTGAAAAGGCAAGATCTGTGTGTTGATGACTTGTGGCTTTACTTGTGGGTTTGATTTGGAAAGTGCATCTCCTTTTCGTGTAGCATCTATCTACAAAGGTGTGTAGAGGGTGCTGTCAATTTGATTTTGCTTATGGAATGATGACAGACACCAGAGGAATGTACACATTTGATTCAATTGGCAACACCGAGCATGATAAAGTCAACAGTTGTGGACAATGAAACTGGTAAAAGCAAAGATAGCAGGTTTGTCCTGTGTGCCTCCTCATACTCTCTAAAGCCATCTTTTGTCCATGTCAATACACTGTTCAGTTGCATGATCCATGGATTGAACTCACATGTGACAATCTTCAATTCTGAATTGTTTGATCTGTCGATTATTGAACTTGCACCTGACATCTTCTTCGATTTTGGACTGTTTGATCCATGGATTGACCTCACACCTGATATCTTCAATTTTGGGAATGCAGAGTACGTACAAGCTCAGGGACATTTTTGAATAGAGGACAAGACAAAGTCATTGAAAGGATTGAGCAGCGCATTGCTGACTTCACCTTTATTCCAGTGGGTAAGTTGAAGGCTTAAACAGGGAAAAGATTTCTTGAGACATTCTAGAGTCTGTCCTCAACAACTGTTTGTTGGACTGGTGGTCTGAATGAATGTTGAACATATTCCATGGTGGCCTAAATTTTACATGCAACTTTTCTAATGCATTTTCAACCTTCCACTCCACGGTTTTGCCATTCTGCTGACCACTTGGTGCATTTTGAGCTGGAAGTTTCAATCAGCAAATATTGTCACTCTACCAGTCATCAATCCTTGGGTACAAGGATGTCAACAGCTATGCATTGCTTTGCACATTATCTTTAAATAGACTGGATTTGTCCCGTGGTCCCTAAGACAATGCAACCACAGTCATCTTGTGATTCACCTGCATAGTCAGGAGCTGTGTACTAAGAGAGAATGTGTGTGACCTGACCATTGCAAATGGGTTGTTAGCAGATCATGGTGAGGGGTTGCAGGTCTTGCATTACGAAGTAGGTCAAAAGTATGAGCCACACTATGACTACTTTCTTGACACATTCAACACAAAGAATGGTGGTCAGCGAATTGCCACTGTGCTTATGTACCTGTAGGTGACCTCTATAACATGTTTTTGCCTTGCAAATTGCACAGCTCTTGTTTTTGGGGAATTTCTGTTTTTGGTGCAAGGCTGCTGTGCATATTGTAGAGAAGGTCAATTGAGAGCACAGAGTGGATTGAAGATGGGAAAAGGCTATGGGAATTGGGGATGGATGGAGCAGAAGCAATGTCAATGCAGGTGGTGAAACTGTCTTTCCAGAATCACAAGTGAACAGAAGCTTAGTTCCAGATTGGAATGAGTTGACAGAGTGTGCCAAGGCAGGGCTCTCAGTTCGCCCACACATGGGTGATGCCCTTCTCTTTTGGAGCATAAAACCTGATGCCTCTCTTGATCCTACTAGCCTGCATGGTAAGAGCTACTCCTCTCTACTTTCTCAAATAGCTGATGATCTGCGAAACCAGCCTGAGAAGTTGAACATATCCTCAAGCTGCACAACATGGCATATAGTTATGAAGAATACCATAAACAGTTAAGTATGACCTTGAGCTTGATATGTGGCATGTGGGATGTTGGCAGGGGGTTGCCCTGTGGTGGAAGGGAATAAATGGTCAGCTACCAAGTGGTTGCATGTGGACAAGTACTCAGTGTCTGCTTGAGGAGAGTATGCAACTTTGAACAAGATTTTTTAATGCTTTTGTGGGCATCCTATCTATGATGATCCCAGCACATTTGAGATGACTTTTGGTATTGTTCAGCAAAGAATACCAAGTTGGAGCAAGAACCTTTGTCATGACTGCATCTGATAAATGCAACAAAGTGTGTGCTAAGAGAGATGCAGCCAAGATTTCGTAAATTTTTTTTCTTAAGTAGAACGTAGAGCAGTTCAAGAGTCTAAGTTATTCCAGTGCTCCCTATCAGCATTCAATGCATTTGTACTGTGGGGAGTGCAAAAAAGAAGATTATGGGATGGACTTTTCACTGAACATATGTGCTTTGACCTTGCCTATGGCAGAATGTAGGACAATTGCCAAACTGGAAACAAAGCCTGGGTTTTAGCTTCAAATATAATACAGTATTGTCAAGAAGCAAGCAGGCCAAATGGATCTCAATCCACACTAGATTATGATGATAATGAATTCTAGAAAACACAATGCAAGCAATCAAGCAGAAATACAGCAGCTTTCTCTGAGAAAATTGTGAATGCATGCATGATATGTGCACCATGAATGCAGCCATCTGAATCAGCCAGACTAGAGGGGCTGGGGAGAGAGAGGTTTTATCGTAGCAGCCTAAATGAATTAGCCATTTCCCTGAACTGGTTCTTTACATTGGGCCATAAAGCCTTTGGTGACTGTGCATTAAGGGAAAACAACTCTCCACCACTAGTTGCATATACTGCAACATTATGTCTGGAGAATGCAGGTCCTTCAACAATAAATTCTAAAGTGTAGAAGACAACACCCATGTCTTCTCTTCTCTCTGCATTCACCAGATTAGCCACTTTATTTGAGCCCTCTGGAGCTATAAACCTATGCAATAAGGTCTCCCCTGCTTCCTTTGGGCCCCCGAGTTTCTCAAGCCTGGCACACAACCACATTAGCAAAACAACAAGCCATCGTAAATCTTGGCATCCAAAAAAGTTCCCTGAGACCCATCAAAAGTACCTTTCTGAATCCAGCTCCAGCAGAGAAAGAAATTAGCATGACCCACTGAAAAACCTTCATGCTAGGATAGTCAATGCTATCTTGAAACCTTAGGGTTGCAGAGAAACCCATTGGGTGTTGTTCTGTGCTAGAACAGCAGCTTCTCTCAGAATAGATCTGCAAAATTGTTTATTCAACAACCCTGACTGGATGGTTTGCCTTATTTCTCCAAAGTATGGAAAAAAGTTGACCTATCCATCGGAGTAGGGCGAGGAGGTGTTTCTGTGTGTGCATACTGGAAGATTTCACCGTATGTAGCTCCAGCCACCAGGACATGATCCTTATGACGTCATTGTAAAAATGAGAAAGTAGAAAAGAGAGAGCTTACGTGAAACTGGGGAGGGTTGGTGCCACCACAATACTGACATTCAATTCACCATTAGAACCTGGGGGTCCAAATGCTACAACTGGATCAATGCTCCTTCTGCGATTTTGCTGCTGCTGCAAGGAAGGCAAATCCAGTGACCTCTCCCTCTCTGCCCTCTCTACTGCCCTGTAGAGTAGTCTCTGATCTCCCACCCACTGCGCTGGATATATGAACTCTGTTCTCCCCCCACCACGACCACCACGACCACCACCATCATCATCATCATGGCTCCTTCGGATCAGCACTGAATGGAACACAATTGGGAAAAAAGAAGATTGCAAAGATGAAAGCAAAATATGAGGAAAGATAGAGAATAGACAAAAGGGCTCTCTTACCGAAACCTCTGCTGGTTTCCAGACAGCGTTTATAGCCCTGCACAGGATACAGAACATCAACTCTTGCAGCTCGAGAAAGAGCTGGATTGAGTGAAAGCAGAGCACTGGTGACACCAAGGAAATTGGCTCCCAACGCGACCAACAGACCCACTGAAGTCCCCAACACAAACCTTCTGGGCACAACCCATGATGCTGCTGCTGTTGCTGATGATGATGATGATGATGATGATACAACACTAGTATCACTGGAACTTTCTTCAAAGCTTTTTGTTGTTGATGATGATGATGATGATGATGTTGTAGCAGCTTCTTTCTCATCTTGCAAGGAGGCAGCAACAAGGAATCCAAGCTGCTTCCTACCTGATCTCACCCCGTCCTTTCTCCTCACTGATCTCCCCGCACCTCTTCCTCCCAGGCAAATCCTCCTCCTACATGACGATCCTTGAGCAGGAGAAATACATGGAAGGGTAGAAGAAGAAGAAGCAGGAGGTAGATTGAGCTGCAACAGAAGAGACATACCCAATGCACCCATTTGCTGCAATTCAATTCTCCGCGGATTCTTCTGTCTCTCTCTTGGCTCTCTCGCACGAGCGCAGCAGGCCAATTACGCCTTGGTGCGAAAGGCAGGAGAAACCCTAAACCCCTGAAGAAGCCCCCTTTCACACTATGATGGTTGAGGAGGAGGCCAAGGCCAAGGGCCAAGGGCCAAGCTTGAGTTGGACTCATTCTATTGGTCAAGTTGTTTTGTTCTGGACTAAGAGCCTTTAAAAGTCCAAGTTCCAAGGCCAAAAATTATATAACCATATGTGTGTGTGTGCAAATGAATATGATGAGTGCAAAAGCACAAAAGGAGATGGGATGGATGGTATTGCACTTGAGTCCCCCTTTCACACTAAAAAGTGGCATTATTTTCAAGCATTTGAAAATTGATTATTTTCTTGAAATTCTCGATTGTGACCTCATCATGTTATTTGCTTGTCAAAATTATTGTTTAATTTCCTACATTTGCACCAAATTTATTGGTGATACAATTTACATAGAAACTTGGTTATGTACATAAAAAGGAAGCAAAATTCATTGCGATCAATAGCTCACTTAATTTAAACTATTTAAGAACGTTACCTGGCACACAAAGGTGTGTGCTAATTTCAAAGAAATTACAAGTTATTGCCAAAAAAAAAAAACAATAACATCATTAGAATAGGCACTATTTTGTCCACATTATATAGACTTGTCCAAAGGGTTTCTTGTGTTGGGTAGGTTTAGAAGAGGTGGTTCTATGTATGTTAATTACGTGTTTTGAATGGTATTGGATAATCTAGCCATCCCTTTTGGAACCTATGAAATACAACGACTCATCTTCAAATGAATTTGATATTAATTGATTAGAAAGTCAATTCACAACCATCTACAACTAGCATTTAAATATAGATGAGCACCAAGGAGGTCCTAGAGGTGTATATGATCCTTGTTTACCTTTGCTTTCTTGCTTGTCACTCAAGTGAACAGCTATTAAAGTAAATGACAAAAAACATGAGGAATAACAAATATGTGACAATCTATTAAGTAAACCAAACACATTAAATTGTCATTCTTCTTTCAAAACATAATGGTTTGTTTTTGGTCAGTTAGTGCATGACAAGAGAGTCGTGTATTAACATGAGTTGCATGTTAGGCTTTTGAACTATGCACTCAAATCCCTATAAAACCTTGGTGGAGATATTTCCATGTAGATGAGTGAAAGCCAAGTTTTTAATAAGCATGGGTATTCAAATGCATCCACAACCACTTGAGTTCTTAGATGGCAAGTCGAAATACTAATCCTTTGATGTGTCTCCAATGCACAAAATATTCATGTAATTATAAGAAAAACACTTTATATGTATCATTTTCTAAATGGAAACTCCAAAGGTTATATTCCACAAAAAGCTTGGAGTTGATCAAAGCTTTGAAAGCATTTTAGTTTTCACTCAAGTCGGTGATGCAAGTTGAAATTGATATGTCACATGTTAGATGTGAAGAACCTTGGACAATTTTTCAATACAAAGTTAAAGACTAGGCCAAGGTATGGTTGGGTTCACAATTTTAATCAAAGAATTTCTTAATGTCTTGGATGGACTCCAACTCTTGGTAACAACATGTAAATGAACTTTCACCAAACTTTTTCTTGGGCGAAAATTTGTCAAAAGGTGACACAATTATATGTGAACAAAATCATTTTTCATAAATTGAATTTTTAAAATTAAAAATCACCTAAAACCAACAAAAAAACCATTTTTTGGGGAGGTTGTCCTCACATTCATGACTATTAGCTACAATTAAAAAAATTCCTTGAAATCAAGTCAAAATTTTGTGTAGAGATGCTTGCCACGTTGGCTCCATCAAGAGATTGGGAAAAAAACATCATCCTTCACCACCCTCCAATCATTAAGGTCTTTCAAATTAGTGAATAGGTATAATTATTGTACATGACATTTCAAGATTCCTCCCCATCTTTTCATTTGTTAATACTCCATAAGTTGAGGAGCAAACTTTAATGGGTGTTGTAATAGCATTATTTGTAGTTTTCCCAAAGTAGGATTAGGAATTGCAATAAATTGTGTTAGCACATGTGTTTTCTCCCACCTATTTCCATCATGTTTAAAGTCTAGGACAATTTGGACTAGTCCTTTCAAACTAGATGATCATGTGAAGTGAAATTATTAGGTATTATAAAAACAATATATTACATGAAAATGAATGGTTCAACATGTGCATCACCTTGGACACCTTGTTCTTACTTCAAAAAAACCAACCTAACATGTTCAATTCAAAGTTTGAAAAATGCAAAAGTTGTGTTAAGACATCAAGTTTTGGTACCCCAACCATGGATATGCTTGAATGTAGAAAAAGAGTTTTAGCTTTCTAATAATGTATGACACTTTCAACTATTCTTGAAACCAAGTTTTTGAATGTTGGTATCCTTGGGTTTCACAAAGTGAAAGCCTTTTAGATAATGAATGAAAGTTTCAATTTTTCTCTTGTACAATCCTTCAATGCACATGCATGAACAATGTATTCATTCGCTTTCATAATTTTGCAAGTTTTACTATCTAACCTTTTTCATGATTACACCTCATGACTTTGATTTTGTGTTTAGATTTACCTTTGATCTTATAGTTTTTTCGATTGTCTTTGATAATTGGTCATTATCTTGATTAAATTTCTTGATGTGTTTGGGTATTAGTATTTGGATTCAGGTAGATGTTGATGCATAATTACACAATTTACATCCCAAATTATGCAATATAGCTTCTTCACATATAATAATTACAACAATTACACTATTGAATCATCCTTTAGTCAATAAACCTAGAACATAACTACATATTTTACATGACTTGACTTTGCTCAATTTCATTCCCCCATTCATTTGCACCTCATGTTACACAACAATGTATGTGCACCTAGATTACAAGGAGAAGATGCATTTGTTTGTGAATCATTGTATAATTTAGTGAAACTTTTTCTTTTTGCTTGGGATTTAACATGTTATACAAGTTTATACTAATGTTGTAATGATTTTATGTATTTCCTATTAAAGGGTGAAAACCCACTATGGGGAACCCATTTATGTGATCACATTGTATTGTTTTTATGGGTGCCCATTTTCAAACTTTAACCATGTCATTACTAATAAGGATTTTCACAATGTTTTTTCATATCATTGTAGGCCAAGATATTAAAATTTTCATTTAAAAATAAATTACTCTTTTTGATATCATATGATGTGATGATAGAATATTATTTGTGGAAAAATAAAATGTAATGGTTTATTGAAAAATGAAAAAAAAGATTGAAATGATTTTTTTAAATGATGAAAGTTGTTATATCTACTAACCCACTTGATTTCATTTACAATTGGACCATGTTTGTGAACGATGTGAAAATTTTGATAATTATCATATCTTACAAAGGTTCTTCAAAGATGTTGACTCATGTTGTGCCTGTATATTGTTTTGAATATATCACTACTAGAAATTGCATCTTAAACCACTATAGCATTCCAATGTACAAGGTGTTCATTGGAAAACACCATCAACCAATTCATTGTACTCAAGCATATTAGTTTGATTCATGGATGGTATGCTCTCATACTTACCTTTTTGTTTCCTTGTTTGGCTTAGGGTTTTCAAAATGCCCATACTAACCATGGGTTGTTGTTTTAATTCAAACTTCATAGGTCATGTAAGGATGATTTTGTGACAACCATGGTTTGTTTCCAACAAAAGCATTACCACATTTATACCCACCAACATCAGAAGAATGCAACAAGAACAAGAGTAGCAATATCCTATCACCAAACGCATGGAATCAACAATGTGGATTACAATTCTTAAAAAGGTTCTCCTTCAAATAGGGATGAGGTTGTGACTAAGATTGTTTGTTGACATTTTTGACACAATTTAAAAAAATCAACAACTTCTATCCATTTATCATGTATATAGAGGATAGGGTTTGGATTTGAGAAAATCATCCCCTATGCACTTCAAATATACAAAACAAATTTGATTTTTGATGAACATGTTTGTCATGAGTTCAAAACCATCTTCTATTATCGCATTATGATTTCACATCTACATTGTTAAAGTTTAAGGTTTTTGAGCCACACTTACATAATGTCTTATAAAATCCCCATAATGCACAGGAAAATCTACAATCATTGCTTATGGGTAATCAATACAAATTAAGCTTTTGGAATCATGTACAATATTCGCATATGGGTCATGAAATATGTAGTGACAATTTAACAAAAATATGCAATACCCATAAAATAAGTGATGGTTTATTGGGGGTATTATCATCCTTCTCAAGCCCAATTTGAAGGGATGCAAGTATTACATTTTGAGATCATGTCGTCAACTAACTAACCATGGACCAAAATTGGGTCATTTTCTTTGACACCCATATGCATGTATTGCATGGGACAAAGTTATTACTTTAACATAATAATTGCACATGGGTTAAAAAAATAGGTGTTAATTTTGAGTTTACCTTAAACCCTAAACCCTAAATCATTCTGAACATGATGGTGCAATATTCGTAGGTCCTTGTGTTCATGTAGACTTTAGATTTGAAATGGAGGCCAAGAAATCTTGAAGCCAATAAGCGATAATTTTGAACACTTTTGGCTTTTTTTTGTTTGGCTTGGAGTTACTAATAAAACAATGATTTTTCTTTTTTAAGGTAAAGGAATATTTTCTATAAAATTGTTGAGGCCAAGAAGTTGAAACTAAGTGTTCAATGTTGTGTATGTTTTATTTTTGTCTTTTCTTGTTATAAAAAATGGGGAAAGACAAAGTGAAAAAAAAATTTAAAAATGAAAAAAAAAAAAGAAATTGGAGGGGGTATGTGCAAAGTTTCATTTGATTATCTAGTGTAAAATGTAGAAATAAATAATATTTTATTGTTACAACATTGACCCCTAAGGGTTTTGGATCGATCTCCCAAGTGTGAGAACCAATGAAGCCCTTAGGGGCGGGAAGGTCCTTACCCAATATAAGGGACTTTTGGAAAAAATAAATTCTCACCATATGTCCTTCTTAAATTTTTCTTTTAGGGCTGTTCATTTTCATTCTCATTGGGTTTTGTCATTTTATGCCACTTTCAAACTTGCCGAATTTTTCTAAAAGGAAATTTGAGTTATGGTTTAGGGGGGAAAAAGGCATTACCAATGGGGCACAATTAGCCAAGGGAGACAAAGGTTTATATCTATCTAATAATAATAATAATAATAATAATAAATTTTCTGGAGAAATTTTGATTTGCAAATTATAAATATAACACAATTCTTTATAAATTCAAAAAACCACGGTGATGTTGTCGATTTTCAGTCATGCCATTTTACTACGGAATTTTCATCTTCTATTTTCCTATGCTTAAAATTTCAAAAAATAATTTTCTCTCAATGAAAACACACATTTTTGTGAAGAAAAATGAAGAATCCTTTTGAATATTTAAAATATTTTTAAAAAATTTACTTATTCTACAGACACATGTGCTGAAGCTGGAAAGCAGTTATATATACATATTTAAGGTTATTTAAGGTTACTTAAGGTTGGATATATTTCCAGCAGTTATAACCTTAAATTACCTTAAATATGTATATATAACTGCTGGAAATATATCCAACATGCTACAAAATGGTTTTGGCCCAACATTTTTTGCACATGATGTTGCTAAGGCTGGTGGTAAAGGCCATGGTTTTGGCCCAGCATTTTTGCACACGATGATGTTGCTAAGGCTGGTGGTAAAGGCCATGGTTTTGGCCCAGCATTTTTGCACACGATGATGTTGCGAAGGCTGGTAAAAGGCACAACAAAGTTGTTGATTGGCTTAGATGGTTTGATTGTTCTAGGTGGGTTGATCTTTAGTAGTCTCCCACCTGTTTGCAATCCCAATTTTAGTTTTATGGGTGAGGTTGGTTGGAAGAAAATAAAAAAAGTAAATAAATAACTAAAGCTTGGATGCAAGAAAATCCTTTTGCAGGTCACATACTGAGCACCTTGGAGTTTCTCTCCGAGGGTTTATATTTAACCGAGAAAATGTTAAGTTTTGAAATCACAAATAGGAAATATTTGTTGGCAAATAGGAAATGCCCAATCGGCAAATATCAAAATAAAAAAAAGTCAACATGGCGAAATAACTGAGCAATTACTATTCCATAGCAATCATCCATAGGAGGATTTAGCCAATATTACTAATAAACTAAAAGTAAAGCACAAAAAATATATATACAAGACTTAGGCTTCAACCCTACACAAAAAAGCCTATAGCAATTATGAGGGCTAGGGTGAACCGGCACCCACATTGGTACGTTTGAATGAGTGGCCTCTTAGTGACCATATTAAGTTCAAAAAATGCTAGATTTGAACTCCGAGACTTTTTTTTTTCCATAGCTTTGAGTAGAAAATCATACAATGCAAAATTATCATGTATGGTTTTATGAAGGATGCAACTCCTTGCCCATATATATATATATATATATATATATATATAATTTAATTTTAATTTTTTTTGTAGCATGAGTTTCACTCTTTCATCTAGTAATTACTATGTAATTTTATTTCCTAGAAAACCTCGGTCTATTTTTTTATATGAGGATTTTTGAAAGATGGTATTTTGGCTTGTGTTGAAACTTGAGATTAGTTATTAGTTATGGTTCACCCAAGGCAATTATGCTATCTATGTGAGCAAAACACTCTGAATTCAATTTTTCTCTTTTGCAAAATATTGTAATCTACCTTGGTTAAGTTAAGTTAACCCTTTCACCCCCCCTCCCTCCACACAACATACCCACCCCAAGTCCTGCCTACTCCACCAACGCTAACTAAGGCATTTTGTTTTCTTTATCTCTTAGGTTACCAAAAAGAAAGAAAGAAAAGAAAAGAAAAAATCTTAAAAGGAAAAAAGAAAAAAAGAAAAAAGCTTACCGACTTGCCTTGCCTAGGAAAAAAAAAAGTTCAAAAATTGGCGAATCAGAAAACCTAAAATAATTTGCTTTTGTCACATTTTTCCAAAAAAAAAAAGTTGATATTATTTACTGGTTGCAAAACATTTTTAATTTGCAAAAATAAACTCAAATTGGTTTTGGACCTTGGTTATACTTAGTGGTGATTATTATTTTTTCAATTTTGTCATGTTAATCAAGTGGCAAATCATCCATAAGTATATTTATATAGTAGAAAAATTATTTTATTTCTTTATTTATTTATTATTTTTTAAAAGCACCTTTTCATCTCTTAGCCAAATTGTGACGAATTTTGGATAAAATTTGGAAATTGTTTTTATAAAAAAAATAAAAAAATTATTTTGGACAAATTGTCGTCGCCATTTATTCCTTTAATCTCTCTTGGGATTCTGGCTACTGACAGAAGCTTCGAAGAAAGTCGAGGAGACTTGTGCGTTCGGGTGTGTAGTACAGAGAAATTGCAAATTGCAATTGAGATTGAAATAGAGAGCGATTTTGAGAGAGATTTTGAGCGAGAGAGAGTTGAATTTGATGACAAGTTTTGTCGGAGCTGCAGAGAATTTTCTGGGATGGGTGCATTTTGTTTTGGGTGTGTTGGGTGTATGCAAAGAGGATTCTAGGAGTTGCAAGGATTTGGTTGAATTTGTGTGTGTGTGTGTGTGTTCAAGAGTTTTGTGTTGTGTTTTTTTTTTTTTGGCAGTGAGATTCTAGGCTAGTTGCAGCGGGGAGATAGATGATGGCGTTTGCACAATCTGGGTCTTGTGCAGATCCGTTGACAATGATGCAAATTACAAGGAAGCAAGAGAGCCACCAGGAATTCACCAACTACTTGGAGCCGCACAGCTTGCTCAGAAGACCGCCGTCGTCCTCTAGCCATGTGGAGATGATCTTACCATCGTCTAAGACAATCACCATCTTCGACAACCCTACCCAACACTGCGATGATGATGATGATGATGATGATGGCAAGAAGAA
>Ga0116229_10009864_pt1 | contig 14477 bp, 15 predicted proteins | sample S1TSphgellanicum_3_FD_87313 | JGI IMG/M metagenome (GOLD analysis project Ga0116229, IMG submission 87313) | Host-associated microbial communities from peat moss isolated from Minnesota, USA - S1T2_Fc - Sphagnum magellanicum MG | ecosystem: Host-associated > Plants > Peat moss > Unclassified... | reverse complement strand
TAAAAACCTAGCTCAAACAAAGCTACCAAACTAAAATTAGAGTGGTGAAATTTTTTCAAATTTTTTTTTCCAAATTTAGTGATTTGTTTTTCAGAAAAAGGGAATATTGTGACAAAATATTGCCTTATTTTTATTTTTTGTCATTTTGGCGAAACTTCACACCAAAAAAAGTGCTCGCATAATTTTCAAAAACCATGGATTAAATCACTTAATTAATTAATTAATTAATTAATTCCCTTTCCAAATGTTGTTGTTCAATGAAAGGTTAATTCCATTCAAGTTATGTCAAAAAAATCATTGTATTTTTTTAACCAAGTATTTTGCCAACTCAAGTTTAGTAAACTCCCTATGGTGGCAAACAACTGTTAATCTCAGTTTTTATTATATTTCATTTCCAAAATTTCCAGTAAAAAATATTTTTAAAATTCAGAATTTATTTATTTATTTTTCTATATTATTTTTATTCACTGATAAAATTCAACACATTTTCAGTTACTATTCCAGAGAAATGAGAAAAAGAAATCATGTTTTTTTAATTCATTTTTAGGTATTTATTTCTCCCAGAATTTTATTTTTCTAATGAGGAAAAAAATGAAGTTAATTCAAGTATTAAACAAATAAATAAATAAATAAATAAATCCAACTGTTTAATTTCAATGAGAGTGTTTTTAAAAAGTTTTTTAAATGCTAGAAATTGGGGGCCAAGGGTAAATTTCCTAATCACCACCGTGATACCCGGAGGTTCTCTGCGCCGTTTCTCATAACTACAGAACGTTGGTAATTTTCGTTACTTACTTCTTTACTCTGAAACGGTCCTTTGAAGTGACACGACAGATCCAATCGGACGGCGCAGATTGCATCCCAATTCAAAAAAAAAGAAAATTGGTAACAGTAATTGAAATCCGTCCGATTCAGTGCCCGGAGAATATTAGTGAGAGTTTTAGTAGGAAGATTAGTCAGTTTATTAGATTAATTAATCCTCCCCTGCCAAGACCGCTGCCCTTCTTCATCTTCTTCTTCTAGCGAGCGCTCTCTCTTGTTTTCCTTCGTTTCGTTTTGAGCTTCTTCAGACAGAGATCACACAGAGTCTTGTGTTTTATTCTTTCGGTTGCGGCGATTTCGGTGTGCTGTGATCAAGAGGAAGATAATTGCTGAGATCCGAAATTTTTTTTAAAAATAATTATCAAATTTTTTTTAATAAAATTCCTGAAACTAGATTCAAACAATTTTCTTTTACTGTATGTATGAAATTTGGATAGTTCTTCAGGTACTTACTTGTCGATCGACGGCGGCGGGTTGCAAGTCGGATCGATTCCGATGCGCGGGGAGATTCGCTTCATCTGAAGTCGATTTGAGGAACTTTCCGTAGTTTTTTGCAGCGGTATGACGAGAGTTGAGGGAGGAAGTCTAGAGAATGAAAAAGAGAGAGAGTGAGAGAGCGAAAAGAAAACAACAACAACAACAAAATAATTTCATTTCATTCCTTGAGTGCATTATTGTGCATTATGCTTGCAAGTGTCTTAATTTCATTCTGTGTTTTCCGTTGGCCGAGATGATCGTCGTCAGGATTTGACTAGATTTGTTTCTTATTATAACAACACAGCGGTGATCGATTTGAGAATGATGCGTCAAGCTTGTACAATTGCATACCTGAGTGCGAGAACTTGAGATCTAGTCGACTTTGAGATGTTTGTTTAGCAAAACTGTCAAGCAGTTCATTGCGATTCAAGTTGACGTTCCCGCTGTTGTGAGATTAGTGCTTGAATCTTGTTTGTTGTACACTATAAGCCTCCGCGGGAAATTCAGATCTGTTGTGATGAATATCATGAGTCTTGCCTACAGCGGCGGTCGAGAAACTACTTCCATGACTAGTCCTAGAGGAAGAATTCTCATGAAGAAGATCGTCAGGCTGGTACAGCAGCAGCTTGTTGTTGTTCTCGTGCTTTTTCTGACGGTGGAAAGTCGACGGGTGACGGGCTCGCGATTCTGCCAGCGACCGGCGCTGCCCGGCTACGGATGCTCGGAACACACGGTAAAATGAACATTCCCTGAACACAATAACATGACAATCTGGGTTCAGAAAAGTTTCTGCTGTCTAAACAAGAGTGTATTTCTCTCTAACTGGCAAGCTCGAAATTTCCTTGTCAAGTGTTCGTCGTCTGATGAGTAGTACTGCATTCTAGACACGGGCTTTCCTGATCGGGATAAGTCTTGTAATGGACAAGAAATCGAGCATTCATGTACGCCTACAAGCACTCTTGTTCCGATGCGCTGATGATCACGTATGGTCGAGTACAGCACCGAAGAGTTTGAACTTTGCAAAGAAATCTATGAAGCTTTGATCTCAGGGATATGAAATTTTCGTACAGAAATCTCAATATCTTTCAAGCCGCTTCCAAATAGCAATGGAGCTGCACGCGAGACACGATACATTTTCGGCAAAAAAATCTTCAGACATTGCTCTATTACATGACTCATGACTCACGGTCGTTCTCTGTAAACTGCAGGTACAGACAGATGATGGTTATCTGCTGGTACTGCATCGTCTATCGTTGATCAAAGTTTCCCGAAGCGCACCTGCCTCTACCGCATCGTCGATGACAACACCAACATCATCAGATGCTGCTGCAGCAAATGTTACTAGATCAGCTCCTGGAACGACAGTAGAACGCCCGAATGTCGCAGAGACCGAGAATAGAACCGCCACATTATACCTGAGGGTAAGCAGCAACGTCTCGCGAGCTGGTCACAGTTGCAGCTCGTGCACTGTAGATGGTAACTGTATACCGATCTCAAATTGCCAAAGTGCTCCGGTTCTTGTCACACTGCTTGTCTGATGCACGTGTTCCAGATATGGAGTTGATCAGACTAATTGAATCGCGTGTTTCTTGTCATGTCCACAATATGGTACTGGTCGTAGAATACACTAGTACCTCGGCGGCGACAAAAACCAATTATTACAAGCGGCGTCGCATCAGAATCGGCCACTAACAACAACGGCTCCGGCACTCCCAGCCTCCAGGGAGCTGCTGCACCTGCGCCAACAAGCATTCGGGGGAATCCAGCAATCAGTGGAAGAAATAACTCCAGGAAGTCTGCCGCCCCCGACTGTCCAAGTCCAGGATCGACGATTCCAAATGTTCCGCCGACGGTTCCCAATGTATGTAAATTCCATAAGGCTCAATATGATCATTTGCATCGCTCAGTCTAGTGTGGCCCCGTGAAGTATCGTGAACACGGCATGTGTCGGGAATATTAAGCTTGGTTTATACTTTTCCTGTGACAGGTGCCAACGAGGAGGAGGCCACCTGGAATTGGGGCACCCGTGCTACTTATGCATCAGGAGTTCCAGAATGGAGATATCTGGTTACGCCATGTGGACGAGCAAAACCGCACAGACATGTTGTTGCCGGTGATGCTACTGGAGAAAGGCTTCGATGTGTGGGTGGGGCACCAGCGTGCTACGTTGTGGGGAAATGGTCATGTGAATTTGACTCACACCCAGCAGGTACAGTAGTCCTAATATATCCCCGCTTCTTCATCACCTGGATGCTAGCTCATAAATTTCCGCTACTTTTCAACGTCCAGGGCAAATGAGTACTCGCAAATCTAACGTCTTACCACTCATGAAATATCTCATCCTCACTGATTCCCGCTAATTAGTACCCTCAACCCTAAACCCTAACACCTTCTGGCAAGCTGAATGTCTAGGCATATTGGGACTGGACATGGGATCAGCATGCGCAATATGACCTGCCTGCCCAGCTTCTCTTCATCAACAATGTGACCCACAAACGGATCCACTATATTGGCGTGTCACAGGTGTTGTATGAGTCCATCAGCCATTGCAATTGCTTTGCACCTCTGCTTTGGATGAGTTTATACGATCATTTCTGCTCATGTGTTTCCCCAGTAAGGCATAGTTCTGCTAAGAGGAATGTTCTACCGGCTGTACTGGATCTGTGGTCATTGCTAAGATGTCACCCAGTAGCTCATAATTGTCAGAGTCAAAAAGTCTGCTCTTGTCATTCTTGTGCATTGTTTGATATATTATCAGCTGTAGCTTGATCCACTGCTTAGTGTTGACAGTTGGGTCACTGTGGGTGGTGTGAGGTGGTGAGATAGGCAGCCACTGTGGGAGCTGCAGGCGCAACAGTTGAGCGCACATCCTCGTTGCTGAAAAGCTTGACAGTAATTGGACTTACTGCATACAGAGGCTATACAGACTCTCGGTTGCTCAATGCCTGGGCCTACTACTTTGGTCGAAGTCTGGACATGGTAGGTACAATGTGTATGTTGAATCCTGTATCTCCAGTTGATCATTGATCATTACTAGCTGCTGGCACATGATTCTGAATGTGGCACCTTGCAAACATCTGTAGAATGTGATGTTTGCTGACAACCATAACAGCATGACTTTCGATGGACTGTGTGTGTGTGTGTATGTGTAAAGGAGTACTATGCTACAGGCTTCCAGAATGGCGCCTTCAATTATTCTGCGTAAGGAACCCAAAACTCTTAGAACCCAAGTTGAGATTTGCCTCCAATGTTTTGTCCATGGATTGTTCCCATGAATCCTCTGCCAGGTTCTTTAATTGTTCATGTTTTGAGATTCTCAAGGATTGAGCCAGTACTGTTGGCATCATGTTCAATCCTCTTTGACCAGAGAATTTTCACCACGACCCATCAACAGAGCCAGCCCTCCTGGCACAGGATTCAACCTCATTTCAGGTGCAGGTCACTCACTGTACCTTTTGTTGTACAATGTCAGGTCTTTACTGTAACCATATCAATTGAAGCTAACACTGACAAAATTCACCCAGAGCTTCACACAGTAGAGACCCATGTTCTTTCTTCAGACTGTTTCAAAAGTCTCATATCTGGTGCTAGCTAGCCTCTTGGTAGTCTATTGGTAATCTCAGTTGTCTACTGTTGTAGGCCCCAATTGCTGTCTCGGACCAGGAGTGGTGGATTACAGCAATGGCTGGGATGGCACCACCTCATTCAAGAACCTTCTGCAGTGGCAGCAAGGTCAGGGTCCTTCCCTCTCTCAAATCTGGTGCTTGGAGTTGTGCAATGATGTCAATTGACTAGAAAAAACTTATAATATCAAGTTTTGTCATTTCAGTTGTGAAGTTACAATCCATCCAGATTCTTAGGAACACCAGATTGGTGAAAAAAATGCAGCTCTTCCCTGTTGTCAGTAACCAATGTATTGCTGTAACTTTTGAAATTATCTTAACAGAATACAATACATTCTCACAGTATGTTCTCTGCGTACTGGCACATGTGATGCACAATGTACCAGGAATCAGGACAGATCGCTGGGCCAAATTTGACTACAGTGATTATATTCGAAACAGACTTGCATATGGTGTGTGGACACCTCCATCCTATAGTCCTGAGCTCATACCTTCAACACTTCCAGTGTTTGTTATATATGGAGGCCAGGATTGGACAGCCCCAGCACATGGAGTGAGAACATTTATTGCCCGGTTGAGGCAGCCACCGACTGTTCTGTTCATGCCACGCTATGCACATGATGATCTCACCTACAGTGTCACCCGGGAGGCTGATTTGTTTCAGCCCATCCTGTCATTCTTGGAAGCCAACCACTGATCCAGACTTGAGCCAGCTGGAGTGAATCCTTGGGGGTCTGATCTTGAATCCATGAGAACCATCTCCTCGAGTCTGCACATTCCTGGTTTTACATCAACCTCTTTGCTGCATTCTATGAGGACTTGAGGAATTTTCTTCATTCAAGGTTCAGTTGCTTGAGATGTGACTCCCTTTGTGGTCCCAGCTTCCGGTAGCTTTATATGTCCCAGACTTTTAGTTAAGGAATTTTTTTTGTGCAGTTTTAGGTGCATGTTGGCATATCATTGGTCATTGGCAACAACAAAACATGGCATGTACTGGCTTGTTTCCCCTTTGCTTCTTTCAAGCCACTTTCAGGAGGGTTGGATTCTCTTCTCTCACCTCAGACGAGCTGGGATATCACAACAGAAAGGCCCTGAAGGTTGTGCTGAAGACTAGAAGCAGGTACTTCATATTACAAGCAGAGCTCAAGTTTTTGGGTTTCCATTGACAATTATTCGTAGCCATCATTACTTTGTTACTTTAGTGGAAATAAGACAATGCCTATCTTCAATTCTGTTGAACATGTCATCTGTCAACTGAATAGCCCAGGACAAAAGAAGCCCTAGATCGGGAAGGTTCAGAGTTACCTGAACTTGCAGCAGAGTTTTGTAAAAGAGTTCTTGATGTAGCAGAGAAACCACGATTTTCAGGTACAAGCTTTGAACCATTGTTTTTTCTCCTGTCAACTGTCCTCATCTTCTGTTCTGGGGCGACTCATGTTTCTTAGCTGTAGTGTTTTGTGCTATAATTACTATTAGGACCAGAAGTTTTGGTTCAAATTTTCCATCATCTCGGGATGGATGTGAGCCTGTTTGTTCCCCAGTATATTTTTTTCCTTTGCAAATAATGGGCATTCCATTTTTAAAAACTCCCTGCATTTTTTTTCTAGTTTTTTCTCTTCTTGTGATACCCTTCACGTATCTGCTGGGTATCATGAGAGAAAAAAGAGAACAAAAAATGGAGCAAGGCCTTACACTTAGTAAAGCCCTTGGCCGCAGGCTTTGTTGTACACACAAAAGGTATGATGCTATCGGCATGGCCCTAGCCCATATTATGGTTGAGACTTGAAACTTTGGTTTTGTGGAATGAAAGCATTGAAGATGGAAATGTTACTCTTCTTCAAGTTCATGAAAAGCCCCTTTTTTCCTCAAGAAACAATAAGGGATGTGAATCCTTTGAAACATGTTTTCGAAATTGGACATTGGCTGGTTGCTTTGTGAAGTGAGATCAACAAAGGTAGCGGCCTGCCTACTTATTATGGGGGGTTATATGAATACAAGACATTCATGTGTTGAGACTTAAGAGTGGAATTTAATTCAAGAGAATGCAGCTATGAAAGCCTACTTGACCTACTCTGGGCACACTATTACCCCCACAACTCATAACCACCATTGCTGATGGCATAATAATGTATAATAACATTTCTTCTCGTTCCCCTCGCAATCCATTTCTTGCACAATGCCACACTTGCTGTGGACAAATTTGCCTTCATAATAGTGCAAAGAAAGATGTGTTCAGTCTTTCCAAAACCCTCAAATCAGAATTTTGGAGTTTGAGTCCACACTTGGGTGTCGTGGAGCAAAGGATTTGCCCATTCATGGACCCAAACTCAATTTTTTGTTTCTAATTGACCTAATTAATTGTCTATACTTTGGGCCACTGGGAGGGTTTTAGGGTTTAGGGTTTAGGGTAGGCACTTTAAACAATTCCGGTATCTATTACTACTCTCCAGAATAAGAGAGAGTTGCCAAGGAGTCCTTGGAAGAACATCAAAAGGCATTGAATTGAAAGATTACGACTGAGATTTTACCAGCAAAGAAGTTTTTTCTGTGTCAAAGAATACCCACCTAGCATGAATAGTATTTGCCAAAAGGAGGATGTTTTTTGCTTGGGACAATTTTTGAACTTGATCACAAAGACCTGCACCAATTTTTTTCCTCATAATCCTTCTCATTTATTATGGGAAATTCTTTAAGAGAATTGTAATGCATTTCAAAGATCAGAATGCCTATTGCAGCCAGCAAGCATTCTGTTTTTTGAAATGCCCCCCACAAACAACAAACGAAAAGAAAATTACATTCTATAATGTGTTTTAACCTTCACACTCATATTGAAATTTTTGTTTCCATACATATCCAGTGTAGAAGCTGGGTTTTAGAAGCAATGAATAAAGGGAAAGGTTTTGTGTTTGGGAATTGAGTTTTGCTCACCAACCTTGGTTGTAGTCAACCTCAAAATTGTTGTTAAATGATCTTTTTGCTTTCCCTATAAGCTGGGTGACATCATCAAAAGCATTGACACACTGGAATTTCAGATCTTGTGACAATCTCATTGATCAAAGAAAATGTGTGTTTGATTGATTTTCACTTTCACTACACAAACATGCTTTCACCAGATCTGTGTTTCCACCAAAACAGAGTTTTGGAGAAGATTACAAGTTGTTGAAACCCACTGGTTGGGATCAACTATTGAGACTCCTTGGGGATGATGATCATCCAGTGGCAAATCAAGAATTGGTCATTTTTTTTGAACAAGATGTTTCTTTATATGGAGTTAGCTTACCACATGGATGCAATTTATTAAAAAAAGTTTGGAGCTACAGGTAAGGGTGTACCACAAACAATCTTGGTCCTTTGAATTGGGTGGAATGGTCTACAAACCACTTGCACAAGACAATTAGCGACCTGCAAAATAAACCAAACAAGCAGGGCTGCATGGTGGTAGGGCCCACACTTATCATTATTTTCATGAATTTCAAAAGAAAACAGTACGAAAAGAAGATTTTGTTACCAAGAAGCGCCATGGGTAAGGATTGAAAGTGAGAATCATAGTCCATCTTGTGAGGAAGGAAATTTTGTAGGAGTCATTAAGAAACTATCTACGAACTACTATAGAATTTCCTTTCTGACAAGATGGACTATGATTCTCACTTTCAATCCTTACCCATGGCGCTTCTTGGTAACAAAATCTTCTTTTCGTATTGTTTTCCTTTGAAATTCATGAAGATAATGATGAGTGTTGGCCCTACCACCATGCAGCCCTGCTTGTTTGGTTTATTTTGCAAGTCATCAATCACCTTGTGTAGGTGCCTTGTAAACCATTAATATGCCCAGTTCATAGGACTTGCTTTTGTGACAAGAATTGTTCGCACCAGTTCATCTAAAATGTAAAGGATCTGTGGAGAGAACTTTTTGATCTTCACGAAAACTGTGAGATGAATCTGAGGGTGAGACATTGTTGCCTTTGTAATTAGGTATTCACGATCCCATCTATAATGCTCTTCTTTAAACCCATATAAAACCTTCACAAAATCTTCATTATATGGTTCCACTTCGACACTTCCATCTCCTTCATCAGTAACTTGAAGATCTTCACGATAACGTTGAAATCCATTGGAACTTTTGTCCTTCCTATCCTATTAGGCTCTATCGATTTACAAAAGTTACAAACCAATTTCGTAACCTGGAAAATATCTATTGTTGTCCAATTGAGTTTCTTGAAATCTTCCAGCCAATAGTTCACACTCAATCGCTTCCTCTTTCTCTATTGCCCAGGTTGCAGCACAAAGAACCGTAATAAAATATTGAGCTGAAGTGATGTCCTCCTCTAGATCCCTTGTTTTCAATTTTGGTTTCTTGGCTCCCAGTGCTCTACCACTCCCGAGCTGATGTTTTAACATGTCGATAGCATGAAAGAATTGTCCACAGACACTTCAATCTCAGCTGCTAGAACTCCAGGGAGCAGGGAAAAACAATCTCACTCACAGCGTGTGTTTTCGGAGGAGCATTCCACAAGGAAGAACAACTTCAAGAGGGTAACTTACAATTTCTACACTGCTTTGAGGCACAATACCCTAAACCCTACCCTAGACTTACCCTAAACCCTAGACTCAAAGAAAGAGCCCCCATCCAATACTCCTAGGTTCTTGGCATAATGAACAATGTGTGTTAACATGGGTAGAATTTTTAAGAGGGGACGCTTTTAAAGGGGGTGAGCTCACTCTTTTTTCAAGCAACTTTTTCTTCAAAAAGGCATTCTTGAACATGGGCAAAGGCAAAGAAGGGACTTGAACCCCTAACAATCACGTATGCCATCATCTCCAAATGTGGTCCTTTGGACAGCCATGATATTGGGGCATGTGAAATTCGGAAAAAGGCACTTGAACCTCTTAACATTACATATGCCCATGGTTGTTAATGCAGTCAGTACAAGGAATACTACTGCAATTTTGTTCACTAGTCTGCCCTTTGCCCTGTTTTTCTCAACTTGTCACTTTTTGTATCCATAGCCTCTCCCATCTTATGGAGTTCCAAGGGGGACACAACATGCTAGGTAGCATGTACCAATGATCTTTTTAAGCTTGTTACATACCCTCTAGCAACTATATAACATGCCCAAAACATTGGGCTAAATTCTTTTGCACAAACAAATGTTGGAACTTGTGAAATCATTTTTTCTCATGAAAAGATATTTTGTGAGTTGTTATTAAACAACAAAATTCAAGTGTGTTTTTGGTCCAATTTTGTGATGTACACATAATGATTATAATCTTTTTATTTTCACTTCTTCAATTTTATTGACCGTTCTATTTGTATACAACCCTTTATGTAATGTCCTATTCATATTCCACAGTGAAGGATGTGCATGCATTATGAATCGACAATGGGAACAACCGATTACAGTTTGGAATACGCCCTAGTCAAAATCCAATGGAATAATGATGGCTCACCCTACCGGTCTTGCCATGTTCCTAGGAGAGAACTTACTTACAGATGGGAACATTTTCAATTAGAGACAACATATTGATTCCATTGAAATTATTCTCATTCCTTCAATCTCACAACATCGACATTATCTAATAAAACATATGTATATGTTGATATATGATGATCTCCTGACTAATATGTAATTTATAGCATGTAGTTATCTACCAAAATCTCTTATATTACTTGTTTGTGCTAATAACATAATTTCATTATATAGTACCCTTCTTAGTACCAGAGGAAGTTATAGATACCAGATTTTGAACAATTTTTTAACCATATAAATCAAGTCCTATGTTGATGGGTTCCTTTAGGAGTTCTTTTAATGAGTTCATGCAATTCTTATGCTTAACCTTAAAAGACAAAACTTACTATAGTGGGTATTTTGTTGGCAGGGCTGTTTAGTGAAATCCAATTGGGGCAGGTTCCTGGCGCAATTGTTTGCCTTGTTTCTGAATGTCCTGCATACATATCTCACGGACAACAAAGTCCTTCTGTCTGTTAGGTCTGGTTGTGCACTTGTTTTGTCTCGGTTATTTTCGATGAAACAGATCCTAATCATTTTTGCATGAGCAGGTCCATCTATTGAATTGAAGTGAGCGGTGATTGTGTGAATTGTTCTACTAAGAAGTACTGAGAAATTTTCTAATGCTTGCCAATGTACTCAACTTGAAGAGAACTGAGAAAATGGACCTCATGATAATAATATGGTTATAGAGATTTCAGCTCTAACAACATCAGCAAATAGGCAAAAAGAGGAAATCCAACAGCAAAGAACCAAGGAGATAATTGAACCCAAATTAGAGCTAAATAAAGAGGTGTGTTTGAAGTTTGAACCAGTGTTGGGTAGTTTTCTGGCAGCTAAGGATCGAGTTTAATGGAACCATGATCAATAGTTCTCCACAAATCAAAGAGCTTTACTTCCTATAGCTCCACATTTCCAAAGACTTTCAAGACCTGCAGTCACATGCATGTGCAGAGACCCTAAATAGCAACAACAAGTATATGGTATTAACTATTGATCAGTTGCCATATCATACCCCCAACTTCATCACATCTCGGTAGTTGCAGGCTGGTAGGTTGACTACCAGCTTTGCCCTTGGGATGAGACTACTAGGTTGAGTACCAGCCTTGACCCTCTACAACAAGGCTGGTGGGTTGAGTAGCAACCTTGCCCAAGGGGCAATCTAAGCAAGAATGCCCCTCTTGGGGTGTGTTCCCTAGCATAAGGGTTCATAAGTAGGTTGCAAACGACCACAGCTTGCTCAGCATAAGTATGTAGAAAATAGCAGAAATGGCAATGGTAGCTAATTTTGCTATTTAAGAGAATTTACAAACTGGCTAAATTGGGCAGATAGGCATCCACCCAAGTTAGGGTTTGCCATTTGACTTCCATAGCAGAACTCTTTTGAGCTACAAAGCCTTTTAATTTTGTTGGTGACACATTGTTGGGCAGTCCATCGACAGCCAAGGTGCCTAACTAGCATATGACCTATTTCTTACCTACCTACCAATCCTATTTGATAGGTGGGTTTTGTGTTAAATGTGTAGGGTAAAAGCCCCAAGGTGGGAGCATATCCAAAATATGGGACCTAGGACGAGATGGTGGTTGCCTCCTACTTCACATTTTGAGAGATGTCCCTCACAAGGCCATGAACCCTAAGCATACATGGATCATGAGGCATAGGAATAAGAGGATCAAGGGGACAGATTACTACACCTACTCCATAAGAGTGCAAAGGATCTTATACCTTCTCTTCAGGAGTAGGTGTAAGAATCCTCCTCTTTTCTGCAAGGGATATTCAGAGATATACATATATAGTTGTGCTGTCCAAATAAACCTAAGAAATTTCTCCAAGCCTTGCTTTCTTTCTGACTGGTGGGTGACATTTTGTTGGGACTTGAGATCAAGAGCCAAGTTAGGGTTTTCCATTTGACCTCCAAACAAGATCTGCTTAGAGATACAAGGTACCTTTTTATGTATGACCTATCCAATTGTTCACCTATCTATTTCCTACCTATCTATTGATCCATCTGTTGGGTGGGGAACTTTGTGCTCAAACTTAATTTTTGTGTTTGGCCTATTTCCTATCTTCCAATCTTACTTAGAGGTGGGTTTGTGTTACTTGATTTGTAGGTAACATTTTGTGAGGGGGCTTATTGAAGAGTCTATTTACCTTTGCATGTGTGACCTACCAAATTGCCTCCCTATTTCCTACCTATCAATCCTCACTAGTAGGTGGGTTTATGTTAATTGATTTTGACGTAACATTTTGTGGGTTACTAGATGAAGAGCCACGCTATCTTTTGTGTGTGACCTACCAAATTGCTCACCTACCTATTTCCTACTTACCTATTGATTTAGGGTATTATTTTGTTGGGGGGATTCCATGGAGAGCCAAGCTATTCTCTTGTGTGACTTACCAAATTGCCTACCTACTTATTTCCTACCTTTCAATACAAGAAGTTACTAAAAGGTGGGTTTATGTCAATTGATTTGTGGGTAACATTTTGGTTTTTTTGGTGGGGGGGGGCTAGATGAAGAGCCAAGCTACCTTCTTGTGCCTGAACTATTAACTTGCCTTCGACCTACCTCTTTCCTACCTACCCATTCATCTCTTGGGGTGGGAGGGGGATAAGGGGGAAACAGAGGAAGGGGAGAGAGAAGGGTGCAGAGTGCAGGGAGCTTACAGCAGCAAAGTGATTGAGATCGCGGTGATGGCATTCATCAGCACGGATCATGGTCACAACATCCTTCATGGTTGCATCTTGGGGAAGCTGCCAGTAGTCGATGGCGATGGGAGGTGCGGGACCATTGGGGAAAGTTCCGTCTTTGATCTGGTTCAGAAAGTGCGTGTAAGACTCCACAGCCTCTTCTTCCAGGTACCCACAGAATCTGTGCGCCAGCTGCGGCGACAGCACGTACAAGATGAAGTAGCAGTTGAAGAACGCCCCTTGCACTGCTAATACCAGCAGCCGCTCGAAAGCCGTCGGCTTTATCACCTGCACCAACACCCACCACGCTCCCATTTCAATCCCAGAAGATTGCAATTGAGATAGAATAGTGTTGCAGCGGCTGAAATCAATCTGAGAAGAAGAAGAAAAAGAAAGAAACTGAAGTAGAAGATGTTGAAGAAGAAGAAGAAGAAGAAGAAGAGCTGGAAGATGAGGAAGAAAAAGATGATGAAGAAGAATCAGTACCTGAATGAGTGTCATGAGATGCATGCGCTCGTTCTCTGCTTCGTCCAGAAGGGTTCTGATCCAGCCTCCACTTTCCTCAAAGCGTCTAAGAGATTTGAAGTGCAGTAACATGCCACCCACCATGCCTGGCACAGCTGCTACCGTCTCCAGCATCATGGCATGGCATCCATATTTATCCTGTAATTGCGGCAGCAGAAAGGAGGTGGATCGTCATACATCGAGACCAGTGAGATCGAAGACTCAAATATTGCGTTAAACTTAGTGATGATCAAAGGTACTCAAGAATAATTTCCGACCAAGACTTGAATTCTAGAGCGAGTACTATACTGATCTAGAAGAAGCTCTAGTAGTGTATCACTCACTCGGAAGAAGGCTTTTGGGAGGAGACGGAGGACACGCACTGTCCTGTACGCCAGTTTATCGATGATGGCAGTGGGCTTGTAGTGCTTCTCCACTTCTATTGTGATGTCCGGCGTGTATGTGTCTGATGGCTGCGCATTCATGAGCATCACGTTGATCGCGCAAGAATCTCAAATGCACAAGAATTAGCAAACTAGCTGCATTCTTACATGAGAACCAGGCGCAGCTAGCTGCTGCACGATTAAGTCCGTGATTCCGACCGACTCAGATCTTCTTCTATACCGCTAGACGAGCTGGAAGAAACTAATTTCTATGAATCCTGCACTAGAGATCGACAACATAGAATGCTAGAGTTCAAGTCAGAAAACAAGTTCGCAGTTTGTGGACTCACTTTGAAGCAGTGCCAAGGCCATGGAGTGCCATCCTTTTTGGTTTGATCTGTCTTTCGCGGAACTAGGCCCCAATAGTGTGACCTCTCCAAATCCTGCGAGCTGCTGCTGCTGCTGCTGCTGC
>Ga0116229_10009858_pt1 | contig 14488 bp, 14 predicted proteins | sample S1TSphgellanicum_3_FD_87313 | JGI IMG/M metagenome (GOLD analysis project Ga0116229, IMG submission 87313) | Host-associated microbial communities from peat moss isolated from Minnesota, USA - S1T2_Fc - Sphagnum magellanicum MG | ecosystem: Host-associated > Plants > Peat moss > Unclassified... | reverse complement strand
CGCGCCTCGACGCGCAGAACGTGCTCGCCGCGAACCGGCTCGCCTCGATGCCGAACAACCTCGTCTGCAAGATCGGCGGCCTCGTCATCACGCGTCAGCGTCCCGGCACGGCGAAGGGCTTCGTCTTCCTCACCATCGAGGACGAGACGGGCCTGGTGAACGTGATCGTCCGCCCCGACGTCTACGAACGCAACCGCCGCACGATCCGCTCGTCGCAATGCCTGATCATCGAGGGCACGCTCCAACACGAGAGCGGCGCGATCGACGTGATCATGAAGCGCTGCTGGTCACTCGAAACCGACGGCACCACCGACAAGGTGCGGGCGCGAAATTTTCATTGAGCCAACGAAAGCGACTGGGCGGAGCTATCTTTACCGGCGACCGCTCAGATCGTGCCCTTCCGCATCTTCTCGAGCGTGACGTCGTCGGGCGGTTGATTCGCGCTGACGTGGGCGATGTACCAATCGGCGAAGAGCATCAGCAGGTAGGCGATCACGTCGCACATGCCCGAGATACGGCCCGGAAGCCGTGATGGTTTCGAACACCTGCGAGGGTGGGCGAGGGGCCTCGTACCGAGGTCGCCACGACGATAGCCATAGAGAAGATGCAGCCTCTCATGCCTTTGTTCGAATCCCGTGAGCGGGTGCCCCTCGCTTCCCCACTGCTTTCATCCCCGCCGTCATGGGGAACGATGACGATGTGGAAACGATAGCTGCGCCAACCATCACCAGTTCCGGCTTTGCGGCGAGCGATGCCAAATCGCCGCTCAAGCCCTACGAGTTCGAACGCCGCGCTCCCGGACCGTACGATGTCCTCATCGACATCGCGTATTGCGGCGTCTGCCACTCCGACATTCATCAAGCGCGCGACGAATGGCACAACACGGTGTGGCCGTGCCTGCCGGGCCACGAGATCGTCGGCCACGTCACGCAAGCGGGCGAGCACGTCACCAAATTCAAGGCGGGCGACGCGGTGGGCGTCGGCTGCATGGTCGATTCGTGCCGCAACTGCACGGCCTGTCAGGCGGGCCTCGAACAATACTGCGAAGGGCCACACGGCTTCCTCGCCACCTACAACGGGCCGTTCAAGGCCGACGGCTCGAACACGTTCGGCGGGTATTCGCGTAACGTCGTCGTGCACGAGGACTTCGTGCTGCGCATCCCCGCGGGCATGGATCTCGCCAGCACCGCGCCGTTGCTGTGCTCGGGCGTCACGACGTTCTCGCCGCTCCGCCATTGGAAGATCGGCGCCGGTCACAAGGTGGCAATCGTCGGCATCGGCGGCCTCGGCCACGTTGCGATCCAGATCGCGAAGGCGCTCGGTGCCGAGGTGGTCGCGGTGACGACATCACCCGAGAAAACCGAAGACGCGAAGCACTTCGGCGCATCCGACGTCATCGTGTCGACCGACCACGCCGCAATGGAGAAGCACGCGCGCTCGTTCGACTACCTGCTCTCGACGATCCCCGACCCGCACGACATCAACCCGTACGTGCAGCTGCTCAAGCGTGACGGCATCATGACGATCGTGGGCATGCTCGCGCCGATGGCCGCCCCGATCGCGACCGGCGAGATCGCCTTCGCACGCCGCTCGGTGTCGGGCTCGCTGATCGGCGGCATCGCCGAGACGCAAGAGATCCTTGACTTCTGCTCGGAGCACGGCATCCGCTCGCACGTGCAGCCGATCCGTCTCGAGGAGATCAACGACGCCTTCGACCGCGTGGTGAAGAAGCAGGTCCGCTATCGCTTCGTGATCGATCTCGCCGGTACCAAGCCTTAAGCGCGTGCATCCCCGGCGATGCCGGCACCCGTCATAGCGCATGACATGCCGGTACCGCTGAGCATCCTGGATCAATCGCCGATCGTCGCGGGGGCGACCCCGCGCGATGCGGTGGCCGCGACGATCGCGCTCGCGCGCGAGGCCGAGCGCCTCGGCTACCATCGCTATTGGCTGGCCGAGCACCACGCGTTGCCGAACCTCGCCGATGCGTCGCCCGAAGTGCTGCTCGCGCGCCTGACCGGCGAAACGGAACGCATCCGCCTCGGCACCGGCGGCATCATGCTGCCGCACTACACCGCGTTCAAGGTCGCCGAGTCGTTCCGCATGCTCGAGGCGCTCGCGCCGGGGCGCATCGATCTCGGTGTCGGCCGCGCTCCCGGCGGCACGCGGCTCGTCTCGCAAGCGCTCGAGAGCCGCAGCGCGGAGCTCTTTCCGCAGCAGATCGCCGACGTGCTCGGCTACTTGCACGCAAGCGATCCGCGCGCGCTCGTCGCGCAGCCGGGCGGCAACACGTCGCCGGCCCTGTGGATACTCGGCTCGTCCGATTACGGTGCGCTGCTCGCGGCGCAATTCGGCTTGCCCTATACCTTCGCGCAATTCATCGGCGGCAGCTATCCGAGCGTGACGCGCGCCTATCGCGAACGCTTCACGCCCTCGGCGTACGGCGACCAGCCGTACGTGATGGTCGCGCTCGCCGCCATCGTCGCGCCGACCGACGCGGAGGCGGAGCGCCTCTCGCTGCCCGTGCTGCTCTCGTGGCTGCGCCGGCTGCGCGGCATCGCCGCGCCGTTCCCGTCGCTCGCCGAAGCGGAAGCGTTCCCGTGGACGCCGCTCGAGCGCGACGAGGTCGCGCGCACGCGCAACATCCTCATCGGCTCACCCGAGACGGTGCGCGCGAAGATCGAGGCCGCGATCGAGGCATACGGCGCCGACGAGATCATGGTCATCACGATCACGCCCGATTACGCGTCGCGCACGCGCTCGTATGCGCTGCTGGCGGAAGCGTTCGCCCCGGTCGCCGCGTAAGCGCGACGATCAGGAAGCGCGCGCGAGCCGGATCGATCCGGTGATCGTTCCGCGCCACACGCTCGCCGCGGCCGCCGCCACCGCGCACACGGTCGCGAGCACCATCGCACCCGCGATCGCGCCGGCGCTGGTGCCGCTCGCGCGTACGCCGCTTTCCGCCGTGCTGAACACGAGCGCGACGAGCACCGCGCCGGTCGTCTGACCGAGCAGACGCGCGACGCCTTGAATCGCCTGCGGGCCGCCGCTGCGCTCGCGCGGCGCGCTGCTCTGCAGCGAACGATTGTTCGGCGATTGGAAGAGCCCGTAGCCGACGCCGCACACGGCCATGCGCCACATGATGTCCCACGCCGCGGCATGCTGCGCGAGGTGCACCGAGAGGGCGAGACCCGCCGCGAAGATCGCGAGCCCGATCGCCGCGAGTCGCGATGAGTTGAAGCGATCGGCGAGCCGGCCGGCAAACGGTGCGACGGCGGCGGCCGCGAGCAGCCACGGCAACAGCAGTTCGCCCACCTCGAGCGGCGTGCGGCCCATGACGGTCTGAAACAGAAACGGTAGCGCGATGTACGCGATCGTCTGCGAGATGAACGATGCAAAGCACGCGAAGACCGCGAGCGTGAACGGCGCGCGCGCGAAGAGGTCGACGGCGAACATCGGTAACGGCAGCGAGAGCTCGCGCCGAATGAACGCGATGGTCACGATCAGCGCCGCACCGAGCTGTCCCGCGATCACCCACCACGGCGCGTGGTGGCTGAGCGCATCGAAGCCGAACACGGCGAGGCCGAACGATGCGATGCTGAGCAACGCGCTCTTCCAATCGAACGGCGCGCCCGTGCCGGACTGCGGTGCGACGAAGATCATGACGAGCGCGAGCGAGGTCAACGCGACGGGCACGTTGATCGCGAAGAGCCACTGCCACGATGCGACCGAGAGAATCACGCCGCTCACGATCGGCCCCGCCGCGGCGCCGAGGGCGACCGACATCGCGGTGAAGCCGGTCGCGCGACCGAGCATCTCGGGCGGGAACGCGCGTCGAAGCAAGGGGCCGGTCGTCACGGTGATCGCCGCGCCGGCGATCCCTTGCACGAAGCGCGCGACGACGAGCATCTCGAGCGTTTGCGAGAACACGCAAGCAAGCGATGCGAGCACGAACACGATCAAGCCGACGCGATACAGCCGCACGTAGCCGACGATGTCGCCGACCGACGCGAGCGGCACGATACCGACCGTCAGCGCGAGTTGATAGGCGTTGATCACCCAGATCGATGCCGATGCCGTCGTGCGGACATCGTGTGCGATCGTCGGCAGCGCCGTGTTCACGATCGTTTGGTCCATCATCGTGATGATCGTGCCGATGGTCGTTGCGACGACGGCCATGGTTCGAGATGCGCGCACGGGACCCGAGCCTTCGCGCCGCCGCGAGATTTCTGCTTCCCTCATGCAGGGCGCCGGCAACGCGGGGCGCCAAGCAAAGAATCGCGCGCATACGGCTGCCGTCCGATTGCCGCGAAGGAGCACTTCCGTGAAGATCACGATCGCCATCATCATCGCTGCGCTGCTCACCTCGTCGAATGCGTTCGCGCGGTCGCCGAGCGGCATTCCGGTCGGTGCCGGCCCCGGCGGCGTGCCGTTCGGCGCGGGCACGCAACGCGGCATGCAAGACGTGAACAACTCCGGCCAAAACGGCTTCGTGACGCTGTTCGCGCGCGGAGCGCGCACGGCGGTCGTCGTCGCGCTCGAGGGCGTCCATCACGACGAGCGGATCGCGATCGTGCGCGGCACTTCGTGCGCGGCGATCGGATCGACGGTCGCCGCGGCGCCCGCTCCCTTGCATCGCGGCATTTCGCGCAGCTACGTTCCGATCACGATGGCCCGGCTGCTCTCGGGCAACTACCTCACCGTCGTCTACGGCAACACGCGCCCCTCCGCGCGGCCCGTCGCCTGCGGTGAACTCTACTCCTAACGGAGGCCTCGTATGACCGCTCTCGATCGCGCACGCTTTCTCGGTGTCGCGGCCGTTGCCGCGAGCACCGGCATCGCCGACGCGCAGACCGCCGATTTCGGCAAGCCGCATCCGCCGATCGTCGCCGAAGACGATCCCACGATCGTGGTGCGCCGCATCAAGCTGCAACGTCCCGATGCCGCGATCAACGCGTACGTCGCGATGCCGAAGACGATCGTCGCGACGACGCCGGGCGTCGTGATGAGCATTCACATCTGGGGCATCGATGCGCAGTATCGCGACATGGCGCGCCGCATGGCGAAGGCGGGCTACGTCGCCATCATCCCGGGGCTCTTCGACCGCATCAACGCGACGCCGGCCGACGCGCCGGCCGACATCGGCCCGCAGCAGGCGGTCGCGCAGGCGATGTACGCGGCCGGCACCGAGCAAGGCGACCTGATCGCCGCGCACGACTGGCTGCGCGCGACGGTGCCCGCCGGCAAGATCGGCATCTACGGCAACTGCATGGGCGGCGGCATGGCGCTGCAAGCGTTGGTCGGCACCACGCGCTTCGCCGCCGCGAGCGTCCTCTATGCGTACGTGCGCGCCGATCGCACGACGACGCAGCCGCCACCGCCCGACGCGTTCGCCTGGGCTCCCAAGGTAACCGCGGCCGTGATCGGATCGTACGGTGCCGACGACGGCAGCATCTCGTGGGACGACGTGCAGGCTGCATTCGGCACGATGAGCGGTCCGCACGACGTGAAGCGCTATCCCGGTGCCGCGCACGCGTTTCTCGACGACACGCGTCCGAGCTACCGGCCTGGCCCGGCGGCCGACGCGTGGGCGCGCCAGATGGCCTGGTTCAGCAAGTACCTGACGACCGTTTAGCGCAAAAGAGGTCCGCAATGCCCACGACGATCGTGCACACCGCGGATCTCCATCTCGAAACGGTGTTCCCGGAGGTACGCGGCGGAAGCGCGCGGCGCGAAGCTCTCGCCGCGGCGTTCGAACGCATCGTCGACCTCGCGCTCGCGCGCCACGCGGACGCGCTCACCGTCGGCGGCGATCTCTACGAAGCCGAGCGCGCGGGCCCGGCGACCGCGCGCCGCATCTTCACCGCGTTCGCGCGCTTCGGCAAGCCCGTGTTCGTCGCTCCGGGCAATCACGATCCGTTCGCCTCGCGCTCGCTCTACGCACGCGACGATCGCCCCGCGAACGTGCACGTCTTCGCCGATGCCGCGTGGAGTGCGGTGCCGCTGGGCGAGATGCTCACGCTCTACGGCTTCGGCCACACGCCGGCCGAGCCGGGCCGCCCGTTCGCGCACGCGTCGTTCGACCGGCCGGGCGTGCGGATCGCGCTCGTGCACGGCAGCGACGAGGACCGTTGCCCGCCGGGGAAACGCACGACCGCGCCGTTCACCGCCGCCGAAGTGCGCGCGGCGGGCGCCACGCTCGCGTTGGCCGGTCACTATCACGGCGGCTCGATCGTGTCGGATGCGGCCGGTCCCGTGCTCGCCTATCCGGGATCGCCCGAACCGATCAAGTTCGGCGAACGCGGCGAGCACGGCGCGCTCGTTCTCACCGTGCACGACGGGCGGATCGCCATCGAAACGGTGCCGATCGCGCGGACGCGGCTGATCGATCTCGACGTGGCACTCGACGCTGCGACGGACGAGGGCGCCGTGATCGCGCGGCTCGAGCACGCGCTGCACGGCTGCGGCGCGCACGACTACGTTCGCGCGACGCTGCACGGTGCGGTCGAAGCCGGAACGCGCGTGGATCGCGCACTGCTGGGCGAGCGCTGCGGCGCGGGTCTCGGCGCGCTCGATCTGATCGACCGGACCGTGCCGGCCGACTATGCCGCGCTGGCGCGCGAAGCCAACGTGCGCGGTCGCGCGATCGCCGAGTTGCTGGCAACCGACGATCCCGATGCGGCGCGCGCGCTCGGCTTCGTGGCGAGTGCCTTCGACGGTCGCGAGATCGTTGCGTGAAGCTCCGCCGTCTGGCCATCGCCGGCTTCGGCCGGATGTCGCAGCGCGCGTTCGCGTTCGGCGACGGGCTCAACGTGATCTACGGTCCGAACGAGGCCGGCAAATCGACGATCGCGCGTTCGATCGTCGCCTCACTCTACGGCATCGCGCGCGGACAGAAAGAGCAGTGGCGCCCTTGGCTCGGTGACGCGTACGCGACGACGCTCGTGTACGAACTCGAGAACGGGCAGACGTTCGAGATCCAGCGCGACTTCGATCGCGATGCCAAGGGCGTGCGCGTGTACGATCGCAACGGCAACGACGTCGCCGCCGATCTCGCGCTCGGCAAGACGATCGCGCCCGGTGAGGTGCACCTGCAGATGCCGCTCGAGGCCTTCGTCAACGGGTCGTGCGTGTTGCAGCAAGCGATCGAGATCGACGGCGCCACGCGCAACGCGGCGGCGACGATCGCGACCTCGCTCGCGCGCGCGCTCGACGGCGGGCCGAAAGAAGACGCCGCACTCGGCGCGCTCAAACGCCTCGACGACGCCCGGCGCGAACACGTCGGCACCGCGCGCTCCACGGTGAACAACCCGCTGCGCAGCGCGCGCGACGCGCTCGCCGAACGCGAACGCGAGGCGCAGACCGCGCGCGCGACGCGCGATGCGCTCGCGCACGTGCGCGAACGCCGCGCCGCCGCGATCGACGAGCGCAACCGTCTGGCCGAGCGGCGCACGGCGGCGGAATCCGAGACGCGCGCGATGCGCGCCGCCGAATTGCGCGCGCGGCTCGACGACTTGCGCACCTATCGCGACGACTACGCGGCGCTCCAGGCGGAGCGTGCGCGCTACGACGACGTCGCCACGTTTCCGGCCGATCGGGTCGCCGAACTCGACGCGGTGTTCTACGCCTGGCAAGCCGCCGACGCGGCCGCGGCCGAAGCCGCGACGGCCGCCGAGGCCGCCCGCATGGCGACGGTCGAGCGCGGCGAGCTCGCGGCGCGCCGCACCGACGCCGGCGCGATCGACGACGCGGAGTTCGCCGAGCTGCGGCTCGCGGCGGAAACCGCCGAGACGGCGCGCGCCACGGCGACCGCCGCCGCCAACGCGGCCGCCGCGGCGCGGCGCGAGGGCAGCGGTGGTCGAACGCTCGCCGGCATCGCGCTGACGGTCGCCGGCGTCTTCGGCGTGCTCACGATCGGCTTCGCGATCGCGCATTGGTGGTCGTTCACCGAAGTGTGCGGCCTGCTCGCCGCCATCGCGTTCGCCGCCGTCGCGTGGCGCGGGCGCGAGCGCGCCCAACGCGGTCGCGTGGCCGCCGAGAAACAGCGCGCCGCCGACGCGTCGCTCGCGGCCGAGCACGAGGCGAGCCGCGCGGTGGTCACGGTGCTCGATCGGCTCGGGGTGACCAGCGTCGAGGAGCTCGCGCGCCGGCGCGAGCGCTACGCCGAACTCGCCGAGAAAGCCGACCGCGCGCAGCGGGCCGAGCAGCGCGCCGAAGCGTTGCGCGCGGCCGAAGAAGCCGCGGCGGCCGCGGTCGACGCGCTGGCCGGCGAACTGGTCGGGGACGTCGACGGCTCGCGCCGCCGGCGGCACGAGGTCGCGCGCGAGCGCGCGCAGCGGAAACGCGAGCGCGAGGGCATCGAGAGCGGCATCGCGATGCTCGAAGTCCGGCGGCACGAGATTCTGCGCGGCGATGACGAGTTCGCATTGATCGAGGAACGCGACGCGCTGGCTGCCGCCGGCATCGTGCCGGCCGTGGACCACGGGCGCGGAGCGGGCGACGAGGCGATGAGCCGCGTGCGCGAGCTCGATCGCCTGCATCGCGACGCCGAGATGACGGTGGCGCAACTGACCGGCGAACTCGAGGCAGGCGAGGCCGCGGTGCCCGACATCGCCGCGCTCGAGGAAGCGGTCGCGCGCGCACGCGCCGAGGTCGAGCGGATCGAGGCGCTCGATCGGGCGTTTGGCCTGGCGATCGAGACGGTCGGACGACTCACGCGCGAAGCGCATCAGGCCTTCGCGCGCCGGTTGGAGTCGTACGCCGCCGACACGCTCGCGACGATCACCGCCGGCCGCTATCGCGAGATCTTCGTCGACCCCGCGACGCTCGCCGTGCGCGTGCGCGTCCCCGAGACCGGCGCGATCGAAGAACTCGAGCGCCTCTCGGCCGGTACGCGCGATCAGGTCTACCTGCTGGTGCGCTTCGCGATGACGCGCATGTTTGCCGAAGGTCTCGAGATGCCGCCGCTGCTGCTCGACGATCCGTTCGCGTTCTGGGATGCGAGTCGCATCGAACGCTGTCTGCCGCTCGTCGCGCAAAACGCGTTCGGCGCGCAAACGCTGTTGTTCACCTCGAGCCGCGACCTCGCCGACGCGGCCGAATCGGTCGGCGCGAATCGCATCGACGTCGGCAGCGAAGTCCCGGTGTAGCCGTCAGGCCTATTCTTTGCGGCTGCGCTCGATCGCGATGAGGATCGACTTGCGATCGGGCATCTTCAAGAACGTGATCGTCACGTCGACCGGCGCGTGCGCGAACGGGAAGAAGTAGTCGAACGACTCGCTCACGTGCTCCTTCGAGCGCATGAAGTCGCGCATCCGGCCCTCGAACTCTTTGACCGCCGTGCACGGCGCGATGTCGCGAAAGAAGTTCCGCCCGATGACGCGCTTGGCATCGAGCCGCGCCATCTCGGCCTCGTAGCTGTTGTAAGCCGAGATCGTTCCGTTGCGATCGATGACGACGGCGCCGAGCGGAAGCTCGTCGAGCTGATCCGGAGCGAGGTCGGCGAGGCGCCAGAGGCGCTCCTTTTCCACCGCGGCGACGTTCGGTAGAGCGCGTTACAATCCCATCAGCTTGGCGATGACCAGGCGTTGGATCTCGTTCGTCCCCTCGCCGATCTCGTTGATCTTCTGATCGCGGTACATGCGCGAGACGGGGTACTCGTCCATGAATCCGTAGCCGCCGTGAATCTGCACGGCCTCGTTGACGACGCGGCGCGAGACCTCGCCGCAGTACAACTTCGCCAAGCTCGCACTGAGGTTGAACTCGCGCCCGTGATCCTTCTCCCAGGCGGCTTTGAGCACCATCAGCTTGGCGTGCTCGATCTCCATGCGCATGTCGGCGAGCTTGAAGCGGATCGCTTGGAACTGCGAGATCGCTTGGCCGAACTGCCGCCGTTCTTGGGCGTATTTGAACGCCTCGTCGTACGCTCCGATCGCGAGGCCGATCGAGAGCGCCGCGACCGAGATGCGTCCGCCGTCGAGGATGGTGAGGAACTGCTTGAGCCCGCGGCCGCGCTCGCCGAGCACGTTCTCGGCCGGAATCGACGCGTCGGCGAAGGCGAGTTCGCGCGTGTCGGACGCGCGCCAGCCCATCTTGCGATACTTCTTCGAGCGCGTGAAGCCGGGCGCGTCCTGCGGCACGATCAGGTTGGTGATCTCGTTGCGCCCGCGCGCATCGACGCCGGTGACCGCGGTGATCGTGGTGCCGCCCGTGATGTCGGTGCCCGAGTTGGTGATGAACGCTTTCGTGCCGTTGATGATCCAGCGGCCGTCGCGCAATTCGGCGCGCGTCTCGGTTCCGCCGGCGTCGGATCCGGCGTTGGGCTCGGTGAGGCCGAACCCCCAGAGCATCTCGCCGCGCGCGAGCGGCACGAGATACGTCTGCTTCTGCGCCTCGGTGCCGAAGAGAAAGAACGGCGTCGCGCCGAGCGAGACGTTCGCGGCGAGCGTGATCGCGACCGACGCATCGGCGCGAGCGAGCTCCATCACCGCGAGGGCGTAGCTGACCGTGTCCGCACCCGCGCCGCCGTATTCCTCGGGAAACGGCAAGCCGAAGAGGCCGAGGGCGGCCATCTTCGTCACGATCTCGTACGGGAAGCGCTCCTCGCGGTCGAGTGCCTCGGCGAGCGGCGCAACTTCCTCGCGCGCAAACTCGCGGCAGAGCGATTGGATCGCGCGCTGCTCGTCGCTGAGGTCGAAATCCATGCTCGCAGGTATGTGCTTCCGCCGGTCGGAAAAAACCCTCTTCTCCCTATGACACTAGGCGGGTAAGGCGTGATCGAACTCCGCGGTGTGACGCTGACCTATCCCAATGGAACGCGCGCGCTCGACGACATCGATCTCTCGATCGGGAAAGCGGATTTCGTTTTTCTCGTCGGGCACTCGGGGACCGGAAAATCCAGTCTCCTCAAACTGCTGTATCGCGAATGCGTGCCGAATAGCGGTGAAGTGACGGTCGACAACATTCGCGTCGACAAGCTGCGTCGCGGCAAGGTCGCCGCACTGCGCCGCAACATCGGCGTCGTGTTTCAAGACTTCAAGCTCTTGCCCAACAAGACGGTCTGGGAGAACGTGGCGTTCGCCCTCCAGGTGACCGGGGCCCGATCGAAAGACGTGATGCGGCAAGTGCCGCGCGCGCTCGACCTGGTCGGCCTCTCGCACAAGAGCCGCATGCTGCCGGGTGAACTTTCCGGCGGCGAGCAACAGCGCACCGCGATCGCGCGCGCGCTGGTGAACAATCCGAAGATTTTGCTCTGCGACGAACCGACCGGCAACCTCGATCCGTCCAACACGACCGAGATCATCGAGCTGCTGCAACGCATCAACCTCAAAGGCACGACCGTGCTGGTCGCGACCCACAATCAGGCCGTCGTCGATCGCATGCGGCGGCGGGTCGTCCGGCTGGAAAACGGACGCATCCTGCACGACGACGAGCGAGGCTATTACTTTCGTGGATTGGGGACGAGTCCGATTCTTTCTGGGTGAGGTTGGTTCGAACTTCACCCGCAACGCAGCGATGCAGTTCACCGCGATCGGAACGGTCGCGGTCACGATCGTCATGCTCGGGACGTTCCTCTACGTTCGCGACACGATATCGTCGTTCGGCACGGGCATCCTCAAGCAGATCGAGATCGCCGTCTACCTCGGCGACAACGTCGACGACGCGGGCGCCCGCGCGATCCAGGCGAAGATCAGCGGCGATCCACGCGTGACCGGCGTCCGCTATATCCCGCGCAAGCAAGGCTTGCGCGAGATGCGCGACCGGCTCGGACGCGACTTCGATACCTCGCTGCTCACGGCGAACCCGCTGCCGAACGCGTTCCGCGTGCAGGTCGCGAACGCCGACGACGTGCCGGCGGTCGCCGCATCGATCTCGCGCATTCCGGGCGTGGCGAAGGCCGACTTCGCCGCCGACACGGTGACCAAACTCTTGCGCGCCGCCGCCGTGCTCGGGCGCGTCGGCCTCGGCATGATCGCGCTGCTCGTGCTGACCGCCGCGATCATCATCGCGAACACGATTCGCCTGACCGTCTTCGCGCGCCGGCGCGAGATCGCGATCATGCAGCTCGTCGGCGCGACGAACATGTACATCCGCATGCCGTTCATCGCCGAAGGCGTGCTGGCAGGCGTGCTCGGCGCGCTCGTCGCGATCGCCGTGCTGGCCGTCGCGCAATTCGAGGTCGTTCCGAAGATCGCCGCGACCCTGGCCTTCCTGCCGCTGCACGTCGACGGACTCCAGCTCGCCGGCGAACTGTTGCTGACCGGCGCGGCCGTCGGCCTCGTCGCCTCCTGGTTCTCGGTCGGCCGCTACTTGCGTGCATGAGCGCGGTGCTCGACGCGGCCGACCCGCGCAAGCCGCTGATCCTGGTCGTCGATGACGACAGCGCGCTGCGCACGATCATGTCGACCAATCTCGAGATGGCGGGCTTCCGTGTGTTGACCGCGGCCGACGGGCCGAGCGCGCTCGCGTTGCTCGACGAGCATCTGCCCGACGTCGTGCTGCTCGATGTGCTGCTGCCGATGATGGACGGCTACGCGACGCTCGGGCGCATCCGCCGGCACGCGACCGCCTCGCACGTTCCGGTGATCGTGTTGACCGGACGCGGCGATTCCAGCGATCCGGTGAAGAGCCTCGAAGCCGGTGCCGACGACTTCATCGCGCGCCCGTTCTCACCGCAAGAGATGCTCGCGCGCGTGCGCGCGAAAGTGCGCCGCGCGAACGTCGACTCATCGCTCCAGCCGCTGACGCGCTTGCCCGGCAACATCGCGATCGAACACGAAGTGCGCAGCCGCTTCGAGCAGCGGCTGCCGTGGGCCGTGATCTACGCCGACATCGACAACTTCAAGGCCTACAACGACGCCTACGGCTTCGCGCGCGGCGACGAAGCGATCAAACTCGTCGCGAGCACGATGGCCGAGACGATCAAACAGTGCGGCGGCGAGACCGACTTCCTCGGGCACATCGGCGGCGACGACTTCATCATCGTCACCGAACCGCTCCGCGCCGAGTCGCTCGCGCGTGCGGTCGCCAACAACTTCGATCGCGACGTGCCGCGCCTCTACGATGCGGTCGACCGCAATCGCGGCTGGATCGCCTCGCGCGACCGGCGCGGCAACGCGATGAAGTTTCCGCTGATGTCGCTCTCGCTCGCCATCGTCACGAAGTCCAACCGCATCACGAGCTACCAGAGCATCGGAGAAGTCGCCGCGGAATTGAAGTCGTATGCCAAACGTCAGGCCGGATCGTTCGTCGCAACGGACAAGCGGCGTGCGTAGCGCGCTCGTCCGCACGGTCGCCCTGGCGGCGTTCGTCGCACTCGGCGCGAGCACCGTCGCCTCGACTGCCGGCGCGAGCCAGATCGATCAGAAGATCCGCGATCAACAGCAGAAGCTCAACGCCGTGCACGATCAGCTCACGACGAAGAAACGGCAGCTCGACGAAGCGGCCGCGAAGGTCGGCACGATCAGCCAGCAGCTCGCGATCGCAAACCAGAACATCGCCGCCGTGCAATCGCGGATCGGCGACCTCGATGCGCAGATGCGCTCGACCGAACGCAAACTGCACTGGAACCAGATCCAACTCGCCGCCGCGCAAGCGACGCTGGCGCGGCACAACGACGCGCTGCGCCGGCGCTTGATCGACGCCTACGAGCAGGGCGATCTCGGCTACGTCGCCGTGCTGATGGAGTCGAAGTCGTTCGGTGATTTCGTCGAGCGCTGGAACGACGTGCGCTATCTGATCAAAGCCAACGAAGCGACGATCCGTTCGCGCCGCGCGGTCGCCGAACACGTGGCATCGATCCAGACGGGTCTGCTCGTCGACGAAGCGAGCCTACAGAACGCACAAGCCGACGCGAACCAGCAACAGCTCGCGCTCGCCGGCCTCGCGCAACAACGGCGCAATCTGCTGCAGCTGGCGGAGAGCCAGCGCGAGAACGTCGCCAGCCAAGTCTCCGAGCTCGACGACACGTCGGCCCAGGCCGAAGCCGCGCTCGAGGAGCTCGTCCGCGAGAAGCAAGCCGAGGAAGAGGCGCGCCGCGCCGCCGCCCGTCGCGCCGCCGAACTCTCGGGCGTCTCGCTGCCGCCCGAACCCGGCGCGCCGGGCCAACTCGCGTGGCCGGTCTCGGGCCCGATCACCTCGCCGTTCGGCATGCGCATGCACCCGGTCTACGGCCGCCCGATTCTCCACGCCGGCATCGACATCGGCGTGCCGCAGGGCACGACGATCGGCGCCGCGGCCGACGGCCGGGTGATCGTCGCCGGCTACGAGGGCGACTGCGGCAACATGGTCGCGCTCGACCATCGCGGCGGTCTCTCGACGATCTACTGCCACATGTCGCAGATCTTCGTGGGCGTCGGCCAGGACGTTGCGCGCGGCCAGGCGATCGGCGCCGTGGGGATGACCGGCGACGCGACGGGGCCGCACCTCCACTTCCAGGTGATGCAGGACGGCCACCCGGTCGACCCGATGTCGTACCTGCGTTAAGATT
>Ga0116229_10009857_pt1 | contig 14488 bp, 12 predicted proteins | sample S1TSphgellanicum_3_FD_87313 | JGI IMG/M metagenome (GOLD analysis project Ga0116229, IMG submission 87313) | Host-associated microbial communities from peat moss isolated from Minnesota, USA - S1T2_Fc - Sphagnum magellanicum MG | ecosystem: Host-associated > Plants > Peat moss > Unclassified... | reverse complement strand
TTCACCGGCGTTTGCTCTACGAGAAGCTGACACAGTTACTCGGTGTGCAGCATCAATGACGCGGTCGGAACAGGGGTGACGAGCCGTTCCGTCGGTGAGGAGCTCTATGGGATCAACAACACCATCATGCGGCTCGGGTACGCGGAGTTCCTGTGCGGCCCAGAATCCAACTTTTATTTGAAACCTACCATATGGACTTCGCAACTGCCGCCGCCGCACCCTCTATTTTTGCCACCGCCTTCGGAGGTCTCTTCCTCCGGTTACACTTGCAGGCAGGACAAACCGTGTTGATCCACGGTGGCTCCGGAGTGATTGGAAGCTGCGCCGTTCAACTCGCCCGGCAGGCTGGAGCACGGGTCATTGCCACAGCTTCCACCGCAAACGTAGATCGCGTCCGCGCTTTGGGGGCAGACGTTGTGGTTGATTACAAGACGCAGCGGTTTGAAGACTTTGCCCAGGGCGTCGATCTGGTATTCGACACGGTTGGCGGCGAAACACGCGAAAGATCGTGGCCACTTCTTCGGAAAGGAGGCGCCTTGGCTTCTGTCCTGCCGCCTCCTCCCGATCCGGCAACAGCCGAGCGCTCTGGAGTCCAGGCGTTCATGGTTCACGGCCACCCCAACATCGCTGAGATCATGCCGGAAATGACACGCCGCCTGCAGAGCGGCGAACTGGCCTTCCCTCAGATTGCGAAGACCTACCCTATGGGCGAAGCAGCCATCGCGCATGAATATTTCGAGCGCTCGTCGCCTCGGGGCCGGTTGGTGTTGTTGACTTAAGTACCGGGAAGCTACGACCATCACTATTGATCTATCTTTAGGGCAGCAATCTGTTGAGCAGGGCATCGACCGTTTTCATTGCTTCGCGCGCAGCCTCGGGCGGGTTTGGTGATCGTGAGGTCAAGAATGCAACTTCGATCATAGTGGCAAGCAGGATATGTGCGTAAAGCTCGATCATTCGGTCGGGAATTTCGTGCGCCGCTGCGATGGCCTTGAGCCCCTGCTTTATCATTCCGAGGCCGTAGCGCTCCTCGATCTCACGCCACTTCTGCCAACCGACCACAGAGTGGGCATCGACCAGGACGATCTGACGCACCTCCGGCTTCGCCGCCTCCATCAGGAATGAAGCGCAACCTGCCCGCAGCGCTGCCGCTGGATCGGACGCTCCCGCGGCGGCTTTGGCAGCGGCCCCCGCGAGCTCCTTTTCGAGGTCCTCTAAGACCGCCTCGAACAGCGACTCCTTATTCTTGAAGTGGTGGTACAGCGCTCCCCGGCTGATTCCCGTCTGCTGGAGCACCTGCTCTGTGGACGTGGCCCCGTAGCCATTCTTAGCGAATAACCGCCGCGCGACGGCGATGATTTGATCGCGAGTTGATAGACCTGATTGCTTAATTTGCGCGCTCCCTCTTGACAGACCGACTGACGGTCTAATATTCTCGTGCCTGTAGACCGACTGACGGTCTAATCCTAGTTATCTTGGCTCTCTGAGTCAAGAAGGCCTCAGGCCCCCAAGGTCTTCAATCGCCCCACCAGGAGAACAGCAAATATGACACGGATCATGGAACAGCTCCCGCAATCTGTACATACATCAGATTCCAGTCCACGAGAACTGAAATACGTGGGCACCCCCTACGGCAAGATCGCTTACACGGACAAGGGCACCGGCGCGGTTGCTTTGTTCGTGCATGGTGTGTTCCTCAACGGCTTCCTCTGGCGTGGCGTGGTCGATCAGCTGGCTGATTCGCGCCGGTGCATCGCCATCGACCTGCTCGCCCATGGCGGTACGGAGACGGCACCCGGCCAGGACCTGAGCTTTGAGTCCCAGACGGAGATGCTCGCGGCCTTCTGCGATGCGTTGGGGCTGGACCGATTCGACCTTGTCGGGAACGACAGCGGCGGCGGGATCGCACAGATTTTTGCAACTCGCTACGAGGATCGCCTGCGCAGCCTCACCCTCACCAACTGCGATACCCACGACAACTGCCCGCCGCCCGCCTTGCAGCCCCTCATGGACGCTGCGTCGCAGGGCCGGCTCGCCGAGTTGGGTGCCGCCATGCTGGCGGTGCCGGACTTTGCCCGAAGGACCCTGGGGATCGGTTATCAGTTCCCAGAGCGCCTCTCCGAAGAGACGATCCACACCTATCTTGAACCGATCTTCGGCACACCGGAGCGTGAGCGTCAGTTTGAAGAGCTCTTCAAGCAGTGCTTTCTCGGCTCCGAATGCCACCAGACCTTCGTTCTCGACAAACTTAAGACTGTGGAGACACCGACGTTGATCGTGTGGGGAACGGCCGATCCGTTCTTTGACGTGAAGTGGGGACATTGGCTGCGAGCTACCATCCCCGGTGCGCGCGACCTCGTCCTGCTTGAAGGAGCCAAGCTCTTCTTCCCGGACGAGCGCCCAGAGGAACTTGCCGCTGAGATACGGAAGCATTGGGACATCGTCGATGCGGCGGAGAGGAAGGGTGCGAACTGATGGGGACCGTCAAGACTTATGAGGGAGTGGCCGAGGCGATGTTGACCTGCATGAAGCGAAACGGAACGGCGGCCGGCAAGCGGTACGATCCGCCCGAAGGCAACCGCGGCACAGCCACCAGCAAAGTTCCGGTCTTTGGTAGTGTCGTTGTCGCTTTCGATCTTGATCCGGCCACGCAGGTCTCACTTACGAGATCAAGGAGAAGCCAGGCGCTGTGCCGGAGGCCTTGATTTGGGCGAGGATCACCCGGGCTGTGGAGGAATCTAAGGGTTCCTGGGCCTAGCGAAGGCGGAGCTGAACGTGCAGAACGATGACGTTCAGCTCCCCGATTCCGGGACGGCCCTTGCCCTCACCGCACGAAAGAAAGTTGCAACAGACGATGGCCGCGACGACCTCAGTCAAACGGGGCAACTCTACATCGAGAGAGCGGCGACGGCCAATCTCCCCTTCGCAGAATCCATCGACTAAGCCGGCGAAGCATTGCTCGATGGCTTTCGCCTTGGCCGTCTTGATCGCATTCGCAAACTCGGCTTCGCCGAGGGCATGGACGAGCCTGACCTTGGTCCCGCCTACTTGAATGCAATCCTGGAACCGTCCCTCCAGGCCTTGGAAACACGTCTCTCCCAGCACCAAAGCTGATCGCCTGCTCTGCTCGTCACGCAGCTCTTGCCCTTGCCTATCCAATCCTATTGGGCGCTCTGCACCAGAACTCCCTTGGCGGGCTAACGGTACGACCGATGAAGTTGGAAGAGCTAGTCCACGACCACTGTCGCCATTTCGTTCGCGCCTATCTTTTGCATGCCAGGTAACGGCAAATACCGTCCGAATGACCTGCGGCAAACAGCGGCAATGAAGCAATCACAAAACACCAAGCTCAATTCCTCGCAAGATCGCCCGGGTCCGGTCGCGCGCGCCGAGCTTGCTCAGAACTGCAGATGCATGATTCTTGACGGCACCCTCGCTCATCCCAAGCGATCGTCCTATCTCGCGAATGCTGTAGCCGATAGAGATCAATCGCAGGACATCCGATTCTCGCGGCCTCAGTTGTTCAAGCGTTCTGCGCTGGAGAAGCTAGCGCCGCCCCCATGATCCGTAGCTTGGCCACAAACGGATCGCGATCCTCCGCTGTAAACCCCAGATGCTTCTGGTGCAACGGCGTTGCCCCCGGATGCCAGCAGTTATTCGCCCATACCCAGGCGTACCCCTGCCGCAACTCCTGAAATTCCCGCGTCAGATCCAATTCATCCGCCAACAACACCTTCCAGCTACCCGCCGCGACCGGATGTTGAACTGCCAGCCCCGCCGCCGTGCACCAGTGCAACACCGATTGCGCTCCTAACACATGCGCGCGCACCGCTACCTGCTCGCGCCGACTCGCTTCGGTATTCTCGATACCATCCGCGCGCGATAGATGGTCGAGACTCGCCTTCCAATCCGCCATTACTCGCTGAAAATGTACTTGCAGCCGCGGCGCAGGACCGAAGCAAAAGAAGTTATAGGGAGAAAACCAGAAAATTTGGTGCCAGCGATCCTTGTCTCCAAACGCCTCCAACACCAGCGGCGTCGCTAAACACATCGGCCAACCAAAGCCGAATCGCCCTGTAAATCCAGGGCTGCCCGTCTCTCCCAACCCCATCGGCAATTTGCCAAAGCCCGCATCGAACCGTTTCCAGCCCTCGATTGCATCCGCCTGTGCCCCCGCATCGCGGTACAACCGCTCCGCGACCCGCTTCAGCAGCTCATCGTCGGACACGTTCGGATCTTCGCCGAATACAGCCACCGCTTCTTCGTTCGAACCGGCATTATGCCCTCCGCATTCATAATCCAGAAAGCGCCGCACCCCGAATGCCCTTAGCTGCCGAAAGCGTCGTCCAAGCCGTCCCGGATAAGGCGGGAAATTGAAGAACCAGTCATCGGGGCCCGATCCCACCGGCAGCATGTCGATAATCCGCTCTCCGCCCACCTGGTCTCGCCACTGTAGAAACTCCGGCCCTGGGTGCTCCGAAACGATCGAATCGTCCTCCAGCGAGTCGCCTGCGAGACCAGGTTCCAGAGCCTGATGACTCCCCAACTCCATCTTTGTCATGACCAGGTAGTCGCCTGTGAGTTGCTTGAAAATTCGTTCTTTATACCCGTCTTGCCAATACCAGGGATAAAGCATCATCCGCGCAGGACGGCTCGGCCGATGCAGTGTTCTGTCGATTGTTCCAAACAGGTTGCCCGCATGTTGCGCCCGCGTTGTACCCCGCGCATTGGGGCAACTCTCATCGCAGATCACCGCCCCATTGTCCCCTGTGGCGATCTTGACTCCCTTCACCTGTGGAAATTCATCCAAGAATGTTTCGAACATTTCGCTCAGGAAGGGCAGTCCATCGCCGGCCTGGCAAGTGCACAATGTAGTCACCGCTCCGCCCTCGGCATGTGCCTGCCCCAGAGCCCTGGGACGATGCTCGCGCAAATAATGGAGCATCTCCACGTTCGGCAGCGGCACCCAGAAAGATACCCAGATCTCCAGGCCGTGCTGCGCGCACATGCGGTTGATCTCGTTCAGGTAATTGCGATACAAATCCCGCGCTTTGCTGAAGGTGAAGTCGAAGATATTGAACAATCGCCAACACCCGTCGAAACCCTCATCGGGATCGTTGTTCAGTGTCCATCGCACGTAATCGTTCTCAACCCAAATCCCGGTATAGCCCTTGCTGCGAAAGCGCGCCAAGTCTCCTGCAACCTCGGCGGGATGGTCATGCCGCAGCAACTCTGCCAGCGCCATCGGAAACCCCACGTCTCTCTGCGCCCCGCCCAGGCCCACCGTGGGAAGTACACATCCCGTCACCGCCAGCCGAGCCGAGCCCAAAATCAGCTCCCGCCGATTCATTTTCGAAATAGAACCCATTGCCAAAAGATCCTCCCGACAATCTCTTAGACTTAATGAACGGAAATATCAGAGTCTATGAGATTAGCGTGCCAAAGTCTGACCAGAATCGGCTCGCGCAGCACGGTATTTGGCTACGCGGCGCACACGGGGCGAGGAATCCTTTCCTAAGGAGAGCCTGAACGTCTCATAACACTCCTTCAGTCGATTTGTGATTCAGGGGTAAGGACCAAGCAAAGTACCGATAGGTGAGTCTTGCCAAACGCTACAGAACGCCAAGCTCGATTCCTCGGAGAACAGCACGAGTGCGGTCGCGCGCGCCAAGTTTGCTCAGCACCGATGACGCATGATTCTTGACCGCGCCTTCACTCATCCCAAGCGATCGTCCTATCTCGCGGTTGCTGTAGCCGGCAGCGATAAGTCGCAGCACATCCGATTCGCGCGGCGTCAGCGGTTCTGGGCTCTCGGTGCTTGAGAAGCTCGTGCCGGCCTCTTGAACGATTCGGACGATGCGTTCTGTCAATACCGGCTGAAGAATCTTCTTTCCAGTCGAAACGATTCGGATGGTCTCCGCCAGTCGCTCCAGGGACACATCCTTCAGAAGAAAGCCATGAGCGCCGGCCTGGACCGCTTCGAGGAAAAGTGGGTCTTCGTCAAAGGTCGTGAGCAGGATTGTCGGCGTTACCCTTCCGAGCGTCTTCCAGTGCAGCAATACCTCGATTCCGGTCAGCTTGGGCATCCGGATATCGAGGATAGCGACATCGTGTGGGTTCGTCTCGGCGATGAGAAGCGCTTCGGCACCGTCAGCGGCTTCGCCCACGACGCGGATGTCCGGTGTCATCGCCAGCAACGTGACGATTCCTTTACGAACGAGCGTCTGATCCTCGGCAAGAAGGACACGGATCATGCTGCTCCTTCCCAATCGAACGGAACTTTGAGCGTAACCTCGAAGCCCGCGCCAGGCCGATTTCTGAAATCGCAGACACCGCCGCACTCGCTCACGCGCTCCTTGAGACCACGAAGACCATTCCCCATCGCGAAGGAATCGTTGCCTTCGCCATCGTCCCATGCTGTCAAGTGATATTGGTTGTTCTCGCGGCGACATTCGATCCAGATGTTAGAGGCCTTGGCGTGGCGTACAGCATTCGTAATGATCTCCTGGCTGCATCTAAAGAGGACATGCCCTAGCTCTGGATTCATCTCTGCGGGAAGATGGTCGAGGTCGAGATGAATTACTGGAGACGGCACGCGTTCCGCAATGGTGCGGAGTGCCGTTGCAAAGTCCCCAGGCTCGATCTCGCGGGTGGCAGTCACGAGGGACCGCACGTCACTGAGTAGGACGCCCACCAGTTGATAGGCCTCCAGGACATGCTTCTTCGCCTGATCGTTAGAGACCCGGCTGGCAATCTGGAGATTGATGCTCAGCGCGGAGAGTTGATGTCCAATGGCATCGTGCAGATCGCGTGCGAGCAGGAGCCTTTCTCTGGTACGCGCCGCCTGCGCCACGGACTGTTGAGCTGCCCGAAGCTGTCGGTTGGCGTACTCCAGGCGCTCACAGGTGATCAGTAGCGCTCGGCGCTGCCTTCCCTCCATACCCGCCAGAAGCCCGAGAGAGTAAGCAAGGAAGTTGTAAAGCATGGCGATCAGCATAAAGATACCGATACCCAGGAGCCGTTGCCTTCCGTCGCCAGTTGCGGGGATGACCCACGACATGAGCTCAGGATGCAGGCTGGATATGCCCCACGCAGCGAGTGCCTGAACGGCAACCCACGCGGCGCCTAATCGCGTGCTCAGAAGAAGTCCGGCCTCGACGGCGACCACGAACTGAAGCTCCTCGGCGACAAGAAAGGCGAGCAGCGTCTGCGCCGCCAGCAGGACGATTGCCGGCATGCTCGGTGAATCCAATTCCTCTTTCGTCGTGCATCGCCAAAACATCACGGCAAGGAGCACCGGAACGCAGATCCCGACCCATTTGGCCTGAACTGCACTCAACGCCCACGGGAGAAGGACATCGAGCACGACTTTCGGGATGTCGCCTTGGTGCGATGCGGTCGGTTGTGCCAGGGCGAGCGCGACCGAGAGCCCGCAAAGCAGAAGGCCCACCGCCCGCAGCATTTGGATTGCGCGCCCCATGTCAGTCTCTTAGGAAAGCATATTCGGTCGTAGTTCCGACAGTGCCGAAAGTCAGGTAACTGTCCAGACTTTCGGGGATTTCGGCAAGGCTGGCCTCCTGCTAGGTTTCTGGCAGGAGGCCCACTGTGGTCATTTGGAATCGTCGAGACCTTGGAGGATTGGCAGTCAATGTGGCGATTGCGGTCGCCGTCGCTGCTCTCGCCAACGCGTTCATCCTCTTCGTGAATCCCGCCGAAGATTTCGCGCCGCCGACCGAGTTATTGCAGCCTCCCGGATGGGTGATCGGAGTAATTTGGGTGTTCCTGTTCTTTTTTCTGGGGACGGCGCGATGGCTCCTGCTTCGAGACGGCGACCGTCCCCTTCGTGGAGCGCTCTGGGTGTGGCTACTTCTTCTCTTTTGCGCTGCGTACCCAATCTACACGTCTGGCCTGAGAAGTCTGGCTGTCGGCTTGGGCGGCAACGTCGTAACAGCGGCGTTTGCCGTATGGGTTGCGCTGCGCATTCGCAAAACGTCGATTGTCGCAGCGGGGCTCGTCTCGACGGTTGCCCTTTGGGTCGCGTTTGCCAGCTTCCTGATCGTGGAACAGATGAAGAGGCCGCACTCATGAGGGCAGGGCGATATCTACTTTTGGGGCTCGCGTGCTTGGTCTCCTGCTCGGTTCGTGCGCAGTCTGTGCCGATCGGTGGTAATGGCACTAGTTCATCGCCGGCCCAGGCAGTGCAGATGCAAGCGATGGGAGCCCCCCAGGCTGATCTTGCCGTCCGCGGGCGAGTGGTCGATCCGACTGGGGCCGCCGTTGTTGCAGCGCATGTGTCCCTGAGCTTCGTGGGGAAGCCGATCGTGCTAACGGCCGTTACCGAGCCAGACGGCGGTTTCTCCATCGCAATCCCGGGTCCTGGAGCGTTCCAACTGACTGTCGCCGCCGAGGGCTTCGCGCTTTATCAAACATCCGGCGAAGCGAAAGAGGGCGAAGTTCTCACGTTGCCAGAGATCACTCTGACCGTTGCCGCAGTCTCGACAGAGGTTCAAGTGGCGGCCGATTCAAACAAGATAGCGATGGAACAGGTCCGCGCAGAAGAGAAGCAGCGAATCTTAGGCGTCGTCCCCAACTATTACGTCAGCTACAACCAGGACACCGCGCCTCTTCGCCCGAAGCAGAAGTTCGACCTCGCGTGGAGGTTCACGCTCGATCCCGCGAGTTTTGGCATCGTGGGAATCATCGCCGGGGTCCGGCAGGCCAACAACACCTATAGCGGCTACGGCCAGGGAGCGTCGGGATACGGCAAGCGCTACGCCGCCGCTTATGGCGATTTCCTCACGGGGACTTTCATCAGCAACGCGATTCTGCCTTCTTTGCTACAGCAAGACCCCCGTTACTTCTACAAGGGAACCGGCTCGAAACGGTCACGCATCCTTTATGCGATTGCAAACGCAGTGATCTGCAAGGGCGACAATGGGCGGTGGCAGGCAAACTACTCGAACATTGTAGGGAGCCTTGCGTCGGGTGGAATCTCCAATGCGTATTACCCAGCCAAAGACCGCAATGGAGCCGCGCTGACGTTTGAGAATGCGGGTGTCAACATCGGCGTGACGGCAGCTGCAAATCTCGTGCAGGAATTCGTCTTCAAGAAGCTCACGCCGCATGTTCCGAAAAATTCCTCAATTAGGCCTTAGTTGGACCGGTCTCGATCTCGTCGCGGCGCGCAGGCGGCTTGGCCTGACGGAGGAAAGATGGCAAACGCTGAACGTCACCACGAGGACGCTCCAGCAGTCTGAATTTCCAGGGTTACGGTTTTCACACTCACTGTCATGGCACAGGTCGCGGGTTCGAGCCCCGTCGTCCCCGCCATACACTCAAAAGCACGTCAGAACGGTATGGCACGAAACAAAAGTCATCGTCCGCGCCACTCCCAAAGCCGAAACCAATCTCCCTTAAACCTATTGCACAGAAACCGTAATCGTCGCCGTCCCGGTAAGGCCGGCTTGGCTGGAATCCGTTCCCGTGACCGTGAAGGTATAAGCGCCCGTGGTTGTCGGTGGCCGGTAGACATTGTTGCCGCAGCCTCCACCGGCAACCGCGGCCAGCAGCAACAGGATCCCCAGCATCGACCTCCAGCCGCGGCGCCGCCCCGGAATCCCGAAGAACACCACGCAGGCAAGGACCGCTCCACCCGCTGCGTCATACCAGCGATTGCTTTTCGGCGCGGGTGACTGCCTCCCGATCATGGAGGTCGTGGAGATCGTCGCGGTCGTCGTCACCACCCCTGACCCACTCACGGTAAGAGTGCTCGGAATGCTGCAAGTCGGGGAGTTGTAAGCCCCCGAGGGGCTCGTCGCCAGCACACAACTGAGTTTAACGGTGCCCGAATAGTTCGTCGGAGTAATACTGACTGTGGATGTCCCCATCCCTCCCGGAGCGGCAATCGTGACCGCTGTCGGCGTGGGCGTGAAGGCGAATGAAGGTGGTGGCGCGTAGGTCACCGCGACCGTCCCCGAAGAAGCCGCATAGTTGCCGTCGCCGCTATAGGCAGCGGTAATCGTGTTCGCGCCAACCGCCAGCGAGGATGCAGTCACCGTGATCTGCACCGTCCCGATCGTTCCGCCGCTCGTGGCATCGACAGCCGCCGAGATCGACCCCGTACCGATCGTCGCGCCCCCAACGGTGAGTGTGACCGTCCCGGTGGGCGCGGTCGCCGAACTTGATGGATTCGGCGTCACTGTCGCGGTAATGGTAAACGTGCCTTGGGTCACGCTCGCCTCGCTCAAAGACGCCGTCGTCGCGGTGGCCGCCTGTACGACCGTGAAGGCCACCGGTCCCGCCGCGCTCGCATTTAGGCTATTGTCTCCCGAGTAGCTCGCGCTGATCGCGTGCGCCCCGACCGGCCAGTACTTGACTGGAACTTCGGCGACCCCCTGACTGTTGATCTGGACCACGCCGGCCTCCGATCCGGTTGTACTCCCAGGCAACGGGCCGGCAGTGTCCGTGAAGGTCACCGTTCCAGTCGCGGAGAGGTCCGGCTTATCGAGGTTGGCTTGCGACACGCCCACCGGCGCGGCGTCCGCGCTTACCACTGCGCCATAGGGCTGACTCCCCATCAACGGGTTGCCCCCGGCGGAATGAACGGCGAGCTTCAAAACGCTGTCTTCCTTGCCGACGGTAACCACAATCCCCGGAGTCGATTGGCTCGCCGCAAAGGCGATGTCGCCGCCATAGTTCGCATACACCATGTAAGTCCCGCCGGGAAGATTGCTGATGACTTGATCGCCGGTTTCGCCATCGATAAGCGGGTAACTGCCGAGCGCATTCTGGTTGGTCGACGGAATCGCCTGGTCGGCATTGGTCAGAAAGGCCACCAGACCGCTCGGCGTTCCATTCGCCCCGCTCACCGTCGCGTTCATCATCACATCCTGTCCGTGCGTAATGCTGATCGGCGAGTTGGCGCCATTGATCGTGAAGGCCGTCGTCGTCGGCGTGAATTTCACCGTGGGCCACGCGCTCACCAGTTGCGTCACATCCACGCTTCCCAGACCCGAAGCAAAATCGTAGCCGGTCACCGCGTCATACCCGGTAAGAAAGCTGTTCGTGCCGCAGTTCAGCGACCCCGGCTGGCAATAGACCGAGTTGTTCCCGAGCGCAAGGTCATGAAAGGACGAACTGAAGATGGCTGGCTGGTTCGCCAGGTTGTACAGAACATAGTTCGCCTGTCCCAACCTCCCGCCGCCCAGGCTCTGACTGACCATCGCCAGCATTCCGGCAAAAGCAGGCGCGGAAGCAGAAGTGCCACCCACGCCGCTCACCGTCACCGCGCCCTGACTATTCGGCAAACAGTCGGTATAAGGGGTATTGTTCGAGTCCACTCCGCTCTGGCAAAGCGCCCATTGCGCGTTGTATTGGCCGTTGGCCGAAAACAAAGAGACGTCCGGCAGATCGCGCACCCCATCCGCCGGAATGTTCAGAGTGCTTCCGATTTGCCATGAAGGCTTCGGATACCCGGTCGTCGTGCCACCCTCCATCGGCGAGCAAGCAATCACATTCCCTTGGCCGTCTACCTGCGGATTCACGCAACTGCTGGCGCCGCCACCGGCCCCGGTAACGTTCGTGTGGCCGTTCGCGTCCTTGTAGGGAACGTTCGCTGCCAGCGCTCCGTTCACGCTGGTTGAATTATTCCACGGTTCCTCCGGAATATAGTTAAGCGCCGACTCCTGGTTGGTTCCATTTGCGATATTCACATACTGCGCATAATTCGAGGCCAGCACGTCGTAATCCGTACCGCCCACCGCGATGTTATACGGCGTGGAAGCCTCGGCGCTCACCTGCAGCCCGTGAGTCGCTTGGCCGGTCTGCGTGTTATCGTCGCATTCGGCGGACCCTTCATCGCCCGACGACACCGTCACGCTGATCCCCTGGGCCGCCGCCTGCTGCCACTGGGCATTGATCATCGTGTTCCCGGCTGCCGTCTCGAATTCTTCGCACAGCCCAAAACTCACATTCAGAATGCTCGCCATGTTGTCGTTCAGCGCCCGCGTCACTGCCAGGTCGACGCCATCCGATAGGTTGGTCGTTGCGGCAAGATAGAAAATCAAGTCGGCGCCTGGCGCCAAACCTCCGCCAATTTCAACGTCGAGCAACGCCTCTTGCGTCACCGCGCCGCCGACCACTCCCGGATCGTTGCCGTCCACAATGACTGTCGCCGGCTTCGCAGGCAATCCGAAAAACGACTGGTAGTTCGCAATGTCCGAAGGAGAAAAGTTGGAGGTCCCAACGATCGCCACGGTGACTCCAGTCCCGTCATAGGCCTTCGTCCCCTTGAAGTTCACATTCAGTTTGTTCGGCGAATCGTAAATTGTCGCCGCATCCCCCGGCCCCACCGAGAGCAAATACCCGCTCGTTGCGTTTCCGGTCGTGTATTGCGGAGTGTATCGACGGGTCGCGGAATCGTAAGTCGACCGCACCGGGGCCGTATGCTGAGGCCGCGCAAAGAAGTCGTTCAGCCGGGCCACGCCGGCAACCACCGGCGTCAACGCTGAAGGAATTTCCGGATCGGAAACGTTCGCCAGATGTTGCTCCCCATTCACCAGGAACCGATGAATCTGGGTATGAAACGCCTTCTGCACCTGGCCCATCGTCCCAGAGAATTCAATGATCGTGCGCGCCTTGTTCACACTATTCACGGCGAACCCATGCGAAACCAGCCAGTTCTTCACGGTCTCAATGTCTGCGTCGCCGACCCCGTACCTCGCCCCAAATTCCTCCGGAGTGAGCCACTTGTGGTAGCCAGAGGAATTCGTGTCCTGCAACGAACCCAGCAGGTGTTCCAAATCCTGTTCCTGCGCCGGGCTCCGCTTCAAGACCAGCTGCAATCGCTCGGCGGGAAGAGAATTGTCCGCCGGCCCGCGATCGTTCCGCGGCGTCGCGAGTGGACTCACGTTCCCATGCAGAACCGTCCGCTTCGCTTCATCGATGGCCTGAACAATTCGCGGCGGATTCGCCACGGTGGGTTGCTCGGCATAGCCGAAAGTGGCGCCGAAGAGGACGCCCACGGCCAACAGCTTCGTAAGCCGAATCGCTCGGATCGAAAACCCGCTCCTCGCAGCGCGGAAACCGATTGGCTGGCGGTCAGCAACCACGACCATCTTTGGCATAGGAACTCCTCATTCAATAGGGTTTAAGTCCCAAGGGACGAATGTTGGATTTTTCGAGACATTAGCACAACCGGTGCTCACCAACGATGAAAAACTCGCACATGTTCATACACTCATAATCCCAAAAGCGAAGCTAGCCGCCCCAATCGACGATTTCCACTTGACCCCGGAGAATGCCAAAAAGAACATTTGACATCTATTCCCGCAAACCGACATCTTAGCAAGCGATGACTCTCTCGCTGCTTCTCCTTCTCGCTTTCCTGATTGGCTGCGTTTGCGGCCTACGCTCCATGACCGGTCCCGCCATCGTCTGCTGGGGGGCCCACCTCAACTGGCTCCAACTGGACGGCTCGAAACTCGCCTTCCTTCACAACCAGATCTCACTCGTCGTCTTCACCCTGCTGGCGATCGGCGAGCTTGTCGCCGACAAACTCCCCTTCATCCCCAGCCGGACCCAGCCCGGGCCGCTCGTTGTCCGCATCCTCTTCGGAGCAACCTGCGGAGTCGCGCTCGCCTTCACCGCCGGCGGCGCATGGCTGCCTTGCGGCGTTCTCGGCGGCCTTGGCGGAGTCGCCGGCGCTTTCGCCGGGTACAACGCCCGCCGCTGGCTCACCGTCGGACGCGGCCTGCCTGACTTCCTCATCGCCCTCATCGAAGACATCGTTGCCATTGGAGGCGGCCTGCTCATCGTCTCCCGCTTCTAACCTCCGGAACTTGGAGAAGCAATGCCAGATCTCGAGCAATTCGACGCCATCATCATCGGCAGCGGCCAGGCGGCCAATCCCCTCGCCAAAGCCCTCGCCAAGGCAGGCAAAAAGACCGCCGTCATCGAGAGCAAACACGTTGGCGGAACCTGCGTCAACGAAGGCTGTACCCCCACCAAAACCATGGTCGCCAGCGCCCGCGTCGCCTACCTCGCCCATCGTGGCGCGGATTATGGCGTCCGCACCGGCCCTATCTCCATCGACATGGAGCGGATCCGCGAACGCAAGCGCGCCATCGTCAAAAGCTTTCGCGAAGGCAGTGAGAAGGGCCTCAAGAGCACCGATTGTGACTCGCTTATCATGGGCGAAGCCTCCTTCACCGGGCCGAAGCAAGTCCACGTCTCCTGCAACGACGGCACCCAGCGAAACCTCACCGCAGACGTCATCTTCATCAACACCGGCCTCCGCACAAAAGTCCCGGATATCGAAGGTCTCGACAGCGTTCCCTATCTCGACAATGCCTCGATCATGGAGCTTGCCGAAGTCCCCGAACATCTCCTCGTCCTCGGCGGCGGCTACATCGGCCTCGAATTCGGCCAGCTCTTCCGTCGCCTCGGCAGCCGCGTCACCGTCATCCAGTCCGCGCCGAAACTCCTCGGC
>Ga0116229_10009856_pt1 | contig 14488 bp, 14 predicted proteins | sample S1TSphgellanicum_3_FD_87313 | JGI IMG/M metagenome (GOLD analysis project Ga0116229, IMG submission 87313) | Host-associated microbial communities from peat moss isolated from Minnesota, USA - S1T2_Fc - Sphagnum magellanicum MG | ecosystem: Host-associated > Plants > Peat moss > Unclassified... | reverse complement strand
GCATTCGCTACACCGATGTGGATGCAGCGCTGGCGGCGCCGGACACGGCACTGCGACTATTCGGCAAGCCGGAGGTGCGTGGGCACCGGCGCATGGGAGTATCGCTGGCACTAGGAGCGAGCATCGAGGAGGCACGCGCCAAGGCGCGGGCGATGAGCGAGATCCTGGTCGCCGGCGTGCGACTCGACTAGAGCGCCGGGCAGAGCGCCGTGCCGGAGTTGCCGGACATTACGCTATACCTGGAAGCGCTCGACGATCGCATCGTCGGGCAGCAGCTCGAGGGTGTCACGCTGATCAATCCGTTCCTGCTGCGTACCGCGACTCCGCCGCTGGCGAGCGCGGCGGGCCGCCAGGTCGAGCGGCTGCGACGGGTGGGCAAGCGCATCGCGATCGGGCTGAGCGGCGAACTATGGTTGGTGCTGCACCTGATGATCGCGGGGCGCCTGCACTGGTTCGCGAGCGGCCAGAAGATCAGCGGTCGCGCGGCGCTGGCGCGATTCGAATTCGACAACGGCACATTGACGCTGACCGAGGCCGGCAGCAAGCGGCGCGCGTCGCTGCATCTGCTGCAGGGCGACGCCGAACTTGCGCGCATCGACCCGGGCGGGCTGGACGTGTTCGCCGCGGATCTGCCGGCTTTCCATGCGCGCCTGACGCTCGAGCATCACACGCTGAAGCGCGCGTTGACGGATCCGCGGCTGTTCAGCGGCATCGGCAACGCCTACTCGGACGAGATCCTGCACCGCGCGCAGCTGTCGCCGCTGGCGATGACGCACAAGCTGGGCGATGAGGAAATCGCGCGGCTGTACCACGCAACACGCACGACGCTCAGCGACTGGACTGAGCGCCTGCGAGCCACTGGCGGCGCGGCGTTTCCGGAGGGCGTCACCGCGTTTCGTCCCGGCATGGCGGTGCATGGCCGCTACCGCCAACCGTGCCCGCGCTGCGGGACGGCGGTGCAGCGGATTCGATACGCTGATAATGAGACCAACTACTGCCCGCGCTGCCAGACCGAGGACCGCGTGCTGGCGGATCGCGCGCTGTCGCGGCTGCTGAAGGATGACTGGCCGCGTACCGTCGATGAGCTGGAGCGAATGCGCCAGCCGTAGCGGGAGCTTCGGACGCGCGGCGGGCGCTTCGCCGTGGGCAGGGGTCGCGCAGCGATGCGCTTCGGTCAGGGCCTGCGCGACTTCCAGCCGGGCGGCGGGTCGGGACTCTTGCCCTCATCGATCAGTTCGAGGCGGTAGACGTCCTGCTCGCGACGGTTCTGCGCGCACAGTGCCAGGAATTTCCTGACCCACTGCGGATCGTGCAGCAGATCCGCTTCCGCCTGCGTCCACAGTTCGGAGCGGTATTGGTAGACCCGTCGCGCCTGCTCTGCGGCCTGCCACGGCGGCGAGTCCGCCGGCCATACGCGCTTTTCCCAGGCGGCGCCGATCATCGCGGTGATCCATGTGTCGCCCTGTTCGAACGCTTTCGCGATGCGCTGGCATTGATCGAGCCGCTCGGGGTCGGCAAGCCGCTGACCCAGGCACTGGTCCGAAATGGCCTTATAGGATGGAATCGACTGCGCGGAGAGGACCCCTATGACATCCACGACCGCATCGGTCAGCGGTACGCCGCCCGTATCTGCCAGCGCACCGGTCAGGTGAGCGACCAGCGTCGTCCAGTAGATGTCAACGCGCGGCGCCCGGGCCAGATCCGCAAGCGCCGCACTGCTTGCGGCCTCGTCCCTGGATTCGCTGGCACGAGCAATGGCGTACAACCAGCCAGCGCCGTTGGACGGATCCAGCGTGCGCAGCCGCTGCTCATGTGGTTCAGGGTCGCACCCGGGAGCTTGGCGGCAAATCTCGATCTCCAACCATACCAGGTCGGCGCGATCGGGGGCCGCGGCGGTGGCGCGAGCGAGGAGCACCAACGGCGGGCCGGGCCCGCCCTGCCACCGGCTCAGCAGCGCGGCCGCAGCGAGCGAGTCGGCGTCCGTTCTCTGCTCGAGCACCAGCACCGCCCGCTGCAGGTCGCGCTGCTTGCGCGCTGTTCGCGCAGCCTGAGACGCCGCGCAACCCTGCAGGAGCAGGACGACAAGCACGAAAGCGCAGTGCAGCCGGTCAGGCTGCCGTCGCATAGATCCTCGTCCGGGTGCGCTGGATGATGCGCTTGAGGTGACAGTCCTGCATCGCGCTCAGTTCGACCAGATCCACTGCGCGGCCGAGCAGCTGTCCCAGGTCACGCTTGAAATCGACGTATTGCGGGGCTGAGGACACCTGGCCGGGAGGGCCGAATTCCACGACCAGGTCGATATCACCGGGGTCGACCGCGTCGACTGCCATCGGCCCGGGGTCGACCGCGCCGGCAGCCACCGCTCCGGGCCTGGCGTCGAACTCCTGGCGCAGGATCGCGGCGCCCAGTGCCAGCTGGCGTACCCCGTAGCGCAGGCATAGGGCGGAAATCGCCGCCTGGTGCGCGATAATCAGCGGCGGTAAATCGCCAGGCCCGGCGTCAGCGCCCGGCTTAAGGTCAGCGACAGCTTCGCGCTCCAACCCCTGCATCACGAAGCGGCGCAGGGCTTCGTAGCGGCCGCGCAGGATCATGTCGCGCGGCGCCAGGTCGCCGAGCAGCGGATTACCGGTCATGAACCATGCAGCGGTCTTCGAGGCATCGCCGTCGAAGTGATCTGCAACGAGCCCGCAAACGATGGCGATCTGCGCCAGCCGAGCAAGTACATCGGCCGGCATCTTGTGGTCGTAGCGCACAGACAGTGGCGATACCAGCGCTATCCTGGCGACATCGGACCTGCTGAAGCGCAGGAACCTGGCAACCGCAAGCGGATTGAGCCTGCGACCCTGCCAGAACCCGAGATAGTCCCGGTCGGGTACCGAACCGAATAAGACAGGTGGTGTGCCGCTGATCATCGGCTGACGATGTCGAGAGAGACAGCGATGCGGGGCGTGTTTTGCTGAGCCAGCGTGAAGGATATTACGCTCCAAAACCCGTTTTCGACCAGCTTTCGACCCGTTTTCGACCCGTTTTCGACCCGTTTTCGACCAACACCGGTCAACAGATCCCTGATCGCGCCTGCCGCGGGACTCTCGCGCCGCTGCCGCGGGACTCTCCCGCTGCCGCGGGACTCTCGCGCCGCCGTCGCGGGACCTGCGCGCCGCCGCCACACCTATCCGCCGCCAGCGGTACACTGCGGCCACCTGGGTTGCGCGCAGGACGTGGCATGAACGCAGCAAGAGGGGTCGCGATCGTGTTGATTGCGGCCGGGGTACTGGGACTGATCTACCACCGCTTCACCTACACCAGGCAAGCGCACGAAGCGCAGCTGGGTTCGCTGGCGCTGTCGCTGCAGCACCGTGAAACCGTACACGTTCCGGACTGGCTGAGCGTCGGCGCGATCGTCGCCGGCACGGCGCTGCTGCTGTTCGGCGGCCGCAAACCATAGTCGCGCGGGCACGCGAGGGTCCGGGACGACAGAGCCTGGCACGCGAGCGAGTGGCACTCGAGCGACTGGCACGCGAGCGCCTGACACTGGCGCTGGCCGCGATCGCGGTGCTGCTGACGCGCCTGCCGTGGATCGGCAGCGGCTACGGCTCGGATCCTGATGGCTACCGCGTGGTGATCGCCGCGCGGCAGATCGCATCCGGCGGCGGCTACCAGGCCTCGCGGCTGCCGGGTTATCCGGTGTACGAGTACCTGACCGCGCTGAGCGCGGCGGCTGCGCCGTGGGTGTCGAATGCGGTGACGGCGTTGATCAGCACGGTGGCATTCGTGTTGTTTGCACTGATCGCACGTGAGCTGGGGGTTCGGCGCTACCTGCTGATTGCGCTGGCATTCGCGCTGACGCCGGTCATCTACGTGAATAGCGCCTGCACGATGGACTATATCCCGGCGCTCGCCGAGCAACTGGCGGCTATTTATGCGCTGCAGCGCGGGCGACCCGCGCTGGCCGGCCTCGCGTTGGGCCTGGCTGTCGGCTGCCGCATTACCGCCGGGGCGCTGGCGCTACCGCTGTGCCTGTGGTTGCTGCTGACGCGGCCGCGAGGAGCGGCGACGCGGCAGTGCCTGGCGTTTGGCGGTTCGCTGCTGGGCACGTGCGTGCTGTGCTTCCTGCCGGTGTGGCGGCGCTACGGCACGGACTTCTTTGCTTTCTACGACAACGGCTCGTATCCGCCACTCGATGTGGTGTATGCGCGCGCGCTGCCGCTGGTGTGGGGACCGCTGGGGGTCGCGGCGCTGCTGGCGTTGCTTTGCGCGCTGCCGCTCTACTACCGCTATGCGCGACGCAGGCTGGAGGAGCCGCGCACGCGGGCTGCGCTGGGGCTGGCGGTGCTGGCAATTGCGCTGTACCTGAGCGCATACCTGCGCCTGCCGGATGAGGCCGGGTACCTGGCGCCGGCAGTGCCGTTCGTGCTGCTGGTCATCGGGCTGCTGACGCCGCCATGGGCTGCCGGCGCGGTCGCGGTCGCATTGATGGTGTCACCCTGGGTCGGATTTGATGCGGGATTGCCTACGCTGGATGGCGCCATCGTCGAGGATCACCTGGTGCGCGAGTCGCAGCAGCGTGAAACGCAGGCGATCCTCGATGCGGTCGCACGGCTTCCCGGCCGCGCCGCGATCGTATGCGGATGGGTGTTGCCACGCATTACGCTGGCACTGGGTGGCGATGCGCTGGGGCCGCATCAGTTCATCTACCTGGTGGAGAACCTGCCTGACTACCAGCATTACCTGGAACAGGGCTGGCAGCTGTACTTCCTGCCCGGCGTGGACCTGTACGAATCGCAGGCACATCAGCTGGAACTGGCCGAGCTCGGTGCGCGCCAGCTCGACGTTCCGCGCGAGCGCCAGCGACCGGAGTCGACCGGGGAGTAAGCCGCGCGCCAAGCTTCGTGCCGAGCCGCATGTCGAGCCGCGTGCCAAACCGCGCGCCAAGGCGCGTCAGACCGTACTGGAATAGCCACGCTGGAATCACTAGACTGCGCCCGCGCTGCAGTGGCGCACCGTCAGCAGGAGTACAGCCGAATGGGCAAAGGTGACCGCAAGACCCGCCGCGGCAAGATTTACCGGGGCTCGTTCGGCAAGAGCCGGCCGAAGGATCCGGGCAAGAAAGACGACAAGCCCGCCGCGAAGACGGCAACCAGGAAATAGCCGACGGGGAAATAGCCGACGGGGCAGCGGCACCAGGCGGCGCTAGCCGGCGCTAGCCGGCGCTGGCGGGTAGCGCCCACGGACGCGAGGGCAGGACCGCGCGTGCGATGCCGCGCTCCAGCATGTGGCCGAATTCCAGTGCCGGAACCGCCTTGCTGAAGTAGTAGCCCTGCGCCAGGTCGCATTCGTGGCCGCGCAGGAACTGCATCTCGGCCTTGGTTTCGACACCCTCGGCGACGATGCGCAGTTTCAGGTTGCGTGCCATGCTGATCACCGCGGTGACAATGGCCGCGTCGCCAGTGCCGCCGTCGATCTGGCGCACGAATGACTGATCGACCTTGAGGGTGTCGACAGGAAACTTCCGCAGGTAGCTCAGGCTGGAATAGCCGGTGCCGAAGTCGTCGATCGCCACGTGTATGCCCCGGTCCTTGAGGATCCTGAGGATCGCGATCGATTGGTCGGCGCGCTTCATCAGCACGCTCTCGGTCAGTTCCAGTTCCAGCAGTCCGGGCTCAAGCTGCGTTTCGCGCAGGCAGGCGAGCACGCCCTCCAGGAAACCATCGGACTGCAACTCCAACGCCGACACGTTCACGGCGACGCTGATATCGCGATAACCGGCATCGAACCAGTTGCGCGCCTGCCGGCAGGCTTCACTGAGGACCAGTCGGCCAATCGGCAGTACCAGTCCGCTGTCCTCGGCAATGGGGATGAACTGCGACGGCATGATTATGCCGCGGATCGGGTGCAGCCAGCGTATCAGCGCCTCGGCACCGACGATCGTCATGGTCTTCAGGCAGATCTTGGGCTGGTAGTGCAGGGTGAATTCATGTCGCTGCAGGGCGTGCCGCAAGTGCTCCTCGATCGATTGGCGCTCGACCGCGCGCGCATTCATCGCCGGGGTAAAGAAGCGAAACCCCTGGCGCCCATTCTCCTTGGTCTGGTACATCGCCGTGTCGGCGTTCTTGATCAGGGTCTCGGCATCCATGCCGTCATCGGGGTAGGTACTCACGCCGATGCTGGCGCTGACATGAAGGTCGTGCTCATCGATACAGTGCGCCTTGGACAGCGCATCCAGGATCTTGGCGGCCATGATCGCGGCATCAGTGGGCTGTTCTACATCCGACAGCAGTACCACGAATTCATCGCCCCCCTGCCGGCTCACGGTATCGGTACTGCGTACGCAGCTCACCAGGCGCGAGGCGATCGACTTGAGCAGCTCGTCGCCGACCGGATGACCGAGCGAATCATTGATGTGCTTGAAGCCATCGAGATCCACGAACAGCACCGCAACCTGGCGGCGGCCGCGCCGCGCCAGGTTGATCGCCTGGTCGATGCGATCGTTGAGCAGCATGCGATTGGGCAGCCCGGTCAGGAAGTCGTGCTGCGCCGAGTGCGTGATCTGCAGCGCGGTGGCGCGAGCGGCGCTGACGTCGCGGAACACGATGACTGCGCCGATCGCGCTGCCTTCGCGGTTATGGATGGGAGCGATCGACTCCTCGATCGGCAGCTGCGCGCCGTCGCGGCGCAGGAGCACCGAACTGGAGGGCACGTGCATCGACTGGATCTGCAGGATTGCCATCTCGTTGGTGGTTTCGGGGCAATCGGCGCCGGCATCGTCGCGGGTCCTGAATATCTCGACCATTGGCCGGCCGACGGCCTCGAGCAGCGACCAGCCGGTGGTCCTCTCCGCCACCAGGTTCAGGAACGTGACGTTGCCGAGAGTGTCCGCGCATACGACCGCATCGCCGATGCTGCGCAAAGTCACCAGCGCGCGCTCCTTTTCCTCGAACAGGGTCTCTTCCATGAGCTTGCGCTCGATCGCGTAGTGCAGCGCCCGGAACAGTCCGCGCGCATCGATCTGTCCCTTGATCAGGAAGTCCTGTGCGCCTTCGTGCAGCGCCTGGGTGGCCAGCGACTCATATTCGATTCCCGTCAGCACGACCAGGGGCACGCGCGGGGCGGCGGCGCGCGCGCGCCGGACCACGTCCAATCCCTGCGCGTCGGGCAGACCCAGGTCGAGCAGTGCAATGTCGACCTCGCCGTTCGACAGGCAGCGTTCGGCCTCCACCAGTGAGTGGACGTGCGTCAGGTTGCTGCGCTGCTGATCACTACAGCGTTCGTTGAACATGTCGCGCAGCAGGCGTGCGTCGACGGGATCATCTTCGATCAGCAGCACTCGCCTGGCGGCTACGGCGTTCATCGCAGGGCTACGGCGTTCATCGGATGGATTAACAGTGTCAGGCCGGTCAGATCCGGTTATCTGTACGGTGACGAACATAGGCGGCTGACCGGCGTTGAGCCATCGGCCGCGGTAGGGATCTGTGCGCAGTGAGCTACCGCCGGCGGTAGGGGTGTGCCGGCGGCGACGCTACAGGATGTAGCGGCTCAGGTCCTCGTCCTTCGCGAGGTTGCCCAGGTGCTGGTCGACGTAGTGCGCGTCCACGGTCAGGCCCGAAGTCCCCAGCTGGTCGGCGTCATAGGAGATGGTCTCCAGCAGCCGCTCCATGACCGTGTGCAGGCGGCGGGCGCCGATGTTCTCGGTGCGCTCGTTGACCTGGCAGGCGATCTCGGCGATGCGGCGCACGCCATCGGCGGTGAATTCGAGCGCCACCTGCTCGGTGTGCAGCAGCGCCCGGTACTGCGCCGTCAGGGATGCGTCGGGCTCGGTCAGGATGCGCACGAAGTCCTCGACCTTGAGCGAGTCGAGTTCCACGCGGATCGGGAAGCGGCCCTGCAGTTCCGGGATCAGGTCGGACGGCTTGGACATATGAAACGCGCCGGATGCGATGAACAGCACGTGATCGGTCTTGAGCGAGCCGTACTTGGTATTGACAGTGCAGCCCTCGACCAGCGGCAGCAGGTCGCGCTGCACGCCCTCGCGTGACACATCCGCGCCGAGCGTCTCCTGCCGGCGGGTGATCTTGTCGATCTCGTCGATGAACACGATGCCGTTCTGCTCGGCGTTGACCAGTGCGCGCGCCTTGAGCTCCTCCTCGTTGATGAGCTTGCCGGCTTCTTCCTCGATCATCAGCTTGACCGCTTCGCGGACCTTGACGCGCCGCGTGCGGGTACGGTTGCCGCCGATGCCGGACAGCACCGATTGCAGCTGCTGCTGCATTTCCTCCATGCCCGGGGGCGCCATGATCTCCACGCCCATCGGCATCGCGCGCACCTCGATCTCCACCTCGCGCTCATCGAGCTCGCCGCGCGCCAGCAGGTCGCGCATCTTCTGGCGCGTATCGGAGTCGCGCGGCTGCGCCGGCTCGTCGGTGGAGAAGCCCATCATGCGCGGCTTGGGCAGCAGCGCGTCGAGCACGCGGTCGACCGCGGCCTCGCGCGCGCCGTCGCGCACGCGCGCCAGCTCCTGTTCGCGCGTCATTTTGACCGCGACGTCGGCCAGCTCCTTGATGATGGAATCGACTTCGCGGCCGACATAGCCGACCTCGGTGAACTTGGTGGCCTCGACCTTCACGAACGGCGCCTGCGCCAGCCGCGCCAGCCGGCGCGCGATCTCGGTCTTGCCGACGCCGGTCGGGCCGATCATCAGGATGTTCTTCGGCGTGATCTCCTGGCGCATCGGCTCGTCGACCTGCATGCGCCGCCAGCGGTTGCGCAGCGCGATGGCGACCGCGCGCTTGGCGGCACCCTGGCCGACGATGTGCTTGTCGAGTTCCTGGACGATGTCGCGCGGCGTCATGCGCGCAGCTCCTCGATCACGAGGTTGCGATTGGTATAGATGCATATGTCGGCGGCGATGCCGAGTGAGCGTTCGACGATGGTATGCGCGTCGAGTTCAGTGCTCTCGGTCAGCGCGCGCGCGGCGGCCTGCGCGTACGGGCCGCCGGAGCCGATTGCGGCGGCGGCGTACTCGGGTTCGATGACGTCGCCGTTGCCGGAAATCACGAACAGGTTCTGCGGATCACCGACCAGCAGCAGCGCTTCGAGCCGGCGCAGGTAACGATCGGCGCGCCAGTCCTTGGCCAGCTCGATCGCGGCGCGGGTGAGGTTGCCGTATTTTTCGATTTTTCCCTCGAAGCGCTCGAACAGCGTGAAGGCGTCGGCAGTGCCGCCGGCGAAGCCCGCCAGCACCTTGCCGTTGGACAGGCGCCGGACCTTGCGCGCGTTGCCCTTCATCACGGTGTTGCCGAGGGTCACCTGGCCATCGCCGCCGAGTACGATGACGCCGTCGCGGCGCACCGCAAGAATAGTGGTTGAGTGGGGATCGAAGCTGCTGTTCATGAATGAATCTAAAGTTCCTGCCGGTGGGATCAGCCGCGGCACTTGGCGTTCGGGCGCGGCGCCTGGCACTCATCCGCGGCGCTTGGCGCGCGGGTGGGCCTGATCGTATGTCTGGGCAAGATGCTGGAAATCAAGGTGGGTGTAGACCTGGGTAGTGCTGATGTTGGCGTGGCCCAGAAGTTCCTGCACTGCGCGTAAATCGCGACTGGATTCAAGCAGATGGGTCGCAAACGAATGCCGGAACATGTGCGGATGCAGGTGCTGCGGCAGTCCCGCTGCGCGCGCCAGCGCCGCCACCCGCAGCTGCACTGCGCGCGCGCCCAGTGCCGCGCCGCGCCGGCCGACAAACAGCGCCTGCTGATCGGGCGCGGCGAGGCCGTCGCGCACCGACAGCCATGCCCGCAGCGCCGTGATCGCCTTCGAGCCCACCGGCACGATGCGCTCGCGGTTGCCTTTGCCGAGCACGCGTGCCTGGCCGGTGACCAGGTCCAGGTCGCCAAGCGCGAGCCCGGTCAGCTCCGACAGGCGCAGGCCGCTGGAGTAGAAGAGTTCCATGAGTGCGAGGTCGCGTATCTCGAGCGCGTCAGCCGGCTGGTGCGCGAGCAACTCGGACATCTGGTCGACGTCGAGCGTATGCGGCATGCGCTTGACCGCCTTGGGTGCGCGTATCTCGAGCGCGGGGTTCTTGCGCAACGCGCCTTCGCGCTGCAGGAAGCGAAAGAAGCTGCGCAGCGCCGCCAGCCGCCGCTGGATGCTGCGGCCCTGCAGCCCGCGGGCATGGCTGCGCGCCACGAAGCTGCGTATGTGCTGATGGTCGAGCTGCGGCCAATCGGTGACGCCGTTGCGATCGCACCAGTGACGCAGCGCCTGCAGGTCGCGGTCATAAGCCGACAGCGTATGCGCTGACAGGCGCCGCTCAGTCCCGAGGTAGCGCTGGAAGCGCGCCAGCCAGCCAAGCGCCTGCGCGCTCATCGATGCAGGCGTCGGCGTGGGTGATGCCGGGCGCGATCGGCTCTGTCGTGCGCCGGCCAGGCGTGCGCCGGCCAGGCGTGCGCGAGTCAGGCGTGCGCGAGTCAGGCGTGCGCCAGCGCGTCCGTGATCAGCTCGCCCATGCGCCACAGGAACTCGGTGCTCATGCCTGGATGGAAGCGGTCGCGATCGACGCTGCCGAGCGCCAGCAGGCCGGCTGGGGTTGCCTGGCTGCCGAGCGGGATCAGCGCCACCGAGCCGATGTTCGGCGCTTCCATGCCGAACAGGAATTCGCGCTGACTGTCGCGGATCTGGCCGCAGCGCGGCTTGCCGGCGGCGAACAGGCTTTCGAAGCTGCGGAATACCACATCGTCCGGCGCCACGCGCCGCAGGAAGCTGTGGGACTCGTCGGCGACCGGTGCGGCCGGTGGGCGCGGCGCGAGCGGGGAGGCCAGCACCAGCACGGTGTGGAAGGTGTCGAAGTCCTCGCGCAGGCTGGCTTCGATCTCGGCGATCGCGGGTGCGGTGCCGCTGGTGCGCAGCAGGCGCCGCGTGAAGCGATGGATCTTCTCCGCCAGCACGTTGTTGGCGCGGGCGACCTGGATGAACTCGGCCAGCTTGTGGTCCTGGGTCCGGATCTTTTCCCGCAGCACGTCGACCTGGCGCTCGATCAGCGACACGGTCGAACCGCTGCGCGGGTGCTGCAACCGCAGGCGCGCAAGCACCTGCGGGTGGCGCTCGAAGAAATCGGCATGGTGATGCAGGTACTGTATGACCGCCTGCTCCTCGATGGTCTCGGCTGGAATTCCGCGCAACTGGTTGCTCGTCATCCTTGTTATCTCCGTCATCATGAGCGTCAGATCTCGACGCTTCCCTGGAACGCCTGCTGAGCCGGGCCGGTCAGCCAGATGGATTCGCCCGGACCGTCCCAGTGTACGCTTAACGAGCCGCCCGGCACACGTACCTCGACGTCGGCACCGAGCAGACCCATGCTGCGGCCGACGGCGACCGCCGCGCAGGCACCGGTGCCACAAGCCAGGGTCTCGCCCACACCGCGTTCGAACACGCGCAGGCGGATGTGTCCGGCGTCCTGGATTTGCATGAAGCCGACATTGACCTGCCGCGGGAAGTGGGGACTGGCCTGGAGCGCACGGCCGATGCGCTCTACCGGCGCGCTTTCGACCGCCTGCACGCGCAGCACCGCGTGCGGATTGCCGATCGAGACGGCCCCTAGCTCGATGGTCTCGCCGGTGACCGGAACGCTATAGCTGGTGGCCGCGATGCCATGGTTGGTGGCTGCCATGCCATGGCTGGTGGCTGCGATGCCATGGCCGGTGGCCGCGGTGCCATCGCTGGCATGGCCGCCTGGGGCGGGGGCGTCGAACGGCAGCGATGCCGGGTCGAAATTGGGTACTCCCATGTCCACCGATACCAGGCCATCGGCACGTACGCGCGCGTGCAGTATGCCGCCGAGGCTGTCCATCGCCAGGGTGTCGCCGTTGCCGCGACCGCGCTGGTGCAGCAGCGCGGCGACGCAGCGCGCGCCATTGCCACATTGCTCGACTTCACCACCGTCGGCGTTGAACACGCGGTAGAACACGTCGGTGTCGCGGCGCCTGGGCGGCAGCAACACCAGCGCCTGGTCGAAGCCGATGCCGCCATGGCGGTCGGATAGCGCACGCCACTGCGCGCGGCTGGGCAGGGTGGCTTCGGAAGGCAGCGTCATGACAATGAAGTCATTGCCAAGACCATGCATCTTGGTGAAATCGATGCGCAACGGGAGCTGCTGGGCGGTGGCTGCTGGCCGCGGTGGCTACTGGCCGCTGCAGGCGGTGTCCATGGCCAGCTTGTTGGCGAGGCGCTCCTTTTCGACCTCGTCGTCCGACAGCAGTACGCGCTCGCCGTCGGCGCCGGTGCGGTAGATGCGGTGGGCCTCGATCGAGGCGTTGTAGGTATCGGTGGCCTTCTTGCACTGCTGGGCGTGCGTCTGGCTGACGTCCGCCTGCACGGCGCGCGCGGCCGCTTCGCGTTCCAGCTGCTGATGGATCGGGTCACCGTCGGTAGCGCCGCCCGGCGGCTTGTTGCCGGTGCTGCCGGTGCTGCCCGCGGCCGGGGTGGGCTGGGGACGCGGCTGGGTGATCGTCACCCGCTGGCCGCTGATATGCACCAGCTCGGCGCCTGGGGTCGGCGTGTCGCTGTACTGCACGTGGCCCTGGGCGTCGACCGACCGGAACACGTCGGCCCGGGCAGCGGACAGGGGCAGCATTGCCAGGAACAGCACTGCAGCAGCCAGTACGGTGCTGATCGGCAGGGTGAGGTGCGGCACCGTCGCGACGGTGATCGAGGTGGCACGGCGCATGGCTTGGGCCTCCAGCTCAGGAATGACAACCATGGGGCATACTTTACGACTGCGGGTGGCCCGCGTCATATTCATATTGTGGACATATTGCGACCCATAGCGAGGGTGCCGTGTTCCAGGCCGCAATTCGGCCAGCCGGCGGCCCCGGCTACTCCAGGCTCTCCCCGTGCTGCGAGATGTCGAGGCCCTCGCGCTCCTCGTCGGCGGTGACGCGCAGGCCGATGGTCAGGTCGATTAGCTTAAGGATGATGATGCTGCACACGAAGCTCCAGACCAGCGTGGCGGCCACGCCCTTGAGCTGCAGCAGCACGCTGCCCTCCATGCCGCTGATCTCCTTGCTCACCAGCGCCCCGGTCAGCAGTGCGCCGACGATGCCGCCGATGCAGTGCACGCCGAAGGCGTCGAGCGAGTCGTCGTAGCCAAACGCCTTCTTCACCGAGGTGGAGGTGAAGAAACAGATCACCCCGCCGGCGACGCCGATGATCACCGATGAATCCGGACTGACGAATCCCGACGCCGGCGTGATCGCTACCAGGCCCGCGACCGCCCCCGAGCAGATGCCCAGCACGCTCGGCTTGCCCTTGACGAGCCACTCGGTGAACATCCAGGCGAGCGCGGCGGCGGCCGTGGCAATGTGCGTGACCGCAAAGGCCATGCCGGCCCGGCCGTCGGAGGCTACCGCGGAGCCGGCGTTGAAGCCGAACCAGCCCACCCACAGCAGCGATGCGCCGATCACGGTGAGCGACAGGTTGTACGGCTGCATCGACTCCTTGCCCAGCCCCTGGCGCTTGCCGAGCATGAGCGCCGTGGCAAGGCCGGCGATACCAGCGTTGATATGCACGACCGTGCCACCGGCGAAATCCAGCTGCGTGGCGGCCAGCCAGCCGGAGGGCTCCCACATCCAGTGCGCCACCGGGCAGTACACCACCAGCAGCCAGATGCCCATGAACCACAGCATCGCGGAGAATTTCATCCGATCGGCGAATGAGCCGCAGATCAGCGCCGGCGTGATGATCGCAAAGGTCGCCTGGTACATCGAATAGACGGTCTCAGGGATGGTCAGTCCCAGGTGCGAGACGGACAGTTTCATCGCGTCGTGCATGTAGACCATGCCGCCCAGGAACAGGCGGCTGGTGCCCCCCAGGTAGGGGCTGCCGCCGGGGGTGAAGGCGAGCGAGTAGCCGATGATCCACCACAGGATGGTCACCAGGCAGGTGATCGCAAAGCTCTGCATGAGCGTCGCGAGCACGTTCTTCTTGCGCACCATGCCGGCGTAGAACAGCGCCAGGCCCGGGATCGTCATCATCAGCACCAGCGCGGTGGAGGTCATCATCCAGGCGGTGTCGCCGGAGTTGATATCGGAGAACTTGACGGTGGTCGGCTCGGTCGGGGCCGTGGTCGGCGTCGCGGTGGCAGGGGCCGCTGATGCCGCATCGGCTGTCGCTGGGGGCGCTGCCGCCGGCGCCTCGTCGGCCGAGGCGCGCAGCGGTGCGGCACTCAAGATCAATCCCAGCAGCGTGGCGGCGAGCACTGCGGCGAGTGCCCGGATGCCGGTACGGTAGAGGATCGTGTTCATGCCTTGCGACTCCCTGCTTTTATAAAAAGAGCTTATCCAGTACGTTTCGGTGTCGTTATTAAGATATGCGTTAATTTATCAGCGCTGCGCATTAGCGGCACTGTGCTCAGGTAGCGGCGGTGCCGGTCTCGCCGGTTCGGATCCGGATCGCCTGTTCCAGCTCGCCGACAAAGATACGACCGTCGCCGGTGCGGCCG
>Ga0116229_10009855_pt1 | contig 14495 bp, 7 predicted proteins | sample S1TSphgellanicum_3_FD_87313 | JGI IMG/M metagenome (GOLD analysis project Ga0116229, IMG submission 87313) | Host-associated microbial communities from peat moss isolated from Minnesota, USA - S1T2_Fc - Sphagnum magellanicum MG | ecosystem: Host-associated > Plants > Peat moss > Unclassified... | reverse complement strand
TGCGGATATCGCGGCCGCCAAGGCCCTCGTGCCCTCGATCGAGAGCGACGCCAGGCACTACGGGATCCAACCCTGAGCGCCGCCGGCGCCAGGGTGGACCGACGGCGGCACGCACCGGCACGGTCATTTGCCCTGCGAGGACCGCCGCACCACGCACCAGATGATCCTCAGTGGGCTGCGCCGCCCGTCCGCGCCGCCACGTAGCGGTCGGCCGCCGCCACCAGGCGGTCCTTCTCCTCGCGCTTGAAGCGGGCGCTCTCCATGCCACGCGCGATGTTGGGTGCCATCTCCGCCGGCACGTGCGCGCGCGACCATGCCTCGAGCTCGCCGAGGTCGACCGCATTCCAGTAGAGCTCCGGGACGTACTGGGCGATGATCATCGGCGCCATCATGGGCATGGGGGCCAGCAGCTTGTCCACATTGGCCGTGAACGTGGTCCACGACAGCGTGGGATTCTCCGAGCTGAGCATGGCCACCATCTGCAGTTGCAGGTCCGCGGCCTGGGGGGGAATCTCGTCCGAGAGCGCGATGCGGGCCGCCTGCTGCGCCAGCGCCGGGTCGCGCACCTGCGCGAGCGACGGGTAGTACCGGCGCATCTCGGTCTCGTCCCTGGCGTGGCGGGCCGTCTCGTGCAGTTGATCGAAGTCGGCCGCGTCGGCATTGCGCGCGACCACGGTCAACACCATCTGCTGGTCGTCGGGCCCCAGCGCGTCGTGGTCCTTGCGGAACGCCGCGTAGCGCTGGCGCATCAGCGCGACGACCTGCGGATCGCCCCAGGCGCCCAGGTCCGCCAGCACGGTGCGCCGCAGGCGCTGCTGCCCGGGCGTCTCGCCGGGGCTTGCGTCCATGCCCACCCGGTCGGCCACCGGACGCAGGATGATGCGCGCCAGCGCCGTGAACGCATCGTGCCCCGGCGTGCCGCGCTCGTCGGTCTCGATCGTACCCAGCGCATGGGCGACCTGGTCCCAGGCGCGCAGGTTCAGGTCCGGGCCCATCGCCTCGACCAGCGCCAGGTAGCCGGACAAGGGCTGCGCACCCTTCTCCACGAGCGCCCATTCGTCGTCCAGCAGGGCGATCCGGTCGCCCGCCGGCAGCGCCGCGAACTGGCGAGCGTTCGTCTGCAGCGTCGCCGCGTCGTAGGCAACCCGGTAATAGCCGGCGGCGTCGGCGTTCACGCTCAAGGCGTCCTGGCAATGCCCCGCCGGCACGGACTGGCCGTCGGCGGTCAACAACACGGACCGGACCGGCTGGCTGCCCGACCGCAGCCGCAGCGGAATGCTCCAGTGCGCGGTTTCCTTCGCGTCCCCGCGGAGCAGGAAGCGCGCCTGCGCCAGGCGTATCGTCCGGGCGCCGGCCGCGTCGCAACTGGCGGTGACGCTGACGATGGGAAAGCCCGGCTGGCCGATCCACGCCTGCGCGATGGCGCCCACGTCCTCGTGGCTGGCGGCGCCCAGCGCGCTCCACAGGTCGGCGCTCGTGGAGTTGGAAAAGGCGCGGTCCTTCATGTACCGGCGCACGCCGTCGCGGAACACCTCGGGGCCCAGGTAAGCCTCGAGCATGCGCAGCACGGCCTGCCCCTTGTCGTAGGTGATCTGCGGGTCCATGGCGTTCTCGGCCTGCAATTCGTTGGCCACCGGCTGCTGGATCGCATGGGAACTGGCCCTGGCGTCGGCACGCATCGCGTTTTCCTTGCTCTGGTCCTGTTCCTGCCACCAGTTCCAGCTCGGGTTGCGCAGGTCCGTCTCCTTGGCGGCCATCCAGGAGGCGAAGCTCTCGTTGAGCCAGAGGTTGTCCCACCAGCCCATCGTGACCAGGTCGCCGTACCACTGGTGCGCCATCTCGTGGGCCTGGATGCTGAACGCCTGCTGGCGGTCGCCCACCGTGCTCGAGGGGCCCAGCAGCACGATCTGGTCGTTGTAGGTGATCGCACCCCAGTTCTCCATCGCCCCGGTGAAGCCGCCGGGAACGGCGATGGCGTCGAGCTTGGGCAGCGGAAACGGATACGCGAAGTACGCGTTGTAGTCGGCCAGTATCTGGCGCGCGTTCTCCAGCGCGGTCGCGCCCGCGCCCTCCTGTCCGCGCACCGCCCACACGCCAAGGGGGGTTGCGCCGCTCGTGCCGGAGACCTGTGCCAGGTCACCGGCCGTGAACTCGAGCAGGTACGCGGCCATCGCCGGCGTGCGCTCGAAGCGGATCGTGGCCCGGCCGTCGTGCTCATGGCGCTCGGCCACGGGCATGTTCGAGACCGCCGTCCAGCCGGCCCGTATCGTCGCCGTCAACGCGTACGTGGCGCGGAATGCCGGCTCGTCCCAGCAGGGAAACATGCGTCGCGCGTAGGTGGTCTCGAACTGCGTGGACAGCAGCAGCCCGTTGCGACCGTCGGGATAGGCATACTTCTGGGCAAACAGCCCCTGCGGGCCGGTGCCGATCTTGCCCGTATACGAGAAGCGCAATGCGTGCATGCCGGGGCCGACCGGGCGTTCGAGCGTGAGCGTGATCACCTGGTGCGCCTCGTCGGCCACGACGCTGGCCACCGGCACGCCGTCCAGGCGCACGTCGGCCAGCGCATTGCCCACGGAATTGAAGCGTATGGTGGAAGTGGCCTCGCGCACCCGCAGGCGGATCGTTTCCTGGCCGTGTATCACGCCGGCCTCGACATCGGGGTCGATCGCGATCGCGTAGTCGACGGGCACCACCGTCTTGGGCAACTGGCCGCTCGTCGTGTCGAACGAGAATTTCGGCTCGGACCGGGCCGCGGCCCAGGGCACTGCCATGCAGGTGACGACGATGGCGGCGGCGGCCGCGTGCTTGCGTGGATCCATCGATGGAACTCCCCCGGTGAGCCCAGGCGAGGGTGCCCAGGCGTAAGTGGACGCACGGTAGGCGGCGCAAGGCTCGCCCGCATCCGGTTTGCGACGAAGTGCACAAATCCGCCACCGAAATGCGGCGCGCGGGGACCGGTGGTCCGGGGATGCAGCGCATCCTCGATCCGGTCGATGGCGCAGCCGCATGCATCGGCGTGCGCCACAGCGATCCTTGCGTGCGCGCCTTGTGCGCTTGCGTCCGCCGGCGCTTGCGTCCGCCGACCGTCGTAGCGGCTAGAGGGGACGTGCGGCGCTTGGCGACCCCGCGGCATGCGGTATCGTCAGGATTCGCTGACTATAGCTTGTGCCTCGCCCGCGCCTCCTCCCGCGGGCACTCGGGATCCCCTCCCGCTCCACGATGAATCCTAGTTCCCGCGCCTGTAAAGCGGGTTTGACCGCACTGCGTGCCATCTGGCCGGGAGTCCTCCCGGTGCTTGCCTTGCCCTTGGCGCTGGCGGCCCTGGCGCAGGAGGCCAAGCAGCCGGCCTCGGCAGAGCCTGTCTACCGTAGCGTTCCCGTGGTCCGGGCCGATTTCGAGGCCACCGTCAAGGCGACCGGAACGCTGCGCCCCTGCCAGCAGGTCGATGTCGTCGCGCGGGTCTCCGGCGAGCTCAAATCATTGAAGGTGGCGCTGGGCGCGCATGTGCAAAAGGGCCAGTTGCTGGCCGAGCTGGACGCGGCTCCGTTGCAGTCGGCGCTGCGGTCCGCGCAGTCCGGCCTCGATATCCTGCTGGCGCAGTTGCGGGCGGTTTCGGCCAACATCGTCCAATCCGAGCTTGCCTACAAGCGCCAGCAGGAACTGCTCGCGCGCGAGGCCACCGCGCGCCAGGACGTAGAGGCCGCCGCCGCGCAACTGGAGATGCTGCGCGCCAACCAGGCATCGTTGAACGCACAGATCTCCCAGGCACGCGCGCTGGTCGAGGCCGCGCAGGCCAATCTGGGCGAGGCGCAGATCTTAGCGCCGATGGAGGGCGAGGTGGTGGCCATCACCACGCAGGAAGGCCAGGCCGTGGCCGTGCCGTCCGCGCCGGTGATCCTCAAGCTCGCCAACCTGGACCGGATGACGGTCGATACGCAGATCTCGGAATCGGACGTGGTCCTCGTCCATCCGGATCAGACCGCCTATTTCACGATCCTGGGCGATGCGCGCACGCGCCATGCGGGAAAGCTGCGCGCGATCGAACTGGCGCCGGTCGATTTCGCCGAGAGCAGCCGCCGGACGGGACCCGTCTTCTACAACGCGCAATTCGATACCGACAACCCCGGACACCGCCTGCGCATCGGCATGACGGCGCAGGTCACGGTGGTGGTCGACGAAGCCAGGCACGCGCTGGCGCTGCCGCTGTCGGCGCTGCGCAATCGCGCCGCCGACGGCCGCTACCTGGTCCGGGTCATCCGCCGGGGTGCCCAGCCGCTGGACGTCATGGTCAGTACCGGCCTGAGCGACCAGGTGAACGCGCAGGTGCTCGACGGTCTGCAGGACGGCGACCAGGTCGTCGTTGCGGATGCCGGCGCGCGCTCGTAGCAGCGCCGCGGCCGCCATGCACCGCAAGGCAGGCACGACGATGATCCGGCGCAGGTCGATACCGACGGCATTGGCGGCCTGCGTGGCGCTTGGCGCCTGTGCCGGCGGCCCCACGCCGTGGAAGCAACCCGCGGTCGCGATCCCGCCGGCCTGGTCCAACGCCGCGCAGAGCGCGATCGGCGATCGGCAGAACTGGTGGCAGGCGTTCAACGATCCGCAGCTCGATGCGCTGGTCGACCGGGTCCTGCGCACGAACAACGATTTTGCCGCGGCCGCCGTGCGCGTGCGCCGATCGCAGCTGCTGGCCAAGCTGACCGAAGCCGGCACCGGACCGGACCTCTCCGCCGGCGCGAGCACGGGCGCCAGCAGGGCCTTCGATCCGATCTCGACCCAGCGCTCCAGCCAGTCGTTCGCGTCCTTCAACTACGAGATCGACTTCTGGGGCAAGCTGGCAAGCGAACGGGCGGCGAGCCGCAAGGAGGCCCAGGCCACGCAGGCCGATTGCCGCGCCTTCGCCGAGGCCCTGGTCGGGACCACCGCCAAGATGTACTGGCGGCTTGCCTACCTGAATCGCCTGCTGGCGATGGACGATGCCGACATCGAGGCGGCGGAGAAGACGGCAAGCCTGACGTACGCGAAGCTGGACGCCGGCGCCACTTCCGGCACCAACGCCGCGGAGGTGGAATTGAGCGTACTGGACCTGCAATCGGCGCGCCGCGAGGTCGTGCAGAAGCGCGACGAAGCGCGCAATGCGCTGGCCATCCTGTTCGACCAGCCGCCGGGTATCGTCGATTCCGAACCGGTGCAGTTGCCCGAGGGGCCGCTGCCGCCCATCGGTGCCGGCCTGCCGGCACAGATCCTGTCCAACCGCCCCGACCTGCGGGCCGCGGAATTGCGCCTGCGCGAGGCACTGGACGAGGTCGACGTCACGCGCACCAGCTTCTACCCGACGCTCTCGCTGACCGGGAACCTGGGCACCGCCAGCAGCAGCCTGGTCGATCTCGTGCGCAATCCGGTCGCCACGCTCGGGGCCGGACTCGCCTTGCCGTTCCTGGGCGGCCCCACGATGGAACTGGCGACCAAGGTCTCGCAATCGCAGTACGAGGAGGCGGTCCTGGATTTTCGCCAGAAACTCTACGCGGCGCTGGCCGAGGTCGAGAACGATCTGTCGCAACGGGTCCAGGGCATCGCGGACGAGGAAACGCTACGGCTCGAGATCGATCACGCGCGCCGCGCCGAGTCCATCGCACGTGCGCGTTTCGAGGCCGGCGCCAGCGACATCGAGCCGTGGCTCGATGCGCGCCAGCGCGTGCGCACGGTCGAGCGCTCGCTGCTGGCCAACCGCCTGAGCCAGTTCGACAACCTCGCCGACCTGTACCGCGCGCTCGGGGTCGGCGTTTCGCTGGACCGGACGCGCTGCGGTAATTCCTGACGCGGCTCTGGCACGCATCGTGCGGGAGTGGATCGCTGCACTCGCCCGCCCTCTCCCCCGCCCCTCTCCCACTGTCGTGGGCGAGGGGCGATTTCAGCCGCGCGCGGCGGACTTGCGGCGCGGGCCGGAAGCGCGTGCCGGCGCGCGTACGCCCGCGCGCGGCGGCAGGCCGGTGTGCTGGGTGAGCATGCGCCCGCGTGTCACGGGGGAGACGCGCGTGCCGGCGGCGGTGGAGTTCTTGCGCCGGGCGCTCTGGTAGTCGTCGCCGGGCGCGGGCTGGTAGCGGGGCACCAGGTGCTGCTTGCCGTTGCCGATCAGGTCGGCGCGGCCCATCGCCTGGAGCGCCTCGCGCAGCAGCGGCCAGTTCTTCGGATCGTGGTAGCGCAGGAAGGCCTTGTGCAGGCGCCGGCGGCGCTCGCCGCGCACGATGTCGACGGCCGCGCTCGCGCGCGTGACCTTGTGCAGCGGGTCCTTGCCGCTGTGGTACATCGCGGTGGCGGTGGCCATCGGGCCCGGGTAGAAGGTCTGCACCTGGTCGGCACGAAAACCGTTGCGCTTGAGCCAGATCGCCAGCTGCATCATGTCCTCGTCGGAGGTGCCCGGATGCGCGGCGATGAAATACGGGATCAGGTACTGCTTCTTGCCGGCCTCGGCGCTGAAACGGTCGAACAGCTGCTTGAAGCGGTCGTACGAGCCGATGCCCGGCTTCATCATCTTGCCCAGCGGGCCGCCCTCGGTGTGCTCGGGGGCGATCTTGAGGTACCCGCCGACGTGGTGCGTGACCAGCTCGCGGATGTATTCGGGCGATTCCAGCGCGAGGTCGTAGCGCAGGCCCGAGCCGATCAGGATCTTCTTCACGCCGCTGAGCGCACGCGCGCGCCGGTACAGCTTGATCAGCGGACCGTGGTCGGTGACCAGGTTCTGGCAGATCTTCGGGTAGACGCACGAGGGCTTGCGGCATGCCGACTCGATCTGCGGCGACTTGCAGCCGATGCGGTACATGTTGGCAGTGGGCCCGCCCAGGTCGGAGATCACGCCGGTGTAGCCCTTGACGCGGTCGCGGATCGCCTCGACCTCGCGGATGATCGAATCCTCGCTGCGGCTCTGGATGATGCGCCCCTCGTGCTCGGTGATCGAGCAGAAGGTACAACCGCCGAAGCAGCCGCGCATGATGTTGACGCTGAAGCGGATCATCTCCCAGGCCGGGATCTTGTTGGGCCCCTCGGGATCGCCGTAGCTGGGGTGGGGGGCGCGCGCATACGGCAGGTCGAAGACCGCATCCATCTCCGCGGTGGTGAGCGGTATCGGCGGCGGGTTGATCCACACGTCGCGGGCGGTGTGGCCGTCGCCGTGGGCCTGCACCAGCGCGCGCGCATTGCCCGGGTTGGTCTCCAGGTGCAGGACGCGGCTGGCGTGCGCATACAGCACCGGGTCGGCGCGCACCTGCTCGTACGAAGGCAGGCGGATCACCGTGCGGTCGCGCGGTGGCGGGCGCCGGCCGGCGCGCAGCGAGGCGGGCGCGGCGACGGGCTGCCACGCCGCCTGCGGTGCCGGCGGCGCAGCCGGGTCCGCGCCGTCGGCGCCCGGCGCCGACGCGGCAGGCGCCGGTGGTCCGTCCTCGCGCTCGCAACGCGAGGCGTTCTGCCCGGCGCGCTCGGACGTCGTCAGGTACGGGTTCTGGTAGGGATTCACGCCGGCCGCGGCGTCGAGCTCATCGACCGAGGTGGAATCGATCTCGTACCAGCCCGGATCGGACTGGCGGCGCACGAAGGCCGTGCCGCGCACGTCGTCGATCGACTGGATCGGCTCGCGCGCCGCCAGCCGGTGCGCGATCTCCACGATCGCGCGCTCGGCATTGCCGTACAGCAGCAGGTCGCACTTGGCGTCGACCAGGATCGAACGGCGCACCTTGTCCTGCCAGTAGTCGTAGTGGGCGATGCGGCGCAGCGAGGCCTCGATGCCGCCCATGATCAGCGGCACGTCGGCATAGGCTTCGCGGCAGCGCTGCGCGTACACCAGCGAGCAGCGGTCGGGCCGCCTGCCACCCTGGCCGCCGGGCGTATAGGCGTCGTCGCTGCGGATCTTGCGATCGGCCGTGTAGCGGTTGATCATCGAATCCATGTTGCCGGCGGTGATGCCGAAGAACAGGTTCGGCCGGCCCAGCGCGCGGAACGGTTCGGCGCTCTGCCAGTCCGGCTGGGCGATGATGCCCACGCGAAAGCCCTGCGCCTCCAGCGCGCGGCCGATCAGCGCCATGCCGAAGCTCGGATGGTCGACATAGGCATCGCCGGTGACGACGATGACATCGCAGCTGTCCCAGCCCAGCGCGTCCATCTCGGCGCGGCTCATCGGCAGGAACGGCGCAGGCCCGAAGCGCTTGGCCCAGAACGGCCGATACGCGGTGAGTGCGCGATTCGGACCGTAAGCGCCGTCGGCGCCCTTGCCTGCTGCGGGCGCGCGCGAGCGCACCTGCGGGCGCAAGGGCTCCGGGGCCGTTCGGGATTCGCAAGCAGGGGTCTTATCCACCGTGGGACTCATGGGTATCGCGCGCGGCGCGCAAGCGGGCTCGCGACGCGAGTAACCGTACATCATAGCGCCCTTGGGCCGGGTTTCCCCGGCGTACTGGCGCCTGCCCGCAAAACAAAGGCCGGGCGGAGCCCGGCCTAGAGACCACTCGTGGCGGCGGCCGGGCGGCCGATCGGGCCCGCCCGGCGGCGCGCGCGACGCGCTACGCCTGGGTGGGCGTGGGCATAGGCGCCGGGCCACCCTGGCCGCGGAACTCGTGCTCGTGGTCGGCCGCGAGGAACACGTACATGGCCGGCACCACGAACAGCGTGAACAGGGTCCCGACCGACAGGCCGCTGGCCACTACCCAGCCCATCGCCTGGCGGCCCGCAGCGCCGGCGCCCGAGGCGATCGCCAGCGGGAAGACGCCCAGCACCATGGCGGCGGTGGTCATCAGGATGGGGCGCAGGCGCACGCCGGCGGCCTCGACGATGGCCACGCGCTTGGTGCGCCCGGCGCGCTGCAATTCGTTGGCGAACTGCACGATCAGGATACCGTGCTTGCTGATGAGCCCCATCAGCGTGACCAGGCCCACCTGCGAGTAGATGTTGAGCGAGGAGAACAGGTTGATGTAGATCAGCGCCCCGAACAGGGCCAGCGGAACCGATACGAGGATGACGACGGGGTCGCGGAAGCTCTCGAACTGCGCAGCCAGGGCCAGGAACACGATGACGATCGAGAACGCCAGCGTGATCGCGAAACCGCCCGACTCCTTCATGAACTGGCGCGACTCGCCGGAGTAGTCGGCGGTGTAGAGCGGGGAGCCGACCTCGGCCAGCGTGTCGCGCAGGTACTGCAGCGCATCGCCCTGCGACACGCCCGCGGGGGCGGCATTGACGCCGCCGATGGTCACCGAGTTGAGCTGCTGGAAGTGGGTGATCGTCTCGGGCACCGTCTTGGTTTCCAGGTGCGCGACGGTCGACACCGGGATGGTCACGCCGCCCGGCGTGCGGATCTGGTAATCGAGCACCTGGGAGGGATTGAGCCGGTCCACCTGCAGCACCTGCGGGATTACCTTGTACGAGCGGCCGGAGATCGAGAAGTAGTTGACGTAGTTGCCGCCCAGCGCGCCGCCCAGCGCCGCTCCGATATCGCTTTGCGTCAGACCGAGCGCGGCGATCAGGTCACGGTCGACCACGACCGTGGTCTGCGGTTTGTCGAGCTTGAGGTCGGCGTCCAGGAAGAAGAACTTGCCGCTGGCCCGGGCCTTGTCGAGCACGGCCTGGGCCACCTCGTTGAGGTTCTCGAACGGCTCGGTCGTGGTGATGACGAACTGGACCGGGAAGCCCTGCGAGCCGGGCAGCGCCGGGAACTGGAAGGCCGCCACGCGCGCACCGGCCACGCTGTTCCATTTCTGCTGCATCGCCTGCTGGATCTCGGTGGCGCTGCGGGTGCGCTGGTCCCAGGTCTTGAGCAGCAAGCCGCCGATGCCCTGGTTGATCGTGGGCGTGCCGGTGATCTGGAACATCTGCTGGTATTCGGGCTGCTCGCTCGCAGCCTGGAACAGCTGCGTGGCGTAGGTCTGCATCTGTGCCGCCGTGGCATCGGGCGGCCCGATCACCTGGTAGAGCACGATGCCCTGGTCCTCGGAGGGCGCCAGCTCGCTCTTGGCGGTCTTGAACAGCAGCACCGCGGCGACGAGGATGAAGATCCCCATCACCAGCACCACGATCCAGGTCTGCAGGATGCTGGTGAGCAGGCGCTGGTAGCCGTTGTTCAGGCGCGTGAACTGGTGGTCCAGGTAGAGCGCGAAGCGCGATTCGCCGCCGCCGGGCTTGAACAGGCGCGAGCACATCATCGGCGAGAGCGTCAGCGCGATGATGCCCGACACCGTCACGGCGCCGGCCAGCGAAAAGGCGAACTCGGTGAACAAGGCGCCGGTCAGGCCGCCCTGGAACCCGATGGGGACGTAGACGGCGACCAGCACCACGGTCATGGCCAGGATCGGGCCGCCGAGCTCGCGCGCAGCCAGGATCGCCGCGTCCATCGGGCTCTGCTTCTCCTCGGTGATGTGGCGAAAGACGTTCTCCACCACGATGATCGCGTCATCGACCACCAGGCCGATGGCCAGCACGAGCGCGAGCAGGGTCAGCAGGTTGATCGAATAGCCCAGGATCAGCATGATGAAGAAGGTGCCGACCAGCGACAGCGGCATGGCGATCACCGGCACTACCACGGCGCGGAAATTGCCCAGGAAGAGGAAGATCACGACCGTGACGATCAGCAGCGACTCGATCAGCGTCTTCTCGACCTCGGCGATCGAGGTATTGACGAAGTCGGTGGCGTCGTAGACGATCTTGCCGGTCATGCCGGTGGGAAACTGCGTCTGGATGGACGGGAACACCGCACGCACCCGCTGCGCCACGTCCAGGAAGTTGGCCTCGGGCGCCACCTTGATGCCGATGAACACCGAGTTGTGACCGCTGAAGGCCACGCTCAGGTCGTAGGTCTCGGCCCCGAGCTCCACGGTCGCGACATCCTCCAGGTGGACCAGCGCGCTGCCGGACTGCTTGACCACCAGTTGCTTGAACTCGTCGACGCTGTGCAGGTCGGTGCCGGCGCGCAGATCGATCGTCACCGCCTGGCCCTTGGTCGAGCCCACCGCGGCCAGGTAGTTGTTCGCGCCCAGCGCCGTGACCACGTCGTTGGCGGTGAGGCCGTGCGCCGCGAGCCGGTCGGCGTCGAGCCATGCGCGCAGCGCGAACTGGCGGCCGCCGAGGATCTCGGCCGTCTGGATGCCCTCGATCGAATCGAGCTTGGGCTTGACCACCCGCAGCAGGTAGTCGGTGACGCTGTTGGTGGGCAGCACGTCGCTGTAGAAGCCCATGTACATGGCGTCCGTGGTCTGGCCGACCTGCACGGTGAGCACGGGTTGCTGGGCCGCCGGCGGCAGCTGGTTCTTGACCGACTGCACCTGGGTGTTGATCTCGGTCAGCGCGCGGTTGGCGTCGTAGTTCAGGCGCAGCGTCGCGGTGATGGTCGACTGGCCGTTGAGGCTGTTGGACGCCAGGTAGTCGATACCCTGGGCCTGGGCGATCGCCGCCTCGAGCGGCTGGGTGATGAACCCGGCCACCGTCTCGGCATCCGCGCCGTAGTACGCGGTGCTGATCGTCACCACCGCGTTCTGCGTCTTGGGATACTGGTTGACGGGCAGGCTCGCCAGGGCGCGCAGGCCCAGCACGAGTATCAGCAAGCTGACGACGGCCGCCAGCACCGGGCGGCGGATGAACAGATCCGTGATTTTCATGACGCGGGTACCAATGCCATAAGGGTGGTTCGGGACACCGGACGGTCAGTGTTCCTGGGGAGTCGGGTGCGCATCGTCGGCCGGCTGGACTTTGTTGTCGATGGTCAGCGGCGAGCCGTTCTTGAGCTTGATCGCACCGCTGGTGACGATGACGTCGCCCTCCTTGAGGCCCTTGAGGATCGCCACCTGGTCGCCGCGCGTGCGTCCGGTGGTCACGAAGACCTGGCGGGCCTTGAAACCGGCCGCACCGCTGGCGTCCTTGGCTTCGTCGACGACGAAGACGGTCGCGCCATAGGGGTTGTAGGTGACTGCCGCCTGCGGTGCCGTGACGAAGTGCTCCTGGGTCCCCACCTGCAGGCCGACGCGCGCGAACATGCCCGGCAGCACCTCGTGCTGGACATTCTTCATCGTCGCCTCGACCGAGACGTTGCGCGTGGCGGTATCGATCAGGGGCGAGAACGAGGTGAGCTTGGCCGTGAACGGGCGCTGCGGAAAGGCGTCGAAGCGGACATCGACGTCGGCGCCGATCTTCACGAGGCTCAGTTCGCGCTGCGGCACGTTGAAGTCGATATACAGCGTGTCGATCGACTGCAGGGTGACGACCTTGTCGCCCGGGTTGACGTACTGGCCCGGGTTGACGGTGGTGATGCCGGTGCGTCCGGCGAACGGCGCGCGGATCAGCTTCTTCTCGATGACCGCCTTCTGCTGCTCGACCTGGGCGAGCTTGTTGCGCAGGTCCGATTCATCCGAGTCGATGGTCGCCTGGGCGACCGCGCTGGCGGCCAATTGCTCCCGATCGCGCTTGAGCACGACCTGCGCCAGGTCCGCGGCCGCCTGGAGCGACTGCAGCTGCGCGCGCTCGGGATCGGCGTTGAGCTCGAACAGCACCGCGCCCGCGCCCACGTTCTGGCCCGAATGGAACTTCACCGAGCGCACGATGCCGGCGACCTCGGCGCTGAGGTCGGTGCCACGCCAGGCGCGCACGCTGCCGACGGTATCGATGCGGTCGACCCAGTCCTGGGCCGTCACCTTGGCCGTGGAGACCGTGGCCGGCGGTGGCGGCTTGAACGAGGCGATCATCTTCTGCACCAGCATGATCTTCACGCCGACGATGGCGGCGATGAGCAGCACCACGCCGAGGATCGTGAGGATCAGCCTCTTGGCCAGCGACGGGCGGGCGGGTGCGGACGGGTCGTTGAAGGTGGAATTTGCCATTGCGTCTATCTCTGGGTCGATCCGTGGTTCATTGGAAGCCGCACCCGGAGGCGCGGCCATGCAGGACGTGGATGAAATCGGCAGGCGCGCCGGTGCTGCGGCCCATCATTGCGCGCTGGCCACGGGCTTGGGCGCCGCCGCTGCCTCGTTCCACCAGCCGCCGCCCAGCGCCTGGAACAGCGTCGCCGTGTCGATGAAGCGGTTGGCGCGCGCCTGGGCCACCGCCACGGCGGCCTGGCTGTATTGCTGCTGGGCACTGAGCAGGCTGAGCGAGCTGACCGCGCCGACATCGAACTGCTTTTGCGCCAGTTCGGCCGTGGCATGCGCCTGCTCGTAGGCGTCGGCCTGCGCGGCCAGGGTCTGCGCGTCGAACTCGAGCGCGCGCAGCGAATCGGCGACATTGGCAAACGCATTGAGCACCGTGAGCCGATAGGCCGCGGCCGCACCGTCGTAGGCGGCGATGGCCGCGCGCCGCTGCGCCTGCAGCGCGCCGCCGCGGAAGATGGGCTGGGCGATATTGGCCGTCAGGCCCCAGATGAGCGAATCGGGCTTGAACAGCTGGCTGGCCGAAAGCGACTCGTAGCCGAGGTTGCCGCCCAGCGTGATCTGCGGATACAGGTTGGCCGTGGCCACGCCCACCTGGGCGCTGGCCTCGTGCAGCAGCGCCTCGGCCGAGAGGATATCGGGGCGCTGGCGCGCCAGCTGGCTGGGCAGGCTCACGGGGATGTCGGTGGGCAGCTCCAGGTGGCCGATGTCGACGGCGGCCAGGTCGAGCTCCGAGGGTGCCTTGCCCGCATAAACGGCCAGCAGGTGGCGGTTCTGCGCGCGCTGCAGTTCCAGCGGTGAAATCAGGGCGATCGTCTGGGCCAGCGCCGTGCGCTGAGACAAGACGTCGGTACGCGTCACGGCGCCCAGCTGGAAGCGCCGCTCGACGATCTGCAGGCCCGCGCGCTGCAGTTTCTCGACGCCGCGCAGCGCCTCGATCTCATCGCGGTACTCGGCTTCGCGGATCACGGCGGCGACGATGTTGCCCGTGAGCGTGAGCTGGGCAGCGCGGAACTGGTTCTGCTCGTAGTCGACCTGCGCCTGCAGCGCCTCGAGCTGGCGCCGGACCGAACCGAAGAGGTCGAAGGTATAGGACACGCTGACGCCCGCGTTGAGCACGTTGAACGACTGGGGCGGGATATTGCCCTCGCCGAAGCTGGCGCCGCTGGCGCGTTCGCGCTCGGCCCCCACCTGACCGTTGACCGCGGGCAGCAGCAGGCTGCCGCGATTGGCCGCCAGCGTCTCCTGGGCCTGGCGCAGCGATGCGGAGGCCTGCGCCAGGCTCGGGTTGTCGCGCAGCGCCGCTTCGATGAAGCGGTTGAGCGGTTCGGAGTGGAACAGGCTCCACCAGTCGTGCGCGAGGTCGGCGCCCGTGTGCAGCGTCTGCGCCTCGCCGCCCGGCTCCGAGGTCGGCGCGGCTATGGTGGTCGGGGCCCCAGCCTCGACGTAGGTGGGCGCATCGGCCGTGGCCGGGCGCTGATAGTCCGGCCCGACGGCGCAAGCGCCGAGGCACATGACAGAAACTGCGCACAAGATCGCGCACGCGCTCCGCCGCGCGTTGGATGCCGCCTTGACCACTATTCCTCTCCTACCCGACCCGCC
>Ga0116229_10009854_pt1 | contig 14495 bp, 14 predicted proteins | sample S1TSphgellanicum_3_FD_87313 | JGI IMG/M metagenome (GOLD analysis project Ga0116229, IMG submission 87313) | Host-associated microbial communities from peat moss isolated from Minnesota, USA - S1T2_Fc - Sphagnum magellanicum MG | ecosystem: Host-associated > Plants > Peat moss > Unclassified... | reverse complement strand
AAGGCACTCCATCTGCTCATCGGAAAGCCAAAACTGGTCACTCATGACGGGGATCCTCCCGCCGAAACCAGAATCAGACCCCAGCGAGCCGCGTCAACCCGTTATGGGTCCTGAGCCTAGGTCGCCAGAAGCCCGCCGGAATCATCGAGGCACAAGGACGCACCGTAGAGCTGCTGCAGGTCGATTTTCTCGGTGAGCCTGGTCGGGGCGCCGCTCCTCTGGGCATCCTCCAGTTCCTGCTGGGTGCGGCGCTCGCTCAGGAAGGCAAAGGTGGCGCCTGAAGGGCGCAGGGGAAAGCGGGTCAGCGCGTGCCACGTGCCCTTCCACAGCATGATCCCACACGATCCGGGAACGTGGAACGCGACGACGTCCTCCGGGTGGGGTACGATGGATGCCGACGTTGGCGCGGCCACCACCATGATCGACGGCGCATCCGACAGCTCGACGAAACTCTGCGTCACGTGGAAGTGCCGTTCCAGCGCGCTGCACTCGAGCGGACCGTGGTCGTAGTGGATGAACAGCAGGATCGTTGCGCCGTCGGCGTCGTAGTCCAAGCGCCAGCCTTGCAGCCCGCGGGCAACGTAATCCGGCTGCTGGTCGGACAGGCCGATGACCTGCCCATACCGGGAAAAGGCCTGAGGCGTGAGGCGCTGGACGCCGATTTTGAATGGTGTCGACATTTTGGGATCCTTCAACTGACCACCGGCAATTGGACGACGTCGTAGGCATGGGTGATCGAGCGGCCGAGCACGGGATCAGTGAGGCTGAACTCGAAGCGCGCGGCCGGCCGGATCCCGCCGATGGCAGAGCATGTGCCGCAAAACATTACGATTCCGGACGGGAGCGGTCCAGCCGAACCGAGATAGTCGGCCACGAGCTCATCCGGGGGCCGAAGCGCGCTGACCAAACTTTCCTGGTAGAGGATCCGTTGCTCGTCGATCACGGCGAAGGCGCGCATGGTCAATGCGTCCCAGTGCGCCCGTACGTCGTCCAGGCGCCAGAACTCGCCGGCGACCGGTTTCGCGCACAACTGCTTGGAAACGGCGATCGAGTAGCTTTCGACGCGGCGATCGGTGTGGTCCGAACCGACGCCTACGATGGTGCCGGCCGGCGTGCCGATCAGCACCGACTCGACCTCGCCCGAGGTGTCGCCGCCCACGACCTGGATCGAGGGGGCGGTCGTCAGCAAATTCGCGGCGACGCGGTAGTAGCACGGCATACGGCGCGGCCGCGCGACGCCGATGGCCGCGAGCTCTTCAGCGTGCTCCATCAGGCTCGCGGTGTCTCGGCCCGTCCAGCCGGAAATCACCAGATCGGCGATCGGGGCGGTGATAGCCACGGTCCCGGTCGTGCCGGCGAGCCGAAGTGACAGGGCGGCGAGCTTCGGGGAACCATCAGGACGCAAAGGATCGGTCAATTTCGGTTCCTTCGGTGGTTTGGGTCCTGACGCCCGCGGCAGCACCGCTATGCGACAGAAACTCCCTTTGCGACATGGCATGCCACCCAGTGGCTGCCGTCGATCTCGTCAAGCGACGGCTCGATGCGCCGGCAGAGCGGACCCGCGGCGAAGCAGCGCGGATGGAATTTGCAGCCCGGCGGTGGATCGGCCGGGTTTGGAGGATCGCCCTCGACGACGATCTGCTCGGTCATCTTCGCGCCCCGGCCGAGCAGGGCGGCCGAGATGAGCGCCCGTGTGTATGGATGGCGCGGGGTGTCGAATATGGTTTCGGCGGATGCCGTCTCCACGACCCTACCGCCATACATGACCAACACGCGGTCGCAGAGATAGGCCGCGACATTCAGGTCGTGCGTGATGAAGACGTAGCTGACGCGCGAGTTGCGGCGGAGGGCCGTGAACAGGTTGAGGACATGCGCCTGCGCTGACAGATCCAGTGCCGCCACCGGCTCGTCGGCGATGATCAGCACGGGATTGACCGACAATGCACGGGCGATCGCCGCCCGCTGCCGTTGCCCTCCGCTCAGTTCGTGCGGCAGCCGGGAATAGAGATTGGGATTGAGCCCGACCCGGACGAGCAGCTTCTCTGCCTCCGTGCGCAGCGCGCGTCCCTGGGCCAGCCCGTGCACGCGAAGCGGAAACTCGATGCTCTTGCCGATCGGCAGCCGCGGATCGAACGATGCGAAATGGTCTTGAAAGACGATCTGCACATCCCGCCGCCATGCCCGCCAGCCGGACTCCGGCATCGTCGCGAGGAGGGTGCCTCGGAACCAGATCTTCCCCGACGTTGGTTCGGCGAGTCCGACCAACAGACGCGCAAGTGTGGTCTTGCCGCAGCCCGACTCGCCGACGAGGCCGAGGATCTCGCCTTCCTGAATCGTAAAGCTGACGTCTTCCACAGCGCGCGTATATTTCCCGCCCGAGTGCTGCTTCTTCAGCGGATAGTACTTGCGAAGATGTTCGACCCGGAGGAGTTCAACGGACACGAACATCTCCTGCATAAGGGCACGCGGCCCGTCGGCCCGGCGCGTACTCGGCAAGCGGCGGCCGAAGCTCGTTGCAGGTTGGCCTGGCAATCGGGCAACGCGGAGCGAAGGCGCATCCCTGCACCTCGCTGCCGGGAACCGGCGGCTCCCCCGCAATCGCACTGATCGGCTTGTCGCGCCGATAGGAGTCCGGCATGCAACTCAATAATCCTGCCGTGTAGGGATGCAGCGGTTGCCTCAGGAGTTCCGAGGTCGGCCCTTCCTCCACGATCCGGCCATGGTACATGACGATGGTCCGTGAGCAAGCCTGACGCACCACCTGGATGCTGTGCGTGGTGATCAGCATCGCGGTACCCGCCTTTTCGGCCAGGGCATCCAAGGTCCGCAGAATGCTCGCCTGCACCGTAACGTCCAGGCCGCTCGTCGCTTCGTCGGCGATCAAGACTTCCGGATCCGTGGCGATGGCGGTGGCGATGAGCACGCGTTGGCACATGCCGCCGCTGAGCTGAAAGGGATAGGCATCGACGACATCTTCCGGTGACGGCACCTTGAGCTCGCGCAGCAGCGACACGGCCTGCTTGCGCGCTCCGGCCCGGCTCGCGCTGCGATGCAGCCGGAGTACCTCTATGATCGCGTGCCCGGCGGTGAACATCGGGTCGAGGTAGCTCACAGGGTCCTGGAAGATCATCGAGATGCGGCGCCCGCGGATGCGCCGCATCTCCGCCGCACTCATGGTCAGTAGGTCGTCGCCCCGCAGCGAGATGCGGCCGCCGACGATCCTGCCGGGTTCCCGCACCAGCCGCATGATCGACTTGGCGGTCACGCTCTTGCCGCTGCCGGACTCGCCCACCAACGCAAGCCGTTCGCCTGCCGCGAGCGAAAAGGACACGCCGTCGATAGCGAACACGGTCTTGCCGGGCGTAACGAAATGGGTACGCAAGTTCTCGACGCTGAGAACCGCCTCTGGCCGCAGGCGCGCCGCCTCTGCTGCACTTGGCATTGCCGTCACGCACGAAATCCCGGCGTGCTGGACCGCGGATCCAGGACGTCGCGCAGCGCATCGCCCAGCAGGCTGAACGCTGACGCCACTACGAAGATCGCCAAGCCGGGCAGCGTCGCCACATGTGGCGCGATGGGCAGCACCGATCGACCATCGTTGATCATCCTGCCCCAATCCGCAGTCGGCGGTTGGATGCCGAGCCCGACGAAGCTCAGTCCGGCGCCCAGGACGATCATCATGCCGCTCAGCGACGTGCCGACGACGATCACTGGCGGCAGCGCGTTCGGCAGAATGTGACGCAGCAGGATCTGCAGGCGGGATGCGCCGCTGGCACGTGCCGCATCGATGAACGGCAGTTTGCTGAGCGTCGTCGCGGCCTGATGGGCGACACGCCCCATCAACGGCACCACGATGACCGTCATCGCGATGAGCATGTTGAACAGGCCCGGGCCGAGGCAGGCCGCAATCAGGATGGAAAGGAGCGCTGGCGGGAGGCCGAAGATGATGTCCAGCAGGCGCATGATCACGGTACCGCCGATACCGCCGAAAAACCCCGCCGTGCATCCGAGCCCAAGACCAAGGATTGCCGCCACCATCACCGGCACAAGCCCGATTGCCAGCGAGGTCCGCGCCCCGGTGATCAGGCGACTAAGCATGTCCCGTCCCTGCCCATCGGTGCCGAGCAGAAAGCCGGGCGTGCCAAGAAATGCAAGCCGGTGCACAATGTGCGGCTGGTTCGGCGGATAGGGGCAGATCAGCGGCGCCAACAGAGCCGCAAAAAAGACGAGCGCTAGAACAAAGGCTGCGCCCGCGGCCACCCGGTTGTGCCGGATCATCGCCCAGCCCTGGCGGCCGGCGTCGCGCAGGCCAACCCGGTCGTCGCGACGATCGCGTTCCGTCGGAACAATTGGCGTCGTGGCGGGCTGCGCCGTCATGCGCTCTCACCGAGTCGGGCACGCGGCGTCAGCATGATCGCCACGATTTCGATCATCAGATTGACGAAGATGAACACGAGGCTCGCCAACAGGACGATGCCGGCGATCACGGGAAAGTCGCGTGAAGCGACCGCGCTGAAGATCTGAAAGCCGATCCCGGGCCAGCTGAACACGACCTCGATGAACAGCATCTGGCCCAGAATCTGGTAAGCGATCTGGACGCCGGCCATGCCGATGATCTGAGGCATGGCGTTGCGCAGCACGTGATTGAGCACACGCCATTCGGGCAGGCCCTTCGCCCGCAACCCGGTGACGAAGTCCTGGCCAATGAACTCCAGCACCAGAGTGCGCGTGAAGCGCGCAATCAATGCGGCCGGGATGACGAATGCCGACCCTGCCGGCAGCAGCAGGTGCACCAGCAGGTCGCCAAGGCTGCGGTCGCCGATGACGGCGTACATCTCGCCGGTCGGCAGCCAGCCGAGCTTCACCGCGAAGACGTAGATCAGCACGACGCTCAGCCAGTAGCTTGGCAGGCTGACGCCAAGCATGGAAATGAACAGGGCCGCCCGGTCGAACACGCTGTTCTTCCAAATGGCCGAGAGGATGCCGACGGAAATCCCAACAACAAGGCCCACGAAGCCGCTGGCCAATCCGAGGATCAGCGTGTTTGCGAACCGCTCCAGCACGATGCCCAGCACTGGCACCTGCATCTCGATCGAATTGCCGAGATCGCCCTGCACCGCGTGCCACAGCCATTTTCCGTACTGGATATGGAGCGGATCGTTGAGACCGAGCTCGGAGCGCAGGGCCTCTCGCGCGGCCTCGGTGGCATTGGGGCCGAGCAGCGTCTGCGTGGGATCGCCGGGGGCGAGCCGGATCAGCACGAAGACAATGACCGTCGCGCCGATCAGCACCGGCGCGAGGAAGAGCAGGCGCATGAGGATCAGGCGGAGCATCAGGCGGTCATGCGCACCTCGGCAACCTCGACTCTCTGACCGACGGCGGTCACGACGTGGTGCGTATCGGCCACCTCGCAGTACCAGAGATCGAGAAAGTCGACGGTCGCCCGGTGATCCTTCAGGTCGAGAGCCGCGCAGGCGTCCTCCACGAGGATCGTGTTGTATCCCCGGTCGGCGGCATCGCGTGCACTGGATGCAACGCTCGCGTCGGTGGTGACGCCGGCCATGATGAGGGTCGAGATGCCGAGATTCTTGAGCAGCTGATCGCCGAGCCAGGGCGCAAACACGCTGAAGGTGGTCCGCGGCAAAACAAGCTCATGACGCCTTGGCTGCAGCGGGCCGAGGAACTCCGCTTCCTTGGATCCCTTGCGAGCCCACAGGCCGTGCCGATGCATCAGGCTTCCTACGTCGCGACCGTCGTCGGTTGCGCAGGCGAGATGCGTGTGCACGACTGCAAGACCCGCGTCCCGGCAGGCGGCGAGGAGCAGTGTCGCATTGGCCGCGGCTTTTGCAACCTCGTCGTAATATTGGCCGACGAGCTTGCGCTCACCCGCTGCGCGCAATCGCGCTCCGAGTCCGGCCTGCGGATCGCAGGTGAGGCGTTGCATGTCGATCAGCAGAAGCGCGGCTGAAGGTGCGGTGAGCGGCGCAGAGCGGCTGCTGTTCCAGACGCTCCGCAGCTCCGGATGCTTGAGCTCGCGCAAGATTGTGCCGGTCGCTGGGGCGGTCGACGGGTCTGCGGTAATCATGACACCACCGGGATCGTGGGCCGTTGGGGGCCGTTGGACAGCGCCGCGGCATCATTGCGACGCAACGCGCCGAGGTAGCCGAGCATCGTCTCCGTGTTGACAACCGTGGCGAACCAGCGGCCAAGAATACCCAACGAAATGTCGTGATGCTGTGTGGTCCAGTCGGCACACGCGTCGCCGACGACAAAAACCTCGTATCCGCGGTCGCTGGCTCCGCGCACCGTGCCCTCGACGCATCCTGCCGTCACCAGACCAGTGACGATCAGCGTTTCTATCCCGAGGCGCCGCAGGACGAGGTCGAGGTCAGAACCGTTGAATGCGCCGGCGCTGACCTTGCTGAGGACGATCTCATCGCCCCTCGGCGCAACGGCATCGACGATCTCCGCGTCGCTCTCGCCGCCGCTCGCTGTGATGTCGACCGAACGAAACAGCCGTGAGCAGTCGCGGCCGTCACCGGTATAAGAGGCACACCGCAGATGGATGACCTCGATGCCGAGGTCCCGACACGTATCCTTCAGGACACGGATCTTTGGCAGAATCTTGGCCACTTCGGCGTCATAGCCGTCCACCACGTCATGCAGGCCGGCGGCGCGAACCTTGTCCGCCAGGCCGAAGACCTGGGCATTCTGGACATCGATGTCGACGAGAGCCGTGCGCCGAGCGGCGAGAAACGGGCCTGGCCGCGGATTGAGACGGTCCGCGCTCTCACTGACTTCCATTTTGGATCCTTGCTCCAGCCGCTGTCATATTCACTTCACGGCGCGGCGCCAGGGAGCCCCTGCGCCGCGCCGATCCACGCCCGCGTTCGGCTACTTGCCAATCCAGGCCAGACTGACATCCTGCGACGCCGAGCGCGAGGGCTGCCAACCCTTTACCCGCTTGTTGACGCCGTATGGCCCAAGGTCGTGCGTAATCACGATGTAACCGTAGTCAGCGAGCACAATCTTCTGCGCCTCACGGTGCAGCGCTAAGTAGTCGTCTTGCGACTTCGCCGCGCTCGCCTTGTTCAGCAACGCGTCGGCTGCCGGGTCGGTGTACCAGCCCATCGCCCAACCCACCGGAGGATGGTTCCGAGAATTGCCATACATGTCAAGTACGTAGGCCGTATCGGTGCCCATCGCCATGCAGTAGGCGCCGATGTTCTGGCCGGCGGGAATACCCTTGCCGAAAACTGCTAAGTACGAGTTCCACTCCATCAGCTCAAGCTTCACGGTGATGCCGATATCGGCGAGATTCGACTGTACGTATTCCATGATCTGGTCGGTCGATGGCACCCCGGAGCCGGCCGGTGTGCACAGCATCCGCGTCTCGAAGCCGTTCGGATATCCGGCCTCAGCAAGCAGTTGCTTGGCGCGGGCCACGTCGCGGGTGTCCTGCACGGTGGTCACGGTCGGGTCGAAGCCGGGATTGCCGATGCCGTAGAACTGCGTTCCAGGCCGCGCCGAGCCTTGCAGAATGCTCTTGACGATCGCGTCCCGATCAATGGCCTTGCTGACCGCCTCGCGCACGCGGGCGTCGCTGAACGGCTTTTCGCCAAAGTTGGGCAGCAGACTAAAGTTGTGCGGCTTACCGCGAAGATAGACTTCGAGGTTTGGCTTCGCCTTGACGGTGGCGATGGAATCGGGCGGCAACTCCATTGCGATGTCGATTTCTCCGCTGAGCAATGCGGCGACGCGTGCCGTCTGATCGGGAATCACGCGAAAGATCAGCCGGTTGAGATAAGCCGGCTTGCCCCAGAAGCCGTCATTCCGCTTCAGTACGATCTGCTGGTTCCTCTGGTAATCGACGACCTCGAACCGGCCGGTACCGCCTGGGTGGGTGGCAAGACCAGCGGTTCCGTATTGCTCCACCACCTTCGGACTGACAAAGTAAAAGTAGGTATGCGAGGCGAGCAGGTCGATGAAGCCGCCCATCGGCTCGTTGAGCGTGAATGTGTACGTGAAATCGTCAGCGGGCTTGGCATCCTTCACATATTGCATCAGCGAGGCGGCGTTCCCGGCCGCAACCTCGTTGTAATACTTGAAGCCCTTGTCGCGCCATCTGCGAATGTTGAAGTCGACGACCGACGCATCGAACGGCGTGCCGTCCTGGAACTTGACGCCGTGTCGCAGCTTGAACGTGTACGTTAGGCCGTCGGGCGACACCTCATAGGATTCAGCAAGGGCCGGTATGATCGGTGGCGACGGAGCGTCGATCGTCTTGTCCTTTTCGACCAGGCCGTTGTAGATCGTATCGAAGACGGTGAACGCGGTTCCCGCCGAGGAGAATCCGGGGTCCATCGATCCCGGATCCGCAGCCGTGCCGAACACTAGCGTCCCGCCCGAAACCGGTTCGTCTGCCTGGCTGCTTTGGACGGGGGCCAGCGACAGCCCCAGAGCAAACGCCAGAGCCGGCACCAATTTCACAGCCCAGTGTCTCATTGGAACTCTCCACTTCAAGGGACTTTCCGCTTCTCGTACGCGAGGCAGCTCTCCAACCCGCGGTTGCGGCGATCGCCGATGGCGGGTCCACTTAGGGTTGGGTCTATCTTTTCCATCGATCGCCTCTTCAGCAGATCTTGTGCCACCCGATGGACGGAGCCGTGCTTGCGGCTGCGCCGACCGTCGGCAGCGTCGTGGCGGCTGCGCGGCGTACGACTTCGGGGGCGGCGTCGCCGCGAGCCCATGCCTGCACCCGAGTGTCAGGAAGCGAGCCGGCAACTTTATGCAAAATTGCATGCAAAAAAGTTAGGCAGCCGCGCGGCGAAAGGGCAGCAGTTGACTGTGCGCTTGACAAAGGCGCTTCGACCGACTGTGCGGGTGTAATTTTGAATGCGGATTGCATTGACATTTACCGGCCATGGCGACATCCATGCTGGAGGAACGTTCGGAAGGCGGGCATGGAACTGGCGGGAACCGAGACGATCGACCGGACTCAGTTGCACGATCACCTTGTGAAGGGCTTGCGCAAGATGGTGATGCGCGCCGTCCTGCCACCCGGCACACGGATCCCGGAGCGGATGCTGTGCGAACGCTTCGGCGTGTCGCGCACGCCGTTGCGCGAGGCGCTGAAGGTGCTCGCGGCGAGCGGCCTAGTGGAATTGTTGCCGAACCGAGGCGCCTGGGTGACGCCGTTGCGCAGCAGCGACGTCCGCAACTGTTTTCAGGTTTTAAGCTTGCTTGAAACGGGCGCGGCAGAAATCGCCGCCAGCAGAATGACCGACGCGGTCGTTGCCCAGTTGCGCCGCCAGCACGAAACCATGGTGCTGCATCTTCGGCTGGGCGAACGCGAGCATGTCTTCCGCCTGGATCTGGAACTGCATCGCGCGCTTGTCGACGCGGCGGGCAACCGGCAGCTTGCCACAATTCATGCAGACCTAACCGTGCAGGTCGAGCGCGCCCGCTATCTGGCGATCCTCTCCGACCAGCGAGTCCGAGAGTCGACACTGGAGCATGACGCGATCCTGACCGCTGCACTGACGCGCGACCCGCACGCGCTGGCCGAGGCGGTACGGTATCATTACGAAATGACGCAAGCCGCTGTTGTGCATGCGATCGAGCAACGAGCGGCGGGCGATGCGCGCGCGGCCTGAGGATGGTGTGATGGCGGTGTCGTCAATTTGTTCTGGTCATGCTTACTGTAAGAGAGCCGGAGTGATCGCCTGCCCTTGCCGCATATGCGGTAATCATCTTCGGTTGAGTTGTCCGCAGCGTCGTTCGCTTGCCGCATAGGAGTCCAGTACTCCGACTGTGCTGGGGATGGGCTACGCGACTGCCGCTTGCCGTGGCGGCCGACCGCGGTGTATCGGGGGCGCCACGGCTGTGACCGGCTGTCGACCTTGAGCGGCGGGTGCGCCCTGACCCTCCGCTGCGGGCGATCCGGGCGCTGACGGACGCGGCGCTGGAGGCGATGTCGGGCGACGTCGCGACGCTGTATTCGGGTCTGGGCCGGCGGTCGATCGCGCCGGCGCAGTTGCTGCCGGCGATGCTGCTGCCGGCGTTCTATTCGATCCGCTCGGAGCGACAGGTGATGGAGCGCCTGGCATACGATCTGCTGTTCAAGTGGTTGGTCGGTCTCGGCGTGGATGACGCGGCATGGGACCACTCGACCTTTTCGAAGAACCGCGACCGGCTGCTGGCCGGCGCAATCGCGGCCCGGTTCCTGGCCGCGGTGCTGGCGCCGCCACAGGTGAAGCGGCTGGTGTCGAGCCAGCACGTCTCGGTCGACGGCACGCGGATCGAGGTCTGGGTCTCGATGAAGAGCTTCAGGCCGACGCAGCCCCCGCAGGGAGGAACCCCGGCCGGCGATGCCAGCGGACGCACCGCGCCGCAAATCGGGGTCACGCTATAGGACGGGTGCTAGATTCACCCTAAGCGGGACAGAACGAGAACGTCAGGCGGCGCGAGGGAGCGTTGGTATGTTGGTTCGCAACGGCCTGAATGCGCCGGGGCCGAGGCTTGGATCGGCACCCCAGAGGTAATCGCCGGTCAGATTGATGTGTTGCCAGCCGACTGGGGCGAGGTGAGTGAGGAGCATTTCCGGGATAAGTTCGCCGAACCCGCGCAGCATCGAGGGCGCGGCCGAGATAGACGGTGTTCCACAGCGCGATGGCGGCGGTGACCAAGGCCAGGCCGCTGGCGCGATGCTGCTGCGCCTCTGCGGCGCGATCGCGCAGGCGGCCGAACCGATGGAAGCAGATAGCACGGGCGAGAGCGTTTCGCGCCTCCCCCTTGTTCAGCTCCGCCGTGGCCTGCCGCCGCAGTGCCGGTGTCTCCAGCCAGTCCAACATGAACAGCGTGCGCTCGATACGGCCGATCTCACGCAGAGCCAGGGCCAGCCCATTCTGCCGCGGATAGGCGCCGAGACGCTTGAGCATGAGCGATGCACTGACGGCGCCAGTGCGTACCGAGGTCGCGAGGCGCAAGACGTCGCTCCAGTGCGCTGTGATGAGAGTTTCGTCGATGCGTCCGGCGATGAACGGAGCGAGCGTTGGCCAGGTGCCGGCGGGACCGAACGCGTGCAGCCTGCGCTCGGCGAGGTTGGGGATGCGCGGAGCAAAGCGGAAGCCGAGCACATGCGCCAACGCGAAGACATGGTCGCTGACGCCGCCGCCATCCGTGTGATGAGTGACGTTGTCCAGTTCGGCTTCGTGGTAGAGCAGCCCGTCGATGACGTGCGCGGCTTCGCCGGAAGGCGGGATGGCGACCGTGTGGTAGGGTGCGTGGCGCGCCGAGATGTGCGTGTAGAACAGCGCCGATGCCTCGCGCCCGTAGCGGGCGTTGACCGCGCCGACGGCTTCGCCTGGTCCCGCGGTGAGAAAGTGCTGGCCGTCCGAGCTGGAAATATCGGCGGCGCCGAACCGCGCGGCGAGCGGCTGGCACTGTTGGTCGTTCACCAGGATCGCAAGTGCTCTACGGTAGGTTTCCTCGCGCAGATGCCAGCCGGCGGTCCAGACGAGCTGACGATAGCTGGCAACCGAGCACGCGTCGGCCATGCGTGTCAGGCCGAGATTGGTGGCGTCGGCGAGCACCGCAGTGAGCACGACGCGCACGTCGTCCGCGGGCAGGTCGGATTGGAGATGGGTGAACGCACGGCTGAAGCCGGTCCAGCGGTCCACCTCGGCAAGCACACCGGTGATGCGAACGCTGGGCAGCATGCCATAGAGCCGATCGGCCAGCGCCTCAGCCTCCTCCGGCACCGCCGCCTTCAACGGCGAGATCTTCAGTTCGTCGCACGTGATCCGTACGTCCTGCAATCCATCGGCGGCGGCCTTGGCATCGATCTCGGAGAGGCGTCGTGCCAGCAGCGATCGCCGCTCGGTGAGGTACTGCTCGGCGGAAGCCGGCACAGCGACAGGCAGCGGCCCGGCCTCGCGCATGACAGAGAACAGCGCAGGCGGAATGAGCTGATCTTCGATGGCTCGCCACTGCCGGCTGCCCTCGACCCATATCTCGCCGGCCCGCAGCCGATCGCGCAACGCCAGCAGGACAGCCGCTTCCCATGTCCGGCGCTGGGCGCCGTCCCCGCCCAGCACGGCCTCTCGCCATGTCGGACGCAGAAAACTTGTCGGCAAGCTGTCCGGCCATGTCCGGCCTTCATTGTTGTAGATGCCGTGCAGCAGTTCGGCCGCGCGCAGGGTCGCAGCCGCGGCGGGCACGGCGCGGAACCGGAACGCACCGAGGAACAAGGGGCCGAGCCGGTGCAGCACCGGCCAGGCCCGTGCGGCCAGCGCGGAAAGGTCGGCCTTGTCCGGCCGCGCCAGACGTTCGGCCTCCTCGACACTGCGCGCGAGCTTCTCCCAGCCGACGGAGGAGGCGACCGCGTCCCGCAGGTCGGCGCCGCTCTTTTCGGCCTTGATCAGCGCCGAGCCCAGCTTGGCGAACAAACGCACCTTGTCGTTGACCGCCCGCGCACTGCGCAGCAGCGTGTCCGCCTCGCGCGTTTCGGCACGGCGGAACATGCGGCCGACGGCGCGGTCGAACAGGGCGATGCCGTCGTCAGTCAGGCGCGTGATGGTGTCGAGCACGGTCGCGACCAGAGTGGCGTGGCGACGTGGAGACGACAGCGTCCGCAGATGCTGCGCAGTGAAGCGGCCGCCCTGGCGTGCAAGCTTACGCAGCCGCTCCGGGTGAACGCCTTCGGTGCAGGCCGGATCGAGGCCAACCGCGCGCAGGCAAGCAAGCTGCTCGACGAGGCGCGCCAGCGCGCGATGCCCGGGCGCACCGGGTGGCTGCCGCGCCCAGGCCAGCACGCTCATCGACGTGCCCTCCTTGGTTTGCAGCAGCGCATCCAGCGCTTCGACCTGCGTACGCGTCAGGTTGCGCGTGAGATGATGTGCGACCCGACGCTCGGCTTGGGTCACCGCGGCTGCGACCAACTGCTCGATTGCGAAAGGCCCCGGTGCGATCAGCCGGCGCCGGCGCAGTTCGTCCATCAGGGTCGCGGCAATCGTCGCGGCGCTCGTGGTGGCAAGCGCGACCGGCAACAGCCACACCCGAATGTCGCGGCGGTATCCGGGCGTGACGTAGAGAAAGCCGAATGTGTGGCGCAGAGCGTCGAGCTGCCGATAGCGCGTCTGTCGGCGGGTGGCGTAGTCGGCGAGCACGTCTGGCTCGGCACCGACCTGCTCGGCCACGAAACGGAGGGCCCTGGCCGGGATCAACTCACCCGGGCGCAATAGCCGGCCAGGATAGCGCAAGGCGCAGAGTTGCAGGGCGAAGCCGAGCCGGTTGTGATCGCGCCGGCGCCGACCGACGAGAGAAAGATCGGCGGGGCTCAGAGTCCATTGCCGAACCAGGGTCGCCTCTTCGGTTGGTAGGGCAAGCAGCATCTCCAGCTGCGCCTCGGTGAGCACGCGGCGTCTTGGCATGGCGGATTGTCCCAATTGAAGTTCAGTCTGTCCGGTATGGTGCGGAGTCGAGCAGGATCAGCAGGTTGCCGCCCGTCAAGCCGGGAGAGTTCAACTGGGACAGCGTGCCGTTCTCTATTGCCGGGTCTCGACCGCCGACCAGTCCTGCGCGCGGCAGGAACGCGACCTCGCGGCCTTCGCTGTCCGCGCCGGCTACGAAGTGGTCGGCACGTTCAAGGAGACCGGCTCAGGGGTGAAACTCGACCGGGTCGAGCGCCGCAAGGTCATGGCGCTCGCCCAGGCCCGGCAGATCGACACGGTGCTGGTCACCGAACTGTCGCGCTGGGGTCGCAGCACAACCGATCTCCTGGCCACGTTGAAGGAACTGGAAGCGCGGCGCGTGTCGGTGATCGCCTTGAGCGGCATGACATTCGACTTGTCGACCCCGCACGGCCGCATGATCGCAACGGTGCTGGCCGGCATTGCCGAGTTCGAGCGCGAGTTGATCCAGGAGCGCATCCGCTCCGGCATCGCGGCGGCGAAGGCCCGTGGCAAACGGCTCGGCCGGCAGCCCGGACAACGCCCGAAATCCGACCGCCTCGCCCCGAAAGTCCTCGCTCTGGTTGCCAAAGGCCGCAGCTACCGCCTGATCGGCCGCGAGTTGGGGCTGAGCAAGAACACCGTCGCTGACATCGTCAAACGCAGCCGAACCGCGTCATCAGATCATTGACCGTGCATACGTTCCCGTTTCGTCCAGATTAGGGTGAATCCAGCACCCGTCCTATGGCGTGACCCCGAGTGGAACTACGCCATCCACCCCAGCGAAACGAACACCGTGTCCGTCGAAGCGGTTATCTTCGGATGAGCCCTTACTCGCTCTGCAGGCCGAGTATGCCGCCTGATCAGATGCCATGCCCGAAAGCCTACGCGACAGCGCCACCGCAGAAGCGCTCCAGGAGATCGTCGAATTCGACCTCGATGACCTCGCCGCCCTCAACCCGCCGCGCGGATACGGCCGAGACTGATCCGCAACGAAGTGGGGAATTTCCGCCCGGCGATTCTGGGGAATTTGTCGCCGCCGTT
>Ga0116229_10009853_pt1 | contig 14498 bp, 11 predicted proteins | sample S1TSphgellanicum_3_FD_87313 | JGI IMG/M metagenome (GOLD analysis project Ga0116229, IMG submission 87313) | Host-associated microbial communities from peat moss isolated from Minnesota, USA - S1T2_Fc - Sphagnum magellanicum MG | ecosystem: Host-associated > Plants > Peat moss > Unclassified... | reverse complement strand
TCAAGGTTTGGCAACGGCTAGGTTAGGGTTAAATGGCAGCTACTTTAGGGTTAAGAGATAGTATATAATGGAGTGGCTTTGAGTTGTCTTTCATTATCTCCTTTCATGGTTTTGAGTGCACGTAGAACCTTCAAGCCTTGTTAGTAGTTATAAGCCATAGTTTTGTGATTATAGCATTTGAAGCATACAACCTTTGTGTTTTTTTGTTAGTTAATACGATTGTTCCATTTCATGAACCTTGAATGTTTCATTTCTTGCTTGTTTTCAAGTTGTTTCCAATAGGTTATGGGCTCACACCAAGCAAGAGAAAGGACATTATGTTAGAACAAGAAATAGTTAAGGATTTAGCTTGTATAACATAGAAAAGGAAATTTTTTTTTAAGGAAGACTTTTAGTTTGCAAGGTTGCAAAGAGAGTAGAAGTCCATTTCTAAGTGAGTGGGAGGTGTGCAAGAGATTTCTTTAAAATGTTGTAAGTTTTTCAAGCGTGAAACTTGTTCTTTAAATTTTTTGAAAGTATTAAAGTGAAAGTGTGTGGAAGAGAGTTCTTCAATTCATTGAAAGTTTGAGGTGTGTGGAAGAAAGCTCTTCGAGTTGTTGAAAGTGTGGAGTTTCAAGTGTGTCAAAGAGAGTTTTTGGCATTGTTGCAAGTTTCAAGTGAAATTTCAAGCTTGTGTAACAAAAGATTTGCAAGCAATAGAAGTTTTTCTTTTCAAGTTTACGTGAGGGGTCAAAGATTTTCTTTCAAAGCTTTTAATATTTTGAGAGAGTGTTTGTTGTCGCATTTGTGTTCAAAATATCTTCTTTTCAAATGTAATCCTTGAAACTCATGGAGAAGTTTGATGGTGGCAACTTTCACCTTTGGAAGTTCAAAATGCGCATGATGTTTTCTAAACATGGGCTTTGGAAATTTGTTGATGGGAGCGCCACCTTGCCAAGTGAAGAAGTTGTAAGGGCTGATTACAACAAAAAAAAGACAAAGGTTTTTGCATTGCTTTGCGAACATCTCACGGATGCCCAACTTGCACACATTCAATATTGTGACAATGTGAGAAGTGCGTGGGAGGCTCTTTGTGGTGTGCATGAAACTAAGACCATTGGTAACAAGTTGTTCCTTTGAAGGAGATTCTTCACCATCAAAATGCAAGAAGGAGATGGCATGCTTATGCACATCAACACGGTGAAAGCCCTTGCGGATCAATTACATTTCATCGAAGTGAACATTACGGATGAAGATGTTTACATGGTACTCTTCATGAGCCTTCTTCCATCCTTTGATAACTTAGTCACAAGCTTGGAGTCAATGTCCACAAAAGATGTAGACCTTCAATTCATTGTAGCAAGGTTGCTTCACGAAATGTCCAAAAGAAAAGAATGTGAGAGTTCCGAGACTTTCGCATTAGTGAACAAAACTCATAAGTCAAACGAAAAGCTTTGTTTTTATTGTAAGAAACCCCGACATTTTGTGAGAAATTGTTTGAAGAAGAAAAATGATGAAAAAAAAAAAGTTAATCAAGCTTGTAAAGATCACAAGCAAATGTTTGTTACGACATTGAGTGCCAATGATCATACCATGTATGATTGGATTATCGATTCCGGTGCAACTCAACACATGACATTCGAAGAAGAATGGTTTACCACGTACGAGCGCATTTCCCCAAGGAGGGTGTTCATGGGCGATGACACCGTTTTAGAGGCCATTAGCAAGGAGAACATCAAAGCCATAATGCAAGTGGGAGGCCAATTGACACACACAACCATCACCCAAGTTCTTCATGTTCCAAAAATGAAGAATAGTTTCATTTCCGTGAGTAAACTCATTTCCGAAGGTTTCAAAGTGGAGTTTGATAAGGATGGTTGTAAGGTCAACGATGCTTGAAGAGTTGTTGTGGCGCAAACACAAAGGGACAAGAACTTGTACCTTTTAAATGTGAAGGTGCATAAGGACACAACACATATTACAAATTCTTTTGAGGAAAGTGCCATGTTTTGACATGAAAGATTTGGCCATCTCAACATGGCAAGCCTTAAGGAGTTAGATGCCATGGTGGATGGCATGAATTTGAAAGAAATGCCGTTGCATCACATTTGTGAAGGATGTGTCAAAGGCAAACATCAAAAAACATCATTTCCCAAGGACAGAGCAATGAGGGTTTCACAACTTTTGGAGATTGTCCACACTGATGTGTGCGGCCAATGAAAATTACATTGCATGGTGGAGTGCAATACTTTCTCACTTTCATTGACAATTTCTCAAAGAAAACTCATGTCTATCTTTTGAAGGCCAAAGGAGAAATGTTTGAAAAATTTAAACAATACAAGGCGTTGGTGGGGAACGAAATTGGTCACAAAATCAAAGTGTTATGATCCGACAACAGAGGAGAATTTGTGTCCAAGAAATTTAACGCATTTCTTGCAGAATGTGGAATTCAACGACAAATAAGTGCGCCCTATTCCCCACAACAAAATGGTGTTGTGGAACGTGCCAATAGAACCATCATGGAATGTGTAAGAAGCATGATTCTTACACAAGGGTTGGGATTTTAATTTTGGAGCGAAGCGGTGAACATGGCGGTGTACATCAAAAATCGATGTCCAACCAAAGCTCTTGATTCTAAGACCCTTCAAAAAGCATGGAGTGGTAGGAAATTCGATGTTTCTCATTTGAAAGTTTTTGGTTGTAAAGCCTTTGCACATGTCCTCGATGAGAAAAGGACCAAATAAGAGTCCAAGTTGGTGCCTTGTGTGTTTTTAGGATGTTATGAAGGCACCAAAACGTATCACTTGATGTGTGTAGAAACCAAGAGAATCATCATAAGTAGAGATGTCGTATCCATTGAACAGTCAAAGGATATAGGTGGTGTTCCCCATTTCGAGAAAGAAAAAAATGTAGTTTTGCATGAAGAAGTTGAAGTAGAACAACCATTGACCTTTAGTCGAGATACAATTTTGAATGAAACAAGAATGGAAGGTGTGCAAAGTGAATCCACACCAAGTTCTTCATCAGAAGAAGAATTTGTTGTTTCAAATGATAATCCATCTAGTGAACCTTCACAAGATGTGCCGAGGGAAAGACCTCAAAGGCAACGAAGGGAATGGCTTCGGGATTGGTGGATTGCTACCAAGGAGGTGGAGCGCACCACCGTTGCATTTTTGGAGGAGCCCCAAAATATTAAAGAAGCATTGACATGTGAAAATTCCAAGGAATGGGAATGTGCGATGCAAGAAGAATATGATTCCCTCATGACAAACAACACATGGACCTTGGTACCACTTCTCGTCGATAGGAAACCCATTTCTTGCAAATGGGTGTTCAAAATCAAACAAGGCGCAAATGGGGAGGTGGAACGCTACAAGGTCAGATTAGTGGCAAGAGGTTTTACCCAAACCTATGGAGTGGATTACAACGAAACTTTGCGCCGGTTGCAACGTTTACATCTATTCATTGTATTCTTGCATTGGTGACCTTGGAAGACATGGAAATCCATCAAATGGACGTGAAAATTGCATTTCTCAATGGCAAGCTTGAAGAGGAGATTTACATGGAGCAACTTCAAGGGTTCATGCACCAAGGAGGTGAACATCTCGTGTGTAAGCTTCACAACTCCTTGTATGGTTTGAAACAATCTCCAAGGGCATGGAATCAAAAGTTAGATGTGTTTCTCAAAAGCATTAAATTTATGAAGAGTGAGGCCGATCCTAGTGTGTATGTTGCACAAGTGGGAGATGTGAAGTTTTTCATTGTGGTCTATGTGGATGACCTCATTTTGGTGTGCAACGATTAAAAAAAACTTTTGTAAATCAAAGAGAAATTGAGTCAAAAGTTTGAAATGAAGGACCTCGGGGAGTTGCATTTCTTTTTGGGGATGGAGGTGGAAAGGAATCATGATGAACTCTACGCAGCAACCAAATCAAATACCTCAAGGAAATATTGAAGCGTTTTCAAATGGAGGATTGTAAGCCCATTGGAATTCCATTAGATCCCAAAGTGAAGTTACAAAGGAATGCGAATGGAAATGATGAATCAAAGGGATTTCCATATCAACAAGCGGTTGGGTCCTTAATGTATGCCATGTTGTGCACACAACCCGACTTGGCATACCCAATAAATGTGTTGAATCAACACATGGCAAACCCTAACATGGAGCATTATATGGTCGTCAAACAAATCTTTCGATATTTGCAAAATACGTTGCAAATGAAATTACAATTCAGTGCAACAGCATCCAAGGAAGTTCTTAGATATTGTGATGCGGATTGGGGTGGTGATCTTGAAAATAGGAGGTCCACCACAGGGTTTGTTTTCATGATTAGAGGTGAAGCCATTTCTTGGAGTAGCAAATGACAACCTACAATAGCATTGTCCACCACGGAGGTGAAATACATGGTGAACACGCAAGCCACAAAAGAAGCCATATGGATAACAAAATTGATGATGGATTTAAGATACATGGAGAAGAAGAAAATGATGGTGATTCGATGCGACAATCAAGGTGCAATATCATTGACCAAGAATCCCACTCACCCCGCATGAACAAAACACATTGATGTACATCATTTTGCTCGAAAACGAGTTGAAAATGGAGAAGTTCAATTTGAATATTGTCCAATGGAACACATGGTGGCGGATGTCCTTACTAAGGCATTATCAAAAGAATGACATCATATGTTGATAAACATGTTCGGATTAGAAACTTCATAGAGTGGGAATGTTAGAAATACTATTCGTTTCTAATTCCCAATGTTGATGAATGTGTTAAACATTCATCAAAAGGATAAATAGTATTCACATCCTTATAGTAGTTAGGTTAGGGTTTAGAAGTGGAGACTACTTAGGCCTTGGCGACGGTTAGGGTTAGGGTTTGGTGGCAGCTAGGGTTAGGGTTAGGTGGTAGTTAGGGTTAGGGTTTGGTGGTGGCTAGGTTAAAATGGCGACTAGGGTTAGGGTTTGGCGACGGCTAGGTTAGGGTTAAGTGGCGACTACTTTAGGGTTAACATATAGTATATAATGGAGTGGTTTTCAGTTGTCTTTCATTCTTTCTTTTCATGGTTTTGAGTGCATGTAGAACCTTCAAGCCTTGTTAATAGTTGCAAGCCATAGTTTTGTGATTGTAGCATTTGAAGCATACAACCTTTGTGTTTTCTTGTTAGTTAATACGATTGTTCCATTTCATGAACCTTGAATGTTTCATTTCTTGCTTGTTTTCAAGTTGTTTCCAATAAGTGGGACATCTTAAAAGGAGGAAATGTAGACTGAGGAACTACAAGAATTCAGAGGAGGGGCCAAGAAGAGATAAAACCACAAACAATTCAAGAACAAAAATAGGTGGAAACTATTCGAGAACCAGAGGTAGAATTATCAAAGATGCAATCCTTACAAGTAGAACCATAGATTGAGTTAATGAAGGATGCAATTAGAACCGTAGATTCAAAGGTAAGTACAAAACCATTGGTTGATGTACAAGTTGAAATTATAAAAACTATAGTTGAGTAGTTAAAAGCTTAGAAGGTTGCACATTGTTTTCATTTCATTTTTTGTCATTTCATAAGGAGTTCATGGACAAAATCTAGAGTACAAAGGGGGTAATGTTAAAGGGGTAGGTTGATTACATTATTTTGGATGAACAAGGCATTAAAAATAGGGATTGATCATTGGACATTAGAGGTTTTAAAATTTGAATTCTTGTTTAATTTTGAAACATGTTGATGGTGATTTGGGGATTGCCCAAGGATGGGACTTTTGGGGAAAGGATATTTATTTTTAGACACAATTTTGGAGTAAGGAGAGATGTGGGTACTTTGTAGCAGAAATTATATACTCTATTTTTGAGATACCATAGATTTAATTTTGTTATTTGATTTCATTTCAATATAACATGGAATTTTTTGCTATATATTTTTGAAGTTTTTAATAAACAAAAAAAAGTAAACTTTTGCAATGATTTTCATATTCATATTGTTGTGTGAATTTTCTGTAGTATCAAAATATTAAAAAATGAGGTGTAATTTTATTTTTGGATTTTTTACATTGTATCTTGAAATATAGATTCTGGTTATATGAAATGACCATGAATTTGGTGTTTTAATGAATTGCAGAGGTAGGTGTGTGTAAAATCAATGCAAGAATTTGTGAATGTGTGCATATTGTAGTGCAAATCTGTTATTATAATAAGTGTGGAATAGGTCTGCAAAGATTTAATCCACATTTACCAAATAGGAATTTTAAAAAAAAAGGTATTGTCTAAATGAAATAAGAAGGTTGACAAGTGACACATGAAGACAAAATGCCAATGCAACCTATGAGTCTTTCAAGAAAGGAAGACCATCAATATGCACCACCTTTTGAGATAAAGTTTCATCCAAAAAATGCATGAGAAAATTTTGAGAACCCATTGGCACACCCAAAATGCGTAAGCCATTTGTGACCAAAGTGTAGTTTTGGGGAATTTCTATGCCTAAAGAGATCTTTGATGAACTCCAAAGTTTACAGTTTAACACCTTGACCTTAAGCCCAATTAGGGCTAATTGGGTTGAAAGGTGGTCAAAGGCAGGGATAATTTTGTTCATAAAGCCCATGATGTGCGTATCATTTGTTAAGGATGGAAGGACACAATTAGGGGCTTGCACAATGGTCTTTAGGAGTGTTTGATAATGGGTTAGGGCAAATAAAAGACCTCCTAGGGGGTCACCTTCTTTCATGCATAAAGATGATTCAATATTAATGACCTCTTCCTCATGTTGCCCATGTTGGTAGTAAATAGGATAATGAACACCATAAAACAACATGGTAAAAGGGATAATGCTCGCCAAAGGTCCCTCAACATCTTGCAACTCTTTAAAATAATAGTTTGAGGAAATCTATTAAAAATATTTTCAACGTCGATTTGCATCACGACCTAATCAAGATGTAGGTTGAGAAGGGTTCTAATGCCAAAAGGGATGGTCTCACACCTCTAGGGGTTGATATTTCAAAATGATGGGAGGATAAGTGCTCTTGAAATGGCCTTTGAAGTTGTAGGATAATGGAATGACTAATATTAAAGAAATGCTTCATCTACGACAATGGGACAAAAACTTTGAGTGCCCTTTGCTATTGCCAACAATCTGCTAACCCTTAGCACTAGGGCCATCGACCTGAAGATATCACCTGGAGCACTAGTAGCAATAGCCTGAAATAATTTCAAAAACCTTGAGGATGGGTCTTCTAATATGAAACATCCCAAGAAATGTTCATAAATTATCTTAGATGGGTTCCCAAAGACAAATGGAGAACAGTGGTTAGAACTTATGCAAACAAAGTTTTATCCAGGACAAAGGTGTGTTCAAGCTAATAGTAAAAAATAAGTGGAGGGACATGGTCTAAAGGAATAATTGGCATTATGGGCTGAAGAATTTTAATACCATGATTGTATTTTTTGGCTCTATCCAATGTTAGACATCAGTGAAAACAAGTGGTTGAAGAATCATCCAATGAGTGGTGGGAATGAAGAGCACATGAAACATAAGAAGACTCCTTTTGAAAAGAAGACAATTTCTTGCCATAAATTTCCTAAAACGAACAAAAACCTTTCATTGACCTAAACGACTTCCTCGACTATAGTGCAAACATCAATGTGGCAATAAGAGGAGAAAGAACTATTCTGATTCATCCATTAGATTTCAAGCAATTTGATTAAGGGGTAGGCAAAAAACTTGCCTAACCTTGTTCTAGATGGTTCAAAACATCCTATGAAACAATTGAAGGCATGCAAGTGACCTTCAAATAACCCCAAAATGAAATGAAATTAAATCCGAAGCCAACCCCAAGAAGTAAAGGGGATAGAACCAGGGTGTAGCACAAAGGGAACGGACACCTACAAAAACAAAGTAGCTTGGCTAACATGAGAAATGAGGTTAACATGAGGGTGAACATTATTGACATGCCTTGAGAGGGCCCCTAAAGTGTAAAGGTTAGAGCAATGTGGACAATGGCCATCTTGAATTGATAAAGGACACAAATAAGGAGACACACAAAAACAATAGGCTACATCCAAAACACTAGGATGCAAAAACCCAAGCAAACCCTAAATTATTATTATTATTATTTTAAATTTCTTGTCATGAGATATATCAAAAAGGATATACCCAGCCAACACTACAAAGTACGTGCAAAGTACCTGTAACATTAACACTATTGATAGTGAAATCAACCACATATGCAGTTAGTATTTTATATCTTCCTCTCCAGGGAAAAGAAAGACATAATGACTGATAACCCCAACGATGAAGAAATCAACCACATATGTGGCTAGTATCTTATATCTTACTCTCCAGGGAAAGAGAAAGACATAATGATTGATAACCCTAACGATGAAAAATTCAACCACATATGTGGTTAGTATCTTATATTTTCCTTTCTAGGGAAAGAAAAAGACATAATGACTGATAACCCCAAGTATGAAGATATAAAGAATGACAACACAAAAGGGTTGAAAGGCTAAATGGTGCAAGTGCAAGTTGACTCATTCATTGGACTTAGAGAACCGGCACTTTCAAATGACAACCTTCTTTCAAAAGAGCAAGTCCTAAGACCTAAAATTGTACCACTTCCACCCAACAAACCTTTTTTCACCAAATGCCCTTAGTTTCGGGATATATGGACAAAAGCTTCATCCCAACAAATTATGTTTCCTGACTCAAGGCTTCATGCAAAGATTCTTATACCCAATTTTAGAATTTCATTCAGCACATGCAAGAACTATTTTGTTTGTCAACCCAAAAATCCCTTTATGGAGATACTAGTAAATATTTCTTACAAGTATATCTATTTGTTGTTTTACATTTTAAAAATTCCAATTTCTCAACATTAATTAACAATATATTCTCAAAACAATTGCAATAGTACAATCTCAAGCATATGTCCATTGAACAAGGACATCACCAAATTTCAATTGCTTTTCATTGGCATGCAATCATTACAATATATCATGTGCAACTATGCCAACATCAATCTAATGGAAAAAGACCCTAAATGCTGGTGCACCTTGGCTGTGGATGAACCACAACTCAGCAATCAACTTTTCACCTTAGTAATATATCCTATAAATCCCCTCCTTTGCCTTCCCTGGCCTAGGTAACTTCTGGCTAAGGTGAACCAGCACATGCACCATAACTTCAGCTTCTTGAGTTCAGTTTCTTAGGATGCTTTTCCATGTTACTTGCTCACCCACAAATTTTTAGTCAAATTGTGGGTCAAAATAGAATGTTGGGGGTTTCCATGTGAGAAAGGTGACCCATTCATTCATTCCCTTACCCTAAGGTCAGTTTCATCATTAAATAATCCTCAAAGTAGTGAAATGAAAATTTGTGAAAATATGAAGTTGACATGTTGAAAATCATCATAATTATATCATAGGTGACATTCTAAATAATTTCACTACTCATATGACAATATTATAATACCTGATGGAAAAAATATAATTTCAAAATTTTTAAACAAATTCATTTTTTGAAAAAAAAATTACTTGTTTTCTCAATGTGGGAACTAACCCTTGGCTATGGTATTATCAAGATTCTCCATCTGGACTCTCACAATTTCACTAGATTTGAAAAATTGAAAAAAAAATTTCATTTGCGGGCCACTAAACAATGCAACAATAAATAATAATAGATTTTCACCTCACTAGTTAATCCAACAAATAGATGTTAACAATGTTTGTCTCAAATTTGATCCCAACCACTAGGATAGAAAAAGTTCAAAATTGATAATTTAGTCCAAAATTAACTAATCACATGTCAATGTAGGATAATGTCTATAGATAATTGAAGGTTTTTAGAGCATGCACCCCTATAGATGTTGGCTTTGGGTTTTCAACATCTTCATATTTGTAACTTGGTCTTGGATGTGAAACAGTTAGTGATCATGTATTCCTTGGTGATTGAGAATAAGGAATGAAGAATATTGGAAAGTCTTTGGTGATAGGTATGCAATTGTTGATGGGCAATTTTACCTTTTGCCCTTGAAAACATGATTCTAATTCTCTCATCGAATCAACTTGGTTATCAAAAAAAAACATTTAACAAAATAATTGATTCTCAAATTGGTTATCACCAAATGTCATATCAATTGTTTCTCATTGTGAAAACCAGTTTGAAATTAATTTGAGAACCATGGGTCTTAATGAAAACCACCCAACATTAATCAACACTTCACAAATAAAGAAATATGTAGGTAGGCTTAAGTAGCTAAACATAGGTAGGTTGATAGGCCTAGGCTAAATAGGTAGGTAATTTGGGATAACCCCATTTTATTTCTTGTTTAAAATTAGGGCTAAACCTCTTTTATTACTTCATCTCAAATGTCAATTGTTTAAAAATATTCTAATGCACATACTTATATACTTTACAAAGTTGAAAGGTAGGACAAACAATATAAGATTATCAATTTAGTTGCATCCTAGTTATAACCCTAGTAGCTAAATGTTATATTGACATATTAACTAGTCTACCTACTAGTTATACTAACTATTATAGGTAATAATAGTTAATAAATAATAATAATATTATTATTATTATCATGAGACCTAGCTAACTACATAAGCCTAGATATACTAACTTTTATATTTATATATAATATACTAATTTAAGTATGTATATATTAGTTTAGGCCATTATTTTTATGACATGCATTCATTTTTTACACTATGAATTTCATGTTAATTACACACACAATCATGTAACCCAACAAATATATGGTGCTAATTTTGTATTTGCAAGCATAACTAAATTAGTTATAAACAACAACTAGTTGCACACAATCACATAATGATTGATTGCATGTGATAAAATTTCTTTTAGTGAATCAAGCTTTGCACGGTCCCCAAATAGATATGTTGAACATTTTCCTTTGGACTGCATATATAAAGTTACAAGAATAAAATCTAAGGCAAAAGACATGGGATAAAGTAAGGAGGTATGGGAAACATGTTGAGAACCCATTGAAAATTTGGGAACAAAATGAAAACTTCATGGAGATTGCATTGGGAATAACCAGTTCTATCATGAGAGGTTCTGTCCTAAAATAATGTTTTACATGAAATCAAGTTAATGGGTTTAAAGTTCATTGACTTTAAAAAGAGTGGTCAAGCAAAAAAATGTGACAAAACTGCATGAAATTGACTTTGAATACAAATTGAACTCAATTCAAAGGGGTTTTGGTCCTTCAAAAAAACTAAGTTCTTTTTATAGATGATTTAGCATACCGTACTTTGGAGGGCCTTGGCCCACCTCTCTTCCCCCATAGAAACAACCAAACCTCCCCCTTCCCCATGGTAACCCCCTTGAAAAGTGAAAAAGAAATCCTTATCCCACCCAAGAAACTACTCCTTGGAAGAAAGGAAAAGGAAAACCCCAACCCCCTACTCTTAAAAGCCCTTTCAAAGAAGGGAAAAAACTAAATACCCAACCAATTCCCTCATATCTCTGTAAATTTCCTTACAATTTATCCCACTCCGCCTCAACCACCTTTTTTATGAAAAAAAAACTTACACCTAGACCTGCAACTTTATCAATTAAGTCTATTTTTTATTCTATTCCCCCTCTACCTTAAAAGGAGTTCCCACAATGCCTCTGTAAGTTGTAAGACAAAACCAACAAAGTGGGAACACATAAAAAACAACACAAATCCAACACCCCCACACTCCTCAAAAGAAAAAGACATGGACCCCTTGGGTGCATGTTGGCTATAAGAAGTTTTTTTGTCTACCAGTGTTCTTTGCCATTTTGGCCTAGGCTAATGGCATGTCCATGAAAGTTGGGTTTGATTCTCACAGTTGGTGTCCCTGCCATTAGCCTAGGCCCAAAATGGTAAATAACAAAAATAGGCATAGAAATTCTTGGTGGCCAATAAGGTGAGCCATCATGCACCAAGGGGCCAATTTTTTTTCCTTTGGGGATTGTAGGCAATGTTGGGTCTTCAGAATTTTTGTTGTTTCCATAAATTCTAAATGTGTTCTCATCACGTTCACACTGGTTTCCCAACATGTTCCTCAATTTTTTGGTAGTAACACCTCGTTTTATTCCATATCCTTTGCAGCAACTTCTATATGCTTTGCCATAAATTTTAGGGTTGTAGCCTATATGAGCAACTCAAAATGAGAAGAATACAATATATATATTTTAGGACTATCCAAAGCTTTGATTTTTATTTATTTTATGTACCAATCAAAAATGCCCATCACATTGAAAAAGATAGAACTTTGGGGGTTCCAACTCCCTACAAACATGTATGACACATGCGCATAAGTTGATTTTTTTTTGTGTTTCAAATTTCATGTACAGAAACAAGACATCTAAACAAATATCATCCCAATCTTATATATCAGGGAACGACAAACGAGAATCCAACTTTTAATATGCATCATACTTGCTGGGTTGTTTTCACACAAAACTTTTTTTTTGGTCCCATGTCTTAAAGACCAAAATGACCAATGAAAAAAAATCGAACACATCCCAAAAATTGATCATTTAAATTTTGGACATGTCCATGGACACAACCACAAAAAAATGACATGTAGAACCTCAAATTATTTTTTAATCATCCATCAATAAAAATATGAATATTGCTCCAGTAATAGATTATCTTAAGAAGGTGTCCTACTAGACACAGGTGGATTGTGTTTTTTTTAAAACTTTATAAAATTTAAGGTTGTTTAATTTTAGCAGTTTTTTTTTAAAAGCATGAATTAGGGCAATTTGCATCATGTTGTCACTCATTAGTATATTTAAGTTTTACATCTTCTATTTACATTTTTGTTCTTGGATGCTTTTGAAAATTTGAAAATTTTAATTTATTTACATTTGATTAATCATGCACATTTACAATATGGTTTGCAAGAATATTCAATACATGCAAAGATGTCAATAATATGAGTTTACATCATTTGTCATTTGATGTTCTCAATGTGATAAAAAAATGATAGATCTCAAATAAGTTGTGTATCAATCGTTATATATTTGAATAAAATGCCTAATGTTTTGCGAACACATTGTTATATTTTTTTCCATGTCCCAATATGGAAGTTTTTCAAACAGGCCTGTCTCAGGGACTTGAATTTTTCAGGCCGCGCATCCCAAAATCGAAGTAGGTGCTGGTGTAAAAACAACACCACTCCTTGCCCCTCTCATTATCCTAGGCAGAAAATGATAAAGAAGAGAAGGAGGGATACAAATCATTGGCAGCCAACGAGGTGAGCCAGCAAGCCAATCAAAGATGCACAGCACAAAAGGAAAAATAATTGAACTTTGGGGTTCCCCACCACTAGTAATATGAGACACGAAACTACCATACATAAAAAGCCAGATAAACTGGATAATAAAATTTTTTAAGAAAATCTTTGAGAATGCTCCACAATTAATAACAAAGTAAAGCAATTATTTACCCAATAAATAAGTACCCCTAGTTTAGTTTATAATGGGGGTATTAGCCAAGGCCAACACTGGTGATGAACAGTTGTGGAAATAGAAATTTCATGCAGCCAATGGGAGGGCTCAGCATGCACTAAAAGTGCCTTGATTTTTTTCTTTTTAAGTTTTGGGTGGGGAGGATTTTTTTCATTTTTTCATTGTTGTTGGAAATTTTTTTACTGTGTTTTAATTTGAACTTTGGTGGTTTTTGGAATTTGTCGAAAACCAATGTATTTTGTGGCATTGCTACAATCGGAAATCAATCATTGTTGGGGTCTGCATCACGACATCTAGTTACGTCGTGCTGGCAAAGTTTGGCAAGTTTCCCCTAGAAATATTTTAGTGGCAACAGATCATGCGCTTTCTCTCACGTGTCAGTTCTGAGGTAAATTCAGATCGCATGCTCAAGTTAGCTTATGATGTACAGCTGTAGTTGCTTACAGCTAGGCGAAAAATCTTACTCGGGACCCAGAGTGCTGTGGGTAGAAAAAGCCGATTGCCTGTTTGTTGGCTAGCACAAGTAGATGAACGACTGTAGACGTACAATTTGTGCATCGATAACGATTAACTGTCATCATGTGCTCACCTCAAGTAGTTGGCTGAAAGACAATACATTGTACACCATTATACACCATCAAATGGCTGCAACTGACTCCAACAGGGTGACAACCTATCTGGGGTTGAATAGCTCAGCACAATATAGGTACAAAGAATACCTCTCCAGGGTAGACAATGCACAGCTTAGGAGAAGCTTGGCACGTTTTCGTTGTGCGAATCACAAGCTGCAGATTGAGCTAAGAAGGCAAATCAAGCCAATGAAGGTGCCGGTGTAGCAGCGTTACTGCAAATTATGCAACTTGGGTGCGATTGAGGATGAGGACCACTTCTTGTTGGTTTGCCCTGCCTATCAAAGTGTCCGAAAGAGGTTTAGAAGTTCATTGCCACTAACTGCCATCACACCTTTGGCTGAATTGCTGAGCTGTCAGCAGCAAGGCATCCTTGCTAGATTCTTAGTGCAATGTCAGACGGTTAGATCTGAATTGCTTCATCAGACTT